>Ga0123334_1003379_pt1 | contig 17334 bp, 10 predicted proteins | sample BiotimSIPDNA_FD_89706 | JGI IMG/M metagenome (GOLD analysis project Ga0123334, IMG submission 89706) | Anaerobic biogas reactor microbial communites from Washington, USA - Biogas_R1 time_0 SIP DNA | ecosystem: Engineered > Bioreactor > Anaerobic > Unclassified | place: Washington, USA... | reverse complement strand
TTGTGGTATTTCGTGATTCCTCCTGCTGAAAGTCACGCCATGCACGGCACGGTCACTCCGCTGGCAAACGCCATCATCAATACTGTAGCGGTGTTGGTGATTGCCTGCCCATGTGCCATGGGTTTGGCAACCCCTACCGCCGTAATGACCGGAACAGGAAGGGCATCCGAACTGGGCATCCTCTTCAAATCGGGAGAAGCGTTGGAAGCAACTGGCGGAGCGGACACGGTCTTGTTTGACAAAACCGGCACCCTTACGGTTGGCAGACCACAGCTGACTGATATCAAGCCACTCTCAGACAGGTATGGCGAAGAAGAGCTGCTTAACCTGGCTGCTTCTGCTGAAAGCGGTAGTGAGCACCCCCTGGCAGATGCGATTGTTGCTGAGGCAACTATGCGCAACCTCGAATTACAGGCATTGGGATCGTTCCGCAACTATCCGGGCAAAGGAATTCGGGCGACCATCGATGAGAAGACAGTCCTGGTTGGAAACAGCCGTTTCATTACCTCACAAAAGATTGAGATCCCTGACGAGATCATGCAAAAGATGAGAGCGTTGGAAGCAGAAGCCAAAACCGTTGTGTTGATTGTCATCGATAGCGAGATTGAAGGTTTGTTCGGTATCACCGATGCCCTCAAACCAACCTCGAAACAGGCTGTGGCTGAGCTCCAAAAAGCAGGCTTGTACACAGGCATGCTCACCGGCGACAACCGCATAACAGCCGAGGCGATCGGAAACCAGGCTGGCATTACAGAGGTTTTTGCCGACCTTCTTCCGGGTGATAAAACCGGAATTATCAAGCAAGAGCAGGATAAGGGACGCAAGGTTGCAATGGTTGGGGATGGCATTAACGACGCCCCTGCCCTCACCCAGGCTGACAGCGGTATCGCCATTGGCACTGGTACCGATGTGGCAATTGCATCGGCGTCGGTCGTTGTCATCAGCGGCGATCCACTCTCGATTTCGCAGGCTGTGAGACTATCTAAACGCACTCTTAGAGCGATCAGACAGAACCTGTTTTGGGCGTTTATTTACAATATCATCCTGATTCCGGTTGCTGCAGCAGGGTTTTTACACCCCATGTTTGCCGCCGGTGCAATGTCGTTGAGTAGTATTTTTGTTGTGACAAACAGCCTGAGATTGAAGAATTTTGAAAAGAAAAAATAATTTGATCGAAATGGTATAGCTAAGTAAAAGAGGCTGGCATTTACGCCAGCCTCTTTTTGTAATAATTTGACACACAATCTATTTTATGATCATCGGGATAAATAACTGAATCCCGCTCTTAACCTCAATCGGACCATATTCCTCAGGATTCTCTGAAAAACCAAAACCTTCAAGCCAGTAGTAATATCTATTGCCTATTACGATTGTATTATCTATGTATTCGAAAGTTGTGTCACCTGAAATGATTGGTTGCACATTTAGCTTCACTCTTTCCCCGTTAACAGAATTAGCACGATAAAGATCAAACGTCACAAAGCTGTCCTGAGAATCAATTTCCCAGGTAATTACGTTTACCCCGTCCTGATACAGACCATCAAATGAAAGCAAACTGGTTGATGTCGGATCGTAAACATAAATAGTTACCACAGCTGTCTCAGATGTTCGTTGGAAGAGAGAAGTTGTAAAAGTGAATTGATCTGGTCCTTTGTATTCATTGTCTGGTATGTAAACGCGGTTTTTACCAGAACCAGTGATTGTTCCATGTTCCGGACCATCAATGATATCAAACCGTAATGGAAAACTATATGATGCCGATCCGGACAACAAAATTTCGACAGGCTTATTCGTTCCGGTTGTCACTCTTTGTGAGTGAGCGGAGATGCCAAAATTTGTTATACTCCCCTGGATGAGAACATCATCCACAGCTGCCTCGATCAGGCTGCCTGCTCCTTCATCGGCTGCCTCAAACAGAATCTGAATCTTCTGACCAGCAAATTGACTAATATCAATACTCACCAAATTCCACCGCGCATTGACATACGATGCTGACGCCAGTTTCTCGAAAAGAACTTGTCTGTTGTTGTCAACAATTCTCACCCGGAAATAGTCAGCGCTGGTCGCATTATTTAAATGGGCAAGATAATAATAAAAAGAAAGCGTCAGTTCCACATCCGCGGGTAACTCAATTTCAGGTGATTGGATGCTGGTGACACCATCGTCCACATCATAATCACCTGCTGCCGATCCTGCCAATCTTCCGGTTACCAGGTTGTTACCCCCACTTATTGTTGTATCGAGCTGCGTGGTGTACGTAATATTCGAGGTTCTGTAAGTAACCAATTGCGGAATGCCTCGCTCCCACAAACCACGGGTAGCTGTATCTGTCCTCATTGGATTTCTTACCCAGCCCAAATCACTCTCGAAATCATCCCAAAAAATGGTAACCGGTCCAGGCGGGTCGACTGTGACACTGACAGTCGCAACACTTGAATCGAACACTCCATCATTCACTTTAAAGGTGAAAGAATCGGCTCCAACGTAGCCAGAGTCGGGCGTATACACAAGCCCAGGTGCAACCCCGCTCAGAATGCCATGTGCTGGCTGTGCGACGACACTGTAAGTCAATTCATCCCCATCAATATCGATGCCCACCAAGGTGATCTCCACAGGCAGGCTATATTGGGTGTTAACTGACTGGTTATTCGCAACTGGCGCATCATTTATTGGGTTAATCGTGATAGTAACTGTCGCAGATGCTGAATCAACCATACTGTCGTTGGCTTTGTAAGTGAAGCTATCCGAGCCGTTATAATCCTGGGCAGGTGTGTAAACCAAATTTGGCGATGCACCGGTAATGGCACCATGCTGAGGTTGGCTCACCACACCAAACGTAAGCGGATCACCATCAGGATCAGAACCGGTCAGCGTGACGCTGACAGATACATCCTCGTCTGTTGTTATTGACTTGGGGTCAGCAATCGGGGGTTTATTATTATTGGGGTTCCCGATGACCTCCAGCTCAACCAGGTTGACAGTTCCAGTAGTACCGCTAGTATTATCACAAATGAACACCGTCCATATCCCAAAAGCAGTTTTGCCATTAAACCCGTCCAGAGATCCGTTCAAGCTTGGTCCTGCTGTCCGGTCAAAATACGGTGTCCCAACATTATCATTATTACCATCATTGAGAGCGTTTGACGAACTGTCATCAATCCAGACATCATAATTGTCATAGGTATCACCGCTGTTATTGCTTACAATCATAGTTGCGCTCGTGTCTGAAGGCGATTTCAACGTAACTCTCACCTGCCCCCGGGATGCATGTGATATGTTCAAACCCAGGTTAACATCTGTGACCAACAAATCCTGGTCGATCGTAAACGTCCGCGTTACTCCATTACTGCTGTTACATCCGTTATCCGGAATGCTCGAGGCAACTAACCAGGTGAAACTTTCCATATCCGAGTTGCCGGCGTAATCCCAGACCCTCACATCAATTGTGTGTTCTCCCGGCTCACTCGGAAAAGCTCTCTGCCCGTTGATCGTGAATCCCAGATCAATGTAAAAATCCCTTCTGTCATAGTTTCCATAGGTTACGACCGGCACAAAGAAATCGTTTACAAAAGTTTTGTCATTGAACCCGCCCGGGAAATCGTGAAATTCCCAGACCGTGATCCACTCCCCACCGTCAATTGAGAATTCTGTCTTGTACGGCGGTAGATAATACACCTCACTCTTATATAGGTCTCGCGCGCGTACGTACATTCCATAATTACCAGTAGCTACATTGCCGCTGACCAATGAGTTCCCGTTCAGCAAACCAATCGCCTGGATTTCAGGTGCCTGGGTATCCTCAATCGGTGTGTGAAATTCCATCGGGTTCAGGTAAATATCTCCTGCTGCCAAAATATTGAGGTGGATGTGATTGAAACGGTAACCAAATGACACCACAGGCCAATACACAATGTCACCAATATGTGTGTTGGGCGGAACGTATCCGCCGGTCGCAGGGTTTGCCTTCCATTCGGCAAATCTCGTATAGATTATCTCGGGAATTGTGTTCCGGTCTATATGGTGGTATTGCCAGACATAACCTTCAGCATCCAGTATTGCCACTTCCCAATACAAATCGTTACCCGACTGGTAGTTCTCGATGTTGACTACTTGCCCGCCAGAGCGTGTGAAGACCTCGGTCCCATTAGGGGCGATCATGTCAATTCCATGATGAAAGTAGGCACTGCTGGTCCCGCTGCTATAATTTTGGTAAGACTGAATCGCGTGTCCCATTTGCACAAAGGTAAATGGCCAGGCATATATCGAGTGGTCTCCATCGGGGTCGGCCCAGGCTATTCCAAAGGATTCCTCCTGGATTCCGACATTCCCTACACTTCCTTCACTCAATAGAACCGGCTCTCCGCGATATTCTTCAGGTGGTTCGTCCGTTCTTGCCTGGACAGCCGAAACCAAGCTAATCAATAAAAGAGACAAAACAAGTAAGACTTTGACCAACTTATACCCGGAGTATTCTTTCGAGAGATTAAAAGTTTTCATCAACATCACCTTCCCATTGACCAATCACATAAAAAATTAAACAATTACATCAATCTTACCTTAAATACATTGTACAAACAGGTGTAATTGCAAATATTACCCTTTAATGTACAAATTTGCTTTGGTCAGTAAAACATACTAAATTTAACCTCAATTTTTGTTATCATAATTAACAAAAATCAGTTACTAACGCAATACCAGGGGGAGAAAAATCAACTCAACATCTCGCAAGACGGTAATGCTGATCGTCGCCGGCGTGCTGGTCGTTTTCCCGTCGCGAACAATATAAACAAAACTGTCGCTCCCGGAATATCCTTCATGTGGTTCGTAGATCAAGCCTGGTTCCAATATCGGCCCCTCACCATTGATAACTGCAGGATGTATAACTGCTGTCAAGGTCCCATGATCAGGATATTTAGTGATTGTATATATCAACGCATCACCATCTGCATCAGAGCCGGTAAGGTGAATTTCGACTGCCGTGTCGACCATTGTTTCTATGGATTGTGGATAAGCAACCGGTGTATCGTTGATCGAATAAACTGAGATGGTCACCTTGGCAGTCCCAATCAACACTCCGTTGTCAAAGGCTTTATAGGTGAATTTTTCCTGTCCAAACCAATCTTTCGCAGGTGTGTAGGTGAATGAACCATCTGCCAGTAGCGTTAGTTCTCCTACAGTCACATCGGTTTCCAGGCTGGCGGTGAGTTCATTTACCGGTGAGAAACCGATGTCATTCTTTAATACACCATTTTCAACGGTAACATTAAGCGTAAAATCTTCAGCCACACCGTAAAAATCGTCGATAGCAGCAGGGGTACGGTTAATCACCAGGGCAGGGTCGCCAAAGAGCTCGTAAGTTTCCATCAGATACAAGCTGCTGCCGCTAAACCACAGCCTGCTAAAACCACCCAAAACTGCTTCACCAAGCACATAAGCCCCATGTTTGAATACAGCATCAAAAAACCCACGGTCCATATAGTCGTGTCCACCAGAAACCCCCTGACCCGTGGGCGACCAGCTGGCTATGGCACCTTTGTTTTCAGCTTTCGTGACCACCTCACCAAACGCCTGCACTGTGGGGTCAACAAAATAGCCTTCAGTACAGGTCAGGGCTAAAAAGATCGGATACTTATCCTGGTTGGTAAACTCCGTCACATCACCGGTTTGAATGAAAGTTTTTGGCACAAGCTTTTCGGCTTGCCATCCTCTTGCAAAGCCGTGCCCAATAAAGTTGACGATCATTTTCCCCTCGTTGATGCCATTTTTCAACGCAGCGACTGCTTCAGTAATTTCGGGGTGTGTGACACCATAATATACCCTCTCAGCCTCATACTGGGCAGGGAGCGTATCTTCGAGCAGATTGTCTGAATACTGATCAAAATTCCCTGCAGTGTCTGCCTTGCCCGCTACTGCCAGAACCTCCTTCGACCAGTTACCTTCATCCGGAGTTGTTTCATATGCGATAATTTTCTGAACAAATGCATTGGCTTCTGCCGGGGTATTGACCGACAATCGTCCCATCATCATATCTGGGATGGACTCAGGTCCTGAGAAGGCAACATAACGGCTGTCCGCTGCGGTTTCGCCGATCCAGGGATCAACCATTGCTAGGTAAGGCGGAATAAAGCTTTTATTGTTGTGTCCCATATAGTTTTTGGGGTCATAGTGTCCGTCGCCCAGCAAGACAACGTATGATGGTGCGGGTGCCTGCCAAAAATCAGAAGTATATTTAAGAAAATCCCTGATAGCCGTAGGGCTAACCACCCCATACCCAAACTCATCATAAACATCCTGGACATCGACCAGGATAGTATCCAGACCTTGTGAGGCACGATGGGCAGCCAGGGTTTCAGCCTGGCTCCAGAACGCCGAATGGGTAATCAGGATGTAATCAGCCTTGTTGTCTGCCGATTGAAGGTATGAAGGCTGATCTTCGATGATATCCTTTGATGGTACGGTCGCTATTGCTGCTTCGGTTCCGACCCAATAATCCTTCTTCACAAGTGCTTCATCGGCGAAGGTAATCGTGTAGGTTGCTCCGTCTGCCGCAATCACGAGGCTTTCCCGGTCAATTTCAGCCAGATTATGAGTGTCGCTAAGGTCATAAGCCAGGACGTCCTCCGAACCAAAGCCTGATACCTGGAAAGTTGAAGGCTTATTAGCTTCAAAAGTAAAAAACAGTTGATCTTCGCTAGTTGGAACCGAAAATGCGCTCGGATAAGTGATTTTTGCCCAGTCCATCAAAATAAAATCCAATGTTGCCCCGGTATCAACCGGGACGAACAATGAAAGGGTGTTGACACCAGCTTGTAAAACGCCAGCCGGGATTTCCACTTCCAATACTCCGTCATTTGCCCAGGTGAGCCCATCCCATTCCACGTCTTCGACAACAGTGTCATTCAGGCTGATAATTACGTGGTGATCCGGGTCATATGCTGACAAATTCAGGCTGCCAAACATCGCAATTTGCAAAAAACCTTCTCCTTCGGATGGTTCTTCAATCCAGAAATCACGCGACCAAGTTGTCTGGTTAGTCGGAGTAGAGGTGATCGTGTCCCAATAAAAACGCTCAAGCTCGTCTCCTCCGGGCAAAATACTGCGATAGCCGTGGTTTTCTTCCATGTGCACTACAGCGGTGTAATCATCCACCGGGGTGCCAATCGCTGCACTGTCGCGAATATCCATCCTCAAACCCAGCTCGCTGCCATAGGTCAGCCAGTAGGCGTTGTCTTCTGTGTACTTACTTTCAAGTCCTTCACCATAAAATATGATTTCATCCGCCTGGTTAAATGAGCCATCTTCTTCGCCAATCACCTGGATGGCTATTTCCTGACCCTGGTAGAACAATTGCAGTCTCTGCGGATCGAGGGTTCCGACCGGCATCCCCGCCGCAGCCAATTCGTCGTAAGTCAGCCGATACATACCATCTTCCCGAATCACGATGCGCCAACCAAGCGCAGGTGGCTTCCAGGGCAACGCGCTTAGATGGGTCGACGAGCTATTTTGCCGCCAGGTCTTTGCCTGTTCATAATTCATAAGCTCCGATTTAAAAATTGACTCAAAAACTTCAGATTCCACTGCTGGGTTACCTGATGTGAGATGAACCCGCCCTTCAAAGACAACTTCAACCTCAACCGACTCATAGATCACCAGGCTGTCCGACTCCGGTAGGTATTGCAGCGGGAAAATGCCAAGGCTGGCGATGCGCTGCTTCCGCAGCGTGCCATCGTTCGTCACTTCTGCCAATTTCGTGGGATATGGTTGATCCTTTCCATAAATCAGCTCATCCGCTTCAATAACAAACTCTGGGAAAGCTGAAAGCGAGTCAGCGGGGTCGTCCTGGATCATTACCTGTGTTGCTGATGGCATCACCGGCGCTGAAAGGGCAACTATATGGGATTTGCCTGGAACGACCTTGATCGCGAGATCCACGCCAAAGGGCACACCAAAAGCCTGGGTCATAAAGGGCAGTTTTGGGGCACCCGGCTGGTTGGACTGCTGCCAGCCAGGTAAGGTAACCTCAGAAAAAGCACCTGCTTCTGTTTCTTTCAGCTCCGTGTTTAGCGCATTCCAATCGACATTGATCGTAAATTTCAGACCTTGTTCGCTAGCTGAAAGGATTTCAATCTCGCTGCTCAGCGCAGATTCAACTTGCCTTGAAGGATAAAATAAATTCAACATCAGCATGATTGACATCATTGAAAGGACAATAATTTTGGTTTTCTTCATCATTTTTCTCTCCAGCATTCACCGGTTGAATTAACCCATGGATATCAGAATTAATTTTCTCCGTGAAAAGAATTACATCACTTCTTCAACTATTTTTGGTAAGACCAGCATTCCTTGTTCGTGACTCAACCAGTAAAAAGGAATTTGTTCGGACAACACAGAGAGCTGATCCATAATGACCGGGATTTTTTCAGGTAAATAATAAGGAACAAACGCAGTCTGCAAGATTTGTGTGATACCTTCAGCAGGTGGACACAAACCGATCCCCGCAGCCCGTTGGCGGTCAAGGAAACAGACTTTTTTGAGCGGCACACCAATCGACGCACAGCGATCTTCATGTTCGTGCCATGGGGTTCCAAAAATCCAAAACTGACCGGCTATATTGCGCAGCACAACCTGGTCTTCACCCAGGATAGTCACCTCACCCTGGGCAGCAAGATCTGTTGCAAGGGTCGACTTGCCTGCGCCAGAGGGTCCGATAAAACAATATCCTTCTCCATCAATTGCCACGCCAGCGGCATGCAAAACCAGGTCCCCGGAATTTGCCAGCCAGTTAACCATGATTCGGATATCGATGCTCGCCAGCGGATAAATCTCTTCGCCTTTTACTGAGGAAAAATCGAAGGCAATCACCCCTTTTTGGAAGTTTTTATCAACATAGACAAGTTTTGGAGGGGATTGACGCGGGGAAACAAACACAAAATCATCGTTCCCATCCAGCCATAATTCCCATATTTTTGTTTGGCAAATCGGTTTGGTGAAAACACGTTCGAGGATTTCCCCTTCGTGCCTCATTTCCAGGAGCATTTCACCTGTCGCGGTGAGTTGACCTGTTTCATGCAGGTTGTTTTCAACTAAGAATTGATTAAAAACAGGAGGGGCAGTCACTTGTAAATCACTGCCCCTCGTGTCTATCACAAATCTTAGCGATGCAATGCTCAAAGTCAGGATATTATTATTCATCATTCACAAATAAAAAACCCCACTTCCAGGCGGAGGGCAGGAAGACCCTTCCTCAAACACCGCTAAATTTAAGAACAGACTACGGCGTTCCACCCGGTGCATAGCAGCCCGTTTCAACACTGCAGGCTACAGGTCCGATTCTCGGGTCCATAATGGTTGGACTTATATTGCATACTGCCAGAATCGAGTTCTTAATTTCCAACTTCACTTCTCTTATTTGCGGTGCTGAATAAGATCTCTTATCCATAGTTTTCTATTCCCTCCAAAACCCCAATTTTCCTTCTAATAAAAGCATTTTTTGTGCGTAATATTCCATATTCACATACGGATTTTACCACAGTTTCATAATTCCCATGAATTGCGAGTGACCAGCCTGGGCAATGGCTGCACATGATATTCGTGGTACAAGACTGACAATTGCTGACAGACTCTCTCTTCATCTCTCTCAGGCTGCCCAATTTATCAAATGCCTCAATCAACGGCATTTCCAAAATATTGTAGGTCGGTTGGCGCACCATCATACAGATGCTCAGGCGACCTTCACAATCGACGTGAAAGTTCCGCACCCCAGCCCCACAAGAAAAAACGCGCTCATCGCGACCCTTTAAATGCTTCAGACGGTCTAGCTCTTTGTCGACCGCCACTTCCCTTTCATGGTCGTCAGTGTCGAAAGAAACCAAAGTCTCCAGCGGGAGCTGCACGTCACGGGGAAATTCCGCTTTGCCGTCAAGTCGTGGCCAAAGCATTCCGTCATAACGAAAATTGACACCAAGCTCATCGGCATAAGCTTTCATCTGGGGAAGCTCATGATAGTTCAAAGTGATCAATTCGGTCTTCAAGGTGAGCGGCAGACCGGCTTCCAAAACCCGCTCAATCGCTTTATAGCAGCGGGCAAAAGAGCCTGGCAGCCCGCTTACCCGCTCAAAAACCAGAGCTGTCGCGCCATAAACAGAAATCTCGATACTGAAGGGTCTCAATTCCGTAAACAGAGTGATGATCTCGTCAGAAAGCAGCGTACCGTTGGTAAACACGATCACCAATAGCCCTTTTTCGCGGGCATAGGTGTAGATCTCTGCAAAATCAGGGCGCAAGAGCGGCTCGCCCCCAGTCAGGGTCAAAAACAAGACCCCGGCTGTGACCATCTGGTCGATAACAGCTTTCACCTGTTCGGTAGTCAGTTCGCGCTCGCGCACGGCATCATCGTTGGCGGCTTCGTTGATATAACAATGCGCACAGCCGAAGTTGCAGCGGTTGGTCAGTTCCATCGTAGCGCTAACCGGGTATCTGCCTCCCTGAAGCGGTGCGGTTAAAATCTCTCCCCATTCATCAAATCCCAGGGGGTCGTAAGCATTGCAATTCATGCGTTTATCGCTTCCACGGCGCCTATGCGCTCTAATTCTTCCATAAAATTCACCAGGTCAGATTGCACAGTTGCGGCGTCAACGTCAAAATCCTCCAAAATTTCATCCTGAAGCTCTGCCGCAGACGTGGGAGTTTCAAGCCTTTCCCAGATGAATACCCCCAGCTCGTTCAGCGTATAGATGCTATCCAGATCGGCAACGTTTTGCCGGATGGGTACGAGCACCATTTCTTCCACAATTTGGCGGAAAATAAAGTTCTTATTGCGTACGAACCTGTTATCGTTTGGTTTCAATTTTTCTCCATCGGGATACAGATATCTCTATTGCGGGCGGCGCTGGCAAACATTGCAGCTCGCGTGGCGCCAAGCCCGCAATAATCATTCATCTATCAAACAGATCATCCCCTTTTCCTCGTCCTTACCTGGTCACTGTGATCGGACCGTAAAGTGTGGGCATGAGGCTGAAATCGATATCCTCGAGCCAGTAATGATATTCCTTACCGGCGATCACCTGCGTATCCAGGAATTCATAGACCGCCCCTGAAGTTCCACCGGGGTTCCGGCTAGGGATCAGTTTGGAATTGACCTGTACTTTGGGTCCCTGCAGGTCTTCTGCCCGGTAAAGGTTGAAGCCAAGGTTATTCAGTTCTTCAGCAGTTTCCCAGCTGAGCAAAATGCCATCTTCAAGGTTTTCTGCATCGAAGGAGATAATGCTAACAGCGCTTGGGTTACAGGTTGCTGTGGAAGTGTTGTTTGTCGTGACTGGATCAACCGTGAGCGCACTGACGGAGGCAGTATTCGTAATATTATCGCCTGCAGCTAAATTCACATTGATCCTCACCACCCATTTTGCCAGGGGGTCGGTCGAATAATCCAACAGGGGTGTGTTCAGGCTGCAGGTTACTGTTTGCCCAACCCTAGTACAGGTGCCCTGGCTAATCTCACCAGAGGAGGTTATCAACTGAGAAGTATAGCTTTTGTAGGTTACACCAGAAGGCAGAGTGTCGGTCATGGTGACGCCTCTTGAAAAGCCCGGACCCAGATTGGAGGTGGTTATCTCATAGTAGGGGTCTCGTGTGTCAAACTGCTGACAGGTTTTGGCAACGCTGATATTTGCCAAAGGCTGCTCAATGCGCGCCCACAGGCAGGCGTGATTTGACTGGTTTTCCTGGGTGATAAAAGCCGCTTTGACAGAGCCTTCGTTGTATGACGCCCAACACGGGTCAGTCCCTAAACCGGTCTCCGTAAAGCCGAGAATGTTGACCGTGTAAGTCCCATCAGAACACTCGAAGGTCGGGTTGGTAGTTGGAAACTCAATGGTCACTTTGTCGGGGCAGGGGGTATCTTCGTCGTCACCGTAGTCACAGGTCCCCGCGGTATTACTGGTTTCATCGAGCACGAAATGGGGCGTAAAGCTGAAACTGGGCGGGATGGCAGGGCTGCCATTGTTACAGGTAACCGGCACAGTCACCGTCAGGTCCACCCAATTAAACGGATTGTCGGTGGAGCTTTGACCACCATCAGCTGTCGCATAAACCGGCTGATTGTAATGGGTAAACTGACCCAGCAGAAAAGGCTGCAGGGCAGCTGGTGTGATCGGTCCATTCGCGCCCTGGAATCCGAAACCGCTCTGCTCTGCCCAGTCTGTGGCTTCGCAGGAATAGGATTGCCAATTATTTCCGACAGGGTAAGCGTCACGCCCATAGCGCACCTGGTTTTCGTCGTTGGTCGGACCGGTCTGGACATTCGGGTTCCAGTCGCTATAGACTGTCGGCGTGTTGCCCGGACCAGTGCCCCAGCGGTCACAGCGTGCGCCTTCGGTTTGATTGCCGCCGGTGTTTTTCACCAGGACGATGGTGCGGTAGTTGTCTGAATTTGAAAAAGTCTGATTTGAAGAACCGGGCGCATTGTTACTCTTAAGCACATACACAGCCCCGTGGGCAAGCGACGTTGTATTGAGTGAAATCCTGGTGAAGGATCTATCCCCTGTAAACAACAAAACATCGTAATCTGCCAGTTGCACGGCGCTGCCAGTCCGGTTAACAATTTCAATGCCAACCTGATCTGTTTGTGAGCTCCTACTATTGTAAACATATTCCGAAAAGAACAAGTCGGGTGCGTTGGTACAGGTGCTGGTGTGCGATCCCAATCCAGTCCAATCGACACCTGAAACCTGGGTCCAGCGGGCTAAGTTGGGCCAGGGCGGAGTAATGTTTTGCATCGGGCTGCAGACGCCGCCCTGCAGACGATAGGTTTGGTCTGAGCGGGTTGGAGCCATACTGTTATTCCGCGCGTAGCCAATAATGTCCACGGGGTAGTAGTTGCTGTTGGTAGTCACCCCATTAACATACCCCCAGACGCCGTCCACGTTCCCGACGGTGAAAGCCTGGGCGATGCTGGGTCCAATTAACGACAAAATGAGTAAACTGCCTAAAATGATTAGGGTCTTCTTTTTCATGACCTCTCTCCTTTTTCTAAATAGGTCCCGGCGCATAATATTGCCTTTGCCTCCCTTAGCGCCCCATCCGAAGGCACATGAATACCAGAAATAATCTGATCGATTACAACAATTATATCACTTCTTGTCAAGTTTGTCAAAAACAATTTCCTCCTTTTACCTCAAAAATCCTCATCCCAGTTGCGGTCAGATTTCGGTTGGATTGTGATTTTTTTTATTTATTATTCTCTTTCTCTGTTTGTCATATGATCGCTTGTTACGATTAATCAACGAGGGAAAAAGTAACCGCAGGGCTCAGGTTGGTCAACACCATGCCGGGCAGCGCAAAAAGCGAACTCGTTGTCGAGGTTTCCCACAAAAGCGCCCCCTGGTTCGCTGACCAGGTAGAAGTAGCCAACACCGGAAAAACCGGAATAATCACCCCTGGCATGCGCTCCCCCCTCCTGTAGAAAGCCATTCAGGTTCAGGCGCGAGCCCTGGGCATTAAATTCAGCGCTGAAAACCTCCCCGTCCAGGGTGATGGTCAGCGCGCCCACCAGGAAACTTCCGTCTGCCCGCGCTAGGTAGGCAGTCCACTCCCCCGCCCAGCCGGTTGGTGGGATTAGGGTTGGAGTTGTGGTCGCAATGCGGGTGGCTGTTGCGCTGGTAATTGGGTAGGGGTTTTGCGTAGCTTGCTGTGGTGTTCGGGTGGTGGTTGCTTGACCTTGCTGGACGGAAATCCTTGTTTGTGTGGCAAACACCGGTTGTCCCTGTGCATTCGTGATGATCATGGTTGGAAGTGCTGACGGAAAGAGTGTCGCTTCTGCAGTTGCAAGAGCACTTTCCGTGGGGTTTGTGGTGCTTGCAGGAATTAGAGTCTGATTCACGTCAGACTGGGTCGACCCCGGCGTGAATACATTGGTTATTTGCATTTCCTGGTTTTTTGCTGTTTCACAAGCGAATAGGACAACTGCCAACACAATTATGACTGCGAGGAACAATAAAACCGGCAGATGTTGATTAATTTTATTCTTCATAATCCACCTGCATAAATTATACTATAAATCACGGATCAGATTGTGGTCAAGCAGACCAATATATTAACAAAACCCGCGCACAATTCATAATCCTAATCCAGGCAAGTCGATCGTATCCTAGGGAACGCGGTCATGATGCTGGGAGCGCAGCGAGCAGTACTTGTCCCGTTCCGAAAAGGCGATGGTGCCGTCGGGACCTCTACTTGTCCCGTTCTGTTACCCAGTATGTGGTGTGAATTTGCGGAAGGGGTCATACCCTGCATCGCGGGCACAGGTGCCCAGCCGTACGGAGGGGGCTTGCTCCCTCCGCCAACGCTCATAGCCTAACTTAGCGGCCGAACCAGATATCCTGCTTCGCGGGCACAGGGACCCGCCCGTACCACTGCCATTCAAACCCGCCAATACTATATTGATATATCATGAAAACAATTCATTGATTGACATTTTCGGTACAATTAGACTATTCAATAAAACGAATCGGAAGCTTGATGGCAGAAAAAATCGATACCATAACCAGTTTGCTGAAATTGCTTGAGCCAGGGCGCGCGAGAGAGGAGCAGGTGGAACTTCTATCTAATCTGGACTCTGAGCAATGGGAATCACTGATCGACGAAGCCCGGAAGCAGGGCGTTGCTCCGATTCTCTATCCCTATGTGGTTTCGCTGGAAAAAAACTCCGATTTCAAGCTTCCTTCCAGGGATAGTCTGTATCAATCTTATCTCACGAATGCTGTCCGAAACACACTGATATTGTCCGAGGCAGAGTGGCTGCTCACAAACCTTCAAAATGCAGGTATTGCCGCAGCAGGTTTGAAAGGTATCTATTTGCTCGAAAACGTTTATGGGGATATCGGTGCCCGCACGATGAATGACATTGATCTCCTGGTCAAGAAAAGTGACCTTGCTGCCTGTCTTCAAGTGCTGCTCGGGTCAGGATGTCAACACACTTCCTATTTCAACCTGGAAGATGAAAATATAGATACCAAGCACGTCCCTCCCATGAAAACACCCGGCGGGGTTTTGCTGGAGATACACTGGACGCTGCTTGAGGAAGATGAACCTTTTTCCATCGATGCAGCTGCGCTGTGGGAGCGGGTAATGCCTGTAAAAATCGCCAATGTGGATGCCCTTGCGCTGGGCGTGGAGGACCTAATTCTGCATCTCTGCATGCACCTGAGCTATCAACATTATCTCCAGCTCGGCTTACGTGGTCTGCTGGATGTTGCCATGGTGATTCACAAGTTCAGGGAAAAAATTGACTGGCAGGCGTTGGTTAATTTAGCAAAATCATGGGGAATCGAAAGGGTGACCGCGCTCACCTTAAAATTGGTTGAAACGCAGCTGAATATTCCGGTTCCACCGGAGGTAATTGATTCGTTGCTTCCTGGAGGGATCGACCACGAGTTACTTGAAGAAGCACGCACTTTGCTGTTGGACAAGATAGTGTCTGAAGAACGTCTGACCCCCGACTTGGTCGAGATGAACGCAAGCAAGAATATATTTTCGAAGATGAAAATTGGGCTACAGCGCGTGTTCATCCCCCGGATGGCGCTTGCGCGAATTTATAACGTCCCTCCCAACTCAACGAGAATTATTGGGCTGTATTGGGAAAGACTGAAGTATTTAATCAGGAGCTATGGGGGCACGATGATAAAGCTGAGCAGAACCAAGGAAACCGTTTTGCCGTCTGTTGAAAGAGCCCAAAGCTCCTACTCACTTCATGATTGGATGAGCAGCAGAAACAATTTGTCATCCTGAGAACGATTGAGTCGCTCGTGAAACGCATGATGGAATATCATCATCAAGACACAGTCAGATCTAAAGATTAATTTTCGCTCTTCCGGGAAAACAACCGGTTTATGCCCCTCTTAACCCGGCGAAAACTGTTGAATAAAGGCACAAGCAGATTTTTTTCCGAAAGCCATGCGATCAGGCGGTTCCCCAGCTTAACCCCTATGCGCACGTCTTTACCTTTTCGTTGAACCCGATCGACGCGTCCCAAAACACTCTCGTATGAAATCCAGCCATCATGTAGAGAGGTAACATTATCACCTTTGCATAAAAAACCGTATGGTGAGCTTTTCACGACCCGATGTGCTATCACCTGGTTATCAGGAGGGCGCACAAAGATCAAAATATCCCCAACCCGGATAGACATTTTTGCCACTGGTGAAACACAGATCTTGTCATCAGAGTGAATAAAAGGCAGCATGCTCCCGCCAGGAGCATTGAAACTGACCGAGTGACCGGCATTGATGGCTAATCGGATCATCTCTGCCAATTCATCTGCATCGAGAGCGCGTTTAGAGATTTTTAACATGCTATAAGAGGTCATGGCTCACAAATTATTCCGTCGGGATCCTGCGGCAGTCACCAGGTTGAATAGTTTGATATTTGTTTCCGCAAAAACCAAAACGTTCAGCCCAGGAACCTGAAAACTGACCATCCTCGGTCATATTCCACCAAAACGAGTTGCTGCTGGCTGTAGTTTTCCATTCTCCCCTGACCTGGTCCTGATTTTCGATGGACCCGGTAAATGCATATTCAACATTACCGATTTTGGCAGTGCCGGTCAGGTTGTTATTCTGGATTTGAAGAGTCATGATGCTTTGCGTATAACTGCCAGAACCATCCTGGAACCAGATATTCCAGGCTCCAGACCAATCAACCCTGAACGCGGTTGGCGTAGTAACAGGATAGGCAGGCGGCGGTGCAAGGGTTTCAATCGGATAGGCACCCTGGATCGGCTGGATGGTTCGTTCTTCCACAGTAGGTACAATTGTTTCGTCTGACGAGCTATCTGGATCGGTTGTGGATTCGATTTCAGCGGTAGGCTCCTCCAGAGGGGTTTCCATAAAAGAATTTTCATCCGGTGTCCAAGGTAAGGGGCTGCCAACAACGGTTGCGACGGTTTCACCCACAAACCTCTCCAATTCAGCGTTTTTTCGTCCACTGCATGCAGAGAGCAACAACAGGGGTGCCAGGAGCAGGACAATTGTTCTTTTCATGTGTTTATTTTATCAGCAAGCAGAAAAGGCAGCTCAGGCAGACAAAGCTTCAGTTACCGCTTCGACCACGAGGTCTTGCTGGGTTTCGGTCATACCCGGGAAGAGCGGTAAGGTCACCTGGCGGCTGGCAACCAGCTCGGTCATGTAAAGGGTTTCAGCTGGGTTGTTGACAAAGTCGCGATAAATATTGAACTGGTGTATCGGCGGATAATGAAAGCTGGTTTGAATACCTTTTTCTTTCATATGATCCCGGAAAGCAGCTCTGTCTGAGTCTTCTGGCAATAAAACCGGGAAGATATGC
>Ga0123334_1003371_pt1 | contig 17359 bp, 9 predicted proteins | sample BiotimSIPDNA_FD_89706 | JGI IMG/M metagenome (GOLD analysis project Ga0123334, IMG submission 89706) | Anaerobic biogas reactor microbial communites from Washington, USA - Biogas_R1 time_0 SIP DNA | ecosystem: Engineered > Bioreactor > Anaerobic > Unclassified | place: Washington, USA | collected... | reverse complement strand
GTATACCGGTTATCGTGGGCCAAGTAGACCCTCATTTTAGGGTAATTAATGCGACATACAGTTAGAAGACTCGAAAAAGCTTAACTTGGTGTTTCGAAATTTGTTACCAACACAAGCTGCTAGAGGTAGTCATAGTGTATAATTGCACCGTTGTGGAAGATGTCCCCTTTACAACAGAGTACATCAGTGATTCAAGCCTGTTTGAATCCCAAAGAGAAACAATCTCTGCCGGTATAGCGGGTAAAGAAGAAAGAGTATACGAAATCCATCTCGAAAATGGTATGGAGACAGAGCGCAAGACCCTTGAAACCAAAACAATTACACCTCCAGTGGCCAGTCAGGTAAGAGTAGGTACAAAACAAGCGGTTTCCAGGAGTGGCAGCAACTTTGGCATCGTCAGTGGCGGAAGGTTGACCAGCAACTTTGGAAACAGGATTCATCCGATCACCGGCAGAAAAACCTTCCATAAAGGCATAGATATTGGTGCGAGTCAGGGAAGTGGGGTTTATGCATATGCCGGTGGCACAGTTACCTTTGCGGGTTGGAAAAGTGGTTACGGTAATTTTGTAGCCGTTAAACACAGCAACGGAATGGTCACCAGATATGGCCATTTATCCTCAATTTCTGTGAAAGCCGGCCAAAAAGTCACGGTTAGACAAAAAGTTGGCACTGTAGGATCAACAGGGGTTAGTACTGGTCCGCATCTTCATTTTGAAGTATTAATTAATGGTAATTACAAAAATCCCTTAAACTATCTGTAGCATAGAAATCATATCAGAGCAGGATTTTTTTGCCCACTATCTTCTGCAGCATTTCCATAAGGATAGAGCTTTTGATTTCCACATATCCCCCTTCGAATTGGTCATTTTCGTTATGAACCATTTCCAGAAACAGATTCCCGGGAGATTTTTCGCTGATTTCCAAAGTGAAGTCGTTTCCCGGGATAACCAGCTTGAGATAAGCATCATCCATGGGGATTCCTCCAATAGATTTATTGCCCACCCGCACTATAGACGACCGAAGAAATTTGCTTTTTTGAGTATTCTATTCATCAGATAAGCAGGCTATGTGAATTATAAATAAGGTGGGCAAATAAACCAGGAATCAGGGTTGATTTCCCAGTCATCAAGGTTACATGATGATTTCAACATTATAAACCTTTCCATCATCAATTAATTCAATAAAGGGTTCCTTAGTATCCAATTCAGCGGACAATGCTATTTGCCCGTTGATATTCATAACGGTAAATCCTGTAGATTTCCGGGAAGGATTACTGACCAGGATCTGGTAGAAAGTAGTTCCGTAACGGTAAGTTACAGAATACTCAGGCCACTGGTTAGGAATACACGGACTAATATACAATCGGTTTCCCTGGCGGCGGAGGCCGAGTATCCAGTCGATGCCCGCTTGATACATCCATCCTGCAGCACCGGTGTACCATGTCCAGCCTGCACATCCTTTATGGGGATCGGCAGTATATACATCGGCCGCCATAACATAAGGCTCTCCCATGTATTGACGGACTTCACCGGCTGTCCGGGTATGATTAATCGGATTAAGAAGATCAAATAACTCAAAAGCCTTAACACCGTTTTCGAGCTGGCACCAGGCAATAATACCCCATATGGCTCCATGAGTATACTGAGCTCCGTTTTCACGAATCCCGGGTGGATATCCCTGAATATAACCGGGACTCGGCTTCGTATTTTCAAAAGGAGGTGTCAGGAGATGCACCAGTGCCAGGTCATGATCAACCAGCTCCCGGTCAAATGACTGCATGGCCTGCCGGGCTTTGTCTAATGGAGCCGCTCCGGAAATTACCGACCACGCTTGGGCAATGGCATCTATGCGGCACTCCTCATTGAAGATGGAACCCAGCCATTCTCCGGAATCAGTAAATGCCCGCCGATACCACTGCCCATCCCAGCCACTATCATTCAGGGCCACAGCCAGCTTTTCCTGCACCTCCCGGAACCTCTCCGCCCGGGCCAAATCATTTTGCCTCTCACATATATCTGTAAACAGGTTTAGTACCTCATAGAGAAACCACCCCAGCCACACACTTTCTCCCCGGCCTTGGGCACCAATTCTGCTCATGCCGTCATTCCAGTCTCCAATCCCAATCAATGGCAATCCGTGTTCCCCGAATCTATCCAGCGCCTTATCGATAGCTCGAAAGCAGTGCTCTAAAATCGACCCAATGCAGGGAGAGACACAGGTAGCTTCATATCGTTCATACTCTCCTTCCCGTAAGGGTTCACTGGCAATAAAAGGCGCCATTTCTTCCAACAGAGTATAGTCGCCGGTTGAAATCACATATCGCCCTACAGCATAAGGAAGCCACAGATAATCATCGGTAAACAGGGTGCGAATGCCACATTCAGTTTCTTGATGCCACCAGTGCTGTACATCACCTTCCTCATATTGATGTCCGGCATGAAACAGGATTTGTTTCCTGGTAAGGTCAGGACGTGAATGAAGCAAGGCCATGGAATCCTGAAGCTGATCCCGAAATCCGAAAGCCCCTCCTGCCTGATAGAATCCAGACCTGGCCCACATTCTGCAGGCAATTGTCTGATAAAGCAGCCAGCCGTTCAGCAGGATATTCATCTGAGGGCTAGGCGTCGATACTGTTATCTGTCCCAATGTGTGGTGCCAAAATTCTTTCACCGTTTCAAAGGCCTTATCACAGACTTCGTTCCGGCTATATTTTTGCGCCAGCTTCACAGCGGCTTCCGAAGAAGTTTCACATCCCAGGACAATGATGACGGTTTGTTCTGTTCCCGGTGCCAGAGGAATTTTCGCTTGAACTGCTCCACATGTATTATATAAAATTCCGGTCCGGCATGATAAGCTCTCTCGGGTAAGGGCGGCAGGATATTCCCAGCTGCCATTACGGCCCAGAAATTCGTTACGGTCTGCAGTCCAGGACAGCTCAACCTCAGGCTGAAGTGACCCTGATTCAGAAGCCCCTCCCGGCTGGGGGAAAATTCCTAAAAATCCAGTAGCATCCCGAAATGTCTCCTGATAAGTGTTGTAAGCCAACATAGTCTGAGCTGACTCATCCCATTCTGTCATTATATACGGAGCATTTTTCGAACGCTGAACTCCCAGAACCCATTCCGCAAAATAAGTAACGGAGATGTTGCGTTGTTCAGAAGTATTGTTCCGAAGCCGAATATTAATAATCTTTATCGGCTCCTCAGTTGGGATCATCACTGTCATCATATGATCTATGCCGTGTCTTTCATGGCTGAAATGGGTGTATCCCCAGCCATGGGTCACATAATAAGGATTGTCAGAATCACTGATAAACGGAACAGGCGACCATATTTCGCCACTTGCTTCATCTCGAAGGTAGCACATTTCACCTGGCTGGTCGAGAACCGGATCGTTAGACCAAGGAGTCAGCTTCATCTCACGGCTGTTCTGCCACCAAGTGTAACCAGTCCCCAGTTCGGAAATGAGACAGCCGAATTCAGGGTTGGCCAATACATTTATCCATGGTGCGGGAAGATGGTTTTTATTTTTAATAATCACATACTCATTGCCATCCGGGGAAAATCCACCCCAGCCATTATAAAACATCAGATCCGGCATCATCCTTCCAGACACTGGAAACCTGTCAGGCAAAGCTTTAGGAGCAAACAAGGGCGGAAAAACCGCTTCTCTGCGCGGCGGTTTTGATTGCGCCCTCAGACTGGGTCCGGCTGCCCGGAAAATCATTTGAGCAACAGATAGAAGAAGTATCCTGTCTTCTTCCGGCAGATGGGAAGCATGTATAATAAATACATCACCAAGTCCAGTACTATGAGGTTCAAAGCTATTTTCCACTGCCCGCCGTATATCGTCGGCCAAGTCTTCCTGATAACTGTCCGCAGACTCGTTCATAATCACCAAGTCAAAATGGCACCCCATCCGGCGCAGATAAACATGGCCGGTGAGCAGTCTGATAACAAACCGCATATTGGCCCGGTTATCGATTTGTACTAAAATTATCGGCAGATCACCCGATATCCCATGACACCACAGACATGACTGCCCCATGGCATTGGCGGCAATACTCTGCTTTCGCAGCTTGATCAAAGGAGATGTGTACCAGACACGCCCCGCTAAAGCCTGAATATTCATAGCTTCCTGAGTGGTCAAGTTAAGATGTCTAAGTTCAATTTGACTTCGATTCCATGCCAGCTGGAAGGACCGCTCCACTACCAATTCCCCCGAAAATCGGCCCATAATATCCACAACTTCTTCCTTCGAATCGGCTACAGCCGTAACTGCATAAAGCTGGACCTGTTCTCCGGATGCAATACTAATTCGCTGCCGCATTATAAAGGCAGGGTCAGTGACCGAACCAACTGATCCACGCAGGTGAGAGTAGATCCCCTGGGGCTTTGAAAGAGAATTGCCTCGGCCAATAAAGCTGGCCCGGTCTGTCTCATATTCCATTGGACCCAATGTTCTGCCGTCAAACATAAGTGAATGTGCCATCCATAAAGTCTTTTCGTGCTCATGGCGAGGCCGGCGCGAAGCTAAGAGACATTGAATATCAGGTGAATATTCGGTTTTAACAAACAATTTACTAAAGGAAGGGTGAGCATCGTCAGCCATCGGATGCGCCATTACTAATTCCGAAAAAGTTGTTACCTCAATTATTCTGTCTTCATCGCCGGTATTGGTAAGGGTTAACCGTCGAACATCCGCATTCCATTCGGATGACACACAAATTTCCAGGCTGGTTTGCATCTCCTGATCGACCCGCATAAAAGTAGCTCGGTCAGGAGAAAAACGCACCTGCTTTTCATCAGAAGCCACCTGGCAGGGATGATAAGATGGCGACCATACTATATTTCGAGTAACATCGCGAATATATATATAGTTGCCCCAATTATCCAGGACCGGATCTTCTCGCCAGCGGGAGAGTGCCAAGCCTTTGTACCGCATGAATCCGCTGCCACTATTAGTAATCATGGTGGTGAATGAACCGTTGGACAGCAAACATACTTCCGGAACTACCGTATCAGCACCCCTGAATTCTCTTTGATCATGTACATCTTCAGTTTTAGCTATAGTTTTTCGGGTATAAGCCATAGCAGGATGTCTGATGACTTTGGGAGAAGCCGGAATCCGTTCCTGCAATAATAACTCTGCTGCCCGCACACGCTTGTCACGGTGAAACCGTTCATAGACTTTTTGCGGCAGAAGCAGATTAGATAAGGATATAAGGCTCATTCCCTGGTGATGAGCCATGTAACTGTGAATAACTGCATTGTTCTTATCAGCAGGCAGACGTTCCGGTGTAAAATCTAAAGCTTCGTAGTAACCATACTTGCCATGAGCCCCAAGTTCTTTTATTTTTTTCAGATCACTAATCCCCTGCTGTTTGGCAAAGGGCAGAGCCAGAACGGTGGCGTACGGTGCCACAACCAGATCCTGTTCCAAGCCCCGTTTGAATCCAAGCCCGGGGACACCAAATGCTCTATACTGATAATTCATCCGATAATCGAAAGCATAGTATCCGGATTCAGATATTCCAAAGGGCACCCCTCTTTGATGAGCATATTCAATCTGACGTTTAACAGCGGTTTGATAGGTGCAATCCCATACTGTATCAAAGTAAGTCTTCATGAAAAGGCTGGGCATTAAATATTCAAACATAGTTCCCGACCAGGATAACAACGTAACACGCCGCCCTACCCTGGTCATAGTTCTTCCCAAAGCATACCAGTGTGAAACCGGGACCTGCCCCAGGGCCACGGCAATAAAGCTGGCTAATCGAGCCTCTGAAGCCAAGAGATCATATAGTACTTTATCCATTTCTCGTAAAGAGACCCGGTACCCCAGATGAAACAATTTCGTTTTTCGATCATACAGAGGGCTGAAGTTTGTCGCATCTATCAAACGGTCAAGTCTTTTAATCAGCTTATGTCCGGATTCCTGCAGATCACCCCGGCTGTCTTCACCTTCTGAATGAGCAAAAGCGACCCCGCTGAAATCCAGATTTCCTGCTATAGAAAGCTCCTTGGCAAAAGCGAATGCTGATTCCCCTAAGTGAATATCAACCGGTTTGTTTGTTGAACCAGCATTACGCAAATCAGAGTTTATCCATTCCAATAAACCCTCCCGGACTGCGATTAAAGAAGCTACCAAATTGCCTGAATCAACGGTGGAGACGTAAGGCATAGGCAACGGCTCCAGAGTCAGGGTATCGTACCAGTTATAAAGGTGTCCTTCCCATTTTTCCAAAGACTCCACCGTACCCAACGTGCGTTCAAGACGTTCAATCAAGCCCCGGGTATCAATAAAGCCAAAATCCCGTGCCGCCAAGACACAGACCAGATAGAGCCCTATATTGGTTGGCGAAGTACGGTGAGCAATTCCTTTAGGCGGCTCTATCTGCACATTATCTGGGGGAAGCCAATTATCCTCTTCCGTTACATAGTCTTCGAAAAACGTCCAAATATCTTGGGATAAACTGCGAAGCTCCTCGTTTTCCTCTTTCGTAACCAGGCTTTCCCGGACCTGTACCGGCTGATTCAGCCAACTGATAATGAGAGGAGCGGTTGCCCATACCAGGGCAATTAAAAACCCTATTCTCTGAAAAACCATATCATTGCCTGCAGCAACCAGCAGGGCAAAAAAGAATATTAATGCGTAACCGCTATACATATGCATTATCACCGGATAACGGCCTTTCCGGTTGCGCCGTTCGACCTCTGCCGCACTAACCCACTCGAGAAGATGACGTCTGGAAACGAATAAGCGATAAAGGGTCCGGCTGATGGCATCCATGAGCAATATGGCTTGAAAAGGCCAAGTAATTATATTTACTATTAATTGGCCAACAATGGTCAGAAAGCCCCTGGGGCGCAATAATACAGACCTTACCATAACAATTTGACGTATCAGCGGTAATGCCAGGGTAGCAAATACCAAAGCCAACCATCTTTCCGCAGGCACCGGCAAAACAGTAAATCCAAAAAAGAGTACTGCCAACAGCACCGGCGGCAACAGACTATGCCTCAAATTATCAAACATCTGCCAGCGGGTCAAAAGAGGCAAATCAACCGGCAGCAGATTACCTCGTCTATTCTGAACCATTTTAAAAATCCAGGGCAGCAGCTGCCAATCGCCTCTGACCCAGCGATGCATTCTTTTTTGATAAGATGCAAAGGTTGACGGGTATTCATCAATCAATTCAATATCTGATAGAAACCCGGCCCGCATAAATCCACCCTCTAACAGATCATGACTCAGAACCCGGTTATCAGGAATCCGTTCACAGAGCACCTGGGCAAATGAATCTACATCAAATATACCCTTGCCGGCAAAAATCCCTTGTCCAAAAACATCTTGGTAAGGATCGGATACAGCAAAGGTGTAGGGATCAATTCCAGGTTCCGCCGAATACAAAGAAGCAAAACGGGAACCCAGGGCAGAATTATGGCTGATACTAATACTTGGCTGCAGTATGCCATATCCCTCCACCACCCGGGTTCTGGTGCTATTCAGCCGTGGCCGGTTATAAGGCAGATGAATAGCACCGATCATGCGGCGGGCAGTCTCCATCGGCAGCTGGGTATCGGCATCAAGGGTAATTATATAACGAATTTTCGGCAGGACTTCTTTTTCACCCGCCACAAACCGGCAGGTGTTATTACTCTCCCCTTTCAACAGTTCCACCAATTCCACCAGAGCGCCGCGTTTACGCTCCCACCCCATCCACACTCCTTCAGACTGATTCCACGATCTGTGACGTTGAAACAGATGAAAAATGTTCCCACCCGGACGTGAGTACATACTGTTCAAATCCTTAATGCTGTTTCGTGCCGCATCTATAAGAAGGCCATCATTTTCGGGTGTCTCTTCATCTGAATCAGTAAGATCCACCAAAAGTCCAAAGTAGATGTTCTCATTGCGGTTAGCCAGATAATGGAGTTCGAGACGACTGACTAAAGTCTGAATCTCCTTCATTGTGGACCAAATCACCGGAATAACTACCATTGTAGTCGCACCCGGCGGAATACCTCGGGTGAAATCATATTTTAACAACGGCTGCGGACGTTTGATGATTTCAATTAACCAGTGGGTCAACATAACCGCCCATTCACTGGCAGGCAGCAGCAGGACTATAACCATTAAAACCCATTGTGAAAAGGTCAGGTTTTCCATCGGGCCAATCCACCCGATGAACAGTCCGAGGACCAACAGAAGAAATAGGGTCAGAGTTAAAAAATATCCGCCGGTATTATTGGCCGATACACTTATTTTAGTAAACCGCCCCGGTGTTCCACATATTTTCAAGGCATCATGCAGCTCTTTAATCCCCTTTGATTCAAGAAGATAAAAAGCAACAAATGCTTGGCGCGGCATTTCCTCGTTGTTATCCTGCCGTGTGCGAAGCTGCAGGGCCCGCTCTCCTTGCCGGTCAGAAAGCATAACAGCCTGTTTCGCCACCAGAGTCTCGGGAACATTGAAACGGCGGGCTAATTTTTCAACCTTCTGTCTCAATAGATCACGGCTGGGGAAATCCAACAAAGCATAAATGCCGGTACTCTCTTCCCGTAAGGCTTGCTCAACCATGCAAATCTGTTCAAAACGGTTTTGCCAGTCCCAGCGGGAGATATTTCGCAGACTGGTAATAAGATTCCCCGTAGTAACCTGATAAGCCGCCTGGAGCTGGTATTCGTAGGATACTATCCCATCAAAGCTTTCCGGGCCATTGTCCAGTTTGCACATCAGCCATTCTCTTACCGTAAGAGAATCATCAGCCCATTCCCGCAACTGCCTGGTCAAATGAACAATTAATGATCCGCCCAGGGGGATATCCTGACCTGCTTCATCAAGGGCCGCTTTCAGTGTTTCCGGATCAAGCCTGGTCATATCCAGAGAAGCTAATAGCTTTTCAGCCAGTTCACAGGCGTCCCTCTGCTGTTGCACATATTTCATAACCCGGCATAAATGATTTATTAAAGCAATCCGCAGAACCAATGGAATTGACCATGCCTCAGCAATGCTCAGGACCGACACCTGCTGGTAGGAATTCATGTAAGTAATAAGCGAATCTTCATCTAAATTACCATCCACATGCTGAAGATAATCAGTGCAAATAGAGAGAACACGATTATCCTTAGTCCTACGCACATTGGGCAAATTTCTGGAGGTTAACCCCGTCAGCTGTTGACGCACAACAACCACTTGCTCCTGGATAAATTCCGCATTATCCAGCAGCCATTCTTCAGCAGGCTGTGAGCAATGTGCTGAAGAATCCTGAAGGAGCCGAATATATGACCGTAACTCTTTCACATTATTATCGAAGTCTCCTCTTATGCGCTGAAAAGGCCATCTGGTAATATAAGGTTCATGGGTAAGTGCAAGCTCATGAGCCTTTTGTCGAAGTTGTTCGGTATTTAAAATCATGATTCCCCACTTTACTAGCATCCAGAATGCTAAAATCAAAAATAACAGCAGTAAAAACATTCCCATTTTCGGCGTCGATTATAAATTGTGAGCAGTTACTTTTGATTTCCAGGAGATGAATCATGAATTTTCATAGTTCGGAGTCTATCGCGGAATATTTCCCTTTTTTCGCGATTGAATTAAACAACAGTGAGAAGATTGAGAAAGGCAAGGTATGAGGCTGCAGGAATTATGTCCTTTTCCGGCCGGTTAATCTGACCAGAAGTAGTCCCGGCTGGGTAATAATTCAATTCTTATAGCTTATGACAATTGAGCTTCATCCGATGACTAATCTGCCCTAAGACCCCTGCCTCTATAGGCGGCGGGTGCCCAAGGGCAGTTAAGTCCCTGGATCCGTGCGACTAAGATTCAGATGGAGTCAAAACTCCACCTGAATCAAGTCTTACTTTATCATTTAATTGCTCCCACATCTCATAAGCCGACTGCAGATCCGCATTTATTTGTTTATACTCATTAGCCGAATTTCGAGCCTGCATCTCATCATTATATGTGGCAGGATCAGCCAGAAGGCGTTCCAATTCTTTCTTGCGGTTTTCCAAGCCCTGAATGCGATCTTCAATGGCCTGCATCTGTTCGGAAAACTCCCGGGCCTGGCGCCTTTTTTCCCGTTCCTGGTTCTTGGCCTCCAATCGCAAATCACGCGCCTTATTCTTCTTTGAATCAGCAGCATCGGTATAACGTGGCTTTTCCGCAATTTTCTCCTTATAGTAGCTATAGTTGCCCGGATATCTTGTTATTGAAAAATCTTCAATGGCCAAAATCTCATCAACAACCTGATCCAGAAAATAACGATCATGTGATACAACCAGGAGGGTGCCCTCATATCCGGAGAGCAAATCTTCCACCGCCTGGCAGCTTTCGATATCCAAATGATTGGTGGGTTCATCAAGTATCAGGAAATTACCGCCTCCTACAACTAATTTAAGCAGGGCTAACCGTCCTTGTTCTCCGCCGCTCATATCTCCGGTCCGCTTAAATACATCATCACCGGAGAAGCCTATCCGTGCCAACTGACTTCGGGCCTCTTCATAGGTAAGATCACAGCTAAAAACCAGTTCATCCAAACCGGACCGCTCCGAATTAATATTATCCCTTTCCTGACTAAGGTATCCGATTTGCACCCGACTGCCTGGCTTCACTTCACCTTGGTCAGCCTGTATATCACCGGTCAAAATCTTAAGAAAGGTTGATTTTCCCGACCCGTTTGGACCAATCAGAGCCAGGCGCTCACCCCTTCTGATAGTCAGATCAATGTTTCTCAACACCTGCTTTTCAGCAAAGGATTTGAATATCCCATTTATGGCAATAATCGTATTTCCACTTTCATTTCCTAATTGGGCGCCGGAGAACGATATGCTTCGGGATTTTTCCACGGCTTGTATCCGCTCCAGTCTTTCCAACTGAGACTCACGTCCCCGGGCTTGCTTAGCTTTTCTTCCTGCCCGGTAAGTCCTTATGAAATCCTCCGTCCTGCGAATATGCTTCTGCTGCCTCTCATAGGCTCGTGAAAACGCCAGATCTTCCTGGGCACGCAGCTTCAGATAATTTGAGTAATTGCCCGGATACAACTTTATTTGCCCGCCTCGTAATTCTGCGGTCCGATCAGATACCCGGTCCAGAAACCTGCGATCATGAGATACCACCAGTACACTGCCCTTATATTCTTTAAGATAATCCTCCAGCCATTCAACAGAAGCAATATCCAGATGGTTGGTAGGTTCATCCAATAGAAGAATGTCAGGCCGTATAATAAATAAACGCGCCAGGTTCAACCGGGTTTTTTCCCCCCCGCTGAATGTTCCCCACGGCTGATTATACTGCTCAGCTGAAAAGCCAAGACCAGTCAGAACACGTCTGACCATGGCTTCACAGGCATAACCGTTAGATTGCTCATAAGCTTCGTTAACTTGAACATACCGATCCATTAATCGATCAAGGTCCGCATTGGGCCGCGACATCTCTTCGGTAAGTCTGATGAGTTCCCGGCGTTGCTGCAGTAATTCGGCAAAGCCATCCATCACGGCATCCCAGGCCGTCCGGCTATCATCTATTTCCGCCAGCTGGTTTAAATACCCCAGGTTTTTCCCGGCTGTAACCCAGATATCCCCTGAATCAGGCGCAATATCTCCGGTAATACATTTAATAAACGTGGATTTCCCGCATCCATTAGGACCAACCATACCTATACGTTCGTATTCGTTTATGACCAGACTGGCCTCAGAAAGAATCTGATTAACTCCAAAAGATTTACATATGCGGTTAGCTTGAAGTACGATCACGATTAGCAAATCCTTTCAAATTGAGATAAACTGGCAGTTCTGAGGTTTTAATCGGCCAACAGACTGATTATATCATAGGCGCATCGGACAATCATTGACAGTGTGCCAATCAGGGGTTAGAGTCAAATCATCCGGCGGGCTTCGGGCTGTGAAAATTAAAGAGTCTTTCCTGGGTTTGGAATTCACCCAACAAAGGGAAATTAATCAATTACGGGATTGAATTAAAGACCCTATAATAAATTGGGAATGGTGAAATATGCTTAACGAATTTTCAAGAACCCAAATGTTGATCGGAAAAGAAGGACTGAAAAAGCTGAACCAGAGCAAAGTGGCAGTATTCGGCATCGGCGGAGTAGGGTCATTTACGGTTGAGGCATTAGTCAGAGCCGGACTGGGCCGTATTGTCCTGGTTGATGATGACTGTGTCTGTGTCACCAATATCAACCGACAAATACATGCCACCCAGAAAACCATCGGACAACCGAAAGTGCAGGTCATGAAAGAGCGAATCCACCAGATAAATCCTGCAGTAGAAGTCACCACTTACCAGATATTCTACCCGCCCGAGGATGACAGAGAATTGATCGGGCCTGATCTTGATTACATTGTGGATGCGGTAGATACAGTTACTGCCAAGCTGCACCTGGTTATGAAGGCTTTATCAATGAATATACCCATCATTAGCTGCATGGGCACCGGAAATAAGCTTAATCCAGGTATGCTGGAAATTGCCGATATTTACGCTACCTCAGTCTGCCCATTGGCCAAAGTAATGAGAAAGGAATTGAAAAAGCGCCAGGTGCCCGGTTTAAAGGTAGTCTATTCCAAAGAACCACCTGTCAAGCCTTGGGCAGCTTGTGATTCCGAGGAAGTATCCGTTGCGGAAAAATGCAATACAATGCGCCAGGTTCCGGGGAGTATTTCCTTTGTTCCCTCCACCGCCGGATTATTAATAGCAGGAGAAGTCGTCAATAATCTAATCGGCAGCCTGCGTAGTGATTAACCGGATTAGATAAACACATATCCGGATTTAGCAATTAAGCAGCTAAGTGTTCCAGACAAAAAATAACCGTTTTCAGGACTGTATCAATGAAAACAGTTATTTTTGTTTGCTAATACACTTGACGGGGCCACAAATATTCCGGATTAATCCCTTGCCCTTAATTGTCCGTACTATAAACAATACCAATGGCGCCTGGCCCAACATGAGCTCCGATTACCGGCCCAATGGACATAGACTCAACTTCACGCTTGAATTGACGGCCAAGTCTGGCAGCAAACTCTTCCCCCTGCAGAGGGTCATGAATATTGTGGACCAGTAAATGCTTAAGTCCTAGCCTTTTCACATCTTCCTGGAGCTTCTCGATTAATTTATCCTTAGCCTTGCCACTGCCTCTTACCTTAGTTAATACATCGGTAACGCCGTCATTAACATAAAGAATTGGCCTAATACTGAGAAGAGAACCAATTAACGCTGAAGCTCCGCCGATTCTGCCGCCTTTGATCAGGTAATCCAAGGTGGCGGGAACAAAGTAGAATCGCACTTTCTTCCTTATGTCCAAGGCAATTTCCATAACATCATCGATTGTTTTCCCCAGTTGAGCTGCTTTAGCCGCTTCCACCACCTGCAGACCAAGAGCCATGCAATTCGTTTTAGAATCGATGATCTCTATCCGGGAATCGGGAAATTCTTTCAAGACAATTTCTTTAGCACTTTTGGCTGAATCATGGGTCCCGCTCATTTGGGATGAGATAAATATACCTAAAACATCATTGCCTTTTGCGACCAAATCTCTGAATACTCTGCATATATCTCCCAAAGGGGGCTGGGAAGAGGTAGGAATCACATTATCTCGCTCAATCTTGTTGTAGAAATATTCGTAGGAGACTATTGTCTCATCAAAAACTTCATCTGGGAAGTTTACACTTAGATTTACAACATTAATATCAAGATCATCCTGGGTCTCCTTGCCAATGTAGGAGGTACTGTCCGTTACCAGCTTAACCGTAATGATGACCTGCCTTTCACAATATATTTTCAAATATGCCTTGATAATCAGGTAAGTTAATGCCCCCCATCAGGAAATTCCGGTATCATTAATAAGATTTCCTGGCATTTTAATATCTTCCATAATTATCAGGCTTAGTATTTATTCGACTTGTATTCTGTCGTTTCCTGCCCATTACGGTCTTTTTTAGTGTGATCATACAGAAGTGCATAGGTAAATTGAAAAAGCTGTTGAAGAAGCTTTTGGCTTGATTATAATTTAGACTAATTCACGGCTTTTGATGTGTTTCTTGGCGAGATAAACAGCGTAAAGAAGCGCGTTTTTCACCACATCCAATTCCAGATAGAATGTTGGCGGAGAACCTGGCCGCCAGTTTACTTCGTACAGCCAAATTCGCTCATTTTCATCGATACCAATGTCAATACCTAATTCATCAAGGCTTTCATTAAAGGTCTTTTCATGAATATTGTCTAAATGATTTGCCAGACCAAGGGCGAATTCCTCTAATTTAGGTATGAATTCCCGCCCGCGCTCCCCATATTCGTACTCCAGAAACGGCTCCAGATAATTGGTGTATCCTCCTCTGCTTATATTACATACAATACTTCCACCTTGAGCCACCCGAACATAGCCTGCGGTAAAAACCCATATACCCTGCTGGTTTTTTTGGACATGCAACCGAAAATCGCATGACTTTCCGTCTTTGGTTATGCCGCGAATATATGGCTGGGCCAGAAAAGGCTCTTCAGCAATTTTAGACTTAATCAACTCGGCAAATTCCTCAGTCGTCAACAACTGATTATATTCTTCCTCTACAACCCGAATTCCATATGGATTCTTTTCAACATACACTATGCCGATGCCCTGATGACCATTAACCGGTTTCACCACTATCCTCCCGTACTTTTCCAACATACTTTCTGCTTCTGCAGAATCGCGAATAAAAAGAGTTTCCGGCAAATAGTCGCGAAATACTTTGCCCTTCTGCAACCTTTCAAAAACCCTTTTTTTATTCCCCAAGGCAGAAGTTGTGAAAGGTACCTTCTTCCTGAGGCGGGAAATTCTTCTCTGATACTTCCTCATCCTTGCCGGACTGCCGGTATTATATATTACGTCCGGATATGAAAACTCCTGGCTCTTCCATCTGCCATCATCATAAACAAAACCACGGATTCTTTCATTTTCTGTATCCACACCCTGAGGCGAAAAATAGAAAAAAGAAACACCTTCCGCCTTGGCCACGGCTGCACAAGCATAGGCTCTGTTGACCTCGGCCGGCCTTTTGCGATGGTGCATCATACCAACAACAATCAATTTGCTCCCTCCTCCTGAGAGTTCTTTAGATGGAATCTGATCTCTTTAGCCGCATCTTTCGCTCTTTGCTGTGCCTGCTGGGGAGTATCACCTGTGGCCATAAGATACCCGCACCTTTGTCCCATTGACTCGGGGGGACGAAGAAGGCTTCCCCTCCGGTATTTTATAAAAACATCAGCTACTCCGGGATACCTTGAAGCCCTGTTTCTGCCGGTTACCAATTCCAAAATCCCACTGGAATCAACTGTTAAATATTGAGTAAACACAAACTCCTGGCTTGATTTTTCCAGGCACGGAGGTTCTCCCAGTGCGACCCTCAAGGTCTGTTCAGCCAAGTCTACGCCGCTGGCTAATTTTATCATCCGATTCATAGCTCCGCCGGATATTCTGGGATTAGCCTCAACCAGCTTCCAATCGTCATTAAGCACCTTTAACTCAAGATGACACCCCCCCATAGTCATGCCCAGACTATTTAAAATTGAAATAACTGTGCGTTCTATTGCCCTATACAGACTTTCAGGGCATTTAGTCAGTAATGAATAACCGGTAACAATAAAGCGATTTTCAAAGGTGACCTCCTGTTCAATGATAGCTACAATGTTAACCTGCCCTTCATAAACCAAAACCTCAACTAAAAATTGTTGTCCAGGTATAAACTTTTCAACCAGGATTGTCTGACCTGGAAACTTGCTAAATAAATTAAGAGCGATTCGTTCCAATTGAACTTCATTTTCTGCTAATATTACATGTCTTGACCCATGGGAATCAGGCAGCTTCACAATGAGTATTCCTTTATCCCTATGATTTTCAATGAAATCCGGAAGCTGTTCACGGTTATATATAACCGCATAATACGGATTATAAGGAGTGTTAGCTAAAGCCTCTCTGGTCAAAATCTTATTTGCCATTTTCTTTAATGCTTCCGAGGATAAATGGTTAATTCCGTAGGCCGTTGCCAAAAGTGTGGCCAGATATACATATTGCTCGATAAAACTTACGATGGTTTTAATCTCTTTGCCCTGTTGTATCAATACCATAATATGTTCATTCAGCTCACTAAACTCGAATGAATCCACATGAATCATCCTATTGACTTCAGAAAAGCCTTTAATAGCATCTGGCCCCCTTTTGGTCAGGACAACCGTGAAATAGCCTAATCTGGCTGCAGCCCTTATCGCATCTCGACTTGATCCCGAAAAATATGTCTCGATAAATACAATCGTTGGAATCCGAGCAGCCTCAGAGTTCCCAAAACCAACAGAAACTCCTCTTGACACTCTAAGATTCATTAGCGGCACCAACTTTCTTCCAAGGATTAGATGTTTCAATCAACTTTTGTCCAAAATTGAGTTGTTTCGCTACCGATAATCTATTCTTTTATCCAAGAATCTGACAATAATTTTTGATAAAGTAAGACTTGATTCAGGTGGAGTTTTGACTCCATCTGGATCTTAGACGCACGGATCCAGGGACTTAACTGCCCTTGGGGAGCCGCTGGTCCCAATATGACATTTTTCCTGACCATTGACATTCAATATTGGCATTGCCGCCTGGTTTTTAGTAGACTAATAATCAAAATAACATTCCCCCATTTACAGAACACATCCTTTTGAAAGGAATGAATTGCTTGATCAACCAGCATATCATGGAAAAACGTACGGTATTACGGATAGAGAACGGTCATATGGCACAAATTCAAGATACAATAGTAATTGAGAAGCCCTTGACTGTAATGCTGAATGACGCAGAAATGGCAACACTGATCTGCTCACCCTATCGTCTTAAGGAACTGGTGGTAGGCTTTCTGGCCGGTGAAGGGGTTATCCAAAACAGCGATGATATTCTCAATATAGAGTTTCGTGAGGAACAAGGGGTGGTATGGATTGAAACCCGGTCAGCGCCATCAATTCAAGACACCTTTTTACGCCGGAATTTTGCCAGTTGTTGTGGTAAAGGAAGACCGTCACTCTACTTTGTCAACGACTTAAGACAATTAGCCCCAATCGAATCAGAAAAGAAATTTACCGTTGACCGGCTTCTGGGAGCAGTCAAATTATTAGAGGGAGCTGCAGACACCTTCCAGCTTACGGGGGGGGTACATAGCTCTGCCTTATGTGATGAATCCGGAATGATTGCCCGCTATGAAGATATTGGACGTCATAATACCTTAGACCGACTCCTGGGATTCGTTTTGCTGGAGCAAATCAACCCGGCTGACAAAATAATCGCGTTAAGTGGCCGAGCTTCTTCAGAAATGGTAATTAAAGCCGCGCGGAT
>Ga0123334_1003369_pt1 | contig 17362 bp, 7 predicted proteins | sample BiotimSIPDNA_FD_89706 | JGI IMG/M metagenome (GOLD analysis project Ga0123334, IMG submission 89706) | Anaerobic biogas reactor microbial communites from Washington, USA - Biogas_R1 time_0 SIP DNA | ecosystem: Engineered > Bioreactor > Anaerobic > Unclassified | place: Washington, USA | collected... | reverse complement strand
GTTGGTGATGGTGACTGCATAGGTAATGCTGTCGCCCGCGCCCACCGTATTGCTGGTGGGTGGATCGCTGGCTTTGACCAACACGAGCAACGGCTCGCCGACCTCGGTAGCGACCTCGTTGCTTGTTGTAATCGGCGCGGTGGCATGGCTCATCTCTGCGATGTTCATAATAACCTCGCCCGTGTCCGCGCCCAGGCCGTCGGAGATACGCGCCGTCACCGTGATGTAGGCTTGCTCGCCGTGCGTGATACTGGCGAATGTCCCCGTCACCAGTTGCCCGGCCCAGGCTGCCGCGCCGCCCGTCCCGCCGCTGAAGATCACGTCTTCGATGAAGAGACGGCTGTCGAGGGTATCCGTCACCGCCACGTCGTACAACGTCGCGTTGATGGGCGTCGCCGGGACGATGAGGGTATACATCACCAGCGTGCCCAACGTCGCCGTCGGCGGCGGATCAAAGACGATGGTCTTGGCAATGCCGGCGTTTACAGTTTGCAAGCCCGCGCTGTGCGAGCCGTCGGTGTAGGTGCGCTGGTCAGCATCCGTGCCGGATGAGATTGGCGTGCCGGTTGGCCCATCGCCGGGTTGACTGTCGTAATAGGGCAGGAACGCCTGATTGCTGAAGCGGATATTAGCCGCCACTGTATCAGTGACGCGGGCCACCACCTGAATTTGCAGCGTTTTCTGGTTGCCATAGTTGAACGTGGACGGGCTGGTGCCGGAGAGCACATCCACGCCCCAGACGAGCGTACCGGTGTCGCCGGGAATGGGTTCGTTCACAAACACACTGGTCGCCGGCGTGGGCGGGCTGAGCAGTGTTGAGGTCACAAAAGTCAGTTCAGAGGGCAGCACATCGCTGATGACGATGTCGTAGGCGGGCATATACCCCTGATTGGAAATCGTTAGCGTGTATGTAACCAGATCATTCGCCCCAACGTAACAGCCGGTGGTATCCAGACGAGTCACGAAAACATCGTCGAACTGGCAGAGGCTACTACCACAGGCATTAGCATAGAATCCCACCGAGCCGGCCGGGCGCGGCGTCGCGTCGATTACGTCAAAATAAGGCTGCCCGTCGATGTAGACACGGATACGAAGGCCGGTAGAGACAGTCTCGACCCGCGCCTCAACGTGATACCAACGATTTATTACCGGGGTAACAGCCACTGTACCGAGTTCAGCAAAGACTCCACCAGTCACTTCTTGTAGTTGTACGTTATTGCCTGTATCGCCCTGGCGCAGCCGGATGAGATAGTAGTTGTTAGCGGTATAACGAAAGACCAGGCCGCGACTCGAAGCGCTATCTGTCGCACGCACCATCGCGCTATAGCTGAAAGCATCAGCAACAAAGCCGGTGCGCACCAGGATCGCGTTGGTTGTGTTACTGCTGGACTGGCGTGCAAAGCCCGATGTGGGATTGATATTCCACCCGCCAGCGGCTGCCGTCCAGCCGGTAGGCGGGGTAGTGCTGGCGCGATTGAAGGTATCTTCCAACAAAGTCGCGCCACACCCTAACGGCGTGATGTAAGTTTTGTTGATGTGCAGCAGTGGTTGTCCAACTCTAGAACTAACTGTAGCCACGAGTTCCTGGCGAGGCTGCGTCGAGTCGTAACTTCCACTGTCGTTATCGTTCCAATATAAACGGGCCGTGTTGTTCAACGAGGTAACCGCTTGCGGGTCGGTCCACTGCACCACGCCGTTGCGACCAATACCGGTCAACTGCGCCTGGAAAGTAACGGTAACATAGCCTGGCGTCGCCGAGACGCTATTATCCAGCGGATCAAGCCACCACTCAATAGTTTCAATGACAGCGTTGGCTTCACTGCGGCCCACGTAAGGATTGGCGTTGTGCGGGCTGCCTTGCACGCCGTTCGGATTGCTATCATAGTTGGCAGCAGAAGCTAATGGATCCGGCGCAGTAAACGGCATTGTGCTGGTGATATCAAACGTTCCCACCACGTAACGCACACCGGCGGGCAAATCATCGTATTGGAACGGCCACGGCACGTAAACGCCCGGCGGCACCATGGTAACAATCGTGTAGGTCACGACATCGCCGATGCGCAACGGCGCAACGTCCGTACTCGCCGGCGTCACTTGTTTGGCGAAGGTCAGGCCGGCGGTGGTCAGCGTTTCGCTGTCCTCGTCGGCATAATCGTCCAGCGGGCCGTCAGGGCCGTCGCTGCCATCCCGTTCCTGGCCTACCGGATCGTCGGGCGTCGAGGTCCAGGTGACGGTTGCCACGTTGGTCACATCCACGTTGGGCGACGCGCCGCTGATGTGCGCCGTGTAGGTCACGACGACCACCGTATTCGCGGGAATGACGGCGAACGTCCACGTCAGCGGGCGCGCTGTGGTCAGGCTGCGACTGTCGCCGCCCTCGATACCGGTGACGTAAATGCCGGAAGGTACCGCGTCGGTGATCAACACGTCGTACGCCGGCCAGTCGCCGTCGCTGGTGATCACCAGGGTGTATGTCAGATCGGTCGTGCCATCCAATCCGATTGTCGTGCCAGTGGAAGTGGCCAAGCGCTTATCCAGTGCCAGGTTGGGTTCCAGAATGTCCACAGCGGTGGCGTCGGTTTGTGCGTAGAGCACGCCATCGTCGATGTAGGTCATGTCGAAACGGTTGGTCAACCGCTCGCCGTCCTGGTTGGCAACGATATTCTGAATAACGGCAGTGATCACGCCGTTAATCTGCACGATTCCGGGAAGATCGCCCAACCGCCAGACCACCGGGCCGCTCGCAGATGCCCCCGGCGCAAGCGAAGGCGTACCGGACACCACGGTCGTGCCACCGCTTTGATCCTGATCGTAGGTGTAGGTCAGCACCGAAGCGACGTAGCCCAATCCGACCGGCAACGTGTCGGTGAGGATGACGTTCTCGTAGAGCGCATCCCAGTCGGAGAGCCGCGCCGTGACGGTAAAGACCACCAGGCTGCCAATCGTGCCCGTCTGAATCTCCGGCTGTTTGCCGAATTCTTCCAATAGCGTGGTATGGGCTTCGTCGTAGGCGCTGCTGGTCACACAGCCGGTGTCGCAGCCTCCCTGCACCCAGGCACGGTTGGTGTTGTCGCCGGTATCGATGATATCGGCCGTCACCGTCGCCGTCCACGATGCACCGACCGCTAGCGGGCCAACCAATGTCCAGGTGATGGCGTTCCCGGCCACGACCGGCGTGGTGCCGTCAGAGCCAAAGCCCGCGTTTACATTGACATAGTTCGTCCCCACCACATCGGTGACGACGACGTTATAGGCCACGCCGTCGCCGCTGTTCTGCACAGTGAGCGTCCAGGCGACCGTATCACCTACATCCAACGTCTGATCGGGCGGCGTTTTGGTGATGGTCAACGCGGGACCAACAAAGGTGAGATCCGGTGTCGCCGTGGCAGTGTATGACCCGGTATCGAAGCAATCCTCCGCGTCGTCATCATACTGCAACACAATGGAATTTGGTCCCGTAGGCAGCGCGCAGGCATTGCCCGCGCTTCTGGCGTTCCGCACGCTGAAAGTGAGGGTGGTCACGCCGGTAGGCAGCACTGCCCAGGTATAGACTACCGTCCCACCCAGATCGATCGTGACGGAGGGCAATGTGCTGGCATAAACGGTGTCGCTGTAAACAAATCCACCCGGCAACGTGTCGGTGAGCACGACGTTATAGGCCGGTGGGCCGTTGTTGACCAGTGTGACGGTGAGCACGCCGCCGCACCGGTTGAGCGTATGAGGCGCGATACTGGTCAACAGATCAGGGCTATCGAAGACCGGACGCGTGCGTAATTCGGCCTGAGCCTCCATAATCACGCGGCAGCCGTCGTCGCAGCCCCAGAGAAGCTGCGCATCGTTGCGGGTATCGAGAGGCAAACAACCCTCCGGGTCGCTAATTACGGTGCTGACGGTCAGCACTACCGTTTGATCGGGGTCCAACGTGCCAAGCGTCCAGGTGATCACGCCGCCCAACGTTCCCACCGGCGGCGCGCCGAGGTTGTACCCCGGCGTCGCGCTCTGGTAAACAGCATTGCCGGGCAGCGTATCGCTCACCACCACATTGGTCGCAGGAGAAGCACCTGTCAGGTTCGTCGCGGTGATCGTCCACAGCACCCGTTCCCCCGGTTCCGCGTAGACCAAAGACGGATCGGGGTGCGCGCGGTCGAGGTTTTGGCCGGTCTTTTCGAAAACAAGATTGGGCTGGCGCGATTGCATCACATACGACGACGCCAGCGTATCGTGGGATATGCCGCATGGATCAAGATAGGACGTCTGCACGCGGATCTGCCCGCCGGTAAAGGGACACGAGGCGGTTGTTTGAAAGCGAATATAGACGGTCTCATGGGGGCGGACACGCGCCAGCCACACATCCAACGGCGCACCGCTGGTCGGATCCCAGCGCAGTTGATAACCGCTGCTGTACGGGTCGGGGCCGGGCTGCCAGTTGATCGTGTCGGTGCTGACCTCAGTGGTGCCGGGAACGTAATTCAAGCCAGAGGGCAGCGTTTCCTGTACGGTCACCGAGTAAACACTGAGCATACCGGCATTGCGCACCGTCACCGTAATGGTACGCGTGTAGCAGGTGTCAATGGGACTGACAACCTGGTTGGTGTTGAGCAGCAAGGTGGGCGGCAATTCCACATAGGCGGCGGCTGCACACCCTTGCATACAAGCCTCGCCCAAACAGCCTTGCTGTCCTCCAAAGCTGTTCGTCAAATCGTTACAGCTAATGACCTCGGCGTCGTAGAGGATTGTCACCCGCTCCTTGGGCTGAATCACAGGCAGTGTCCAAGTCACGTAGCGCGACGAGGTGACAGGGGTCACTCCAACGACCGAACCTTGCGTTGAAAGTATGCTCGAATCAACGTAGCGCAAGCCGCTGCCCAGCGTGTCGGTCAGCGTGACGTTGTAGGCCGGGCCGGAACCGGAATTGAAGACGGTCAACGTCCAGCGGACAAAGTCGCTAGTGGCGTAGATGACCTCGGGAAACTTGGTCAAAATCGGCGCACAGGGCGCGAGCAACGGATTGCCCAGCGCGCCACCCGCGGGACAACGCTCGCGATAAACATCGTTATCGGCGCAGCGGTTGTCGTAGCGCAAAGTAGCCGAGAAGGGCGCAGTATTGGTACAACGCAATTGGACGTGCAGGTGCACCGTGGCGGTGAGCGCCGTGGCGAAAGCGTCGCCGTAATACCAATGGTAGCCGCTGGCGTTCGTCTCGGTCAGGACGGGCAGCGCGCCGTCAAAACCTAACACGATCACCACAGCAAACGTATCCGTCACCAGATCGATGACGGCATCGTAGGCCGCGATGTCGGGCGTGGTGCGGTCGGCGGTCAACGTCACCGTGTACGCGCCGCAGGATGAGACGGTCGCTGGCAAGCCGTTCATCGTCAGTTGCATCTGCGGCGCGCGGGTCTCCACGAAGACACCCTCCTGAAGCACGCCGTCGTAGGCGCAGGCGTCGTTGCCTGTCACGCCGAGGTTCAGATAGGACCAATCGAACCAGCGCGCGTCGGAGCAAGCAGCCGGCTCACCGACCCGCGTCTCGTAGTTGATCTGTAACGTCGCGCCGGGCAGGTCGATGGCGCACGTCGGGCTGATGTTGGTGATGACCAGCAAGCCACCAGCCGTACTCTCTGAGAAGGTCGCCGCACAGGAGAGTGGGCCGTTGGAAACCCAAACCGCCGCAGTACCGGTCACATAGGTCTGATGTAATAAGGTTTCAGTGAAAAACAACCCGCCCCAGGTAGGCGTCACAGTAAAGGAATTGCCAAAGACGTAGGTGTTGGTATACGTAAACGTGTCATCGGAACATGGCGCCAACGGCGCGGAAACCTGCTTATCGGACGTGATACCGTCGTCACATTGGATGTAGGTGCTGGCCGAGGCGCTGGCCGTGCGCGCGCAGTCCTGGCAATCCGTCCCCCAGGCAGCCACGGTGTTCATCATCTGGGTTCCACAGGCCGCACAGCCGGTCATGGTATCACTAGGCGTCAGCAGGACAATGTCAAAGGTCGTCGAATAGCCAACTTCCCAGGTGATGTAGGTTGTGCTGCCCACAGTGAAGGTGACACCCCCACCCGCGTCGAGGACAGTCCAACCTGGAGGAACGGTATCGGTAATCATAACGCCGCCACTGATGCCGCTCACGTCCACGGCAATCGTCGCGGTAATCGTCTCGCCCCGATAAACCTCTGGGGGCATGGTTTTTGTCAGGCCGATCTCGCCGGGGACGTCGCCAAGCTGCCATCCCGCGCGCTGCGGCAGTTCATAATAGGGGTTGCCACAGCGATCGTAATACACAATATCGAAGTTGAAATTGCCGTCATTTAACATAGTGCACACGTCCGCTGGCAACGTGAGCGTAAAAACGAGGTTGTAGGCAGCGCCCGGCGCGATGGACGGCAGGTGGAACGCCCCGCCGCTGTACGTCACGCCCGGCGCAGGGGTCACAGTAAACGGCGAAAGATCGGTGGTCAGCGTGGTGGAATAGGCCGCACCGTCGCCCTGATTGGTGATAGGCACTGTGAACGTCTGCGAACCGGCGCAGAACGGCACGTCGAACCCGGTGGGCAGCGTGTACACCAGATCGGGATTGCGCATCTCCAAGTCGATAGCGGCGCTGGCCGTCTGCGGGGTCAGGCAGGTCTGCCCATCGCAACCCCACGTCCCCGTGACAACGTTGGTCAGGTCGAAACAACCATCCACCCGCGCCGAAACGGGGAAAGTCAGCACTTCCCCCACGCTTATCCGTGGAATAGACGCTGTCGTCAGCCCGCTTTGGTACACCATACCGCTTCCCAAAACGTCGGTAAGGACCACGTTGGTCACGTCGCCGTAGCCGGTGTTCTCCACCGAGACCGTCCACGTGACCACATCATCGAGATGCGCCGGTTGCACTGCCGGTTCCTTGCGCACGATAATCGCGCCGGGGTCGACGACCAGGTCGGTGTAGCGGACGATGGGTTCTGCGCCATACTGCGTCAGCGTGACGACATTCTGCCCGGAGACCGCCGCACACCCACCGTCGAAAACAAAAGTACAGGTGCGGACTTCGTTTGCAGCCATCGCATACGGCCCACATGATTGCGGACTGGGAACATACGGCGTATGTATCGCGCTGGTGACAATCACATCGGTTATCGGTGTGGTGTTGTTGGTAAAGACGACCGTATACGTGATCGTATCGCACACATTGACCGTCGTCGGGCCGGAAACCGACAAACCGGCAGGTGACGTCACCACACGCAGCGGCGCGTTGGCCGGTGACGCCTGTGGCGCTGACACCGTCGCCGCCTCGAACCAGGCCGGAAGAACCGCCGCCGGATTGGAGGCCGCCGTGCCGGCGGATACCGGTCCGCCCATCCAGGCAGGGAGCAATGCTGCGGAAGAGGTAGCGGGCAATTGGCGCTCAGAAGGCTGAGAGACCCACGCCGGAAGTACGTCCACAGCAGGCGACGCGGCGACCGTTGCCGGGGCAGGCGCTGCCGCCACCGCTACAACCGGTGTCAGAAAACTTAATAAGAGCGAAATCGCCGTCAAAAAACTGAGTGCTTTCATCATTCCTCCGCTACAACGCTATTCCACAATAAAGCCAAATACTGTTCTAACGCTTGCGCGTTCAACTGCCCCACGTGCCGGGCGACGACGCGCCCCTCAGCATCGAGAAAATACGTCGTCGGATAGCCGGATACCTGATACTGCTGCGCCGTCCGGCCATCGGCGTCCAGAGCCACGGGATAAAGGATGCCCTGTTGTGCCACATAAGGCTGCACGACGTCCGCAGTCTCACGCACGCTGACGCCGACAAACTGAATACCCTCGTCGGCATACCGCGCGTGCGCGTCCACCAACAACGGCGTCTGCGCCCGGCAATGGCTGCACCACGTCACCCAAAAGCTCAACACCACCGGCTGCCCGCGCAGCGCGTCAAGGTCGAGCGTGGCGGGCGGGTCGCTGCCAAGCACCGGGAGCACGAAGGCCGGCGCGCTCTGCCCGACCCCGGTTCCGCGCGGCGCGTCATCGGTCGGTGTGGGCGGAACAGCCGTGGGCGTGGGATCAACGGGGGTGGACACAGATTGCGGCGTCTCATCGGGCAAGGTGGTGACAACGTCGGCGATCAGACGCACGTCGTTGGCCTGCCGCAATTCGAGGATGAAGGCTTCCGCCGTGATCCCACGCGCCTGCGCCTGCGCCGCGCTGAAGTCGCGAGCCACGATCAAATTGGTGAAGTAAGCGTCGAAGGCTGCCAGCGACAGGCCCTCCGCTTGCAGCGCCGCTTCCAGGTCCGCCGTGGATTTGCCATAGGCAGCCAGCAATGCCTCACGCTCGGCTGCCACGCTCTCCGGCGTGACGCCAGATCCGGCAGACTCGGCAGCACTTAACAGCAACGCTTCGTTGACCAACCGGTCGAGCGCGGTCGTTTCGTCTGTGGCGGGGATGTTCAGCAGCGCGTTGAGCGCCCGGTCGATGGCCTGGCGCTGCGCCAACGCTCCCGCGGGCAGCGGAGTACCGTTGATCCAGGCGACGGCGTCCGCAACAGAAGGGGTCTCTGTGGACGAAGAGACATTCCCGCGCGCCAGTACCGATGTCGCCTGCGGCGGACTGATCTGAGCAGGCAATGGACGCGCAGGCCGGTTCAGCAGCCACAGCGACAAGCCACCGATGCATACCGCTACCATCAACGTCCCCAGCGCCAGCATCCAACGCACACGTTTTCCAGACATCTCATTCCTCATACAGTGATCAAGCCTGGCGACGACTCAGAAGCACACTGCCAAACACAACCAGCAACACACCGCCCAAACCCAACGCCAGCCATGCGACAGGGAAAGCGCCACCGGTTTCCGGCAACAGCGGAGGAGGCATGGGTGTTTCCGTGGGCACAGGAGAAGGTTGCGGACCGGGTTCCTGAATCGATGGCACGTCGGTAGGTGTAAATACAGGCGTATTGGTGGGCGTAGGTTCAAAGACATCGGTGGGCGTCGGACTGGGGGTGTTGGTGGAGGGCGGACTCGGCGTACTGGTAGGTGTTGGCGTAATTCCGGCATGAACAGGCGCAGCGCACAGCGATCCCCAGAGGCTGAGGGCCAGCGACAAAATCACAACAATCCACAGGCTTTTTGGTGAGTGACGCATTTTCTTGTAGGCTCCTTCCTTACCAACCTTATCACAACTCTTGACTCAACCCAGAGACTGTTCAGAGTCTTTTATGCATTAAGCCATGATATTCTAATATGAAACGGTAATTAGAACGTTAGGGTTCTGTTGGTATTGTGTGGCAATTGCGTCAGCGGTTCGCCTGCAAAAGCACAAGGGAAATAGAGGCGAACTCAATACCCGCGCACGACCAACGGCAAGTAGAGCAACGTCGTCCAGGGGCGGGCTTCCCGCTGCAACGGTAGCGCCGGGTCGCCGAAAAAGTGAAAGCCATCGACGAGGTGACAGGCGATGCCTCCGGCAACGGCGGTCTTGGCGACGTTCGCGGCGACACCCGGGGGAACCGGCTCTGCACCGAGTGCGCTCACATAAAAAGCGTGATGCAGCGGCGTCTGCGAGCTACCCAACCCCGCGTTACCGAACGTCGCTATCGCGCCCGCTTCAGACAACCGCAGCAACGCCTCATCCATCGATGTCATATTCGGATCGGGATGGGTGAAGTGTCCGGTGAAACAGCTCATCGAAAGGACCAGCGGGTAACGTACTCCACGCGCCAGTTGGGGTAGATCGTCAGTGTGGAAGAGGCGTCCGTGCTCCCACTGTTGGAAGGCACTATGCCCCACCCAATTGACCACCAGCGCGCCCTGGTTCCACCCTTGCAACAGGCCCGCGCGCACGTCCGGCAAATTGGCGCAGGCGAAAGAATCGACTGGATCGTCGGTACAGTAAAGGCGCGTGATGGTGTGCGTAACGGGAACGAGCGCCGTCACTTTCTCCGCCTCGGCAGGATAATTGCCGCCGGAGTCGGGATCATCGGCGACGAACAGGTGGTGCGTGTTCCAATCGCCGGGGAAAGGCATTGTGGTGTAGGCGATGAGTTTGTCGATCACGGCAGTTAGCTCAGTGGGCGAGTTGACCGGCAGCCGCCCCACCGCCAGATCGGGCAACAGATCGTCGCCATCTACAGCGACAAAGCGGTTGTCGGCGGGAATCTCGCCAAGCCACGGATCGGCGTAAACCAGATAAGGTGGCAACAGCGTGGGCGAGCCGGTCTCCAGGTGATTAAGCGGGTCCCACGTTCCATCGCCCACCAACAACAGATAGCGCGGACGCGGCGTCCACGTGGCGTAGGCGTGAGCGACGAATGCGCGCAACGCCGCCGGATCCATACGCCCGTCACCGTAGAGATCGTAGAGCGTCTCCGTGGGCGCCGCGAACGTGGTGAGGCCACGCGCCTCATAGAACGTCAGCAGCGGCGCGAGCGCCGGGAGCAGAGCTGCAGGGGCCAATGCCAGATAATCCGCGCTGTCCGGTTCTGCCAGCGTCGCCAACGGTGACCATGCTGTGAGCGACTGTACCGCGTCGGGCCGTAGGGCGAAGTACACACGCGGGCCAGGACGGTCGTCCACCAGGGGAAACCCCACCGGGAGACGGAGCGGCGCGTCGGGAGCGGTCACATCAAAGACGAGTACATCGGCGGGCTGACCGCCAAGCGCGTATTGACGAGGTTCGGCTTCACCAGTGAAGTAAACACTTGCCGCCGCCGTCGCCGCCAGAGGATAACGCAACGCCAGCGCATCGACCCACGTCCCTTCGATGGCGACGCCGGCGATGCCGGGGAGTGCGAGTTGCACGGTGTTTTCTCCGGCGAGCAAAGCGGTGATCGGTACAGTCAACTGCGCAACCTGCCCCACCCGCCCGATCCACGTCACTTCGCCAACGCCCACACCATTGACGCTCGCAGCAACGCGATGGTTGGGATCGCCGACCGGATTAGTATAGCCGTGCAACCACACAATCAGCGTCGCGGGTGGACCGGCGCTCAAGGGCGTGTCCACGTGCAGCGTGAAATCGGCAGCCGTCGTGCAAGCCGCCGACGCCGGCCGTTCCAGGCAGCGCCAGTACCAGTGATCGCCGTTGCGCGGCGAAGGGTAAAGCGAATCGTAAGCGCGCTGCTCCTCGCTGAGCGCTTCAGCCCAGAGGATACCGGCGGGCTGCGGCGTGGCGGTAGGGACGTAGCTCGCCATCCGCAGGCCGGACGTGTCGCTGTAAGTGGCGCGGTAGACTTCTCCCACGGTCCAGCGAGTGGGCTGTGGATCGGCGTAAAAGAGAAAACGCTGCAAGGCAGCGTCCCAGTACAGGGCCACCTCCGCACCGGTCGCCGGGCGGCGTAAGGCTACGCGAGCCGGGTCCGCCGTCGCGGTGACGATTCCGGCAGCCTGCAACGTCTCCCACGCCAGGGCGTACACGCCGCGCACGTCTACGCGAAACTGCGCCGTGGGGACGGGTGCAGCCACTTCAGCAACGACGACTTGCGTCGTTTGGGGATACCCTTCCAGCAAGCGAGGATTGAGAACAAGCGACCGCAGCGCGGCGTGCAGCGGGGCCACAGGTCCGTTAGCGTGCAACGGTGCGGCAAAGTGCAGTGTCGCCTCTATTGCACGGAAGTGGGTCAAACGTAACGTGGCAGGGTCGTAGTCAAAGGGGACGAAGGTCAACTGTGCCAGCCGCACACCGGCCATTCGCCCAATCTCGGTCAACGTGACACCGGCGGAAGGTAAACCCGGCAGTTCCCACAACGGGTCTGGCAATGTATCGTCTAGCAACAGTGCTGCCGGCGACAATGGAACGTGCAGCGTGCGCGTGGTCACGTCGAGCACACGCACGGTCAATGTCACCACGCCAGTAGGCGGCAGGACGACGAGCGCCGTCGCATAAGGCAGTCCTGACGTGTCGTCGATCTGCCAGCCGGATGAAGCCGTCCGATTGACGCGCGCGAGTTCAATCTCAGGCGATATCCAACGCAAGGTAAGCGCTTCCGGCGTCACCGCGAGGGTCAGCGGCGTGGATGCAGGGTCAGCCGCCACAGGCCCAGCGTTGATCGCAAAGCATCCCAGCAACAGCGCGAGAAAAATACGACAACAACGCACTATGGAACGGCAAGACCACTTCGACGCACAGTCCGCAACGGTGTACCCTCTCACCACACTTTACTCTCCAATGATTTTCACCAGCACCCACTTGCGCCGCCCGCCGTCGAATTCACCGTAGAAGATCTGCCCCCACGGCCAATTCATGGGATTACCCTTGTTACGGAAAGGTTTCTGCTTCTAGTATAGGGGATTGAAGGATTAGTCAAGAAGCAACGTTCGCGACGAGGTGTATCATTTGGCGATGGTGCGGCTGCGCCCAGCAAGATACAGTGATACAACTGCTTCAGGTCACACATTGGAAAGGTTCGATACCGTGTGGCCTGAATTGTCCTTTACAAAACAAAATGAGCTACTTCAAATGGCATTCGAAGTAGCCCTAGTTTCTAGCAAATCGCCCAAAGGCGATTTGTCGCTGCGGGAGCGACGGGACTTGAACCCGCGATCTTCGGCTTGACAGGCCGACATGTTAACCACTACACTACGCCCCCCGAACGATGTGATGATACCATAAGGACGGTTTTTGTCAACCGCTGAGATGACGTCAGGCGTCGGTATAATCTTTGCGGAAGATCAGAACATCCTGGATCACGTGGAAACCCACGGATTCGTACAGGTTCAAGGCCGCGCCGCGATAGTTGTCTGTTATGACCAGAGCGTGACGCGCGCCACGCCGGTACAGCCGCCGCAAGCACTCCGACAGCACAGCCCGCCCCAAGCCCTGGCAACGAAAATCAGGATGAACGCCCAGCGGCTCGATGTGCCCGACGGTTTCGCCCGCAATGTTGGGGGCAAGCCAACCGATACAAAACCCGGCCAGACGCCCGTCTGGTGCGACAACCACCAAATCCCCATCCGGGACGTACTCTGGGCGGTGTAAGGTGCGCGCACGCCATGCCGCCGTCATACTGCGGCTCTCGAACGCAGCGCGATGGAGCGCTACGTAATCCGCAACCTCGCGCTCGCCGGCTAACGGGCGAATGACGAAATCCGCCGGCAGGCTGTCATCGGCTACCGGCGCTTGCGCAGGACGGCGCATCAGCACTTCGGACCACGAGTCTTCGCCCACATCAGCCTGACAGGAAAATCCAGCTTCTTCAAGGGCGCGGATGCGATCTATCTGACCAGCAAAAGTCATCGCAAACCAGCAGGGCAGACCGTTGCCGGCCTGAAGCATCTGGCGCGCGCGTCCATCGGCCCATGTCAGGATGTCCGGCAGCAGATAGGCCGCGTCGGGATGGCAGACGTAATCGACCGTCCAGAACGGGGTCTGCATGACGGCCCAGGCCAGCAATTGACCTTTCGCGTCGGCCCACAGCCCGACATTGGTGGGGTCATCCAGGGCCCAGGAGCTGAAACGATACGGCAAATCCACGACGTGCAGGGTATCGCCAGGGAAAGCAACTGCCAACGCCAGCATCGCCTGCACATCTTTCTGGTCAGAAAATGCGCGTTGGTAGATCGTCACTGTGACCCCCTGGCAAAATAAACCGCAAACTATGCGAATTTCTTTGTCAGTCGACAAAGATTCGCGCGATTCGTGGTTAGGTTCTATTCATAGCGGTTGAAACGTAGCACGCCAATGACGGTGAACAGGATCGCAAAACCGAGCAGCACGCCAACGGTCGGCAGGACATCGGCGAACGTCGCGCCGCGCGCCAAAATGTCCTCGTAGGCACGCACGGCCCAGGTGGATGGCAAAATCTGCACAGCCTGACGATAGACTGTCGGCGTCACCTCCAGGGGAAACCACGCGCCACCCATCGCCGCCATGGTCATCGCCAGACCGATAACAGCACTGCTGGCCTGCCCGCGCGTCTTCACGAGTGTTGCCAACAACAGCCCCAACCCCACGACTGCCCAGGCGAAGGCCAGCGAGACGGCGATGACAGCCAGCGGGGCGCGTCCCCATCCCACGCCGAACAACAGCGCACCACCCAACACCAGGATGGCGATCTGCACCAATCCCAGGAGCAGGCTTGCCAGCAATTTGCCGCCGAGGATGGCCGCGCGCGACGTGGGCATGATCAACATCCGCTGGAGCGTGCCGCGCAGCCGTTCGTCGATCAGGATCTCCGCCGCGCCGAGTAACGTTGTCTGCACCCAGGTGACGATCTGCCCGGCGGAGGCGTGTTCGACGCTGCTTGCCATCGCTGGCTCATCGTCCTGCACTTCCACGCCTTCCGGCCAACGCATCTGCGCGACGGCGGGCGGCTGCTCTGTGTCAGCCAGCGTCTCCGTGAGCAGGTCGGTAAAGAACGCAGCTTCTTCTTCCGGCGTGGTGACAAGACCCGCCTCACGGGCCTGCGCCAATCCAGCACGCGCAACCAACGCAGCGCCGCCAAGCCGTCCCTGCGCCGCCGCCAGCGATTGTTCCGCGACGGGGCTGCTGTTGCTCTCCGGCAGTGTGTGGAATGTCAGCGTCACCGCATCACCAGCAAGCAGCCGCGACGAGAAATCCGCCGGGATGATGAGTCCAAAGGAATCGTCAGGAAGTGCATCGGTCAGATTAAGGTTAAAAGCGGTGGCCTCCAGCGCATCCAACAAAGTGTCCACCAACGCGCCGGTGTCCTCCTGAACCACGTACAACGTCAACTGCAATTCTTCTGGCTGCGCCTCGTCGTCGTTCATCACGCCGCGCAGCCCGGTGCCCACCACAGCGGTGAACAGCAACGGCAAGATCAAGAAGAATAGCCACGCTGTCGGCCCATCCAGCTGCCGTCTGAATTCCGTGCGAATAATGGCCCAAAGTCGGTACATTGTGTGTCCTTTTCGTGATTTGCACTTCGTAATGCGTCGATTTGCCTAATTGAATTGCCGTCTGAAACCCACGAGCGCGATGCCATAATACACTGCCGTCAGCGCCAGCGCGCCGCCAAGCCAGGGGAGGACGCGGTCGAGGGCTTGGCCAGCCTGCAGACGCCCCAGGATTTCGATACCCCAACCAGCGGGGGTGACGAAGCTGGCATACTGCACCCAGAGCGGCAGGCTCCAACGGAGAACAAATCCTCCGCCAAACGCGCTGCCTATCAGTGTGATGGCCGCACCGATGGCGCCGGCCTGTCCCGGCGACCTGGCCCACGCTGAGATAAGAGCGCCCAGGCTGGAAGTACACAGCACAATGACCGGGATGGCCAGGAGCACGCTCAGCGGCGCACCCCAGTACGCGCCGATGAGGCTCGTAGCGCCCCAGAGGACGCAGAGTTGCAACACGCCGGTGAGGATAACACCGCCCATTTTGCCGAGGAGGATAGCGAGCGCGGGCGTCGGGGTGATTAGCAAGCGCGGGAGCGTGCCCTGCCGGCGCTCGGCCAGCAGCGTGCGCCCGCCGGTAGTCACGGCGAACATCAAAAACGTCACCGCCAGGCTCGACGCGTAGTAGCTCAGCCAGCTAAAGCGTCGACCCGTGCTGGAGGTAACGTGCAGTTTGATGGGCAGTTCGGCGGTTTGCGCGCCGTCGCTGCCCCAATCCATCTGGAACACCCCCGCCATTTGCGCGAAATCGCCAGACGGCGCATCCGCCTGGGACTGCGCCGTAGCCAACCTGGTGAGAATGTTGGTGGTTCCGGCAATTTGCGTATTCATCATCGCCAGACCCTGACTGACGATACTTTTGACCACTGCCGAGCTGATACGCCAATCGGGACTGGCATAGATTTCTACGACGACGGGATCGGTTTTCGTCAGGTCCTGGCTTTGGAAAAAGGCCATCCCCAACTGCAACTGTTGTTCTTGCGTCAACACTGTGTCGGATGTGATCCTGGTCACGTCTACACCGGCCATCTGCTGCGCCAACGCGCCCAGCGGGAACACGCGCGCGCTGAAGTCCGCTGGGATGATTACCAGGGCGGCGACGTCGTCTTCATCCACGCGGGTGCGAGCAGCAGCCTCGTCTGTCACCAGCTCCGGCGTCACCAGATCGCCCAACGCGTCGGAATAGAAGATGTCCACCAATGCCTGTCCCATCGTTCCCGCATCCTGGTTCAGCAACAGCACAGGGATGGATTCCAACGGCGCATCGGTGCCACCTGTCCCGAACGCCGCCGCCATCACCAGTGTGATCGCCAACGGCGTCACCAGCATCATCACCAGCGCTCCCACGTCGCGCACGGTGAGCAAGACTTCTTTTAGCGAAAGCACCCATAGTTTACGCATCGCTCAATCTCTCAACGCTCGGCCTGTCAAATGCAGGAACACCGTTTCCAGGTTCGGCTCGCGGATGTCAATCGTACGGACGCCAAGCCCCAGGCCAGTAGCTGCTCCGATGACGGCAGCCAGGGTCGCCTCCGCCGATGTCACATTGACAAGCACCTCGCCGTCGGTTGCACTAGCCTTGATAACACCATCAATCGATTGGAGTGCCGCCGCCAGGTTCGCGCCACCTTCTTCTTGCAGTAGCTGCAGGCGCAGCGTCTCGTGCTCACCCACAAGTTGGGTCAGTTCGTCCAACGTCCCCAACGCGATCAGCTTCCCGTGGTCGATGATGCCGATGCGGTCACTCAATTCCTGGGCTTCTTCCATATAGTGCGTGGTGTAGAGGATCGTCACACCCTGCTCGCGCAGCTTTTTGACCCAATCGAGGATGTAGCGGCGGCTTTGCGGGTCAATGGCGACGGTTGGCTCGTCAAGCATGAGCAGCTTGGGGCGGCCCAACAGACCCACCGCCAGGTTGAGGCGGCGCTTCATCCCGCCGGAGTATGTGCCGACGCGATCTTTAGCGCGGTCGGTCAATTCCATCAACGCCAGTTTTTCAGCGATTTCTTGCGCCAACTCCGCGCCGTGCAGGCCACGCATCTCACCCCAGAAACGCAGGTTCTCCTGCGCTGTCAGATCGTCGTAGAGCGCCAGTTCTTGTGGCGCGACACCGATGACGCGGCGCACGGCCATAGGGTCGCGCTGCACGTCGTGGCCGTCCACGCTCACTGTGCCCGAGGTAGGCTCTAACAATGTGCTGATCACCGAGATGGCAGTGGTCTTGCCTGCGCCGTTCGGTCCGAGCAGGCTGAATAGCTCGCCGGCGTGGATCTCGAAAGACACATCGGCCACCGCGTACAGGCCATTGGGGGTGTAACGTTTGTACAGGTTTTGAACTTCGACTAAAGCTTTGGTTTCCATGCTCCCCTTTTCATCATCCGTGCCAAGGTTTTGCGATCAAAGGTGATTTGCTGGTATCTTATCAAAAAAACGGGGGAATCACGGCGCAGCCCAGGAATCCTCCAGATGCAGAGCTTGCGCCGTTTGAGCGATCAATTCGGCTAAGGGTGGAATAGTATGGGTCGCCAGAATGC
>Ga0123334_1003368_pt1 | contig 17364 bp, 9 predicted proteins | sample BiotimSIPDNA_FD_89706 | JGI IMG/M metagenome (GOLD analysis project Ga0123334, IMG submission 89706) | Anaerobic biogas reactor microbial communites from Washington, USA - Biogas_R1 time_0 SIP DNA | ecosystem: Engineered > Bioreactor > Anaerobic > Unclassified | place: Washington, USA | collected... | reverse complement strand
TTTTCTCCAAACCTTGACAAAGATCTTCGATTTCGTTCAGTCGCTCAAGGCTAAACAAGTTTCCGGAGTACCGGAAAGCCTTGCTCGACTGACCTAAATCGAAAAAGAGAAGTCAACGTTTAAAGAAAAGAAAAAAACTATATATTTGACATGTTCAACTGACTAACCGATGAAGGCTGCCAGACACACTTTTTGAAACACTACCGCTCTTTCAAGCGTGCATAACAAAACAACCAACCTCTTAACCCTTCTAATCATGGAACGAATAGCTTTTAAAATGAAACTCATACCCGGTATGAAAGCCGAGTACAAACGCCGTCACGATGCCATTTGGCCAGAAATCGTCGAACTGATCCATAAAAGCGGTGTCAGTGATTATTCCATTTTTTTGGACGAAGAAACCAACATCCTTTTTGGCGTGCAGAAGTCCGACGGAGGCATGGGCTCACAAGACCTGGGTTTCAACGAAATACAGCAGAAATGGTGGGATTACATGGCCGACATCATGGAAACCAATCCTGATCATTCTCCCATCAGTATTCCCCTGGAAGAAGTGTTCTATCTCCCTTAACACCCTTTCAAATAAAAAGAAGGAGTCTCAAATGCCATAGCGTTTGAGACTCCTTCTTTTTTAGGTCTAAGTCCTTCAGGGCATCAGGGCAGCCCCACCATTACTTTGACCGAGCGTACACCTCCAGAAGTACGCATACGGACCACATAGAGGCCACGTTTTACGGTCAGACTTCCGTCTTTTGTCAAGGTCTGCCTGTAGGCCAGGCGTCCGTCCAATTGGAACACTTCAACAGCGGTGGGGACTGTCACACCCTTGAAAACAATACCGGTTGTTTGTCCAAGGACGACCAGGGAGGTGGCAGCCAGTTGTTGTTTGTCCACCGTTACCTGAAGGGTCGTGGCTTCACTCAAGGAACCGTGTTCGTTGACAGCTTGAATGCTGACTTTGCCAAGGCCTATTGTACTCAATGGCAAACTTGTTTCAGTCGTATTATACATAACAGTGTCGTTGACGGTTACGACATAACCGATGGCGTAGGGCACAGCATCCCAATTCAACGCCGTGGCTGTCAAGGTGGCTGTTGGCTTAACGCAAGGTTCAAGAGCTTCGCCTGGCATCCAGTTGTCGTCACCACCCAAGACATTCTTCACGGTGTATTGCCTGACTTCCTCATCGGTCAGACTGCTTTTGGCATTGCCTTCCACTTTGGTATTCGTGTTCTTGTCGGTGTAGTAGTAATAATCGTTGCGGTTGCTCAAGTCGACAGGGTTGCCTTCCCAGTCCATCGTGTTGTAGTCGGCGAAAATAGCAGGGATGGCTCCCATGGTTTCGTACCAGCCGGCTCCATAGATGCTGACGTTCTTGCCTAATTTCGTGTTTACAAAGGACACTTTTGGCTTGTTCTGCCAGGGCCGTCCGAAGTAAACCAAGGTCGATTTGGGTGCGTCGATGGTATTGTTCATAAAGATGTAGCCCCACTTGGTTTCGGCCGCATGACTGGGTGCTGTGATGTAGCCACCTGCGTCGCGGTTGATGTATATGGTACAGGCATCGAAGAAGACGTCTCCACCACCGTAGATGAAGTCAACCGCTCCTTCAATGAAGCAATCCTTGAGGTAATGCCTGTAATCAGGCTGGCTGTAGGTGGTCAGGTACGTATCCTGATAGGAACGCAATTTGCACTTGTGCAGGATTACTTTGTCTCCAACGGTGTACAAGGCCAGTGCCTGAGGCCCTGCCAGCTTGCTCACACCCCAATCGTTTTCGAAGGAAATACCCTCGGCAAAGAAATCACTGCCATTGACGACAACGGTGGCGCTTTGGCTGACGTGCAGGTTCTGCTTTTCGGCAGGCACTGAAGGATCCGTGGTGGAGCCGCTCAGGCGGTTGTCCGTGATGATGACTTTGTCGGCACCTTCACCGATGAGGTGGATGTTGCGCTTGTCAATCTGCAGATGTTCGTTGTAACGGCCAGCCTTGATGTAGATTAGGTAGGGGGTGCCTGAATTGGCCGGGGCGGCGTCGATGGCTTCCTTGATGGTGGCATAACCAAGGGTGCCAGCCCAGGTGGTCGAATCCTTGGAAACTATGGCGTCGAATAGCTTGGCTGCCGGTTGGACCTTATTCATTACTGTGAAAGTGAAGGTAATACCAGCAAAGGCATTGCCGCTTTGGTCAACGATGGCGCCGGCAGGAACGGTGACCGTGTAGGCTTGGCCATAGGTCAATCCGGCATAGGCAAAAATGGCGTTGGAGCTGCCGAAACGGCCGGTCAATACATCTTCGCCCAGTGTAATATCACCTGTTCCCTGCAAAACCTTTTCGTTGAAGGTCAGGATGATGGATCCAGATGCCGAAGCACCGGTGCCCGCATCGGCCGGTAGGGTGGCCAACAGGACGGGAGCTATGGTATCAGCTACGTGTTCACGATCGGCTAGCACGAAAATGTTGGTGATGGCCGTGCCATCGTTGCCCGTAGAACCAATGACAGGACTGGTCAGATCGGCCACCCAACGCAGGTAGAGTTTATTCAACCCGGCACAGGTGTCAGGTAACAATACGTCAGCCCCTACCCATGATTTTGGTGTTTCCAGGGTCAGGGTGTCCAGGTTGACAAAAGTGGCGGCACTATCGACAGAGTATTGCAGGATTTGGCGGCTGTGGGTAGAATACCCGCTGCTCATCATTTCGTATTTGACCCTGATGTTGCTCACGTTATGCGTGCCAAAGGTGGTCTGGAAACCGTATTGACCCAATTGATCGTTGCTTTTCCAGTTAATGGCGCAGTTTTTCCCTTCACTGGTGGTGGCGCCGCTTTTTTCCAACCAACTGGTGGTGCTGGCATCAGCCAGTTTGACCGCGCTGAACAAACCGCTGTTGGTGGTCTCGGCATAGAACTGCCCTGTCAGGTTGTTGTTGCCGCTGTTGAAAAAGTCCCAGCCCACAATGTAGTCGATTTCGCTCCAGGTGGCGGTCAGGGTGGTGTCGGCCGTGATGGTTATCACCCGCTGCTTGGAGGTCGTGCCGTCTTCCCAGCTCAGGAACGTCATCACTTCGTTGGAATGAGGCGTGATCATGACGGTTGTGCCGGTTTCATAGCGTCCGTTGGTGGGCGCAGGACTGAGAGTATAACGACCAAAACGGCTGCCTTCTACCTTACAATCAAAGGCATAGGTATCGATGGTTTCGTAATGGGCTGTGAGTGTATCGGTCTGGTTCAAGGTATAATCAAACTCAGGTTGGTCGGACACCAGACTGTCACCGTTCATCCAGCCGATGAAACGATAACCGAAGTTGCGTGTTGCTTTCAAATGTACGACGCTGCCCTTATTGTAAGAGGAGGAAAGAGGGGTAACAGCAACCGACGCTGCACCTTCAGGAGTAACCCCGGTGGTCAACGAGACCTGTTCAGACGTGATAGCCACCATGCCGTACAGGTTGAGTTCAGCCATATAGGCATTTTGATCGCTGGTGATGTTTTCGAAGCGTATGGCCACGTTGGACTCATTGATGGTGCATTCCACGATGGCCCCATCGGCAGGGTTGGCTACGGCTGACGACAAGACCACCCAATTGGCATCAGTGGCACTTTTCTTGAGCAACTTCCAACCACGGTTGCTACCGGTAGCCCCGTGTACAAATTTGACCCTGGACAAGTGCTTGAATACACTGGTCTCAATAAAGGCCGTGGGCGATTTGGCGGCCATGGCGTAGCCAATGGTGAAAGGTCCAACCCCTTTACCGCTGCCGTCCAGGTATTTGAAGCGGGTAAGCTGTACGCCTGCTGGATCGACCAAGGTCTCACCAAAGGTCATGGTAAAGGCTTCGTTGGAGAAACTGGTGGTCTTGTTCACCACCACGGGGGTGGTACTGCTGCTTACAGCATCCCACTCTTGAAAGGTGGTGCTGTAAATCAGCCTTTCCTGAACAGGGGGTTCCTCGGCTTGCACCATCGGTGTGACGATGGTAAGCAGCAAGCCTGCTAGCAACAGGAAAAAGGCTGTGGGTTTGGTAAAAGTTGACGGCTGTTTCATGGTTAAAAGAGTTGGTTAGGTCTGCAATTCTACGACTTTCACCTTAAATGGAGGTTGATTTTTTGGTTTTTTATCACTATTATTTAATATCTGGTCGACGTTGTTTGGGAAGGTGGATTTTTTTGGTGGAATTTTTGTCGCTCCCCGTAAAAATGCGGACATTTGATGGCATCCTAAAAAAACAAACCTTACGATAATGACCATTCAATCCCTGCGAAGTAAGAAACGCTGTCTACTGATGGCAACGCTCCTCATTATTAGTGTATTGACCGTTCAAGCCGGTGACAGACGCCATCTGCTCAGGGTGGATACCGGTTGGGAATTTTACCTCGGTAACCAGCCCTCATTGACGGCTTCACAGGGTCAGCAAGGATGGACAGACGTCGCATTGCCCCACGACTGGAGTATTTTGGGTAAGCCCGAAGCCCACCATCCCATGGGCAACGATGGCGGTTTTTTTCCGGCCGGTATTGGTTGGTACCGCAACCAATTCAAGGCACCTGCGTCTTGGTCTGGTCGTCAGATTCAACTCTATTTCGAGGGCGTGTACATGAACGCTCAGGTCTTTCTCAATGGAACGTTGATAGGAGGGCATCCCTATGGCTACACCTCCTTTCTTGTTGACTTGACACCTCATCTGAAACTCGGTGCGACCAATGTGCTGGTTGTCAAAGTAGACAATAGTCAACAAAAGAACAGCCGATGGTACACTGGCTCCGGTATCTACAGGCCAGTCTGGCTCAGGGTGGCAGATCCTGTACACCTCACGCATTGGGGCTTGGCCTTGACTGCCCACCGCTTGACCCAGCAAGAGGCCGAGGTCGGTGTGGAGGCCAGTCTTGTCAATCAAACCGACAAGCCACGTCATGTTAGCCTGAACATCAATTTTATTCATGCCAAAGGCCAAAAGGTAGCCAGCAAAAGCGTATTGGTAGACGTGCCAGCCGGAGATACCGTACTGGTCAGCGAACGGCTTACGGTCAACTCTCCAGCCTTGTGGTCACCAGAAAATCCCAACCTGTACGAGGCCGAGGTGACCATCGTGGAAGGCAAAAATAAGCTTGATCAACGACGTGAACGGTTTGGTTTGCGCACGTTGACCTATTCGGCAACGAAAGGGCTGTGCCTTAATGGCCTGCCCGTGCTGCTCAATGGCGGTTGCGTACACCACGACAATGGCATACTGGGGGCGGCCGCCTACGATAAAGCCGAGGAACGCAAAGTGCTTTTGCTGAAGGAAGCCGGTTTCAATGCGGTGAGAACCTCCCACAACCCGCCTTCCGAGGCCTTCCTGGATGCCTGCGACCGATTGGGTCTCCTGGTTATGGACGAATCCTTCGATGGGTGGCGCACAGCAAAGACGCCCTTTGATTACGCGCTGCTTTTTGATGCCTGGGCCATCAAGGATGTGACCTCCATGGTGCTTCGCGACAGAAACCATCCGTCCATTTTCTGCTGGAGTATCGGCAACGAGATTATTGAACGCAAGGACCCGCAGGCCGTCCATACTGCACGACTCTTAAAAGATGCTGTGAAGGCAATTGATCCTACGCGGCCGGTTACGTCAGCCATGACCACCTGGGACAGCGAGTGGGAGCGCTACGACACCTTGTTTGCCGTCCACGACATTGGAGGCTACAATTATCAGTTGCACAGGGCTCCCAACGATCACAATCGGGTGCCCGATCGTATGATCATTCAAACCGAGTCGTATCCAAGAGATGCCTTTGCCAACTGGTCGCTGGTGCACGATGAGCCCTATATATTGGGTGATTTTGTATGGACGGCCCTGGATTACCTGGGAGAATCCGGCATAGGCTGTTACCATTATCCGGGAGAGAAAGCCGGCGAACATTGGGAGGGTGATTTTTACCCCTGGCACGGTGCTTACTGCGGTGATATCGACCTAGTGGGCTGGCGCAAACCCATTTCTCATTACCGTAGCCTCTTGTACAATCCCACCGAAACGCTTTACATGGCTGTCAAAGAGCCGAATCCGGCCAGTGGTGCCATTACCCTGACCTCGTGGGCTGTCTGGCCAACCTGGGAAAGCTGGACCTGGCCTGGTAAGGAAGGCCAACCGCTGGAAGTGGAGGTCTACAGCAGGCATCAGGCCGTACGGCTGTATTTGAACGATCAGCTGGTGGGTGAACAACCCACTACCCGCCGTGAATCCTTCAAGGCCACCTTTACGTTGCCCTACCAATCCGGTTGTCTGAAAGCGGTCGGTGTCGATGGTGGCCAGGAATCCGGCAGTGCTCTGTTACAGACGGCCGATCCTGCGGTACGCATCCGCTTGACGACAGATAATAACCGCTTAAAAGCCGATGAACAAGACCTGGCTTTTGTGACCATCGAACTGACCGATGCAAAAGGGGTGCTAGACCCCAATGCCAGCCATAAGCTTTCCATGACCGTTGAAGGGGAAGCTAGTCTCCTGGCTGTGGGAAACGCCGATCTTACCGATACCGATGCCTATGTGGGAGATACCCACAAAGCCTGGAAGGGCCGGGCTCAGGTGATATTAAAAGCAACGCGTAAGCCAGGCTCTATACGGTTGACGGTGAAAGGAGAAGGCCTGGAAACGGCTGTCTTGACCTTTAGGTCGACGTCCAAGGGGGTGGAGCCCGGTTGGCAGGTAGCCTTATAACCCCTGCTTGATGCTGGTAAAAAGTTCCCCTCAATTGTTCTTGTGGGCGTTTGTGGGATTGGATTTTTTTATATCTTTGTGTCCGTTTTCGAGCTGTTAGCTCAGCTGGTTTAGAGCACTACCTTGACAGGGTAGGGGTCACTGGTTCGAATCCAGTACAGCTCACTTGATAGTCGGTTCCTTTTGGAACCGGCTTTTTTTTGCTTGATGAGTTCGCGGCAAATCCGTATATTTGTGTACCTGTTTTCACCAAATGTTTACCAAAAATGCTGATTAATACCGTCTCGCATGAAAAGTAAAAGGACTCAAAGAAAAGGCGCGCCTATCCTGTTCGTAGGACTGACTTGCCTCACCGTATGCCTGGTTGGATTCAACGCCATGGCTCAAGGCCCCGGGAAAAGAAACCAACAAAAACAATCCAACGTCTGTCCCCTCGAAAACAAGACGGCGATAAGTTTGAAATGGAAGGACTCTACACAGCAGGTACAAAGTATCAGTTCAGCGACAGGTAATTTATACAAGCAGGTCAGTCATCACGGGCCAGCCGTTGAAAATGAATTCGCGGCTTACCGTTTTTATTTTGACCATAAGGTGTCCATCGATGTGTACAACAAGGTGAAACCCGGACTTGAACTGGAAGAGGCAGCCTGGTATCCCACCAAAGAACAACAACAGCAAGGCTGGGGCGCCGACCAATATAAGGTTTGGAGCACGGTTGGTTGTGGTGGTGTCCGATTGTGGGACGGTTCAAAAGAAGTGTTTCTCAATCCGGTGACCAAACGTACGGCCAGGGTGTGCAAAGAAGCCAATCACAGCTACATGGAGATGTTGTCTGAAGGCATACCATACATGGGCGATACCATCGATGTGCTGGTCAGGTTGACCGTTTTCTCGGGCAGGCGTGAAGCCAAAGTGGAAGCTTTTGCATTCAGTGCTAAACCCGTCAAATTTCTGACCGGTCTCAATTTCCACCCCCAAACAGAAACGGCCGCAGGCTCAAATTATGTCGCCAGCTGGGGTATTCACCCTGAGGATGTTGCCGCTTTTCAGATGAAGATAGGGGCCGCCGTATGGTACAACCCCGCCGACTTTGAACCCTTGGTCAAGGTGGACGATGTGTTCAGGTTGGTCTCCAAACCCACTCACTACCTGTCAACCTGGATTACCACTGCTTGTGAAAAAGAAGTGGGCATGGCCGACTTTGCCCAGTTTAGCAGTTATTTGAACGCTTTCAAACCTTGATCTATGTTTGATTTCCTGGACGTCTATCCATGGCTGTTGCCCATAATCATCTTTTTTGGGCGCATCCTTGATGTGACCCTGGGTACCCTGCGCATCATTTTTGTTTCCAAAGGTCAGAAATACCTGGCCCCTATAATGGGTTTTTTTGAGGTCTTCATCTGGGTGATTATCATTTCCCAGATACTGGCCAGGGCTAACGATATGGTGGCTTACCTCAGCTATGCCGCTGGTTATGCGACCGGCAATTACGTAGGCATCATCATCGAAGGGCGCATAGCCTTCGGTATTGTTGTTTGCCGCATTTACACCAATAAACTACCCGGTAAACTGGTATCGATGTTGGCCGATCACGGCTACGGTTCAACCACGTTTGAAGGCATGGGGTCCAAGATGAAGGTCTGGGTTGTTGAAGCCGTGATTGAACGCAAAGACTTGAAAACGCTTGATCATTACATCGCCACCTTTGATGAAAACACCTTTTACACAGCAGAGGATGTGCGAACGCGCCAAAAAGGCATCTTTCCCAAATCGACGTTGCTATTTAATCGATGGCGACCTGGAAAATGATTAAACCATAAACTATGACATTCAGTATAGAACTGATTCTCTTAGGGGTATCCCTGCTTTTTTTACTGAGTATCGTGGCCGGCAAAGCAGGTGACCGCTTCGGTGTGCCCGCCTTGCTTTTGTTTCTGCTGATGGGTATGCTGATTGGCAGCGATGGCTTGGGTATCCAATTTGAAAACATCGCCATGGCCAATAATATTGGTATGGTGGCGCTTATCATCATCCTGTTTTCCGGCGGTATGGATACCAAGATAAAGGAGATTAAACCCGTTGTGGCACAAGGTGTTGTGTTGTCAACGTTCGGGGTATTTCTAACGGCACTTTCTACAGGCTTTGTCGTTTGGTGGGTGTTTGGGTGGACCTTGCCCTCGGCCGGCCTTGGACTGGTGACAGCCATGCTGATGGCGTCTACCATGTCGTCTACCGACTCAGCGTCGGTCTTTTCCATCCTGCGTTCCAGAGGCGTCAACCTGAAGCACAACCTGCGTCCCATGTTGGAATTGGAAAGCGGGAGTAACGACCCCGTCGCCTTCGTTCTCACGGCTACCTTGATTGATTTAATCAACCAGGAACTGACTATGGGGTTCGCAGCCATCATCGGAATCATCCTGCTGCAATTAGTCATTGGTGCCATTGCTGGTTATGTGATGGGACGGTTGACTGTCGTAGCCATCAACAATCTTAAGGTCAGCAATGCCTCTTTCTACCCCTTCCTGGTATTGACCTTTGCCCTGCTCACCTTTTCGGCGACGTATTTCTTAAAAGGCAATGGCTATTTGGCCGTCTATATTGCCGGCCTGGTGGTAGGTAACGCCCGTTTCATCCACAAACGTCCTATTTTCAATTTTTTCGATGGTGTGACCTGGATTAGTCAGCTCCTTATGTTCTTGACATTGGGATTGTTGGTTAATCCACACGAGTTGGTTCCCATCATTGTGCCCGGTTTGCTGATCAGTGTGGCCCTCATCATGTTGACGCGCCCCTTGAGCGTCTTCCTTTGCCTGTTGCCTTTCCGACATATGCCTGTCAGGGATAAAACGTTTGTTTCCTGGGTTGGCTTGAAGGGTGCCGTCCCCATCATTTTTGCCATCATGACCCTGGCGGCAGATGTGCCCAACGCACGGTTAATATTCAATACTGTCTTCTTCATCACGCTGGTTTCGCTCGTTGTACAAGGTACTAGTTTGACCAGGGTGGCCAAGTGGCTGAAATTAGCGGATAAACCGGTGGATAAGAGGACATTGGAGCATTTTGATGTTGAATTCTCGGATGAGATGCTCTCACAGACAGCGGAGTTGGTGGTACACGCTGAAGCCTTGAAAAATGGCAAAAGGCTGGTTGACTTATCCTTACCCGATACGACCTTGGTCGTAATGGTCAAGCGGGGTGAACGTTATTTTGTCCCAAAGGGGCAGACCTTATTGTCAGAAGGAGATAAATTGCTGATCCTGGCCGATACTGAGGCTGCCATCAAGGAGACGCAACGATACCTGTGTCCTCCCAAAGTCAAGGCTGGAAAGGCATAATCAAACCATCGTTTGCACCGATACAACCGGGTACCGCTGCCATCACGATGTCGAGGGTGGAGGATTAGAAATGACTGGATCCGTCCCAGCAATGGGTGCACAACCTTTCTTTGGGTATACCGATGGCTTCGACCAAATCTTCGAGTTTCTGAAAACGCAACGATGTCAATTCCAGGTTTTTGCGAATGGTGTCCACCATGGCCTTGTATTGCTCCGTGGTGTGGTCTGAATAAGGCGCCATGTCCACGTCGTTATGTCCTTCCAACTCCTTGACGGCCTTGTAGGTGGCCAAATCGAGGCTGGATCTTGAACGGCTGAAGTTCAAGTACTCGCAGGGGTAGGTAAGGGGCGGGCAGGCCACTCGCATGTGAATTTCCTTGATGCCGGCTTCACGCAGGTCGTAGACCTTGTCTTTCATTTGGGTGCCTCTGACAATGGAGTCGTCCAGGAAAATACCCGATTGATTATTGATGACCGATCTGTTGGGCAATAACTTCATTTTTGCCACCAGGTCGCGCATGTGTTGGCTTTGAGGCATGAAGCTTCTGGGCCAGGTTGGGGTGTATTTGGAATAGGGGCGCTTAAAGGGAATGCCTGTCTTATTGCTGTAACCCATGGCGTGTCCAACGCCAGAATCGGGAATACCGGCCACAAAGTCGGCTATAATCGTATCGTTCTTGGCTAATGCTGCTCCACAGCGGTAGCGGCATTCGTCCACATTGATGCCTTCGTAAAAGGAGGGAGGATAGCCGTAATAAACCCAGAGAAAGGCGCAAACCTGCATCTCTTTGTTGGGTTTTCGCCATTGTTCGTAGCCATCGGCCTTTAACAGCAGTACTTCTCCAGGCCCAACATAGTAGTCAATGTCGTATTCCAGGTTGGAAAAAGCACAGGTTTCGAAGGCGGCGGCGTAAGCGCCTTCTTTTTTGCCGAGGATGATGGGTGTTCTGCCCAATTTGTCTCTGGCAATGATTATACCCTGGTCAGTGAGTATCATCATCGAGCAGGATCCTTTTACCTTTTCGTATACATTTTCAATGCCGGTCAAGAAATCGGTGCCCTCGGCAATCAGCATGGCCACCAGTTCGGTGGGATTGACAGTGCCCTGGCTGGTTTCCGAAAAGGTGTGATGCTTGGATAAAAAGTGATGTTCCAGTTCCTCGATGTTGACAATACGGCCCACGGTGGCTACGGCAAAACGACCCAAATGTGAGTTGACCACGATGGGTTGGGCTTCCAGGTCGCTGATGACCCCTATGCCGCTGTTGCCCGAAAAATGGGCCATGTCGTTTTCAAATTTGTTTCTGAAATAACCGTCTTCAAGACTGTGGATGGCGCGTTGAAATCCTTTTTCTTTGCTGAGGAAGGCCATGCCTGCTCGTTTGGTGCCTAGGTGAGAATGGTAATCTGTGCCGTAAAATACATCTGTTACGCAGTCTGATCCTGAGATGCTGCCAAAAAATCCACTCATGGGTAGGGGCGTGTTTGGTTGTGTGAGAACGGGGGCAAAATTACCTCAAAATAATGGAAAAGCAAGGGCCCTTTTGCCCTTGCTTTTCCAAAAAATGGGGTATGGATGGCGGTTTATTTCAACACAAAACTATCCGTGTACTGTTTCCCCCTGTGTTCCAGGGTTACAAGGTAGGTGGAGGCCGGCAAGCCAGCTGTGTTGAGGTTGATCTGAGATTGAGTCTGGTGCTCTTTTTCCAAAACCATCTTACCCTGTGGATCGTATACCCGAACATGGTAGGGAGTACCGTCAGCGTATTCGAACGACAACCGTGTTCCCTGCTTTGATGCGTTGGTTGCCAGGCGAAGGGGTGATGCCTTGCCATCCTTGCTTGAACTTAACACCGGCTTAGTGAAGTTGGCGGGCTTGTCAAAACGGAAGACCTGCATGGAATAGGCCGGCAGTGTGAGGGTGCTGGATTTGCTCAGGTCCAGGCTGACACTGGTGGGTTTGATCAGATTGGGAGAAGCCAGGGTGTTCCTGTCGGTCTTGTTGCCGGTCAAACGAGTCACCTCGACTGTTTGGCTGCCGCTTAGCGCAGGAATGTCAATGGTGGCTGTCAAGGCTTTCTCTCCTGAATTGACCAGTTTGACAATAATCTGTTGGCTATCTTTATCTTCAGTAATCGATGCCGTAACAGGGCCTGGAGCAGCCGGTACGTTGAAAATTAGTTTGTCATCAATGTAGCATAAAACGCCATCCTTACTAGCTATCAGTTTGATGAGGTACCACTGGTTGGTGTTGATGCTGCCGGATGTAGACATCAATACGCTTTTTGTGCCGTTGGATACCTGTTCGATGGCGTGTTGTGAGTTGCCCCAGCCGCCAATGTTGAACCAATAATAATTAGCGCCATCCTTATAGCCGAAGGGGATCAGAAAGCCTTCGGCTCCACCCGTTTTCCTGGCTTTGATGGTGTACGTATACGTGACATTGTCGACGCCGGTCTGGAAGATGCTGTAAGCCGGCTGGGCCGTGGACGATTGGGTATACACGCCACCAGTGGCGTTGAAGGTGCCGGCAGACACTTGCCAATTGGCACTCCCTGCGCTGAAATCATCGTTAGCCAGGGTGTTCTCCCCAACGGTTATGGTCAAATCATCAAAGTCAGCCTGGGTATTCCAGCTACCCACTCCAACCTTGCCTTTGAACGGTGATTCGGCCGGCGTGTACGCATCCGTATACGTAAGTGTGCTGGGCAGGTAAACGTCTCCGGCGTTGACGCCGTACATTTGTTGAACATAATAGGAGGCTGTTTTGACCACGTTGGTGTTGTCAAAGCGGATCAGGTCTGGGTGCCACTGGTTGTTTTGTTCGTTGCACAAGAGTGGAGCGTAACACGTCAGTTCGATGATATCGGCGTTGCGTTCAACACCGGTCAAGTAAGCCGCCTCAGCGATGGCGTTATAAAGCCTGTCGTCCTGAGAGGCGTATTCACCGATAAAGACTTTAGGCCCTTGTCGGTCAAAATAATCATAGCGATGGTTGTTGTTCAAGAACCAGTCGGGACTGTTGTAATAATGTTCATCCACGGCATCCAGGTTGTTTTCGCGGCTGAATTCCCACAGGGAATGGTAGTAACCGCCTGTATCATCAGTGCCCGAGGTGCCGATAATCTTAATGGCGGGATACTTGGCACGAACTGCGTTGGCAATCAGCATGAATCGTTCTCTGAACTCGGGTATGTCATCTTCTTCGTTGCCTAGGCACAGGTATTCCAGTTCGAAAGGAGAGGGGTGACCCATGTCGGCCCTGACCTTGCCCCAGGTGGTGCTGCTGTCGCCGTTGGCAAATTCTATCAAATCAAGGGCATCGTCTACCCATTCCTGCATCTGATTCATTGGAGCCACTTCACGGCTCCTGAATTGACAGGAAACGCCCACGGGCAACACTGGCAGGGGTTTGCAGTTGATGTCTTCACAATAAAGGAAGTATTCGTAGAATCCCAGTCCATAAGTTTGGTGATAGCCCCACAGGTTCCAGTTGGGTTTGCGTTGCGCTACATCCCCCACGGTATGTTTCCATCGATAGGCGTTGGCCAACCCCCTGCCGTGTGATACACAACCGCCTGGAAACCGGAGAAATTGAGGCTTAAGATCAGCAATGGCTTGGGCCAAATCGGCTCTCAGACCGTTTTTGCGGTTCTTGAATGTTTTTTGAGGAAAGAGGGAGACCATATCCAGGTACACATTTCCACCACCCTGTGGCAAGACGTGCAACTGTGCATCCGGGGTGTAAAGCTTGGGTGTCAATACCAGCGTATAGGGTTTCCAACTATCAGTTGTCGTTTTAATGGTATCCGTGGCCAATACTCCGCCCGCTTTGTTTTTCAGCTGAATAATCACCGGTTTGTCGAAATCGGCATCCCGCTTCAAATACACGGAGAAGTCGTACTGCTCTCCGTTCTTGACAGCGATGCCGTTGAAGCCGCTGTTGTACACACCGACGGCAGTACCTGCCTGGTTGATGGCCATCTTCAGGTAATGGGTGTTGTTGTTGTTCAAGGGTGACAGATTTTCGACTGTCAGGGTAACCTGGGCGCCACCTTCCTGAACAGGTGTCCAGGCTGTCAAGGGGCCAAGGCTGGTGTAGCCGGAGACGACGTAATGCTCAAACGAACGGTTTTGGACGAGTTCGGCGTAGAGTCCGCCGTCGGCACCATAATTGATGTCTTCAAAAAAAGCGCCAATCAGGTCCTGGCTCATAGGGATGCCGGTTTGGTTCACATCAATACTCAGGTTGACCTGAGCCTGAGAAAAAGAGTAAAGAAAAACGGATGCAAGAACCGTTATCATTCGTAGGTGTTTCATGGTATCTGGCTGATTTAACGGTGGATATTGTGTGTACAAATATAATTGTTTTTTGTACACTTATTCTTTGCCGGGGCGATTATTTAAAAAAATCTCAGGAAAGAGCTTCTGGATGAACCATCCATCAAAACGAATGTTATATTTGTCAGAAGAGATATAATAACCTTCTACGGAGGAACTATTTATGCCACTCGAACCACACGCTGAAAAGCGTTTCAAACGACAGTTACTGATCATCTCACTGACATTGAGTATATTGGTGTTGGCCGGATCAGGTGTATATTTTCATTACGAAAAACACGACAATGAGAAGAACAAGAGTGGGGGTATTGCCGTAATTGCCGGCATGAAAGCTGATCAGTTGGAGCAATGGAATAGGGAACGTCAATCGGAAGTGCTGTTTTTTTCAACCACTGAAGCCCTGCTTAAATACGTTTATCCCCTCCTTTCAGGTGATCAAACGCAAATACTATCCATTAGAAAAGCCTTGTTGCACATCATGACGGGAGGACGGTATGAAAACATCAGTTTGATGGATACCAAAGGGCAGCTTGTTTTCAGTGTCTATCCATTCCTCTGTCATCCAGAAGGCCACCTGCTGGAAGATATCAAAACCGTTGTTCAAAGGGATACCGTTTATCTACGCGACTTTTATACCTGCGCCAAAAATGGCGAAATGCGCACCAATTTCCTGGCACCGATTAAACATCCTGATGGCACAATCGTGGCTGTCATGGTGTTTCAACTAAATCCCCAACAGTATTTATACCCCCTCCTGATTTCCTGGCCACAGCCCACGGAGACGGGAGAATCCTTTCTGGTGCGTCCACGGGGTAATCAGGTTGAATTGCTGAGCCCCTTGCGGGAGAAGGTGGATAGCGTCGTCTTTAAAAAGATCGTTGATGGTCAGTCTGATTGGTTAGGTCGGAAGATCCTTAATGGCGAGGAGGGTATTTTTAAAGGTATTGACTACTGGAATAAGGAGGTGCTGGCTGATATCCGACGGGTAAAAGGCACCAACTGGATCATGGTCACAAAGGTTGATACCGATGAATTGTTCAGACAATTCTATAAGTTGGAAGCGTTTATCTTGCTATCAACCGCTTTTGTTTTGTTGTTACTATGGATATCCATCGCCTGGATCTATAAAAACCGCCAGCAACGAATGGTCAAGGAGTTACAGTTGAAAAACCTGGATTTGAAACGATTACAGGAAGAATCGGCTGCAACCTTGTACAGTATCGCCGATGGGGTCATCACCACTGATAACAAAGGCATGGTGTTGAGAATGAATACGGCGGCCGAAAAATTGACGGGATGGCAGGAAAAAGAGGCGATAGGCCTACCCATTGAAACGGTCTTTTCCATCATTAATGAATCGACCATGCTCCCTGAGCCCAACCCCGTCAGGCTTATTCTTAACAGGGAGAAATCAAACCCATTGAACAACGCCTCCCTACTGGTGACCAAAGAGGGTGGTAATCACCCCATCACTCACAACGGGGCCCCCATTCATTTGGGACGGGGCGGTTTGTTTGGTGTGGTGTTGGTGTTCAGGGATAACGCGGAAGAAAGAGGCCGTCATCGTCTTGTTGAAACGCGCTTGCGTTTGATAGAATGTGCCCTCAGTGAATCGTTGCAGGATACCATGGACCTAATGGTTAAGGAAGTCAATCAGTTCACTCAAAGCCAGGCTTGCTTTTACCTCACCTTTGCTGAAGGTACGTCAACTGTCAATTTTCAGGCTTGCAACACCATGATGGATGCATTTTCCAGTCATGACCCAGAATGCCTGAGTCTCAAGGCTAACAGTGTCTGGTCTATCTGCGTTGAGACGGGTAAACCTCATCTTTACACCAAACCGGCTAACGCATCCTCCTTCCCGTCCAATCATCCTTTGTCAATTATTGAACAGGCCTTGGTTGTACCCGTCCTACGTCAGGGACGGACGGTTGCTGTGCTGGGTGTTGTCAACAAGAAGAACGGCTTTTTGCCAGATGATCTTGATTATGTGAGCTATTTGGCCGACGTGGCCTGGGAGGTGACGTCTGGTAAAATCAGTTATGACCAATTACAGGCTAGTGAACTAAAGTACAGGGCCCTTATTGACAACATGAACGACACCGTCTGGATTATCGACATGAACGGGCGATTATTGGACGTTAACAAGGCCGTTTTAACACAGTTGGGCTATACCAAGGAAGAAGTCCTCAAACTGGGCTTGTAGGGACTTGATGCTTCTCACACGAATGGAGAAATAAGTGGAATGGCAGAATCCATGACCAAGGATATTACTCAGGTTTTCGAAACAAAGCACAGAGCCAAAAACGGAAAACTGGTGCCTGTGGAAGTCAGTTCCAATATGGTCGATTTCAACGGTGTTCAGACCATTGTCAGTATTGCCAGGGATATCTCACAACGCAAACGCGATGAGGGATTCAGGCATCTGTTGTATGAGATTGCCAGTTATTCGTTGACCACCGGTAGCCTGGAAGAGTTGATGGTTGTCGTGCGCGCCGAATTGGGAGACGTGATGGATGCCGATCACCTGTATGTGGCGCTATTTGAACCAGAGAATGCTTCCTTGCGCCCCATTGTGTTGCCGGATAATCAGCCGGAAGAACACCAGGAGCCGCTCGAAATGATGCTGGCCACCCATGTATTTACTACTGGAGAGGCGTTGTTGCTCACGTCCGATGAGCACGGAGACTTTCAGCGTCAATACAAGGTGGCGCTTTCTGAACCCGCTCCAGCCTGCTGGTTGGGTGTGCCGCTGACCGACGGTCGTTCCCATCTGGGCGTGCTGGTGCTCCAGCATTTTGAAAACCCTCATGCCTACGATAAGGATAATCTGAAGGTGCTGGAAATGGTAGGCCATGAATTGAGCATTGTTTTGCAACGTCAACGTATGATCAAGGATTTGATCCAGGCCAAAGACAAGGCCGAAGAAAGTGACCGCCTGAAAACAGCCTTCCTGGCCAATGTGAGCCATGAAATAAGAACCCCTATGAA
>Ga0123334_1003362_pt1 | contig 17383 bp, 9 predicted proteins | sample BiotimSIPDNA_FD_89706 | JGI IMG/M metagenome (GOLD analysis project Ga0123334, IMG submission 89706) | Anaerobic biogas reactor microbial communites from Washington, USA - Biogas_R1 time_0 SIP DNA | ecosystem: Engineered > Bioreactor > Anaerobic > Unclassified | place: Washington, USA | collected... | reverse complement strand
TGCCCCCTAAATCCCCCGATGGGGGACTTTAGGATCTCATAACGCCACAGTAGATCTTAACCACAATCTTAGTTCTCTTACAAATATCAGGTCCCTACGGGACTTCTTAGTCCCCTTCCGGTCCTAAGTCCCCCTTTGGGGGATTTAGGGGGCTGGAATGCGTTTCAAATCTTAACCCTATGGCTATGCCCGGGTCCCCTTTTTCCTGCGAAACAGCTTAAAGAAATTAACGATTGTCTACTTTAAAAGATACTTATTAAAGAAATCTATACGGATCAGATTAAATTTCAGTCCTTTCTGTACGTAATAACACTGATAAAGGGTAAAGAAGCGAGATTTGCAGATATCATTAAGCAGCTTTGAATAATCTTTCAAACTGTTGCCTGTTACTTGTTTCCCTTTTACGACCTATTTATATTCTTGGAACAATGCCGGAATACCTCTGGTTATTTTTCTTATCTTCCAGCAAGAACTGTTCTATTTACAAAAAATTCTGTATATACTTCAACTGAGAATTAATATTTATGAGTAAAAATCCATCAGTATCTGTTTATGATGAGAGCAAGATCAAGACATTAAGTTCCCTTGAACATATCCGGCTGCGTTCGGGCATGTACATCGGGCGTCTGGGTGATGGAACCAATCCTGATGATGGAATCTATATCCTTTTAAAAGAAGTTATCGATAATGCTGTCGATGAATTCATAATGGGATATGGTAAAAAGATAGACATAGGTATCCGGGAACAGATGGTCTCGGTTCGCGACTATGGCAGGGGAATTCCATTGGGGAAAGTGATTGACTGCGTTTCCACCATTAACACCGGAGCAAAATACAATGATGATGTTTTTCAGTTCAGTGTAGGGTTAAATGGTGTTGGAACAAAGGCAGTTAATGCGTTGTCCAGTCATTTCAAGGTTGTCTCCTATCGGGACGGAGAATATTTCGAAGCCGTTTTCCAGCGTGGAACACTGAAAAGTAAAAAAAAGGGGAAAACAACTGAAGCTGATGGTACCTTTGTGGAATTTCTTCCTGACAGTGATATTTTCGGTGATTATTGCTTCAATTATGAATACGTAGAAAAAAGATTATGGAACTATGCATATCTTAATGCCGGGCTCAGGCTTTATTTCGACAATCAGAAATTTGAGTCTAAAAACGGTCTTCTGGATCTTCTGTCTAATGAAATCGGGGACAGTGCGATCTATAACATAGCTTATTTCAATGGCAAACAGCTCGAGTTTGCGTTTACTCATACCCACAGTTACGGAGAAACCTACTTTTCTTTTGTTAACGGGCAGAATACTTCCGATGGCGGTACTCATCTGAGTGCATTCAGGGAGGGTATCTTAAAGGGTGTCAATGAGTATTTCAAGAAGAACTATAGCGGAGTGGATGTCCGTGAAGGGATCGGTGGAGCTATAGCCATAAAACTGAAGAATCCGGTCTTTGAGTCTCAGACAAAAAACAAGCTGGGGAATACAGAAATCCGCGGATGGATTGTATCTGAAGTAAAATCCGGTGTTGTCGATTATCTTCATAAGAATATGGAATCAGCAAAGCAGCTTGAAGCCAAAATCGCACAGAATGAGAAACTTCGCACCGAGCTGAATGCGGTTAAAAAAGAGGCTAAAGAGGCTGCAAAGCGAATCGAGATAAAAATACCCAACCTTCGCGACTGCAAGTATCACCTTCAGGACGGAGCACGTGGTGAGAGTTCGACCATCTTTTTAACCGAAGGTCAATCTGCCGGCGGATCCATAATCTCTTCACGCGATGTACTCACTCAGGCGGTCTTTACCCTCAGGGGTAAACCTCTGAATGTTTACGGGCGAAATCGTGCGGCAATTTACCAGAATGAAGAGTTTTACAATGTGATGATGGCTCTGGGAATAGAGGACGGGATCGAAAACCTGAGATATAACCGGGTGGTCATGGCTACCGATGCAGATGTGGATGGTTACCATATCAGAAATCTCCTGCTGACTTTCTTTCTCAATTACTTTGAGGAACTGGTTGTTTCCGGACACGTATTTATTCTGGAGACTCCCCTTTTCAGGGTGCGAAACAAAAAAATTACCAGATACTGTTACAACGAAAAAGAACGTGATCTTGCGATTAAAGAAATAAAAGATCCGGAGGTGACCCGATTCAAAGGGCTGGGAGAAATTTCCCCCAGGGAATTTGGTCAGTTTATCGGACCGAATATGCGCTTAATCGAAGTAAATGTAAAATCGGTAAAAAATATAGCTGAAACGCTCGGATTTTACATGGGGAAAAACACTCCTGAGCGCCGGGATTACATAATGGAGAACCTGCGATAATGGCATATATAAAAAATCTTTACGATCTTAACTTCATAGAATACGCATCTTACGTAATTAAAGACCGCGCAATCCCTCATATCAACGACGGGCTCAAACCGGTCCAGCGGCGAATCCTGCACACACTCTGGGAAATGGATGACGGGAAATTCCATAAGGTGGCCAATGTGGTCGGTCAATGCATGCGTTATCATCCTCACGGTGATGCATCCATTGGTGATGCACTGGTCTCTTTGGCAAACAAGGACCTTTTTATCGATAAACAGGGTAATTTTGGCAATATCTATACCGGTGATCCTGCATCTGCTGTCCGATACATTGAGTGCAAACTTTCACAACTGGCCAAAGAAACCCTTTTCAATCCGGAAATTACCGAGTTTCTTGACTCCTACGATGGAAGAAACAGGGAACCGGTGACTTTACCTGCCAAATTACCTGTACTGCTTGCAATGGGCGCAGAGGGTATTGCGGTTGGAATGGCCACTAAGATTATGCCCCATAATTTCATCGAACTGCTTGAAGCGGAAATCGCCTGTCTTAGAGGAGAACAGCTTTTACTTTACCCGGATTTTCCAAGTGGCGGTCTGGCCGATGTTTCTGAATACAATGACGGTAATGGCAAGATTCTTGTGAGAGCTAAACTGGACACCAGCGATCCAAAGAGGATCGTGATCCGTGAACTTCCTTTTGGCTCCACTACCGAATCAATAATCAATTCCATTGAGAATGCCGCTAAAAAGGGAAAACTCAAGATTTCAGGAATAAGCGATTATACAGCAGAAAATGTGGAAGTGGAGATACGACTGGCCCGTGGGGTTCATGCTGAAGAAACCGTGGATGCACTTTATGCTTTTACAGAGTGTGAAAACAGCATTTCTGTAAACCTGATGGTCATCAAGGATGACAAGCCGGTTTCGATGTCAGTCTCAGAAGTAATTGAATATAATGCCAATCAACTGGTAAATATATTGACCGCTGAGTTGAAACTGGAAGAGAAGCATCTTAAAGACAAACTTCATGCAAAAACACTGGAACAGATCTTCATTGAAAATCGCATTTATAAACGCATAGAAGAGAAGACCACTGCCGATGCGGTGGTAAAGGCAGTTATCGATGGTCTGTTGCCTTTTGCCGATCAGATCAGAAGAGAAGTCACTTTGGAAGATGTGGAAGTGCTGTTAAAAATTCCTATCCGCAGAATAAGTGCCTACGATATCAACCGGGCAAAAAAAGAGATGCAGGAGATAAAGAACCGGCTTAAAGAGATCCGTGAAGCACTGGCTTCCATAATCGATTATTCCATCGGTTTCCTTCAGAAACTGATAGACAAATATCATAAAGCGTATCCCCGCAGAACAGAACTGGTTTCACTTAAAAAGGTGGATGTCAGAGAGGCTGCACAGCGTAACCTTAAATTGCGCTACGATAAAGACACCGGATATCTGGGATATGAGGTCAACGGAAATCTCCTTTTTGATGTCTCCCAGTATGACCGGATACTGGTTATCAGAAAATCCGGAACTTACTCGGTCATGGATGTCCCTGACAAGCTTTTTGTGGACAAAGGCATGCTTCATTGCGGTTTTGTCGATAAGGAGCTGGTTTTCAATGTCGTTTACCGTGATGATAAAACCAAATTCCCCTATCTCAAGCGGTGCAGAATCGAACAGTTTATTCTAAATAAAGGTTATAGTATCATTCCGGAGAATTGCACAGTGCTCAAACTCAGCACCGATTCTGAAGGAATAGTGAAGGTAGAGTATAAACCTAAACCAAAGCTTAAAGTTCTGGAAGAAACTTTTGTAATCAACGACTTTCTGGTTAAAGGTGCCAAAGCTGCTGGAGTACGGCTGGCCAACAAGGAAGTGAAAAACGTCAAAATTTCTGCAGGCTAAGAAACAGAGGCCAGAGAACTGAAGTTGGTAGTGTACTACTGACTTCTGTTTGCTGGCTCTTTCTTTTCAGGCATTACTTTTTTTATGAGGTTTCTTATGATGATGATGATTGAAGATCTTTATTCCTATATGTTTTCTTCCCAGCAGAAACCCTGTGATTGCACCTATTATAGCACCAAACAGATGGCTGAAGAAAAGGCGGAACACGCCAAAAAACAAAGCGATAACCAGTTTAATCGAACCCCATAGCATACAAACAATTTTTGAGATTATCCAAAAAGGTAGGAAAAGAATCTTCCCGATCATAAGTGCTCCTCTTTTAAAAGAAAACAATGCAGTATTTACCCTTAATTATTAAGCAAAAACATAACCTGAAATCACGAACAGAATATTACTCAAAAAACTGTGTTAAATCTTTTTTCTTCATATAGAAGACATTTTATCACAGTTAAATAAGAGTCAATGTTAGATTATAGGTTATAATAGTTAAAAATACAATCTGTTCTTTAAATGCATCCTGTTTTTTGTATGTACAGTTTGTATTTTAAGCAATTATCACCATGGAAACAGATATGGAGCAGTCATGAATTTAGCCACGGTATTTACACTTTCCCGGGTAATTATCGCCCCCCTTTTTGCTTATGTATTTATCAGCGGATACCGTTCCGACACAAATGGCTGGATCTGGATAGCTTTGTCTCTGGCTGCATTGATCGAAATATCAGACCTGCTGGATGGCACTATTGCCAGAGCTCGTCATGAGGTAACTGATTTTGGTAAAGTTTTCGATCCCATTGCTGATAGTGTATCTCGTCAGACGGTCTTTATCTCATTTATGGTTTCAGGAATAATCCCTTTATGGATGTATCTGATATTTTTTTACAGGGATGCATTCATGCAACTGCTTAGAATCGTATGCGCATCTAGTGGAGTGGTACTGGCTGCCCGCAAATCGGGAAAAGCGAAAGCGGTTCTTCAGGGAATAGCCACTTTCGGGGTTATCGCAGTGATTGCTCTTCAAAGGATGTATCAGGTTAAATGGATTCCCGCACAATTCCTGGGGTTTCATCCGGCGTTCTGGGTAATGCTTCTTCCTACCATTTATACCCTTCTTTCAGTGATCGATTATGTGATACCAAACAGAGCGCTGATTAAAAAAATGATGGCTGCGAAGGGTTGAAAAAATCCTCAGGCAGAAGTCTTTACAGGAGCAAACTGGATATCGTAGAAATACTTGTACCTTCTGTTGAGCGCAAGAAGTTCCTCATGACTGCCTGTCTCCACGATCTCCCCATTTTCCATCACAATGATCCGGTCTGCATGAGTTATGGTGGAGAGCCGATGTGCCACCACCAGTGCAGTTCGATTTTCAATAAGGTTATTTATTGCTGCCTGTACCAGCCGTTCAGATTCTGTATCCAGAGCGGAAGTAGCCTCATCCAGAATCAGGACCGGAGGGTTCCGAAGAAGCGCTCTGGCAATTGAAAGCCTTTGCCGCTGTCCTCCCGAGAGTGTCACCCCACGCTCACCGATAATCGTGTCGAAACCCGAGGGCAATCTCTCAATGAATTCCAGTGCATTTGCAGCCTTTGCAGACGTAATTATCTGCTCAAGGGAGGCATCTGGCATACTGTACCTTATATTATTACTGACTGTATCGTTAAAAAGAACGGTGTCCTGAGATACGATTCCAAAAAGCTGACGTAATCCGCAAAGATCCATCTCGTTGATATTTTTACCATCGATACATATCTGCCCTGAAGAGACCTCATAAAATCTAGGTACCAGATCCAGAATTGTGCTTTTTCCGGCTCCGCTTGAACCTACAAGCGCCACAATGGATCCCTTGGGGATAGAAAAGTTGATATTTTTAAGTACTTCTTCATTTGTACCAGGATAGCAGAAATGTACATCGGAGAAAGTTATCGAGTCTTTAAAAGCGGGTATTTTGTCTGGTTGAACCGGTTTCAGCTCTTCACGGGAAGCATCCAGAACAGTAAATACTCTTTCTGCAGAAGCAAATCCACGCTGCAGAGTGTTGGCTATAGCGGTTATAGCCTTGAGCGGAGCAAATGTGGAGAAAAGGAAGATCAGGAAACGAACAAAATCTTCTGCTCCGAAGCTTCCCTTCATCAGCACCTGTTGACCACCGTACCATAACAGAATAATAACTACCACCACCCCAAGGACTTCAGTCAGAGGACTTGAGATGGCACCGATACTGGTTGCCCGGAAAGAGCTATGAATGAATTTGCGGTTTTCCTCTTTAAAGCGCTGAAGCTCGTATTGGTTCATGTTGAACATCTTGACAGCACGTATACCGCTGATGGTTTCATGAAGTATGGACAAAAGCCCGGCAATGTATTCAAGCACCCGTTTACTTCTACGCCTTACGGCCCTGCTTATCTGGCTTATCAGAACACCCATGATGGGAAAGATGATGAAAACGGCGAGTGTGAGCTTGACGTTGATCACAAAAAGCATACCGATAAAGAAGAGCACCCGCAAGGGTTCCACAAGCAGCTTGTCAAAAGTGCTGGTCATGGAGTTGTTGATATTTTCCACATCATTGACAATCAAAGAAATGATGTTGCCGGATTTGTTCCGGTCATAGTAGGTTACTGGCAGACGCAGGGAATGATCGTAAAGCTGGTTGCGCATGTCCCTTACCACGTTCAGGTTGAGCCTGCAGGTAACCAACGCTTTAAGATAGATAAGAATATTTTTTAAAAAGAAAGTCACAGCCATGATACCGCAGACTATCTGCAGCGATTTCATGGGGGTGTCCTGTTTTACCAGTTGATATGTCCAGTATTTCAGGTGATCATTGAGGTTGGAAAATGTAATCTGTGGATCCAAAACCAGAACCTGGCTTTCAGGTGTAAACAGGGTATTTATAAGGCTGGCTCCAAACCATAATGAGAGTCCTTCAAAAATGACTACCAGACAAGATAGGGTAACAGAAAGAACTATCCATTGCCAGTAAACTGTCAGATAGGAAATCATGCGCCGATATAGTTTAAATACATTCATAGGAGAATTGATTGGAAAATAAGTAGCTGGGTCTTTCTGTTATAAATTAAAAGGGCCAGAGCGAACAAAGGTTTCTTCGCTCTGCTTTTTCAAAATAGGTTGTTTCAAAAACCAATCCTGGAATGATGCGGGAAAAAAGGAATATACTACTCTTTTGAATCTCCACCCCAGACAAAAATGGAACCACAATTCTGGCACAGAAGCATTTTTCTGCCGCGTTTAATTTCATTATAGAGCTGAGGTTCCAGAACCTTGTAACAAACAGCGCAGGTTTTTCCAGTAATGCTGCTGAGGGCATTTCCGTTTTTTCTTTTTTTTCTGATCAGATCATAGGTTCTGAGAATAGGTTTACTGATTTTTGGAGCGATTTCGTTGCGTTCTTTGACTATGCCTGCTATGACCGAATCGATTGCGGCTATCTTTTTTTTGAGTTCAGAAATCTGGGGTTCGTTCTCACTTTTAATCTGCTGGTATTCTTTGCTTTTTTCTTCAATTGTATTGTTAAGTTTTTCAATTTCATCGAGCAGGTTTTTTTTGCGTATTTCTACAGAATTGATTGAATTCTTTTGATTTTCAATCTCTGCATGAACTGCATCGTATTCGCGATTGGTTTTAATGGAATTGAGTTTGCTTTGGCTTTTTTCGAGCAGGTCACGACTTTTTTGGATATGATCATCGAGTGAATTGACTTCTGCCTGTGTTTTGTTCAGTTTCGTCTGATAGTTTTCCAGAGATTCCTTTGCTTTTTTTATTGCGCCTTCAAGTTCTTCAACTGTATCCGGAAATTGTTTCTGAGCAAGTTCCTGTTCGTGGATGCGGAGATCTATTTCCTGAAGCTGCTTAAGATTTTCTAAATCTTCGATCATAATTCCTCCATGAGAGAGAGCCAAAAAAACAAAAAAAAAAGCACCATTATTTTGGTGCTTTTATATCGAAAAACAATTTAAGCTTTGTAACTGATAGATTTTATGCAAACCAAGCAGGGCTGCAAAATACCTCCCCAAAAAAGATTATTATGGGCCCACAAGGACTCGAACCTTGGACTAACGGATTATGAGTCCGCTACTCTAACCGACTGAGTTATGGGCCCCGATATGAAGAAAAAATAATTTGGGGGTTAATGGTTCTGCAAGAATCTGCAGATTATTTCCCCAAATGTCTATAGTATACCACAATCAGCAAGAATCGCCTGAGGATCGACTGATGCAGTTCCCAGTTCGGCAACAGTGAGGCCTGCCGCGTGGTTTGCCAGGAATGCAGCTTCCAAAGGAGTAGCTCCACAAGTAAAAGCAGCCGAAAATACACTTATGACCGTATCCCCGGCTCCTGTTACATCAAAAACCTTTCTGGCAACAGTTGGCAGGTGGGTAAAGAGACGGTTTTGTCTTTCAAAAAGCGCCAACCCTCTTTCACTGAGGGTTATAAGCAGATAAGGAAGCTCAAGTTGGTCCATTAACTTCCACCCAAGCTGCTCTACCTCTTCATCGGAGCAGTTTCGATATGTAAGCCCTGCCATTACGTGAGCCTCCCTGAGGTTGGGAGTAATAACAGAGGCTTTCTTAAAAGCATCGAAATGGCGTTCTTTGGGATCTATGGCTACAAACTTCTGGTTGGTTATGCATTTTTCAAGAATATGTTTAATCAGAGGTTGAGAAATCACTCCTTTTCCATAATCAGAGATAATTACCCCCTGAGCCCTTTCAAAAAATTCCTCAAATCTGGCCCAGATATGCTCTCTCTCCTGTTCATTCAGATCTTCGACCAGTTCACGATCTGCACGAACAACCTGCTGATTTCTGGCAACAATCCTGGTCTTGATTGTGGTAGGCCGATAAGCGGAAATATGTATACCCTCGGAGCAGCAGCGTTGCTCTTCAAGAATAGAGATCAGGTTTTTTCCGTTTTCATCTTTCCCGCATACCGATATAAGAAGCGGCTTTATGCCCAGCTTTTGAAGGTTTTGCACCACATTTGCCGCGCCCCCTAACCTTCTGCTCACCGATTCCACATGTACTACCGGTACTGGTGCCTCAGGAGAAATCCTTCTCACATCCCCCCACAGATACTCATCAAGCATAATGTCACCGACAACTATAATCGATGTGTCATTGAATTTTTTAACTATCTTTTTGATTTTTTCAGGTATTATTGTTAACTGACCCATCAGAAAAACTTTCCATAAATAAGGTGCATCCAGAATGACTGGTATGGATCGAAAAACATAAAAATGTATTTTGAGAAAAAAGGTTTATTCGTCACCCAGTCAAATATTAGTAAACCCATAAAAATCAGAGGTATATGTTTGGTTTTTTCAAGATATCCAGGTATCCATTTATCAGGAAGCATACTCAGGAGAATCTTGGATCCATCCAGCGGCGGTATCGGCAAGAGGTTGAAAAACGAGATACCCAAATTCAGCAGTATGGTTAAAAACAGAAACTGCTGCAGATAAGGAATAGAATTAATAAGTGCTGGTGAATAGGTCAGGAGTATCCTGTGGATCGAACCAAGAACGAAGGCCAGTAAAATATTGGATAGCGGCCCAGCAGCACTAACCAGAAAAATGTCTCTCTTAGGCTTTTTAAAGTAATATCCATTAACCGGAACTGGTTTTGCCCATCCAAACGGTCCCCAAAGAAGCATCAGCGCCCCAATGGCATCCAGGTGAGCAACAGGGTTAAGTGTCAGTCGCCCTGCATCTCTGGCTGTGGGATCCCCCAGCTTCAACGCCATCCATCCATGAGCAAACTCATGAATAGTCAGCGCAAGAAGAATCGCCGGAATTCTTAATATGAATAACTCTGCATTCATTTCACTCTCTTTACTTCTTTAATAAAATTGGTCTCAAAGGACTGAGAACTTTAATCTCAACATTATTATCTGTTATTTATGAAATAAGCTTTTAAGCTTAAAAATTACCCTTGGAATATGAATTCTTGCGATGATCTATGCAAGTTCAAACCATAGCTGAGATCTATTAGATCTGAATGAATACACATCAGGCAGGTAAATCCGTTTTTTGAAAATACTTGTTTGCCTCTTATATCAAAATACAGCAGCGGGCGATTTTACCTATGTAAGAGTTCGAATAAACAGAGGTAAAATTTTTGGCCATAAAACTGTCCGTGGCCCTGATTGCAGTCACACTAATCCCGAGCCCCCTAATCTCGGTCCCCTAAATCCCATAGCCATAAGGCTTAATTCCAATTGTTAACAAATTTAACCGATGCGGCCTTAATTTCCCGCCCCCTAAATCCCCCGTTGGGGGACTTAAGAACGGAAACGCCTAGCACATGAGGTCATTTTTCACAAAGCTTTATGCAGAGTAATAGAAGTAGATGCCCTCAAAGTGAACTTTTATGTGCTGATGCTTATATGCTTTTGATCCAATTTCCCCATCAGGCAGAAAAGATATGGACATTATGGGGAAAATTTAGGGCTTTTTCCCTTTTGGGTTTCAATTCGAGTCTGCCCGCGATCAGATTCAGGTGGTCCGCAATATGATCCGATCTGTCCGCAGTCTGATCCATACGGTCCGCAGTGTGATTCGATCTGTCCGCAGTCTGATCCAAACAGCCCGCACTAAAAACTGAAACGGATGCTTTCCACCAGGGACGGAGGAATCAAATGCCGCTGAATTCCGATTGAAACGAATGCTTTCCACGGGGACGGAGGAATCTTATCAACTTATCGAAGCGTAAACCCGGCACCATACTAATGCCTTGATCTTTCCAACAATACAAAAGTGCTGGTACTATTGTTCCCAAATTTTAAGTACCAAAGTTTCCTCCGATTAAATTCCGTTGAATTCCGATTGAAACTGATGCTTTCCACGGGGACGGAGGAATCTTATCAACTTATCGAAGCGTAAACCCGGCACCATACTAATGCACTGATCTTTACAACAATACTAAAGAGCTGGTACTATTTTTCCTAAATTTTAAGTTCCAAAGTTTCCTCCGATCAATTCCGCTGAATTCCGTCTTAAACAGAGAATAAATGTGTCTCTTTATTCCAACATCTGGCCAGGTGAACATATCTGTGCTAACAGAAGTCAAGTGGCCTGATGTTTATGGGGATTAGAGGGCTTTATGGAGCTTGAATATTTGGAGTACATACGATCAGGGCAAAAAAAACAGGCCCTTTTCCATTATGATATGGAATAAGGACCTGTCTTGTACGGGGATATGGGAATTTTTATCTTTTCACACCTATATTGAATTTGGAAACAGTTCTTTGACCATCTTCTCTCTCGACCCGTAGTATTGCAAGGTAAGTTCCATTTGCCACATACTTGCCACTACTTTTGGTGTTCATCATTCCGTTCCACAAAAAGTAGATATTGGATGAACTGCCATCACGGGATACTGTCGAGGAATCTTTAAAGACCTTATTTCCCAATGCATCGTATATCTCGATAGAACCTTTCATTTTCACCCTGGTGACCACTTTTGCCTCAGCTTTCACCCTGATTACTATTCCCGGTTTTCCAACAAAAGGCACATGCCCATCATCCTTGAAAAACGATTTATTTATTACCAGAGGGTTAGGTCCCTTATCTACTACAATGGTAAAATCGGCCTGTTTGACCTTCATTGGAGCGTGACGGTTATCAGATGTGGTAACAATGTTACCAGATTCATCCGAAACACCTGCACTACCACTAATCCAGATGGAGTCCTTATCTCCAGGAACTATCAAGTCCTTATCTCCGGATTTTTCGGCAGCATCTATCGATTTGACCATGAATTTATGAGTACTGCCCATGTTTTTATCAGGAGTTACAGTAAATGTGTACTGTTTTCCGGTTTCAATATTGTATAACTTGAAAGGCTTTTCGCTCTTGATATCTTTAACATCTTCAGAAAAAACCACAGTTAATGTATCCAATTTATTATCCGTGGTATCACCTGCAGGAGCAAATTCAGCAGAGATTATAACCGGTGCTGCACTGTCTTTAACATTAATGCCAATACTGTCATTCGGGAAATCTGCATGTTTTATTTTCAACTGCATCATTCCTGATGTAGCTAAATCATTAATCATATCGGAAATGTCGATCTTTATTATCTTTTTAGATTCACCAGTATACGATAAGAGATCTGATCCAGCACTTTTTTCCGAATGTTCCCTCCAGGTGAATTTAAAACTGAGATCCTCTTTACGTACCTCTTTCAGAAATTCCACTTCTATTAAATCAACTTTTCCGTCCCGGTCTGTATCCTTATAGCAGGAATTCTTGACCTGTGGTAAAGCCGCCTTTATAACCACTGGTACTTTGGGATTCTTTGGATGAGGATGATTGGCAGCGTAATCGATCAAATTCCCTTCCGGGTTTAACCAGATCGAATCGCCTTCAGCTAAAATCTCATTCCCCTTGACTGTCACAGTAAAGATGAGGGAATCCTGGACAGTCCTGAGAATTTCCTTAATTTCCAGCGGATAATCTTTTCCGTTTCTGCGCAAAAGCAGATTTTCTCCCTCCATCATCTGCCTGTCAACCGACTCGGATAACTGTATCACCAGTGTGTCAATCTGTTCTCCATCACCTTTACCCATCCTTTCAAAAAGCACTGCTTTATCTAAAAGCACAGGTCCTGCACTGTCTGCAACTATGAAGGTGGAAACTTTAGCCGCCCCCTGATGAGTTAAATAGGATTTCCCCTGTTTTTGGGCTGCAGATCTGAAACCAGTCACTCCAGCTATAAGCTCTGGTTTGAATTCGATAGTCAGATGAGTGGAATCAGACAATTTAAACTCATCTTTTGAGGGTTTTATGGATCTAATATCAGTTGCAACAGGAAATGCCAGACTCAAGGAGTCCGGAAGTTCTTTCACTTTGATTGAATACTCCACAACCATCAGGTCAATCGATCCGTTTCCGTCGGTATCTTTTATCCATCCCCTTCTGGCCACCGGGAAATCTGCTTTACTAATTATGTAAGCTTGTGAACTGTCTGTGGAATCGGTGGGATCTATATACTTAACCCAAACCATGTCTCCACCGGTCATGGAGATCTGATTCTTTCCGCTCTGTGAAGGGGGCAGACTGACTACAGAAATTGTTTTAACCGTCTGAAATGTATTTGTGGAATCACCGGTTTCCACAAGCATTACAGTAATGGAATCACCTAACTCTGGATTTGTAACGCTGACATAAAGTGTATCTTTCCCTTTGGGATTTTTATTCCCGTTACGGTCAGTAACGATTATATGGAAAACCGAAGTGTCAATTTTAACAGTGTCCCCCAAGGGTTGCATCTTGTCATTTTTAAGACTCAATTGAGATGGATACTGTTGAATAAAGGGTGCTTCAATATAAAAGCTGTGATTTGAAACAGCACAACCAAAACACTCTTCACAATCACTCGATGGCCCTGCAAACAGAGTAATATCTGCCTGATTGCGTCCATTTCGAACAGGAACAGGAATATTGAAATCATAATTCTGATTTGCACTATTCCATTTTATATAAGAGGACGGATCTTCCAGGCGAACTCCGTTAACCCAGATATCATTTATCATTCCATCAACCGGAGTAACTTTTGCATATCCTTTTGCCGATATGGTCTTTGCAGTTCCTTCGTACAGATAATAATCGGCAGTAGGATTATTTATCGGTGATGTAATCTGAGTAGTAAGCTCGAAATGAGTTTTCTTGGTTTCCAGCTCTTTTTTGGAAGGAGAATAACCCCAGACGTATTCACCTTTACGATAAACAGTAATGTAGTGATTAATCGGTGTCTTGAAATTATCGGAATCCACAGACTCTTTTGTCATAACCGGTACACCATCATAATCGTAAGGGTCACCATCTTCTTTTCTATGAGGCCCAAAACTCCAGTCTGCATCGGTTATTTCCTTGAGTGAAGGACTGGTCCATGCATCCTGATAAGGGTAAAATGGGCTTCTGGCTAAAATCGAAACATCGATCCGGAATCGTGCTCCCGATTCCATTACAGCCGGACCCATGGGCAGAGGTATATAATAACCCCATGTTTTAGTCTCTGGATCATAAGTATCATCGATACGTACAGGTCTGGCGCTTTGTACATATTTATCCAGATCGGTTTTAAAATGTTTGTCCTGATAACCATCACTTCGATATTTTATTCCAATATCAACTCTGAACATTACATGGTCCTCAAATTTCACCACAGTATCAGTTGTTCTACTGAAGGTTCCTGCTTTAAGGGTATAAGTTTCAGGACCACGCACATATATTCTCAATTCCAGTGAATCATAGCTCTTAATATCCTGATTCATAATATTGAGGCCGAGCGTGGGCATACCTTCCCAGACATATCGTACTGCCCTTACATCAAAATTTACATGTTCAACCGGAGTGGTAAATGTATAATACTTTCCGTTATTGTCATCTCTTGATTCACCAGATTCTACATAGAAGTAGTACTTGGTCTTCTCCTTCAATCCACCGATTTTTACATAATGAAACTTTACCGGATGCCCAGAAATATCGCCATCCTGTACAGTAACAGGAGGAATCTGTTCGCCAAAAACCACTTTGCTGTCAAACTCACCGTTAGGAGTGTACCAGAAAATCTCTGCACTGTCATGTGTCACTCTGCAGACCTTAACATTCTGGATATCTGCGTTAGTGGGACAGTTTTGAGCTGTGGTAAATGTAAAATTAACCTTCTGTCGCTCCTCATTGATATTTTTAAGAGTCGATTGCCGGCCGAACTTGTCTTTGACTATTACATAGAAGCTGTACGCAGTTCCTTCCTCCAACCCATTGAGGGTAATACGATGCATAACCCCTGAAGAATCCGAAGAAACAGTCTTGTCGGTAGCGTCACCCTTCCCGTACTTTACTTCAGCATCTCCGTATTTGGACTGCCTAATGTCGATGATAGCCTTATCACAACCTACATACATTATCCGCACCGATCCATCGGGTGGACCTATGGTATCCTGCTTTGCCAACCCAACCACCGCCATCAGGATGTTTGTGGTACCATCGATACCGGTCTCCGAGTGAAAATAATCATCGAAATGTTCACTATACAGATTCGGTCCGGAAGGTGTAGGTTTGTAGCCACCCTGCAACGCACCAACCGGCGGAATATATTGATAAAAAGCACCTGGTACGTTTTTCCCTTCTGGATTTGCAGCCCTGTGATGAGGATGATTGAAGTTTTTATCTCCAACCCCATAAATCATACTGATATCCCAGGGATTGACACCCAGCATATAATCCATCATACGAATCAGTATGGTCTTTACCTCTTCTGCTTTCCAGTCTGTCGAGGCAGGAGTAGTTGGCAGTTCAAGATTTTGTATTTTGGATGCGATATCATAGTAATAGAACATTTCGGTAATATTTCCAGCCTGGTAGCGGTTCCAGACCCACTCCATCTGAGTATGCATAGTGAACCATGGAAGTTCATACTTAATAATTGGGGGAACCCAGAAACCATTCTCCGGGAGTTGGATCATCTGATCACCTAATCCAACAGATGAAAGATTAGCAATAAGATTGTAAACGGTTTTCTCTATCAGTTTAAGCCGCTCATCTTTTGAAATATTAAGATTTTCACAAACCGTATCATCATTAAGAATAAGTCTGAAAAATCCCCATAGTACATGTGCCTGATCCGATGCCCAGTCGGTATTTGCGGAAGCATGGTAGAATACCGGATCATAATAGGTGAACCACCCGCCATTAAAAAGTTTCGGGTATTGTGCTTCCGGGTTAGCCAATTTACCGATAGTTTCATCATAGCAAAGCTCTTCAAGATATTTACGATCTTCAGTAGCCCAAAGAAGAGCAAGACATCCGAAGGCTGCATCATCACTGACGTTAGTTTCTCCATTGTATGCGGGTGTATTTGTTCTGTCCATTCTCGGTGTTGTAAATTCATAGATAGCTTTTGCAGCTTTGAGGCACCGGTCTGCATAATTCGCATCATAGGGACGTATTAGTTTTGAAACAAATGCCAGATTTGCACAATATTTTCCAAGATAATCGGTGGTAGGCTCGCTACGTGCACATCTGGGCGGCCCTCCCCGATCATTAGGCATTTTGTCCTGGAATTCAGGACGTCCCCACCAGCTATGATCATCTCCACACTCTTTATTGCCAAATCCACCCATAGAAGTAACCATTTTTCCGACATTCCCCCCAGCCTTATCATAAGACTGCAGAACGAAATCGGCTCCGTGTTTTGCTTCGTAAAGAATATCCGGAATTCCATCGGTGATCTGGGTAATGCCATGATTAGCGCTGTAAACATCGACATCACGATCAAAGAATGCTGCTGCAGCCAATCCCAGCACCGCAGCAGTATAACTCATCGTTGCGCCCTCTTTCAAATGATCGCCACAATCATGCCACCCTCCGGTTACCTCATCCTTCAGATGGCAGGCAGGATGAAACCAGGATTGAGAATCCCCGCACCTGTTTACACCATAAAACTTCAGTAGTGCATCCCGAACCCAGCTATACACTTTTTCATCGATAACAAAAGGATGCGATGTATCACTTTTCACCACAACCCGGTATTTTCCAGGCGGAAGATCATCTGGTATCAAACCTTCATGAATTGTTCCAGAAAACTTCTCACTCTGCATTTCATAACGGGTATCTCCACCAGAAACCAGCGTAGCATTGTTAGATGCCCTGATTTTTAACTGGCTGGAAGTCGACTGTCCGGTCGAACGCAACGAACCGCTGCCCACGTTTTTCCCATTTTCATCAATAACAGAGAAACTTGATTGAGCACTCCCTATATAATAGAAATACTTCTTATCCTGCGGACGGTATCCGGCCTGGTTTATGCGAATGGGAGAAAATTTCAGATTTATGGAATCTCTGTAGAGCTGATCCATCGTATCCGGTAAAGGATTGGCGATTGGAGCATAAGGAAGAGGATCTGTGACCAATTGTGCTGAAAGTGAGGAGACCAAAACTGCCAGCATACACAACATCATATAAGGTTTCATATTCTCTTGCGTTCCTATATTAAAATTTAACAATTCCGGTTCGCTTGCAAATTTAGTATTCATTTAAACATAAATCGTTCAAATCTTACCTAATTTTAATAAACTGATTCAATTGAATAATTAATTCTTATAAATCTAAGCTGGATTTATTGAGATTTAAGATTT
>Ga0123334_1003361_pt1 | contig 17384 bp, 10 predicted proteins | sample BiotimSIPDNA_FD_89706 | JGI IMG/M metagenome (GOLD analysis project Ga0123334, IMG submission 89706) | Anaerobic biogas reactor microbial communites from Washington, USA - Biogas_R1 time_0 SIP DNA | ecosystem: Engineered > Bioreactor > Anaerobic > Unclassified | place: Washington, USA... | reverse complement strand
TCTCCCTCAGGAGAACCTCGAAGACGCCGTCACGACGCTGAGGCCAACGCTCAGAGAAGACCAAGAACTCGACCAGCAAGAAAGAGTCTGCACCGAAACGCGAAGTCGGCTTAGTTCAACGTGTTGATGGCGAGCGAAGGCATTATCCGCGGAAAGACAAGCCCCATCGGGACTTGGGGTGACTTGGGCGGGTACTGGGGCGGTGCTCCTCACGGTTCGTTTGCTTTCTCGTCGGCCGAATCGCCCAATACGACCGTTCCCGACCGGGTCTACTCGTGCAAGATGCCGATCCCCCCCAGCACGGTCCAGTGGCCCAAGGCTCCCTGCGAAAACGGCAATGCCGGTGGACTCGCCGGCCGCTATTGCTTCTCGCGAAGCTATCACCCTGGCGGAGTCAATGCGGTTCTGTGCGACGGCGCGGTGCGGTTCGTCAACGACAGCGTCGACACCCAAACCTTCCGGTACGCCGGGAACCGCGAGGACGGCAACGCGCTGGGAACTTGGTAAGCCACTTCGACATTCTGAGGGAGATGCAGATGCGCACAAACCGTTTCACCACGTTCTTCACACTCCTGGCCACGGCCGTGATCGTCGGGTGCGGCTCCTCCGGGCTCGACACGCAGCCCGTCAGCGGCAAGGTGACGTTCGACGGCCAGCCCATCGCCGAGGGTCGGATTCTGTTTCGCGGCACGGGCAGTGATCCCAGAGCGTTCAGCGCGGAGATCAAGAACGGCCAGTACCAAATGGAGGCCCTGGCCGGCAAGATGCGGGTCGAAATCACCGCTTCGCGGCCCGTGCCCGGCAAGTTCGATGAATCGAACCCCGGCGAAAAGGTGCCGGTGGGAGAGATGTACATCCCGGCCCGCTACAACTCCCAGAGCGAACTAACCGCGGAAGTCACGGCAGGCAAAAACGAGCTGAATTTTGACCTGACCGGCGGCGAAGCCAAAGCCCCCTGATTCCACCCCGGCGAACGGTGGGCGTAAGCCCACCGGTTCTTACCGCCCCGCGCGCAAGCCCACCGGTTCTTACCGCCCTGGGCGTAAGCCCACCGGTTCTTACCGCCCCGCGCGTAAGCCCATTGGTTCCACTGGCGGCGGAAGGCGACGGCGCAGGGGAACCGGTGGGCTCACGCCCACCGTTCGCCGGGACTACCTTCCCTGGTTTCGCCAGATGGTCAGCCAGGGCGTCTGCTGCGGAGTGTTCGCCACGTGCGGACCCGGACCGACGATGAAGTCCAAGTCGCCGTCAGCGTCGAAATCGGCCAATTCGAGCGTGGCGTATCGCGGCGAGCCGGTCTGGAGCGTGTGCCGGACGAACGTGCCCGGCTCCGTCTGCTCCAGACACACGATCGAGGCCAGCGTGGCGCCGCGGATGCTGCGGGGCATCACCGGCGGCGGAAGCCAGGCGACCACGACGATGTCCAGGTCCGCGTCACCGTCGAGATCGCCTGCCAAGGCGCGGTAAGCGCCGACCATGTCGGTCAGTCGGTGATGCTCGAAACGCAGATTGCCCCGATTCTCAAGCCACTGGACGCCGTGCGACGGGCTGGCATACCAGTTGTCCCAGGCGTCGCCGTTGGTGTAGAGCACGTCCATGTCTCCGTCGCGATCCAAGTCCACCAATTCGATGCCGCTGGAGCCGAACATCAGGTCCGGTCCCGCCCACAGGGTTTGGAGCTGAAAACGCCCGTCACCTTGATTGAGGAATGCGTCCACGTGTTCCCATTCCTGTGAGACCAGGGCCACGAAGTCGAGTCGTCCGTCGCCGTTGAAGTCATGGACCGGCACGTGAATGGTGCCGGGGCGATCATCGAGTTCTTCCAGATCGAACCGCGGGACTTCGCCGGGCTCGGCCACGTTTCGGCAAAGAAAAATGCCGCCCGTCCGGTAATGCCCGAATTCGGCCGCCACCAGATCGAGATCCCCGTCGCGATCGAAATCGGCCGGCCGCACGTCGGCCACTCGCCCGAGGCCGGACGCCAGCACTTTCTCTTCGCAGCGGCCCGATTCCTTCTCGCGCCGCAGCCAGACGATTCGGCCCCGGTCGTGATCGCAGGGACGCGAGCTGCCCAGGTCAGCCACCACCAGATCGCTCACTCCGTCCTCGTCGAGATCGCACGGCTCCAGGTGACAGGGGTGGTTCAGCCGTGCCAGCACCTGGGGACCGTTCTTTGGGTCGGCCAGATCGACCGCAGCGACGTAGCCGAACCGCATGTCGCAGAACAGCAAAACGTGGCGGTCATCCGGCTCCAGGCGAGCCCACCGCAGGTAGGAAATCTCCGGGCGGACGCCGGCGTTCTGGCTCAACGTCAACTCCTCGACGGTAAACGTGGTCCGCAACTTGGTCGTGGCCTCGACGGGCTGCGGAAACGCCACTTCCTGGGGCGCGCGGGCGCGGAAGTAGGCGACCACCTGGTGCATCGGCGGCGGATTCAAGTCGTTCCGCTCCGAGCGGGCGTAGAACTCGTAACCCATTTGCACTTCGGCGTGCCAGCGGTCGCGGGGCAGATTTTCGGGCCGCGGCATGGCGTGGCAGTCGCTGCAAAAGGCCACGATTTGCGACTCGAGTGCCGGGTCGGTCGCCGGCGGCGGGGAATCGTCCGGCGAAAAAGAAAGTGCGGGGCTCGGCTTCGCGCCGCCGGACAACGCGTACCAGGCGAGCAAGATGGCGGCGCCGCACGCCAGCAGGGCCGTGAGTGCCAGCGTCCAGCCGCGCGCGCGGCGCTTGCGTGGGGCGGGACCTGGCGGGATTACGTCAGGATCGAAGAACGGTTTGATCGGGTCTGGCATGGCAGTATCTTAGCCGCGCGCGGTGTCGGATCCCAGCGGAGCTTGTATAATGTCGTGCCTACTCAAAGGGTTCCAGACCATGCCGCGGCAAGACACATCCCTGGGGACGAATCCGCCCACGCGCTCGCGGAGCGCGCGACGGGTCATCGTTCCCGCTGTTGCGCTGCTTCTGGTGGCCTGCCTCCTCTTGTTCGGCCGGGCGTCCTCGGCGTGGTGGACGCGGATGATGGCCCAGGCGCACTTCGATGACGGTGCGATCAGCGTGGCGCAGCAGTGGTTGGATTGGTCGGCGTGGTTCGATCCCGGCGACGGGGCAACGGACTTGATGCGCGCGGCGTGCTTCCGCCGCTTGCGCCAAGAGGAGCGCTGGAGTGAGGCCGTCAAGCTGGCCGAAGAGAAGGGGGTGCCCGAATCCCTGGTCCAACCGGAGAGCAAACTGGGACGCATCCAGGAGGGCAACTTCGACGACGAGATCCAGAGCGAACTGACGGCGCTGACCGCGGCGGGCGTTTCGCCCGCCGATCTGTATGCGGCCCTCGTCCACGGCTACATCGCCCAGAAGGACGCGGAACGGGCCCGAATCGCCCTGGACGCATGGGAAACGGTGGAACCCGATGGGGCCCATCTGGCCTATATCAAGGGCGTGTACTGGCGGCGGATGACCGAAAGCGAACTCGACCTCGTCCAGCGGCAGGAGTTTCTGGACCGCACCCAACGCGAGTTAGAGCAGGCATTGTCCAGACAGCCGCGCCACGAGTTGGCGCGCCTGGCGCTGGCCGAGTTGTTCGAGGACCAGAGCCAGCTGGTGGAAGCCCGCGACCAGGTTGCGGCGCTGGTAGCCTGCGCTCCGGCGCTCGACACGGCCAAATTCAAGCTGGCAAAGCTGCTGCGCCAGACGAATCGGCTGGACGAAGCCCGCACGGTGCTCCAGTCGTTGCCGCCGCAAACTCAGGCCGGTGGCGAACTTGCCGCCCAGATGGGCGAACTGGAACTCGAGTCCGGCAATTACCAGGAAGCGGACCGCTGGCTGGCCCGCGCACGGGCCGAAGACCCCACAAGCGGCGCGGTCGTGGTTGCGGAGGCCGTCTCGGCGGCCCTTCAAGAAAAGATGCCCCACGCCCGCCAACTGCTCGCTTGGATCGATGCCGTCCATGATGAAAGCACCCGGATCGAGGACTTGGCCGGCCGCGTCGCCATCGGCGCCGACGACCCCCAGGCCCAGGACGAGTTGCGGCGATTGAGGGCATTACCTCCCCCCAAGCTTGAGACCGGCGGCGGGGACGCCGAACCAGCCGCCACCGACCACCGATCACCGACCACCGATCACCGATTACCGATTACCGATCACCGATCCGGCGACCAGCCGGTAGACGCAGCCGGGCTGTACGCCCAGCACTGCAGCGGCTGCCACGGCGAAAACGGCGACGGTAAGGGCCGCGCGGCGCGGCACTTGTTCCCCAAACCCCGCGACCTTCGCACGGGCAAGTTTCGCCTGGTGAGCACCGTCAACGGGGTCGCTTCCCTGGAGGACCTCGAAGCGGGCATCCGGCGCGGGATGCCGGGCACGGCGATGCGGGCCTTCGACAAGCTGAGTGAAGACCAGCGGATGCTGCTGGCCCAAGAGGTCCGACGGCTGAACCGCGTGGGCACCGGCGAACAGTTCATCGACTCGCTTCTGAAGGAAGGGGAGGAGATCGACGAGGACGAGGTCCGCACCGTGCTGAAACTCCGCACCACACCCGGAGACGACACCCGCGTGCCCCGCATCGGTGCGGCCGCCGATCCCCAGGCGATCGCACGCGGCAAAGACGCCTATCTCAAGCTGGGGTGCAAGAACTGCCACGGCGAAGACGGGACCGGCGCGTGGGATCCGCCGCTGTTCGACGAACACGGCTGGCCGGCGCCCCCTCGCGATCTGGTCCACGAGCCGTTCAAGGGCGGTCACGAACCGGAAGCGATCTACCTGCGGATCTTGTTGGGCATGCCGGGCAGTCCTCATCCTGCCTGTCCCGGCGTGGCCGACGATCAGCTGATCGACGTGGTTCAGTATTGCCGCTCCCTGTCTCAGGAGCCGAAACGAGAACGGACCAATCACCAACGAGCCCTGCAAGCATGGACAGCCCCAGAAAAGCCTTAGCATCATTGGAGAAACGAGTGAGCGGAATGACGCTAGCCACCGGTTCCCGATTAGCCGCAGTACCGGCGGCTAGCGCCTTGCCGCTCACTTGCCTTTCATTCTTCTGTTACCCCATTTCTCTGTCAGTTGGCTGTCTCTTTCTGATCTTGGCAGCTGGCTGCTCCAAATCCCAGGCACCTGGCGTCGACGCGGACGGTCCGGCTGCGCCCCGCGGTCTGACCGCGGGCGCAGCGGCGGACAACGCCCCGGCCCGCCCGATCCAGATCTTGTATCCGCCCGACAAGGCCCTGTTTCCGCCGGACATCGTCGCTCCTACGTTCCGCTGGCAGGACGAAAACCCGGCGGCGAAGAAGTGGCTGGTCCAGTTCCGCTTCCCGCAGGGCGAGCCGCTGGAGTTTCAGGCTGCGGCGCAGGAGTGGACGTTGCCGGATGACGCCTGGGAGACCATCAAGCAGCGTTCGCTGGCGAAGGAGGCCGCCGTCACGGTCCGGGGCGTCGATCCGCGTGACAGCGACCGGGTAATCTCCCAGGCCAGCGTGTCGATCAGCACGTCCCCGGACGCCGTGGAAGCCCCGTTGTTCTTCCGGGAGGTGAACCTGCCGTTCTTGACGGCCGTCAAGGACCCGGCCGCCTACATCCGCTGGCGGTTCGGGCCGATCTCGTCGCGCGAGCCGCCGCCGATCGTGCTGGAAAAGCTGCCCGTGTGCGGGAACTGCCATTCCTTTTCCAACGACGGTTCGACCCTCGCCATGGAGATCGACTCCGGCAACGATCGCGGCTCCTATGCGATCGCACCGATCAAGCGGCAGATGGTCTTGGACGAGAACAAGGTCATCAGCTGGAGCGACTACCGCAAGGAAGACGGCGACGCCACGTTCGGGCTGCTGTGCCAGGTCTCTCCCGACGGCCGTTACGTCGTGGGGACCGTCAAGGACCGGGCGTTGGCCGTGTACAAGCCCGATCTGATGTTCTCCCAGCTGTTCTTCCTGGTGAAAGGAATCCTCGCGATCTACGATCGGCAGACGAAAACCTACCAGGCTTTGCCCGGCGCGGACGATCCGCGGTTCGTGCAGACCAACGCGACGTGGAGTCCCGACGGGAAGTCGATCGTCTTTGCCCGCGCGGAGGCTTACGAGCCGAAGGGCCTGGAGGACGTCAAGTCGGTCCTGGTCCCGCAGGAAGCCGCCCAGGATTTCCTGGACGGGGGCCGGACCTTCCGCTACGACCTGGTCCGCATCCCGTTCAACGAGGGAAAGGGCGGGAAAGCGGAGCCCATCCAGGGCGCGTCGAACAACGGTCGGAGCAACTACTTCCCCAAGTTCTCGCCCGACGGCAAGTGGCTCGTGTTCTGCCAAGCAAACAGCTTCATGCTGCTGCAGCCCGACAGCGAGCTGATGATCGTTCCAGCCGCCGGAGGCGAGGCCCGCCGGCTGGAGTGCAACACGCCGCGGATGAACTCCTGGCACAGTTGGTCGCCCAACGGCAAGTGGCTGGTCTTTTCCTCGAAAGCCTATTCGGCCTACACCCAGCTGTTCCTGACGCACATCGACCAAGAGGGCCACAGCAGCGTGCCCGTCGTGCTGTCGCGGTTTACCGTGCCGGAGCGGGCCGCCAACATCCCGGAGTTTGTCAACGCCGCGCCTGACGCGATCCGCAAGATCACGGAGGCGTTTCTGGACGACTTCAACTACTTTCGGGCCGCCATGGCCTTCGTCGATCAGGACGACCCCGCCGGAGCCGTGCCTCATCTGCGCAAGGCGATCGAGATCAACCCGGCCCACAGCTGGGCGCGACTGCAACTGGCGGCGATCCTGGCCAACCAGGGCCAAAACGCGGAGGCCAAATCCCAGTTGCTGCGGTTCCTCGATCTCCGGCCGGACAACGCCGAAGCGCACGGCCGTCTGGCGGCGCTGCTGCACAAAGAACGTAAGCTCGATGAGTCGATCCACCATTGCCGCCAAGCGCTGCAGAGCGAGCCGGATTCGCTGGAGGCCCGCTCGACGTTGGGCATGATCATGCTGGAAAGAGGCGAATTCGCAGAATCCGCAGTGCATCTGGCCGAGGCCGCGCGGCTGGCCCCGGACATGGCCATCACAAACTACTACTGCGGCCACGCCTTCTACCGCCAAGGCAAGCCGGAACAGGCGATCGCGTACTACGAGCAGGCGATTAAACTCGATCCCAAGCACGTCCCGGCCCTGCTGGACCTGGCCTCGATCCGCATCATGCCGGAACCAGAACTCAACAATCTCGACAAAGCGTTGACGCTGGCTACCAAGGCGTGCGAGGTGACCCAACGCCGCGATCCGATGGCGCTGAAGAGCCTGGCCGGCGTGTACGCGGTGCGCGGCCGGTTCGGCGACGCCGCGCTGACAGCCCGCGAGGCGTTGGCGGCCGCCCGTGCCACCGGGGATCAGTACCTGGCCGGCAGCATCGAAAAAATGCTGCAGGTCTATGAACAGCTGCAGCGGAGAAAGCCGTAACCACGGTGGCCAAAACAAGTCCCGGATTTCGGCCACCACGCTGCTCGCCAGCGTAAAGCCATGTTCAGCACCAGCCGTCGTGCCCGCTCACGCGACGTCTTCGTCATCGGCCACCACGCTGCTCGCCAGCGTAAAGCCATGTTCAGAACCAGACTTCGTGCCCGCTCACGCGACGTCTTCGTCATCGGCCACCACGCTGCTCGCCAGCGTGGAGCCATGTTCAGAACCAGCGTCGTGCCCGCTCACGCGACGTCTTCGTCTTCGGCCACCACGCTGCTTGCCAGCGTGGAGCCATGTTCAGCACCAGACTTCGCCCCACCACGCGACCTCATCGCCCACCACGCTGCTTGCCAGCGTGGAGCCATGTTCAGCACCAGACTTCGTGCCCGCTCACGCGACGTCTTCGTCATCGGCCACCACGCTGCTCGCCAGCGTGGAGCCATGTTCAGCACCAGACTTCGCCCCACCACGCCACCTCTTCGGCCACCACGCTGCTCGCCAGCGTGGAGCCATGTTCAGCACCAGACTTCGCCCCACCACGCCACCCCTTCGGCCACCACGCTGCTCGCCAGCGTGGAGCCATGTTCAGAACCAGACTTCGTGCCCGCTCACGCGACGTCTTCGTCTTCGGCCACCACGCTGCTTGCCAGCGTGGAGCCATGTTCAGCACCAGACTTCGCCCCACCACTGCGTCCAGCATCTTGAACACCGCTCCACGCTGGCGAGCAGCGTGGTGGCGAAGGGGCCGATTTCGCGGACGTCTCTGGTGTTGAACACCGCTCCACGCTGGCGAGCAGCGTAGTGGCGAAGAAGCCCATTTCGCGGACGTCTCTGGTGTTGAACACCGCTCCACGCTGGCGAGCAGCGTGGTGGCGAAGGGGCCGATTTCGCGGACCTCTCTGGTGTTGAACACCGCTCCACGCTGGCGAGCAGCGTGGTGGCGAAGGGGCCGATTTCGCGGACGTCTCTGGTCTTGAACACCGCTCCACGCTGGCGAGCAGCGTGGTGGCGAAGGGGCGGATTTCGCGGACCTCTCTGGTCTTGAACACCGCTCCACGCTGGCGAGCAGCGTGGTGGCGAAGGGGCCGATTTCGCGGACGTCTCTGGTGTTGAACACCGCTCCACGCTGGCGAGCAGCGTGGTGGCGAAGAAGCCCATTTCGCGGACGTCTCTGCCTGTCTGGGACCGCAGGTTCCGGTGTTTTTTGTCGGAAATCGAGGAATAACAACCGCAGGGCACCAGCACCAAACGGGATTTCGGCACTTCTTGCGTGCCGTGGCTGCAGTCATGGGTTCGGTGCTGGGTTTCGGTCCTGGGGTCAGGCTTACAGAATTCAGTTTTGGTCGAGCAGGCTCGTACCATCTGGCTGGCGCCACGCTCGACCAAAATTGAATTCTGTAAGCCTGACCCCATTCAGTCGGCCTTGGGGGCGGAGTGAATTCCGCCCGACGCATGAAGCGAGGCCTGACAAAGGGCTAGCCGCCCAGGGGGGCGAAGCCGCGGACGCTGCCTTTGGGCGTCAGGCCGGCGGATTCCAGGGGCTCGTCCAGGCGGTGGACGGCCACGTTGCCGGCTTCGTCCCGGACCTCCAGCCGGAGGTAGAATTGGGCGGGGACGCGTGAATCCACACGCCACAGGTACTGGCCCGTGTTGGGCAGCCCGGAGGCGAGGGCGGTCCACGGCCCGTCGGGTTTCTCGCCGAAGGAGAGCGTCACGGGCCGATTGCCCAGATGGTCGTCCATCGCGGCCCAGCGGATATCCAACTGGCCGGCATGGGCGTCCGATCCGTAGGCCGCGGAGGTGATTTCGGCGATCGGCCGGGTCGTATCCACGCCGACCCACAGATCGGCCAAGTCGCCCGCCCGCGGGGTCTGACTGGCCAAGCCGTTCTTGCCCACAATCACCACGCGGAACCCGTAGATACCCTCGTCTTCCACTTCGACCAGCAGCGGGCTCTCGCGGTCTTCGTCCACCCACCCCAGGTCCCAATCGCGGCCGCCGTTGCGCGTGACCCACAACTCCACCTTCTCCACGCCCGCCGGACCGACCGCATCCACCGAGTAGTCCAAGTTGAACCGCTTGGAACTGGTCATCCGCGGCCGCTCGCCCGCAGGCAGGCTGGGAGACGCAGCGGGCGAACCGCCGGTGGCTTTGCCGGCTGGGCGAGACGGCATCGGGGGGTCGGCCGAGTCGCCGCCGGGCGTTCGACCGGTCTGCGCTGTGTCCGTTTCGGGGATCGCGACGCCCGGTTCATTTTTGGCAGCGGACGTGGAGCCGGCTTGCGCGGCACTGGGCGACGTCGGCGTCTCGGCAGCCGCGTCCCCCACCGCGCCGGGCCTGGAGACCTGATGAACTTCGGGCTTCTTGGCTGGCGCAGCAGACGCCGTTTGGGGCGCGGGTTCGGGAGTCGAGTAGGGATCGGAGTAATCGCGACTTGCCGGCGCGTCGCTGGGCCAAGCGGTAGGCGCGGGCGCCGCGGGTGAGGCCGCCGGGGGATCCTGCTGGCTGGGCGCCGGCGCAGCCGACGGCGCCGACGGCGCCGGTGTTTCGTTCGGCGCCATCCCGTAATTGGCGAACGGGTCGGGCGGAGCGGAAGCCAAGGACGCCGGCAGGTTGGCGGCCGGCGCGGTGGGCCGGGTGTTCAGCGAGATCGGGACAATCAGGCGGCGCGTCACCTCTTGCAGGTTGCCGGCTTTGTCCTGCACTTGGATGCGGATGCTGACGAAGTAACTGCCGGCTTCCGGCGTCCAGTTGGCACGGCCGGTGACGGCATTGCGGCCCGGCACGGGGGCTGAACTGGCGGCCTGAACGGCTTGGTAGGGTTTGCCCAGCGCCTGCTGGTACTCGACCTTCATCGTCTCTGGGGCCAGCGCGTCGTCGACGGCTTGCCATTCGACCTGGATCTCGCCGTTTGCGTTGGTGCTCGCCTGGACATCCAGTCGCGGCGGCGCCGTGTCGACGACGACGCGCAACTCGGGTTGAAACGTGGCGCCCGCCGAGATGACGGTGCCGACGGGAATCGTGCGCGACGCAAACCAGTACTCGGCGTCCCGGTTCGTCCGGAACACGAATTGGCCTTGGCTGGCCGGCTGGCGATTGTACAGGGTCCAATTCGCGCCGAAGTCGTGGGAGACGAACAGCAGCACCTCCAGGCCCTGCGTGTCGGCCTGGGTCACCGCGAACGGGATTGTAAAGGCGGCCACACGGGAGTAGACGGGCGCCGGGCCGGCGGTGTCACGGGAAGCAACGGGGGGGCTGGCCGGCGTCGCCGGCAGGTCTTGGCGAGCCGAGAACGCAGGGGCGGTCGAGGGCGCCGTACGCCCATCGGGCGCCACGGTTTGGGCGTGTCCTCGATCGCCCAGGGCGAACAGGACGGCAATCAGTAGCGCTGACGACCGCATGGATCGTCCCCCCTCTGAAACACGTTCGGTCTCATGCGTGCGGGCGGCGGCGGTCTGGTGTGGGTGGGCCGGGTCGCCAGACCTGGAGCCCCTGGCCAAGAACCACTCCGCTCCGTTGTCGTCGAGCGGACTTCCGTCCGCTTGGGCGCAATATCCTTCGCCCTGCGAATGGGTTCTTGCACAGGCGCTCCGCTTCGCGCGGCCTTCCTGGGCGCGCGATACCGCCTAAATCCCGTATCGGCTGGGACGAGGCGTTGCTTGAACGTGTTGCTGCGAGGCAAGAGAACTGGGCAATCTGGGACGATTCTAGCGAAGATCCGCCGCTTCTGGCACGAACCGGCGCGCGGATGCCGCCGGCGTCACCACTTCCAGCCCACCTCCAGCGTGTCGCCTTCGGCCGCTAGGACTTCGTTCTCCAAGGTCAAGCGAACGTCATTGCCGTCGCGACGCACGGCGGCCGGGACGGTGCGTCCCGCGACGGTCAGCGTGGCGGTGGCCGCGGCGGCGTCCTTGGGCAGCTCGAAGACCATTTCGCGGAGGCGCAGCTGGCCGTGCCGGACTTCGATCCGCTCGGTCTGGCGGCCGGACTCGCGGCGCTGGACGAACAGGCCCCAGCCTTCGCACGCGGTGAAGAACGAGCGGTGGTCTTCGGGCTGCCATTTGGGCCGGAAGCCCAGCACACCGCGGGGGCCGTCCAGCACCAGGCCCTGGCAGGCGATCAGCAGCGACCAGGAACTCATCGCCCGCGCGTAGAACTTGCCGCACTCCAACTCGTTGAACGGGTTGCCGCCGGGGCCGGAGTTCAGCCCGTCGCGGCGCCGCCCGTCGTAGCGGCTGCGGGCCATGCGGACGATTCGCCGGGCGGGCTCGAACTGGCTCTCGTACACCATCGCCCCGGCCACCGCATACTCAATGCCCGTCCACACCTCGTCCGCATACACGATGAACGGTTTGGGCCGGTCGTTGTGCGGCCAGGTACACATCAGCAACCCGCCTTCGTCGTCGGGGACGTAACGCCGCGGCGCTTGGGTGAAGCCGGCGAACTTCTCCCGGAAATTGTGCCCCATGATCGCCTCCAGCGCGCCCCGGATCCGCTCGACCGGGTACAGATAGCCCAGGTCCAGCATGTGCGCCCACCACTGGCCCAGCAACTGGTCCGAATGACAGCCGTTGTTGTAATCGTTCGCCGGACGCTCCTCCGGGATCTGGATGTAGTACTCGCCGTTCCACAGCTTGTCGTTCTGGTTCTTCATGCCCGCCTCGCGGACCTGCCGCCAGCGGGCGGCGCTGTCCGCGTCGTCCAGCACCGCGGCCATCCGCTCGGCCGCCGCCAGCGCGGACAGGTACTGCGACCCGATGAACGTATTGGGGCCGGACACGCTGCAATCGTACGTGTTCGGCTGATGCCCGGTGGGCAGGCCCTCGTGGGTCTTGTCGATTTTTTCGATCAGCCAATCGACGGCCTTTTGGAGGCCCGGCCAGACTTGCTTCAGGAAAGCCGTATCGGGGCTCAACTGGTGCTCCCGATACGCGGCTTCGATACAGGCGCAGTGGCCGTCGGTGAACGCGCCGTGCGGCGAGTGCTGGCGGTGCGACGTCTCGCCGCTTTCGTGCAGGTAGGTGAGGAAGTCCGAGACGCGCATGTTGCGGCCCACGTCCGGAAACAGCCGGGCGTGGGTCTGGGCATAGTTCCAGACGTGCGTGCAGTTCAGCGGACAGCAGCCGTAGCTGCCCTCGAAGCCGCCGAAGTAGCCGTCTTCGGCCCAGAAGCAGGTCGGGCCGCGCAGGATGACGCTTTGGGACGTCATGGCGTCCAGGAATTCTTCGGGCAAGTTCGATTCGTAAACGGTCCGGTGATACTGTTGCGTCTTGGCCCACAGCGCGTCGCTGCGCTGGGCCACGTCGCGGGCCACGGCCAGCGCGTCCGGCCAGCGGCGGCCGTACAGGTTGCCGGAGTGTTGGAACCGCTGGACGTTGGGAAAGTGCCAGGTGATCGCGAACGTTACCGTGCGCTGCTGGCCGGGCGGGAGGGTGAAAGGCACCCCCAGCGCCGCGTTGACCGTTTCGCCCGGCGGGCTGACAGCTTGCTCGCCCGCCGCCTGTGCCGCGCCGGCCGGATCCGCCATGAACGCCGTCAAGCCTTCGTCGGTCGTCCACGCGGGCAGCGCCGCCGCGTGGTCGTCCAGGGCCGCCAGCGCCATCGTGCCCCAACCCGGCGTGCCGGGCACCAGCCGCTCGCCCGGCTGCAACGGCACGCCGCTGGACGCGGCCAGCAGCACGCTGCCCCAGGCCCACGGCAGGCCGCCCGCGAGCACCACAAGGACACGCCCCGCGCCCAGCGGCCCTTCCACGATCAGCGGATCGCCGGCGGGCGTCGCCGCCCAGACCCGATAGCCTTTCTCGCCCGACCGGAACCCGCGCAGGCGGGTAAAGCGGGTCACCTGCCAGCCGTCCGCGATGCGGCGCAATCCGGGCGGGCAGTCCTCCGTCAGCACAATCTTCTGACCGGCCGGCAACTCGGCCTGCTCGGCGGCCTCGAAGGGTACCGCGATTGCCTTGGCCACGGTTTCGGCGGACGTACCCTGCTTCAGGAGCGGTTCCGGAGGCACGTCGGAGAAGAGGATCTGGTCGACGTTGATATGCCCCCAGCCGCCGGAGTGCCGGTCGACGATTTCGACGATCGCTTCCCGGCCCTTCAAATCGGCGACATCCCAGCTGGCCGGTTCCAGCGCCTCGCGGTTCTTGCCCGTGGCGGTGCGGACCACCTGGCCGTCGACCTTCAGGTTGATGCACGTCCTGCCCGCGTGGGCCCCGCCGCCGATCAGAAAGCCGATGTACCGCCGCTCGATGCGGAACGGTTTGGAGGTCGCCGTGCCTTCGGGACCGTCGCCCGCGATGAACGTGTTCACCAGGCCTCGGCCCACGAAACCGCTGACCGGCTGCTGGCCGCCCTCCGTGCCGCGCGACGGCTGCTTGCCAAAGGCGTTGCCGGTCAGCGTCCAGCCCTCGTAGGACTTGTTTTCGAAATCCTCAAACAGCGTGGCCAGCGCCCCCAGATCCTTGGTCTCGTCGCGCAGGGCGGCGATGGCGTCGAAGAAGGCCGGTTCGAGTCCGTCCAGCAGCGCCACGCCTCCGTCGGCCACGATCCCCGTCAGCGCCTCAGCCGCCTGAGCGCTGAAAGCGCCGGTGCGGACCAGCCACAGCAACTCCGGCCCCGGCACCTCCGGCCCCGCCGCCGTGCGGACTTTGACGCTGCCCGATTTCACCGGATCCGGCGACTTGTCCATCGCCACGGCCACCATCCCGCCCTGGCGGACCACGCGGTTGCGATTGCCGCCGTAGCCGTGGAACCGCACGTCGTGAATGCCGGCGGCTCCCTGGCTGCCGACCGCGTTTTGCAGCGTCGCCCACAGCGTGACGTCCGCCGGCTCGCGGCCTGTGTTGCGGGCGGTCAGTCGGAAGATCGCACAGGGAAGGCTGGAACTGGCCGTGTCCAGCGGGACCAGGGGATTGAACGCTTCCAACGTGACCTGGACCGGCAACGCTTCGTCGCGGAACGCGAGCCGGGCGATGGGATAGCCGCCCTCGTACTCGATCTCCTGGACCCCAGACAGCGGCCCCTCGCCCTCCGTCTGCAGCAACCGGGTGACGCCCGGACCGCCGCCGGTCCGGGCGGAGACGGCGAAGTAGCTGTCGGGAATCCGCGTCTCGCTCAGATTGTTGAAGATCTGCCAGACGCCCAAACGCCCCTTTCCGTCCAGCCAGATGCTGCCGGTGCCGATGCCGCCGAGGGGCATCCCGACCGCCTCCAGATACGGACCGCGATAGACCCTGGGCGGCGTCCTGGCGTACTCGGGCCAAGCGGCCTCACCGGCGGCCTGTGCGGCGCCAGGCTGTCCACGTGCCGGCTCCAGCCAAGGCAACTGTCCCAGCAGCGTCAGCCCCGTTGTGCCGATGGCCATCCGCCCCAGGAACTCCCGGCGACTCAACCCGGCGATTTCCCCGCTCTCGCACTTTCCGCCCGCACAACAACTGCAGTTTCTCATGGCATTCGCCTCCCAGGGATGTCAAACCGAGCCACCTGAAGACCGTTCGCTACTCCACCCACACCAGCCGCATCCGCATCGGTTCCAGCGGCACGGTAAGCCGCCCGTCGCCGTACGGCAACGCCTCGCCGCTCAAGGCGTCGCGCGCCGCCTGGGGTGCCAGGCCGCTGCGGCCGACGTCGATCGTCACCTGGGCCGTGGCGGGCTGCCCGGCGGACAAATTCGAGACGACCAGCAACGCGCGGCCACGCTGGCCGTCGGCGGCAGGACGCGCGTACAGGCTCACTTTTACCGACTCGGACTGCGCCGCCGCCAACGGCTGCGGTTCCCAGTACGGATGCCACTGGGCCTCGCTGACGCCGAATTGCGTCATCACGTTCCAAATCGGCGCCACCTTCTCCAAGGCCGCCAGCCCGCAGGGGCGGACGCGCACGTCGTGCAGCAGCGAGCAGGCCAGCGCGTGGTCGTAGGTCCACTGAGGCGGCCGTTCGTAGGCCAGAAACTCACTCGGCACGCCAAAGTTGCGCCCCATGAACTCGGCGCGAAACGCGTCCAGCGGCAGGTTCTTCAGCGGGTCCCCCGACAACTCGCCGCCGGCAAACTGCTCGCCGTCCCAGTACGCATGGACGAAGGCCAGTGTGGGCGTCACGCAGCAGGTGCTCTGATGGGCGCTGATCAGGCCGCCGTGCGGGTGGATCATCCCGTACAGCCGTTGCATCAGCCGCCGCACGCCGAAGATCGGATACGTGGGCCGCAAGCTGCCGTCGGCGGCGCGATAGCCGCAGCCGTGCCGCTCGTTGCAGCAGCCCCACGGCTGGATCGTCCCATCCAGATACAGGCCGTCGAAGCCGTACCGTTTCCGGGCTTCCTCGATGCCGTCCGCCAGCCGGTCGGCCCAGACGCTGTTGTAGCAGACCTTAAAGTCGCGCTGCTCCGGATGCCGGTACCAGCCGGGCACGATCTGGCCGGCGGTGTTCTTGACCAGCACTTCGTCGGACAGTTCCGCCCACTCGGGCGCCAAGGACGACAGTTCGTAGCCATGATAGACCAGCACCTTCATGCCCCGCTGGTGGCAGGCGTCGACGATGGCCTTGAATTCCGCCTCCGGCGTCGTCACGGGATAGTTCTGGATCGGCAGCCAGTCCTCGTGAAAGACGGCCGTCTTGACGCCCAGTTCAGCGGCGCGGTCCAGCGTCGCCGTGGGGTTGCGGTCCGGGAACGCGCGATGGCACAGCCACCACTCCTGCGGAACCGGCAGGATCGAGCCGACGCCCAGTTGCGGCACGTGCCAGATTCGCCACTCGTGAAAATCCTTCGGCCACGGCTTCAGCGGAGTAGCCTGGAAGCCGAAGGTCAAGGTGAGCGGCAGGCGCAGCGTCGAGTCCAGCAGATGGACGCGGAGCAGCGCCTCGCGGTCGGACACGACCACCTCGATGACCCGGTCCGCAGCCAGCGGTTGCCAGCCCCGATCCGATTCGGCGAACCAGCTCAATCCGCTGTCTTCCCGGCCGAGCCACACGAAGGGCTTGAAGGGCAGCGTCAGGCCCGTGTCGGGCAACGCCCCGCTGCTCTTGGCGCTGCCCCAGCGGCCGGGAAAGTAGTGGAACAGACGGGCCCGCTCTCGCTTGAGCGGCACCTCCAGCCACAATTGCTCCAGCTTGGGCGTCGCCTTGTGCTGGGGCAGCACGACCAGGTCCACGCGCATCATCCCGTCGAACTCGATCCGCGTCGTCGTGTTGACGATCAGTTCGTCGCCCGCTTGCCAACCGGAGATGGTCGCCTGGGCTTCGTCGGCGCGGAACAACAGGTTGCCGCCGCGTTTCCATTCGATCGGCTTGCCGCTGACCTGCCCGACCAGCCGGACCGGACCGGCCAGCAGTTCCTCGCCTGCGGTGACGATCGAGGTCGGCAAGGCGGCGTTGGCCAACTTCTGCGTGCGGCCCCAGACGCCGACCTCGACCCCGGCCGCATCAGCCTTGACGGTCACCGGAGTCCACGGCGAGATCAAGGCCGGGGACTCGCCGGCCGCCGCGCCCGGGCACGTGGCGGCAAATGCGATCAGAACGCCGCTCGCAAGCGACAAACGAAGACGCCGGCTGCAACGCGCATTCCGTCCGGCGGAAAAAGTTGTGCAAGATGGCATCGGTGGACCCCTTGTTCGTGACGCTCAACCTAAACGTTGCGAAAACCCCGCCGGTCTAGCCAGCGTTGTCCGCCATTGTGCGGTTGCCCGTTTTTTACACCTTGCGAGCCGGTTTGGGAACAGCGGCAGATGCCGGGGGATGACGAAAGAACCGCCGGACTCACGCCGGCCGTTCACCGTTGCGTCCGGAAATCCTGCTCGCCAGCGTGGAGCCATGTTCAAAACCAGACGCCTCGCCGCTCACGCGTCTTGTCCCTCCTCGGCCACCACGCTGCTCGCCAGCGTGGAGCCATGTTCAAAACCAGACGCCTCGCCGCTCACGCGTCTTGTCCCTCTTCGGCCACCACGCTGCTCGCCAGCGTGGAGCCATGTTCAAAACCAG
>Ga0123334_1003358_pt1 | contig 17391 bp, 12 predicted proteins | sample BiotimSIPDNA_FD_89706 | JGI IMG/M metagenome (GOLD analysis project Ga0123334, IMG submission 89706) | Anaerobic biogas reactor microbial communites from Washington, USA - Biogas_R1 time_0 SIP DNA | ecosystem: Engineered > Bioreactor > Anaerobic > Unclassified | place: Washington, USA... | reverse complement strand
GCGATGGCTTTAAGTTTATCTGGTGCTCGAGTAGGCATTTTAGATGCTGATATTTATGGCCCTTCTATGGGTGTGATGTTTGGGATTGAAGAAGCGCCTCAAGTACATCCTGATAAAACTATTTCTCCTGTACTGGCTAGGGGAGGCATTTCCATTGTCTCTATGAGTATGTTTGCTGATTCTGATAAAGCAACTATTTGGCGCGGTCCTATGGCCAGTCAGATGATTCAGAATTTTTTACACCGAGTTAGGTGGGGAGAATTAGATTATTTACTAATTGATTTTCCTCCAGGAACAGGGGATATTCAATTAACCTTAACGCAGAGCTGCCCGTTATCTGGAGCCGTTGTTGTGACAACACCTCAAGAAGTCGCTTTAGCAGATTGCCGTAAGGGCCTTGCTATGTTTGATTCTGTTGGTGTAGCCGTTGTTGGCGTTGTTGAAAACATGAGTTACTTTATTTGTGACCAGTGTGAAAAGGCTCATTTTATTTTTAGAACTGGTGGCGGAGAACGAATTACGAAACAGTATGGGGTTCCTTTACTTGGCAAAGTTCCTTTGGAGCCTTCTGTTGCAGATGCGGGTGATTTAGGTATTCCAGCGGTACTTAGTCATCCGAATAGTGTTTCTGCTACTGAATTTGTTCGAATTGCAGAACAGGTGGTTTGCTCTTTATCTGTATTGTCTTCGAATAATGAACAAGTGCTTTCGAATTATAATTATGAGTGGAGTGATTTATGATTTTACAGCCTGTGAAAATTTCTAAGACTCCAAAAAATGAAGTGCGTTTTGATTGGAATGATGGGTCTTTTTCTGTTTTTAATTTAAAAACGCTTCGTGCTTCTTGTCCTTGTGCTTTGTGTGTAGACGAGCATACAGGAGAACGAATATTAGATCCAAATACGATCCCTGAAGATATTTCGATAATAAATTTGCGCTCAATAGGTCGTTATGCTGTTGGAATTACATGGACAGATGGTCATCGTAGTGGAATTTACCCTTACCGACAACTTAAGGAATTGACGAAAACGAAGTAAAAAACCATATTTGGGTTGACTTCATAAATTTTTGGAGCGTTTGGAACGTATAGGTGCTTTATATATGAGTGACTTTAACGAATCTCTTTATTTTCGTGACTTAAATAGATATCCAACTCTTACACCTCAAGAGGAAGCTGTTTTACTCACGATCATCAAAAAAAATGAATCTGAAGAGATTCGTAACTCTGCTTTGCAGCGTTTGATTCGAGGTAATCTTCGTTTTGTAGTGAGTGTTGCAAGGAAATATCAAGGCCGTGGTCTTTCTTTACTTGATTTAATTAACGAAGGGAATTTGGGCCTTTTTAAAGCAGCTAAGCGTTTTGATATGGAAAAAGACGTTAAGTTCATTTCATACGCTGTTTGGTGGATTCGTCAATCCATTCAAAAAGCTCTTTTTGAACAAGTAGGTGCCGTTCGAATTCCTCCTAATAAATTAGCCCTAGTCAATCGTTTTAAAAGAGCTCTTGTTCAAAATGGGGGCGATTATGAATCCACTATTGCTCTAGAAGAATTTGCATCCTGCGAACGCGATATTGTGGAAGTCATGGAAAAAATAGTTGATATCTCTCTTGATGCTCCTATTGGCGATGATAGCTCCTCTGGAGGCGATTCTGTCAGTACTTTAATGGATGTTCTTGGCTCAGAGGGAAATCAAGAAGACGAACTTGAACGCGAAGAACGCCGCAAACTAATTCAGGAAACTCTTTCTTCTCTTCCTCAACGTGAAGAAGAAATATTGCGAATGTTTTATGGCTTAGATTCTATTGAAGACACCACATTAAAAGATATTGGTGAAGACTTAAAATTAAGTCGGGAACGCGTACGACAGATCAAAAATAAAACATTGAGAAAACTTCAGAAAAGTAAAGAGAATAAAGAAAAGCTGGCTGACTTTTTGGAGAGCTAATGCGAGTTTCTTCATCTCAGGCTCGTACCGCGGCTAAATTTTTCTTGACCTTAACGGGTGGCGTTTTACTTGCTTATTTCCTTTATTTCGGCTATCAAAAATTTGGACCATCAAAGATTGTTTTAGAGGGCGTTTCTTTTGGGCCTCCAGCAGGTACGGTTTTGGTCAGGGGAGATGTTCCTAACCTAGAGGTTGGTTTTGATCAATTGCCTTTTTCTACTCGTGATGAAGTGCGTCGAGCTTTTGATTTAATGCTACAAGGTGGATCAAAACAAGCCATAGAAATCTTTGATGCTATTTTAATTTCTTATCCAGAACTTTTCATGGTGGAGTGGGGTGTCCTACATGTCTTATGGGAGTCGGATTCTCTTTCCTCAAATGAGCTATTGCGACTCGAACATTTGATTCGCAGCGTGAAGAAAAAAGCAACTAGCGCTTCTCTTGATTTATACATTGATAGTCGTGAAGCTTATCGTTTAGGGAGTTTACCTCTAGCTCTGGATCTTGCTCGAAAGGCCACTGAAAAAGGAGCCTCTTTTCCTGATTTCCGTTTGTGGTATGGTGAACTCTTACAAGAGGTCAATAGATTATCGCAAGCGATCGGTGAAACGCGAGTGGCGATTGGTTTAACCAAAGGGACTTCCCAAAAAGCATATGAAAATCTCGCCTTACTTTATCATCAACAGGGCAATTTAGATAGTTGTACCTCTGTGATTGAGTATGCATTAACCAAGTATCCTGCAGACACGAAGCTTTTACTTCTACAAGGTTATTTAAGCGAGTATAACGGATCTTTTGATATGGCTGAAAAAAACTATCAGCGAATTCTAGCTTTAAATCCAAATTATAAGGAAGCACAAGCGGCATTAAATACTTTAGGAGAAAAATCTCCTCCAGCTCATTCCTCTAGTGCTCGAATTACCCCCAGAGATAAAGCTCAATTAGCTTATGATATTTTAGAACCATTAGTTGCGACTTATCCAGAGAATTTACCGCTACGGGAAGCACTTGGCTTAGCTTATTTGAAAGGGCGCTCTTTTGATAAGGCAAAACAACAGTTTAAGGAAATTCAAACAAAAGATCCTGAATACCCTGAAATTCAACTGCGTTTACAAGAAGCCTCTGTGACCTCTTTACGTTCAGAAAATGATGGTGCTTTAACGGAAAGCTTAAATCGAGTGATGGATAGTATTCGCACCACGATGCCTTCTAGTAAGCATGACTTTAGCACCATGCTAGGTCATTATTTAGTTCGCTATGGTGCTTCGCCAAAAGAATTTTTCACTCAGTATGCTGTGACTAATTTTAAAGAAATTAAAAAAAATACTTGGCAAGAATCTTTCTATGAACCTCCTTATTATCATCAGTATACAGTTCTATTTAGTAAAACAAATCAATTCTATGGCGTGCACGTTTTAGTTATTGATTCTTCTGGTAATTCCAATCATTTAGGCTCTGCTCCAGATATCTATAATAGGCTTTTGAAACAAAATTCACGTATTTCAGGCATAGGAATAGGCACTGGAGAAACGGATTGTAATGGGACTGTTATAGATGCTGCTGTTTGGGAAACTCTTGATAATTTTGAAATTCTTGCACGCTATGTTTCAAAACCTTCAGAAGTTAGAATGATGCGCCTAGATAAAAAACAGATTTCTGATAAAATGAAACTTTGTGATTATTTGTCTTATTTGAATAAATATTAAGGTCTTCTTTTTTGTATTTTCCTGTTATGCGTTCTTTTTTACATCATTACTTATGGATTTTAGTTAGCCTTTTCATGGCAGTCTTTTTTCAAGGCTGTACATGTTGTGCTTATTTAAATCACATGTTTAATGCGGAACGCGCATTCGAGGAAGCTTCTGATTTAAGAACCGCTAGACTTGATAGTATTCCAGGAGATTCTTCTCTACCAACGATGGAAGAACGAAAAAGATACGATCGAGTAATAGAAAAGGGGTCTCGTGTTTTAGAACGTTTTCCTAAAAATAAAAAACGGACTGCCGAAGCTGTTTTTTTAATGGGAGAGTCTTTTCGTCATAAGCAAGAGTGGAATAAGGCAATCACAAAATATGATGAGTTTGAACGCTATTTCGCAGATCACGATTCTATGCCTGTGATTCAGTATCAGCGGGCTTATTGTCTTTATCGTAATGGGGAATACAATATAAGCCGTTTCGCTTTGGAACCTGTTTTAGAAGCAGGCAAATCACATCCTTATTATTACGAAGGACAAAATCTATTGTCTTTACTTCAAGAAAAATCAGACATGCCCAATGAAGCTATTGCAGCGCTCGAAAACATGCTTGCAGATACGCTTGGCACTCCTTATATGAGGGCGAAAATACACTTTCGATTAGCTGGCTTATATTTTAAGATTGAAAATTGGGCAAAAGCAAGAGAACATTATTTAGCGAAAGAAATTAAAGAACTAACGGTTAGAGAAAAAATGACGGCCTCTATTCAAGCGGCTGAGTGTTTAGTCAATCAAAAAGAGTATCTGCCTGCAGCAGAAGAATATAAAAAGCTAATGGTGGAAAAAGATTATGAAGAAAGCCTGCCTGAATTCATTGTTCGTTGTGGTGAATTATTGAAACTGGGTGATAAAATTGATGAGGCGCGTAGTGCTTTTCGTAAGGCAATACATGATTACCCAAGAACCGATTATACTGCGAGAAGTTATTTCCATTTAGGGGATGATGAGCAAGTGCGTAAGCGTGCTTATGAACAAGCTCTTATCTATTATGACAGTAGTTTTGTATCAAGACCAAGTAGTACTTGGGGACGCGATAGTCGAGAACGACGAGATGCGTTAAGACGAATGCTTGCTTTACAAAATGCAAATGAAAAAATAAAAACAGATACTGTTGAAACTACTCAAAAGAGATTTTTTGATAGTGAGTTTCAGATTGCAGAATTGTTTTTATTTAAGCTATCCGAAGTAGATAGTGCTATTCAACGCTTAAATGATATTATTGTAAAGGCTGACGATAGTATTCAAGTGTTACGTGCTTCTTATGCTCGTGCGTTTATTTATGATGAATTTAAAAACGACCCCGATCAAGCTGAAATTCTTTATAAAGAAATAATTGAAAAGTACCCTAATACAGAATATGCTAAGCAGGCTCAAGTGAATTTAGGCATGAGAGTTACTGTCAAAACAAATGAAGACCTTGCTTATGAGCGCTTCCTAAAAGCAGAAAGTCTTTGGTTAGCGGCTGAAAATATTCCTCTTGAGAAAATGGCCGAAGTTGATTCTGCTTATCGACAAGCATTTACAGCATATGAGGCTCTTTATCAAGACTATCCAGAAACGCAATCAGGTATACAAGCCCTATTTATGAAGGGAATTTTTTATGAAATGAATCCTAATACAAAAGATAGTGCTGTATTTGTATTTAGGGAATTAAGATCTAAATATGGCCAAACGGCTTGGGGTAAAGAGGCCGATCGGCGCTTACAAACTAGAGTGACTATTACTGACGATGAACTAAAAAGATTACGTCAGCGTATTAAACAAAATGAAGAACATATTGAACGTTTGTCAAAACAGTATTACGAATCATTACAAGCGAAGAAAACAACGTCACCTACAGAAGAAGTAAAAACAAAAGAAGAAGAAATACTCGAAAACACATACAATAGCATGTATGATTTTGAGTAACGTTTTTTAATTCTTGTTTCGAAGTTCAATAAAACGAATGTTTCCCATAAAATCAGGGATAGCTCGGGTATAAGAAAGCCAAGGGTATTGAGAAATCTCATTTTTTAGAATTTCTTCTTGCTCAGAAGCGATTTCAAGCCAAATGACTGCTCCTAGCGCAAGTCTATTTTCAGTTTCTCTGAGAAGTCTACGAATGAGATCTAACCCATCTTCTCCGCCAAATAAAGCTAAAGCGGGATCAAAGAGACGAACTTCTTCTTGAAGGGATGCTTGATCTTTAAGTGGAATATAGGGGAGATTTGCCACAATCACATGAAGCTTGGATTCTGCAGGAAGAGCGGAAAGAAGATCTCCTTCAAAAAACGAAATTTTATCTTCTACTTCGTTTTGAGTGGCGTTGCTTATTGCAAGATCTAGAGCATCTTTCGAAATATCGACAGCAAAAATTTTAGCTGAAGGAATTTCCTTTGCAAGAGCAATGGCAATGGCGCCAGTTCCTGTGCCGATATCGGCAATCAGAGGCTCTTCTGGCAAAGAAGTTTCCTCTTTGACAAAATCTACCATCATTTCTGTTTCTGGCCTAGGAATTAAAGCCCTTTTATCACAATTAATTAAAAATCCACGAAATGACGTGTTTCCAATAATATGTTGTAGCGGTTCTCTTTTCGCTCTTCTGGCGACTAGAGGTCTTAAAATCGTAAGCTCATTTTCAGTGAGTGGACGATCGAAATTTAGGTATAAGTCCATGCGTTTCATTTTTAGGCCATGAGCTAAAATATATTGAGCATCTAGGCGCGCATCAGGGACTTTATTTTTCTTAAAGAATTCTGTAGTGACGTTTAAAATTTCAAGAACAGTACTCATACGCTAAACTTGCCTAATTTTTCTTGAGCATTAGCCATTTGTAGAGCGTCGATAATTTCTTGAATATTTCCAGTCATCACAGATTCTAAACTGTATAGAGTTAAATTAATACGGTGGTCTGTCAATCGATTTTGTGGGTAGTTATAAGTTCTTATTTTAGCAGAACGATCGCCAGTGCCTACAAGTGCTTTTCGACTAGCGGCTTCTTCTTGTTCTTTTTTTGAAATAGCAGCATCTAAAAGTTTAGAACGAAGCATATGCATGGCTTTGCTTCTGTTTTTTAACTGGCTTCGCTCTTCTTGACAACTCACAACAACACCTGTTGGAATATGAGTTAATCTTACAGCAGAATCTGTTTTGTTAATATGCTGGCCGCCTGCGCCGCTTGCACGATAAGTATCCATATGAATATCCGATTCTCGAATTTCCATATCGACTTCATCGGCTTCAGGAAGAATAGCTACTGTAGCTGCAGAAGTATGAACGCGTCCTTGGGTTTCTGTGTCTGGAATACGTTGCACGCGATGCACTCCGCTTTCAAACTTGAGAGTACCATAGACGGAATCGCCTTCAATAAAAGCAGAAATTTCTTTGAACCCACCAACGGTGCCTTCAGAAGCATTTAAAATGCTCATTCTCCAACCCATTCGATCGCAATAGCCTCGATACATTCTAAATAAATCGCCTGCAAATAAAGAGGATTCATCGCCTCCAGTACCACCTCTTATTTCAAGGGTGGCATTTCTATAATCCCAAGGCTCTTTAGGAACCATTAATATTTGAAGCTCTTCTGTAAGCTCGGCAATTTTGCTTTCTAGACTTTTTACTTCTTCTTTTGCACATTGATTCAGTTCTGGATCAGGATCGTTCAGAGCTAATTGCCATTCCGTAAGATCATTAGACATTTGAATAAATTCGCGCCCTTTGGTAGTCGCTTTTTCAATGCCTTTAAATGTTTTACGCAGACGAGTATAATTGGTTTGGTCTGCAATGACTTCTGGACGACTTAATTCAGATTCTAATTCTTCGTATTTTTGTATTAGTTTTAGGACTTTATCTTTCATCACCGCCTAATTTAGAAAAAAGAAATTTTAACTTTAAAACATGCAATGTGATTCCATAGGTGTTTTTCATACAGATTTTTCTTATAAATATGATGTAGCGCGTCAGGGTGTTTTTTTTCAGGGTCATCCTGGGATCATTACATTAAAATCTGGCTTTGATTTCGAACAAGCATTGCGGGATTTAGATGGTTTTGAGCGAATTTGGTTGATTTTTCAATTTCATCAAAATCAAGGCTGGAGACCTACAGCAAAGCCTCCTATTCCTCCTATAGATCGAGATCGTGTAGGCCTTTTTGCTTCGAGAAGTCCATATCGTCCAAATGCAATAGGGCTAAGTTGTGTCCGTTTATTGAAAATCAATGGCTTACATCTTTTTGTAGATGAATGTGATTTGCTAGATGATACTCCCATACTAGATATAAAACCCTACATTCCAAAAGTAGATTCGTTCCCTGATGCCAAAGCGGGTTGGGTGGATTTACAAGAATCCGTATTGTGGAAAATTGAATCGACATCTTTATTTCAAGAACAGCAGGATTGGATATTAAAGCAACTCTCTTGGAATATGGCCTCTTTTGCTCAGGTACAATTAAGTAGCTATCCTTTAGATGATACACGGAAAAGAGTCGTTAAAAAAAATAACGAAGCTAATGAAGCCATTCTGGCTTATCGGACATTTCGTATTTTATTTTCTTACAATGAAGAAAAAAAAGAAATTCTTCTAAAATCAATTGATAGTGGTTATACAAATGAAGAATTAACCTCAGAAGAAGATCAGTATAAAGATAAAGCGGTTCATCGATGTTTTAGAATGCTTTTTTATGACAAAAAATGTCAAAAACAAAATAAATCTATTTAAAAATAAAAAAGTGGCTAATTTGCAAAACAAAAAAAAGATTTTTACGATTAGATTAGCTTCTGCAAGTCTATCAAAAAAGTTTTGAAATTATATATTTAGAATGGTATAATTAAGGTTTTGTTAAATGATCTTCTCTTTTAATACATTCAAGAAAAAACTCTTTACGCGCTCCTTGGAATACGTTAGTATGAATGTTATGCGGTGTAAAATTTATTAGGAGCTAATCTATGAGTTTTGTTCATCTTCAAACGCATTCTGAGTTCTCGTTATTACGTTCTTCTTGTCGTATACATGAATTGCTTGCAGAAGCAATAAAGGATAATCAACCTGCAGTAGCTTTGACTGATCATGGCAACATGTTTGGTATTTTAGAATTTTATATGCAGGCTCGTTCATTAAATAAGAGCCGACAAAAAGAAGGCCTTCCTCCGATCAAAGCTCTTTTAGGCTCTCATATTTATGTAGCAACTTCAACTTCGATGACAAAAGAGGAACAGGGGTATCAGCGGTTAACATTAATTGCAAAAACAAACGAAGGCTATCGGAATCTCTTAAAGATTGTTAGTTATTGCTATGAAGATGCTGAACAGTGGAGTGAAGTCCCTGCAGTTCCTTTGGAATTCATTCGTGAAAAATCAAAAGGCTTAATCGCTTTAGCGGGAGACTTTTTTAGCCGTTTTGGCTCGGATGTTTTAAATCAAAAAGAAGATATTGCAAATCAATATTTAACGGATTTGTGTTCTATTTTTGATTCAGAGAGTTTATTCTTTATTGTACAAGATCAAGAAATTGAAGGGCAAAAAAAAGTCAATGCTTTTATAGCACAAGCGTCTCGCGATCTTCATCGCGGGCTTGTCGCTGTGAATAATGTTCATTACATTGAAAAAGGGGATGCTCCTGCTCACAAGGTCTTACGCTGTATAGCTCTTGCGGAAAAACTTCAGAATTTCAGTGATCCTTTGTTCCCAACAGATAAATTCTACTTCAAAACAACGGAAGAAATGGTCTCTGCTTTTAAAGAGTATCCTGAAGCGATTGAAAACACTGTTAAAATTGCAGAGCAATGTGATATTACTATCCAAACTGATTGTGGCGACCAATTCTGGCCGCAGTTTAAGTTCCCTGATGAGTTTAAAGATTCTGATGACTATTTAGGTTACCTTTGTAGACAAAAGGTATCCAATCGATATCCAGAGGTAACGCCAGAAGTTCAAGAACGCATGGAAACAGAGCTTGCTTGTATTCGAGAAATGAAAGTCGCGGGCTACCTTCTAATTGTGTGGGATTTTATAAACTGGTCTCGCGAGAATGGAATTCCAGTTGGGCCTGGGCGTGGTTCTGCAGCTGGTTCTATTGTCACCTATATTATCGGAATTACAGATATAGATCCTCTTCGGTTTGACTTACTTTTCGAACGCTTCTTGAATCCAGAACGTGTAAGCATGCCTGATATTGATACAGACTTTTCCGATCGAGATCGAGCTCGTGTGATTGAGTATGTTTCGGATCAATACGGTAAAGAGTGCGTAACGCAAATTGTAACTTATGGCGCCTTAAAAATGAAAGCCGTTATCAATGATGTTGGCCGTGTTTTAGGTATTCCCATTTCTGATGTGCGAGCGATTACAAAACTATTGCCATTAGATTTAGGTGCAACACTGGAGATGGCCAAAACGGGAAAAAATAAAAAAGGGGCTCCTTTAGAAGGGTATAATCCTGGGCCATTAAACGAACTTATTGAATCAAGGCAAAACTATCGGGATTTGTGGAATTACTCCGAAAAGCTAGAGAATCTCTCAAGGCAAACAGGTGTTCATGCGGCAGCGGTGATTATTGCTCCAGTGGCCATGTCTGATTTAGCTCCTCTTTTTAGAGCTCGCAAAGAAGATACGCCTGTGATCATGTACGACAAGCATTACGCTGAAGATATCGGTCTATTAAAAATGGACTTTTTGGGTCTTCGAAACTTATCCATTATTCAAGACGCTGTTGCTTTAATTAAACAGACCAGAAATGTCGATTTAGAGATTGGCCGTATTCCTTTAGATGATGCTAAAACTTTTGATTTATTAAGTAAAGGATTAACGGTAGGCGTTTTTCAATTTGAATCTCCAGGAATGCGAGAGTACCTTCGGAAATTGATTCCTGAACGTATTGAAGATTTAATTGCGATGAATGCTCTTTATCGCCCAGGACCAATTGAACAAATTCCTCATTACATTGCTCGAAAACGAGGCGAAGAACCTGTTGACTGCTATCACGAAGATTTAGAGCCTATTCTAAGTGAAACTTATGGCGTGATCGTTTATCAAGAACAGGTGATGCGTATCGCTCAAAAATTAGGCGGCTATTCGCTTGGTGGCGCTGATATTATTCGTCGAATTATGGCAAAAAAGAAGCCTGAAGAAATGACGAAATTAGAGCCTGAATTTATGAATAAGTGCTTAGAGCGTGGTTATAAAGCTTCTTTAGTTAAAGAAATTTGGAAAGTATTATTGCCCTTCTGTGGTTATGCTTTTAATAAAAGTCATGCGGCTGCCTATGCTTATGTGGCATATCAAACGGCCTACTTAAAAGCAAATTATGGCCCTGAATTTATGGCCGCTTCGATGACTTCAGAAATATCAAAGACAGAAAATATTGTGAGTCTCTTAAAAGAATGTTCTAAAATGGACATACCTTATTTAGGGCCAAACATTAATTCTTCATTTGCAACATTTTCTGTAGATGAGCAGGGTCGAATATTATATGGATTAGCAGGCATAAAAAATGTGGGTATTTCCATAGTCGAAGACATTGTTGAAGAGCGAACGTTACATGGAGAATACAAGGATATTTTTGATCTTTGTAAGCGCCTATTAAATTACCAGGCTTCTTTAAATGAAAAAAAATCGCCTTTAAGTAAAAAAGTGCTAGAAAGTCTTGTGATGTCAGGGGCTTTGGATGAGTTTCCTGGAAGTCGTTCCGCATTGCTTGCAACGATTGACAAGGCCATTGAAGTCGCTAATCGTTATCGTCAAAATATAGATTGTGGTCAGGTCTCTATATTTGATTTAGGAGATAATGACACTTGTATCCATACAGCAGAAGAATTAGAAGATGCTGAAGAATGGACTTATATCGAATTATTAAATAAGGAAAAAGATGTCCTTGGAATGTTTATCTCGGGGCATCCTTTAGAAGAATATCGCCCAGAACTACAAGGCTTTACTACATGCAGTTTAGCAGAAAGCGAGATTAATAATTCAGGATTACTTAAAAAAAGTATTACCATTGGTGGCGTGATCACTAAAATGCGTTCTTTTGAAACAAGACGCGGAGATACCCTTGGCTCGGGGATAATTCAAGATTTTCAAGGCGAAATTGCATTGTTTTTAACTTCTGATAAATGGGAAGCTTTCCGAGATCGTGTTTCGATTGATGACCGTGTTTTAGTGCAGGGCGTCCTTGAAATGCAACGAGATGATAAGGGCCTACAAGTGGTTGTTGAAAAAATTGTGCCTTTAGAAACGGTTCGTCAAAAATGGGTCAAGTTTTTACACGTTTCCTTTTCATCACTTGCCATCACGGAAGAAACTCTTAGTCTCTTAAATGAAAAATTAAAAAGCTATGAACCATTCCCTGGTGAATCCTCTTGTCAACTGATATTTCATATTGAATCCCTTTCTGGATATGAGCATGCTTTAGTGGCCAAAAAAATTCGTTTTAAATACGAACAAGAATTACTTGTTTGGTTAAAAAAAGATTTTGGTGTAACAGATGTATGGGTGTCAAATAAAAATCGAAGCTGATTTATGAAACTCATCAAAAATAGAGCTCCTAAAAATAAATCGATGCAAAATATGGAACATCTGAATCAGAATAAAAAGTTCGTATTTTTTTGTGCTGGAGAAGATTCTGGTGATATTTTAGGAGCAGAAGCTGTTTCTGCGATGAACCTTTGGGGTGTTGAAGCAATTGGTGTAGGTGGCCCTCGCATGCAAAAAGAGGGCTTGAAACAAATGGCGTGTTTTGATGATTTTGCCATAAGTGGATTTAAAGATGTATTAACTCATTATTTCCAATTACATCGTTCTTTTGTTTTATTAAAAAAAATATTAGAATGTCCTAATTGTATTGCTGTTGTTCTTATCGATTACCCTGGTTTTAATATGAGGTTGGTGGAACTTTCTAAAAAGTATTCCAAACCTATCTTATATATTGCCCCTCCTCAAATATGGGCATGGAAATCCAAACGAGCCTATTCTCTACAAGATGTGACTTTAGGTGTTTTATACGATTTTGAACGAGAGGCTTATAAAAAATTTGATTGCCCTTCATTAAAAATAGAAAATCCATTTTTACAAGGTGCTGTTTCTTTAATGAAGGAAAAACCGAATAAAGGGAGTGACTTTTTATTCCTTCCAGGAAGTAGGCGCCATCAATTGCATCGAAACATGCCTTTATACATAAGAATTGCAAAACAATTGAAGAAAAAAAATCCAAATCTACAGATTAAATTTCTGGCTTCAAGAACAAGTCTCCTCAAAGAAATAAAAAAATGGAATTTTGATTTTGAACAAATGGTGGTTCCTGAAAATAGCGTAGAACGTGCAGCCTTATTTTCTAAAGCTCAGGGGGTAATCGCTACTCCTGGATCGGGTATTTTAGAAGCGTCTCTTGTGGGAACGAAGGCTTTGGCATGTTCAAGGATAGACCCGCTTACCTATGTTCTTGGTTCTATATTAGTTCGAACCCCATTTTTTACTTTACCAAATCTATTATTATCAAAAAGAATTGTCCCTGAATTTCTAAGTCTAGTTTCTTTCTTTTATAAAAAAGAAGTGTTGTCTATAGTAAAAGAATTAGAAGAATTAGAAAAAGAAGACTTTTATTCTAATGCGATGGCTCTTCATAAAACATGTGAGGGAGAGTCCATAAAATGCTTATCGCTTGAATTTCTTATGAATGTCCTCAATAGGGATTCGAAGTAGAGTCGGCTTTCCATAAGGTGAAATTAAAGGCTCTTCTGTCTGCAATAGCTGATTGACTAAAGAAGCCATTTCTTCACCACTTAGTTTTTCATTAGCCCGATAAGCTGTTGTAGATGCCCAAGCTTTGGCCGTTGCATCTAACGGCACTTTTGAAGATGGAGAATCTTCTTGTAGCGAATCTAAAAACTCATGAATACATTTTTCTGCGCGAGAAAAAGAAAGTCCACTTGGAATGCCTCGAATCTGATACGTATCTCCACCAAAAGGTTCAAGGTAAAAGCCAAGCTTTTTTAAATCAGGTAGGATTTCAACTAAAAGCGATTTTTCCACTTTACTCAGTTCAATTAATTCAGGAAACAAAAGTTCTTGAGAATTTATCATGTTATTTGAGCTTAGTGTTTTAAGCGCCTGTTCATATAAAATGCGAGCGTGTGCAGCACTTTGATCAATGAGTAAAAGCCCTTCCATATCTTGACAAACAATGTATGTTTCAGCAAGCTGTAAAAAAGAGGGGGTACTATACAAGGGAGCTTTTTCTGGTATCTCAAAAGACTTTTGAGATAGAGGTATTATTTTTCCAAATTCAGGAAGAGAAAATAAATCTTGAACTAAGGCTTCTTTAGGAGGATTTGGTTTTGCTTGAAAATTTCGCTTTAGAGTATCATTACTGATTTCGTTATTAAAAGAAGGCCATTTTTTTTCAGGCTCTTGAACGGTGCTTGTATAGGAACAGTCATTTAAGTGAATTATGGGGGCTCCACAAGCAGCGGATTCTTCTTGAAGTTTATTTCGAATGGCTCTATGTACTGTCGAATAAATGGCACTATCATTTACAAATCGGACTTCTTTTTTAGCAGGATGAACGTTTACATCAAAATCCATATCGGGCATATCTAAGAATAAGACACTTGTAGGAGAAATTAATTTCCCGTATGGTTCATATGCTTTTTGAACAGCCTTAATTACAGCAGGATTCCAAATAGGACGGTTTTTCAAATATAAGAAGTGACGATTCTTTTTCCCGTTTTGCATTTCTGAAGGAGAAATAAAGCCCGTGATAGAGATGTTATTCTCAAAATAGTCTAAGGGAATTAATTTTTTTGCAATTCCAGTGCCTATGGTCTCTGCAAGACGACTTCTTAAATCTCCTTCAACACCAGTAAAAACTTCTTTAGACCCGTTTCTATATTCAAAACGAATTTCAGGATGAGCGATAGCAATTCTTACGATCACATCTAAAATTCGGGTTGATTCTGCTGATTCGCTACTTAGAAAATTACGCCTAACAGGGGTGTTAAAAAACAGATCTTCGATGACAAAAGATGTGCCTTGAGGAGCACTAATTTCTTCAGTTTTTTTTAAATCGCCAGATTGAATCTCAACTTTCTGAGCGCATGGGGCATCTTTCGTTTTAGAAATAATGGTCATTTTAGAAATAGCGGCAATGGATGCCACTGCTTCCCCTCTAAAACCGTTTGTTCTTAAATGGAATAAATCGTCAGCGGAGCTTAATTTTGACGTTGTATGTCTTAAAAAACACAATTTAAGATCTTCTGGAGACATTCCTTCTCCATTATCGGTAATTGTGATTTTTTTCTTACCACCTTCTTCAATTTGTACTCTAATAAAGGTACTTCCTGCATCTAATGCGTTTTCAATCAATTCTTTAACTACTGAGGCTGGTCGTTCTATAACCTCACCAGCAGCAATCTTATTGATGATTTCGTCGCTTAAAATGTGAATTTTGGCGGTTTTCATGCCGAAAATATAGACAAAACTGTCAGAAGGCTACCTTTTTTTATAGAAATTGTTAAATTAAACTATATAAAATTACTTGTTTTTTGTTTACAATTTTAATACATACAAGTACGAGTGACGGGAATTCCTAAAAATGAGGAATATGGTAATGGTTACAAACTTATTGCTTCGAATTGTCCATATAGAACTTCTTTCGTCGTATTCAACGAAGGATATACTCGATTTAATTCGTATGGATTCCAGATTCCCGTCGAATTTACTCGATTCTATATGGTTTGAAGAAGGCGTTTTTGAGCGAGAACAACATCGTATCTATCTAGATGCATTAACAGAATGGCTTTTTTCCAGGGGAATTAATCCTGAACAGTTTATTGAGAATATGTTTAGTCGTTTTACCTCTTCTGAATATATGTCTTCACGAATTATTCTTCGTTCTTATCTACCATTTGTTCCAAAATTCTACGAAACAGATGATGTCCGTCGTTTAAGTTTGGAAACTCTCCCCGATCGCCAGTCACTGATTGAAGGGGCTCAAGTTATTTTTAATGATCCAGTGGAAAATGTTCGTAATGATATCATGATATATCGTTGTGAAGAAAAAGATAAGCTTGCTTCTCATTATATGCCTTGGATAGAGGCTTTAGTTCGCTACGCTCCAGCTTTTTTAACTTGCCCTCCATATGAATCTATTCAGACGCTTTGTTTTCAAAATACAGTTGCAGAAGTGCTTGCTAAGCACAATATGCCAATACTCATTGATAATAAAACGGTCTTATTACATGGCCGAGTGATTGGGCACGTAGTTCCTTTTTCTGAAGCCATTGAAAAATATGGTCTTTCTTGGAGTAATACGCAAGAAACTTCTATACCATGCATCAGAATAGATGATGATGTTACAGAATCTAATTCTGGAACTATTTTATTAAAAAGAGGCGCCTATTATGGTGCTCCAGCGAATATTGTTAAAATCTCTTATCAAGCGGGAGTGACTCACCCAGATCCTTTTGCTAAATTGATGAGTTCTCTTGTACGCCAAGAATTTGATGTTTGGCAGCCTGTTCAAAAAGCACATGAAGCACTTCTGAATGCAGCCAATGATTCTGTGGTAATTACTTACTATAAGAGTGACGATTCCATTTCTGTAAACGATCATCATTTAATGCGTAATGTACCAGCACGCATTTTGCGTAACTTACTTCGTGAATACACAGCTACGGGTCGTGAAGAATACGAAAATAGAGAGTTCAAAAGAGATCCAGAAATCTGTATGGATCCTTTAAGGCCAAACTTTGAAAGTCGCCTAAACCGTGTTGTAGCTCACGTGGAAAAGGTTTCGAAGTATTTTGAAATACAGCGTCATCGCCGAGGCGGTTTCCGTTTCAAACCAAATTGCAGAATAGTATTTAAAGAAGAATAGAATGTAAGAAATTTGAAACATTGTTTTATTATTCAAATTTGTTATATTAATGTGTGATGAGATGGTGTGATAGGTAAATCCTCAAACAACTCTATCATTGCTCCCCTCCTGGTAAGTTCAAGGTTCTGGAAGCCATCTCGTCATTTTTACTCCTCTTTCGAGGAGTTTTTTTGTTTAGGGGCGTAATTAAAAAAACAATTAATTCTTTACGCATAAATTCACCTTAATTCTGTGTAATAGCTCCAAATCATTTAGTGGTTACATTCGTGTAAGGGTTTAATTGAAATCGTTTTGAAGAAGTAAGCTTATTATTGATAAGTTTTGTAAATTACTTTGCATATCACTTATTCTGGAGAACTCATGAATAACTTTCAATACCATAATCCCACACGTATTTTATTTGGAAAAGGCGAAATCGCTTCAATCTCTTCTCTTATTCCACCTTCTTCAAAAGTAATGATGGTTTATGGCGGTGGTTCTATTTTTAAGAATGGCGTTTATGAACAAACAAAAAAAGCATTAAAAGGGTTTGATGTTATCGAGTTTGGTGGCATTGAAGCAAATCCAAGATATGAAACTTGTATGCGTGCAGTAGAACAGATTAAAACGCAAAACGTGACGTTCTTACTTGCTGTGGGCGGAGGCTCTGTTTTAGATGGTACAAAATTCATGGCTCTTGCTACAAAATATACTGGCGCTGATCCTTGGGATTTTATGCTCGGAAAAACAGCGACTCCTAATTCTGCTCTTCCATTAGCTTCGATTATGACGTTACCTGCTACTGGTTCAGAAATGAATGCCAATTTTGTGATTAGTCGAGATTCCACTCAAGAAAAATTTGGAGG
>Ga0123334_1003357_pt1 | contig 17394 bp, 17 predicted proteins | sample BiotimSIPDNA_FD_89706 | JGI IMG/M metagenome (GOLD analysis project Ga0123334, IMG submission 89706) | Anaerobic biogas reactor microbial communites from Washington, USA - Biogas_R1 time_0 SIP DNA | ecosystem: Engineered > Bioreactor > Anaerobic > Unclassified | place: Washington, USA... | reverse complement strand
GAACGCCCGCTCCGCTTCAAGAAACCCGCTGCCGTGGATATTCAGCACGAGGGCCCTGCTCCATGAAGCAAAATCCGGCATAAGCGTGACACCTATCGCTATAGCTGAACCCGTCGCGGTGAACCCCTTTGAGGCTGCCGCAAGCACGGCGATCAGCAGGAACGGGATCACGGCTATCGATTCCATCACACGCATGATCATGTTGTCGAGCAAACCGCCGTGGTAACCCGCCGTCACGCCCGCGAGGAGTCCTGCCGCTCCCGCCAAAGCCACGGCGAGCATACCCATCAGCAGCGTCACCCGGGAGCCGTAGATCACGCGCGATAACGTGTCCCGCCCGAAGCGGTCGGTCCCGAAAGGGTGCTCCCACGAGGGCGGTGAATATCCCCTTGCCCCGAATTCAAGCGGGTCGTGGGGTGCAACGAGCGGAGCAAACACGGAGCAGAACATGATGATAAGAAGTATCACGAGGCTCGCTGTCCCCGCGGCGCTCAGTTTTTTGTGCGCCGGCTTCTTAAGGCGCAGCCCCTTTTTCGTTTTCAGCATATTATTCGTACCTCTGCCTGACTGCCGGATTTATCGCCGTATAAGCGATGTCCGCCACGAGGTTGATAACGCCGCTCAGAGCGGCAGATATAAGTATACAGATGATCTCTGCGAGGAAATCTCTCCTGTTGATCGCATCGTACATCATACTGCCTACGCCGGGCACGGAAAAAACTATCTCGATTATCAGGGCTCCCCCGAACGCCTTTGTGAGCTGGTTCCCCAGGATCGACATCAGCGGGAGCATCGAATTGCGGACAGCGTGCCGCCATACGACGAGCCGCTCCCTGACACCTTTTGCCCGCACGGTCACGATAAAATCCTTGTCCAGGGTCTCGAGCAGGCCGGCCCGTGTGGCGGCCGTCACAATCGGGATATTGCATACGCTAAGCGCGACGATCGGCAGGATCAGCGATTTTACCCCTCCGAAAAGCATCGAGACCATGTGGAGCACCCCGCCGAACAAAAGCAGGAGCATGAGGCCCACCCAGAAAGACGGCATGGAACCCAGGGCTACAGTCATCGAAGTGATCACGTTGTCGATGCGGCGCCCCCTGTTGGTCGCCGCCGCTATGCCCAGCGGCATACCGACAAGCCAGGAGACGATAACGGCCGACACGCAAAGTATCAGGGTGTACTTCACTCTCATCGGCAGCATTACGTAGCCTATGGTGCTCCTGCTCAGCAGCGCGGCAAAATCAAGCCTAACCGCGTAACGGAGCATGAACAAAAGAAAATCCCCGATCAGTGTGCCGTACAGACCGACAGAATCGAGAGCTTTCGCCGCCCCGCCCGTCGGTTCGCCTTCAGACAGAAAATGCAGCCAGGAACCGGGGAGGGAGTATAATATTGTAAAAGTGATAAAAAACACTATGAGCAGCATGACGACGAGCCATACCACTCTTTTCAGTATGTATCGGAGCAAGTTCGGACCCCCCAACAGTAAAAGCACCAACTGCCAGCCGCCGGGAGGGCACTGTTCAACACGGCCGGAGGGCGATCCCGCGATCTTCCGACTGCCCGGAGCAGATGTCGGCCGGTGGCAGCTGACAACATGTTTTATAATTATATTGTTTCCGGGCGTTTTAGTCAAGGTCGGCAAGTGTCAGATCCCCCGCACCGACCGCGGGGCTCTCCCGGCCCCGCTTTGAGACCGGAATAAGCAAGCGGATGCCGGGACCCGGAGGTCCCGGCACGGGCCGTTTACACAAGATTCTAGCCGTTGCCTTTATCGTCCGGGTCGAGCACGTCTCCAAGGTCCGTGTCGTTGTCGGTTGCGGCGGGTGATTCATCCATGTCCGGTGATTCGCCTGGCCTGGTCGCGGAGGGCGATTCACTGACGCCCGGAGTGATACTTGGTACGGGGCTCACGACCGGCGATACCGTCGGGCTCGGCGAGGGGATCACTTTTTCGACCTGCCTGCAGCCGCAAAGCGTCAGAACAATTAAAACCCCCAGCAATATTAACGCGATCTTCTTCATGTTTCTGATAACCTCCATTGCGTTCCCGCATCATTATTCTACAGGTACGCGCCGCCGGTGCGTGCGCGTCTGTATGCCGAGTGGGCGGTCTCTAGCTCTCGATCGCCCTTATCACCCCTCCGGCGACTTCACCTATTGCTCTTACGATCTTGCCGGTCTTCATTCCCAGTTTTTTCTTGTCCGTCGAGAGCGCGATGCCCGCTATCGTGCCGGCCGCGACTCCGATACCCAGACCTTTAAGAAAAGAAGCCGTATACATTTCGTTTGTCACCTCCAAACAGATTCCTGCGCGAATCATTTTTCCCCGCAAGGAGAAAAAATATTAGCGCCCGGCGGAAAAAACATGCAACCAAAAATTGTATTTGAACGGCTCTTTACGGCCGCTGCTCCCAGGACTGCCGCTCTTCCCGACCTCGACACGTCACTGCGCTGCAGAGGCCGCTTTTATCTCACCAGAGAAATTATGTCAACGAATCCCCGCTTTTAAGCGGGCGTGCAAATGCGGGTTTCGCAAACAAACATATTATACCAAAAGCTCGGATTTTCTTTGATATATAAGGATTTTTTCGCTGTGGATAAACAGGTGGACAAAGTGCATAACTATCTGTAGTGTAAAAAACAGGTCGATTTACGTTAACTTATGAAATGATTATTCATACGCTCACCCACTCCATATTATCTCCTCTTAGCTGAAAATTCCCCGTTTTTTTTTATAATACTCACAATTGACACACGCGGTCTCAGGAACAAACAGCGTTCGCCGCGCGGGACCGGCGGGGGTGCGGCCGCTGCCCGCATCCGCCCGCCGGCTAATAATACAAAACGTAATACGGCGGGTGCGGGCCGTATTTACAAACGTTCCGGGCACAGAGCAAAAAATCATCCGCAGGGCTTGACGAAAATTAAAAAATGTTGTAATATACGCCGGATAGTTCAGAGAGTTCCGGCCGCCGAGATTAACATCGGCAACAATAGGCTTGATAACTGCGGGACGGTGTGGTAAAATCAATATCCGCGGGTGCTTAAACTGAGACCGTGCACCCGGGTTGCCGTCTGATCGCGCTTGTATAGCTCAGTTGGTAGAGCAGCGCATTCGTAATGCGCAGGTCGTCAGTTCGAGTCTGACTACAAGCTCCAAAACGCCTGAAACCACGTTTCAGGCGTTTTACTCATTTCGGGCGGCGACCGGAGCCGGGACAGTGTGCGGCCCCGATCACGTTTATTCACTTTACAATTCGGGAATTTTTTGTTATAATTTCTGAAAATCCGCTAATTATTGGAGGACGCCTGAGTATACGACATCCCGACAGGGTGGATCATAGCCATAGAAGACCCTCAGAATGATCGGCTTCAAAATGACGGACATCCGCGGCGGTCTGCCGCGCTGCAGTCCGGTACCTATATCTTGCAAGACTTTTTCGGATACGGCTGAGCCGCAGCGTGAGTTTATCCGCCGGAGGATTTTTGAGATACTGAAAAGGAGCATATCATATATAGTGAACGGGGGGTCTTTTATGTCGGACTTCATTATTGTTACGGATTCGTGCTGCGATATGCCGGACGAACTCGCGCGCGAACTGGGCGTCGTCGTGATACCCATGGTGTTCACCCTCGGAGGAAAGACGTATCACAACTATCTTGACTGGCGGGAATTGTCGGCGCGGGACTTTTACCGGATGCTCGGCGAGGGGAGGATAGGAGCCACCGCGGCTGTAAATCCGGAGACTTTCATCGACGTGTTCGAGCCGCTGCTGAAGGCCGGACGGGACATATTCTATATCGGTCTCTCAGCCGCCCTGAGCTCGACAAACAGCGCGAGCATAATCGCCATCGATGAACTGCGCGGCAGATACCCCGACAGGACCGTTCACTCGACTGACACCCTGTGCGCCTCGCTCGGTGAGGGCCTGCTCGTCTATCTGGTCGCAAAGAAACGGCAGTCCGGCTGCACTCTCGCCGAGGCCGTGGAATACGCCGACGCTGTCAAGCGGAACGTGTGCCATTGGTTCACTGTGGACGATCTGTCCCACCTGAAGCGCGGGGGCAGGATCTCGGCGACGACGGCGCTCATAGGGAACGCTCTGAATATAAAACCGATACTGCGCATTGACGACAACGGCTGTCTTGTCAGCGCGGGTAAAGTTCGCGGGCGCAAAGAAGCCATCCGCACTTTGGCGCGCAGCTGCACGGATTCGCTGCTCCCCTTTGATGACAGGCGGATATTCATTGTCCACGGAGGCTGCGAAGAGGATGCCGGGATCCTTGCGAAAAGCCTTCGCCGCGAGTTGGGCGACGAGGGGATCTCGGTCAGCCCCATAGGCCCCGTCATCGGAATGCACACGGGTCCCGGCGCCCTCGGTATCGCCTTCCTTGGTACGAGCAGAAGCGGAGATTCAGACTGCGCGTTCTGACACAAACCGCATCCAAACGCGCCGCGAGAGATATTTTGTTCCCGCAGCCGCGGGGACATGAAAGGGAAATCTTAATGAACAGCGAAGAAATCAGGCGCCAGGCGAGCAGCGCGATAGAGGAACTGCTCACCTCCACCGGCGCCTCAAAACTCAAACCGGGTTCCATATTCGTGGTCGGCTGCTCGAGCAGCGAGATAACAGGCGGGCATATCGGCCATAACTCAAACATGGAAGCGGCTCTGGCCGTGCTTGACGGCATCTGCCCCGCTCTTACCTCAAGGGGCATCTATCTTGCGGCCCAGTGCTGCGAGCATCTCAACAGGGCTATCGTCATAGAGTCGGAGGCCGCGCTGAGCTACGGCCTTGAGCCCGTGTGCGTCAGGCCCCGGCGCGAGGCCGGCGGCGCTTTCGCCACCGCCGCATACGAGCGCATGGCCTCGCCCGTTGTCGTGGAATTCGTCAAAGCGCACGCCGGCATGGACATAGGCGGCACGCTGATAGGCATGCACCTGAAACACGTGGCGGTCCCTGTCCACCTGAGCATACGCAGGGTCGGCGAGGCCGTTCTGACGTGCGCCTACACGAGGCCCAAACTCATCGGAGGCGAGCGAGCCGTCTACAAGTAAAGAACGATATTTAAGGGCGGCCTTCAAACGCGCGTTTGAAGGCCGCCCTTTCTCTCTTTTTCCTTACATTTTGCATGCAGGGCCGCGGGATTCCGGCTCGCAGCATGAGCTGCAGCGCGAGCAGCCCGGGCAGCAGCCGCCTCCCCTTTTTTTGCGGCGGATCCCCGACACTATCGCAGCGGCGGCCAACGCCGCCAGGCCTACGACTATTACGTAATCCAAAAAACCCATGCTCTCACCTCAAAACAGCAGCGATCCCACCTGGTATACGACCGCTCCGCATACCCACGCTATCGCGCACTGCAATACGACAAAAAAGCCCGCTTTCCATGTCGACGAAAGCTCCCGCCTTATGGCCGCCACGGCCGCGACGCAGGGGGTGTACAGCAGCACGAACACGAGAAAGGCCGCCGCCGAAACCGGAGTCAAAAGGCTTATTATCTCGAGCTTCCCTACAAGCACGCTCAGTGTGCTCACCACGGCCTCCTTGGCCATGAATCCGGTTATGAGCGCCGTAGATATGCGCCAATCCGCAAATCCGAGCGCTCCGAAGACCGGAGCTATCGCGCCGCCAACGCGCGCGAGGATGCTCTGTTCGTTGTTCGTGACGACATCAAGGCGGATGTCAAACGTCTGCAGGAACCATATCACGATCGTGGCGACGAATATGACCGAAAACGCCCTGTGGAAAAAATCCTCCGCCTTCTCCCACATCAGCAGCAGCGTCGTTTTCATGGAGGGCATCCTGTAGTTCGGCAGCTCCATCACGAAGGGGATGGGGTTGCCGTGAAAAACAAATTTTTTCGATACGAGCGCGAACACGACTCCGGCCACCATGCCTGCGACGTACATCGCCGTCATAACAAGCCCGCGGTACCGCGGGAAGAAAGCCGCCACGAGCATCGAGTAGACGGGTATCTTTGCCGAACAGCTCATAAACGGCGTAATGAAGATCGTCATGCGCCTGTCCCTGTCGCTCGAGAGGGTCCTCGTCGCCATAACGGCCGGCACTGTGCACCCGAAGCCTATCAGCAGCGGCACGATGCTCCTGCCCGAAAGACCTATCTTCCGGAGGATCTTGTCCATGACAAAAGCCACCCGCGCCATATAGCCCGTATCTTCAAGCATCGAAAGGAAGAAAAACAGTACGACTATGATCGGAAGGAAGCTCAGCACGTTCCCCACGCCGCCGAAGACTCCGTCTATAACGAGGCTCTGCACGACGGGATTTATGCCGTATGCCGTGAGCCCTCTGTCCACAAGGGCGGCAGCCTGATCGATACCGAAAGCCATAAGGTCCGACAGCCATGCTCCGATCACGTCAAACGTAAGGTAGAATATCGCCAGCATGATACAAAGGAAGACGGGGATCGCGAAAGTGCGGTGCGTGAGTATATTGTCTATCCTGCGGCTCCTGATATGCTCCTGGCTCTCCTCGGGCCTTTTCACCGCACGGGCACAGGCCGACTCAATATACGTATAGCGCATATCGGCGATGGCCGCGTACCTGTCCAGCCCGGTCTCCCTCTCCATCTCCAATACGCTGTGCTCGCAGAGCTCGTATTCGTTCTCGTCCAGCGCGAGGCTCTTTGTTATATCCTCTATCCCCTCGATTACGCAGAGCGCCGCGTAGCGCGGGCTGATGCCCTGCCTCTCGGCGTGGTCCTCGACGACATGCGTGACGGAGTGGATGCAGCGGTGGACCGGGCCGGGCGGGCAGAAGTCCGATATCTTCGGCCTGATGTGCCTCGCGGCCGTCTCGTACGCGATCTCGGCCAGTTCCCCGACGCCCTGATTTTTCGCGGCGCTGATCGGCACGACCGGTATCCCCAGCAATTCGGACAGCTTAGCCGTGTCGACGGACCCTCCGTTTGAGCGCATCTCGTCCATCATGTTCAGAGCGAGCACGACGGGCGTCTGCATATGTATCAGCTGCAGTGTCAGATAAAGATTTCTTTCTATATTCGTGGCGTCAACAATATTTATGATGCAGTCGGGTTTTTCGTTAATGATGAAATCCCGCGCCAGGATCTCGTCCGCCGCGTAAGGGCGAAGGGAGTATATCCCGGGCAGGTCGACGACGGTGCAGTTTGCTCTGCTGCGGATCTTCCCGGTCTTGATACTGACCGTTACGCCCGGAAAGTTGCCCACGTGCTGGTTTGAACCCGTGAACTGGTTGAACAGCGTGGTCTTGCCGCAGTTCGGGTTCCCCACAAGAGCGAATCTCATAGCACGGTGACCTCCACGTTCTTAGCGTCCTCCTTGCGCAGCGTGAGCGTGTAGCCGCGCAGTCGCACCTCTATCGGGTCGCCCAGCGGCGCTGTTCTCGTGAGGGTTATCTCTGTTTTGGGAATAACGCCCATGTCGAGCAGCCTCAGCCGGATGTCCCCCTCTCCCCCGACATGCTCTATAACAGCCGTCCTGCCTATTGGAACAGCGTCAAGCGTCATATAAAAACCTCCGGTCTGTAAGTGATCGCGTCGGCGGAATAAGTTAGTATTAACTAACTCTTGCTGTATTGTACCTCACCCCTCCCTTCTTGTCAACAGTTTCGACTAAACAATCACCGGTTTTTTGTCGAAAATATCGAACAGGCAGGATCGCTCAGCGGCCCGGACACGCTTTTTTGGCCGGCTGCCGCGTCCGGCGGGGTCCGCCCGACGCGGCGCACGGAGCTTTGCCCGGTTTATATACCGGAAATAATCTATAAACCCGCGTACCACTCAAGGAGAGGCTCCAGGTTTTCGGGTCTGACCCTGCTCCCGTTGTTTCTTATCAGATCGAGCTGGTCCGCTTCCTCGGGGGTCAGGTCCTGCTTCTTTTCAAGAGATCTTCCGAATGTATTGACAACGATCGAGAGCGCGAGCTTGTTGATCCCCTTCAGCTTATTCATATCGAGGCCGCCCTGAAGATAGAACACATTCAGGGATTCCGGCATGCCGTTCGTTTTTTTTATGTTCGCGACAGGCTGGCCGCCCGGGGTAGCCATCCCCACCGCGCATAGTGCGCGGATGTTAAAAAGCGACGCCGCTTTCCTGTATCCTTTGACGCGTCCCGCCGAGAGCCAGCCCAGATAGATGATCTCTCCGCCCTTTTTCACTCCCCCCGCGCTGTGAAGATCGTATACAGGCAGCCCGGTCTTCTCCCCCAGGATCCCGGCGTATTTTTTCGTGAACCCGGTTTTTGATGTGTAAACAATTGCTTCCATAATATCTCCTTTCTCATTTTTCGCCAGGTTCTGCGGCCCGCGGCTGTGTCGGGGCGCAGGCGCCTCCGCGTATGACTAAGGCGGGCCCTGTTTTCACAGATCCCGCCCGTAGATTTCAGTATACGTCAGCTTTCCGTTGATGCGCTCCGATTTCATCAGCGATATGCGCTTTACGGTCATCGTCGCGCGTTGCATGTTTACCCTGATATGCGAGCGCGGCTGAACCCGCCGCGCCAGCGTGATGTGGGGCCTGAACGGCTTTTCGTCTATATCAAAGCCTCCACTGCGCAGCTTCTCGCGCAGACTGCCCGCCAGCCCGGAAAGCTCAGGGCTGTTCTCCACGCCCGCCCAGTACAGATCGCCGAAATTGCCCGACCCCGCGACAGCCATATCAAAGGGCGGCACCCCGCACTCGTCAATGACGGCGCGAATAGTCTTCACGTCGTCGGATTCCCCTATGAAAACGAGTGTCAGGTGGAGATTTTCAGGCCTTGTGAAGCTGCCCGACACCGCCCGGCCGCGCAGGTCCTCTATGGCGCGTATCAGGGCGTCTTTTACCTCCCGGTTAAACCGTATAGCAATAAACAGGCGCATATACCCGGTCTCCGTCTTCAATTTTTTCTCAGTCAGCCCTTCCGGCGCTTCCCGGAGAGGCTGTTCACCCTGAGCCTGAGAACCGCCGTGGCTTCGAGCGGGCCGCTCCTGTAGCTGTAAGCCCCAGATCCCGACCTGTCGCACTGATGCATGATCCTGTCGAGTGCGGCGAGCTTCCCGCTCTCCGGGACGTAGTCAATATCGCCCGTCCCCGTCACGCTTTCATAGCATATCGAGCTTGAGCACGGGTCTCCGGGAGGGCCTAAAACGACGTCCCCCACGACCGCCATAGAGAAGGCCGCCCTGCCGCAGCTTTTGATGAGGTCGTGCTTTTTCCCCTCGGCGGCCCCGTGGAAATACAGCGTGACATCCCGCCCTTCAACGCTCATCCCGAAGTTCATGGGCACGACGTACGGGTATTCCCCTCCGCCGAAGGCGACGTGGCAGACGGTACACCTGCTCATAACCTCTATGACGGCGTCGAAGTCCGTTATCTCTCTGTCGCTCCTTCTCATATCCAGCCTCAGTCGCAGAGCTTGAACCCGTTGCTGCGCAACACTTTCTTGATTCGCTCGAGGTGCTCGTGGTTTCTCGTCTCCATAGAGATGTTCAGATAACACCCGTTGATGTCCATATTCTCTCCCCCCGGCGTGTAGTGGACCCGGATGACGTTCGCGCCCTCGTCCGCGATCAGTGCGGATACGGCTTTCAGCTGCCCGGGTTTATCCACGAGCTCTATGGACAGGTTTGTCAGCCTGCCGGAGGTCAGCAGGCCGCGGTTTATCACGCGGGAGAGTATGTTCACATCGATATTGCCTCCGGAGACGATAGCGCAGGTCCTCACGCCCTCGAGCGGCAGCTTGTTGAACATCACGGCCGCGACGGATACCGCTCCCGCGCCCTCGGCCACGAGTTTCTGGCGCTCCATCAGTGCTAGGATAGCGGCGGCTATCTCGTCTTCCGAGACAGTGACGATGTCGTCTGCGTACGCGGAGCACATATCGTAGGTCAGATCTCCGGGAGCCTTCACGGCTATGCCGTCCGCGAACGTGCACGCAGCGTCGGTGACGCAGTGGTTCCTGCTGCGGAACGAGCGGTACATGCCGTCAGCTCCGGAGGCCTGAACGCCGTACACTTTGCACGCGGGCCTGAGCGTCTTGACCGCGAAACCGATGCCCGACAGGAGGCCGCCGCCGCCGACGGGCACCACTATCGCCTCGACCGAAGGGAGCTGCATCAGGGTCTCGAGCCCTACGGTGGCCTGGCCGGCGATCACGTCCTCGTCGTCGAACGGGTGCAAAAACACGGCCCCCGTCTCCTTGTTGAAGGCGATCGCCTCCGCGTACGCGTCGTCATAGGCGCCGTCGACCAGCCTGATCTGCGTGCCGTACTGCCTGGTCGCCTCGATCTTAGAGATCGGCGCGGAACTCGGCAGGAAAATGGTCGACTTCATACCGAACTGCTTTGCGGCGAAGGCCACGCCCTGCGCGTGGTTGCCCGCCGAGCACGCCACAACGCCCCGCTTTCTCTCCTCGGGTGAGCACTGCGACATCTTGAAGTAGGCTCCGCGGAGTTTGAATGACCCTGTCCTCTGCAGGTTTTCGGTCTTCAGCCACAATTCGCAGCCGGGCGCAAGGCCCGAGGTCTGGATCATGTCTGTCTTTCTGGCTACGCCCTGCAGCATCGACTCCGCAAGGCGGACCTTCTCCAATGTGAGCATGGCTCCTCCTTATCGTTGTATGACGGCGCCTTTGTCGGCTGACGAAACAGACTTCATATAGCGCTCAAGATAACCGGTTGCGTTTCTTTCGGGCCGCTTTACGGTTTCTTCTCTTCTGCGTGCAAGCTCACTTTCGTCCGCGAGCAGAGACAGGGTGTGCCCCGGGATGTCTATACGTATCCGGTCCCCGTTCCGGACGTATGCAATCGGACCGCCCGACGCCGCCTCCGGCGATACGTGTCCGATAGCCGCGCCGCGCGTGGCGCCGGAAAAACGCCCGTCGGTTATGAGCGCCACCGACTCGTCAAGGCCCATACCGACTATTGCGGACGTAGGCGAGAGCATCTCGCGCATACCCGGCCCGCCTGCGGGACCTTCATACCTGATGACCACGACATCGCCCGCGCCGATCTCACCGCCGTAGATAGCCTTGATCGCTTCCTCTTCACCGTCAAATACTTTTGCGGTACCTGTAAATTGAAGCATGGAGTCCTTGACGGCGCTCCGCTTTACGACTGCGCCGTCCGGGGCAAGGTTTCCGAAAAGCACGGCGAGGCCGCCCTCCTGTGAGTGGGGTTCGTCCAGCGGCCTTATGACCGTTCTGTCTTTCGGCTCGCGGCCCTTGAGGGCGTCGGCGAGGGTCATGCCCGAGACGGTCCGGGCGTCCGAGGCGAGGAGGCCTCCCTTCATGAGTTCGCTCATGACGGCGTACACTCCTCCCGCCCTGTCGAGATCCTGCATATGGTGCTCCCCTGCAGGCGCCAGCCTGCACAGGTTCGGTGTCCTGTCGCTCACCTTGTTGACGGTGTCGAGGTTCACGTCGAGCCCCAGCTCGTTTGCGAGGGCAAACAGGTGCAGCACGGAGTTTGTCGAGCATCCCAGCGCCATATCCACTGTGAGAGCGTTCCTGACGGCCTTTTCCGTGAGTATGTCGAGGGGCCTGAGATCGTTTGCGAGCGCCTCCATGACCGTCACGCCCGCCTGTTTTGCCAGGCGGAGGCGGCCCGAATAAACGGCGGGTATTGTGCCGTTTCCGGGAAGGGCTATCCCCAGCGCCTCGCAGAGGCAGTTCATCGAGTTCGCGGTGAACATTCCGGAGCAGGAACCGCAGCCCGGGCAGGCGCTCTCTTCAAGCTCGCGCAGCGCTCTCTCGTCGGTCTTGCCCGCGTGATAAGCGCCGACCGCTTCAAAAACGGTGTTGAGGTCGCTCCCGTCCGTCGAGAGCATCGGGCCGCCCGATACGAAGACGCTCGGGAGGTTCAGCCTGGCGGCCGCGAGCAGCATTCCGGGCACTATCTTGTCGCAGTTCGGTATAAAAACGAGAGCGTCAAAACAGTGGGCGTTGACCATGCACTCGATGCTGTCGGCGATAAGCTCGCGGGACGGCAGAGAGTACTTCATCCCCGAGTGTCCCATCGCTATGCCGTCGCACACGGCGATGGTGTTGAACTCCACCGGCGTCCCCCCGGCGGACAGCACGCCGTCTTTGACAGCCCGGGATATCGCCCCCAGGTGGATGTGGCCCGGGACGATCTCGTTGAAGGAGTTCACTATGCCCACGATAGGCCTTTTCATCTGCTCCTGCGTGTAGCCCATCGCGCTCATAAGCGCCCGTTTCGGGGAGTTAGATATCTCCTGAAGCTGCAGCCTGTTCACTTTTTGTCACCCTGCCAGCTCATCCTGGCGCGCAGCTCTGCGCCCACGGTCTCAACGAGCAGCTTCGATTCCTTTTCGCGCCTGGCCAGGAACTCGGGGCGGCCGGCTTTGTTCTCTTCAATCCATTTGCGCGCGAAAGTGCCGTCCTGGATCTCCGAGAGCACCTTGCGCATCTCTTTTTTCGTCTCCTCGGTGATGATCCGGTCGCCGACGCTGTAGTCGCCGTACTCGGCGGTGTCGCTTATGGAGTAGCGCATGAACGAAAGGCCGCCCTTTATGACGAGGTCGATTATCAGCTTCATCTCATGGACGCACTCGAAATACGCGCTCTCCGGCTGGTAGCCCGCGTTGACCAGGGTCTCAAAGCCTGCTTTCATCAGGGCGGACACGCCGCCGCAGAGCACGCACTGCTCTCCGAACAGGTCGGTCTCCGTCTCTTCCTTAAACGTCGTCTCGAGTATCCCCGCCCGGCCGCCGCCTATGCCGCAGGCGTAGGCGAGAGCGATGTCGTGCGCCTTCCCGTCGCAGTCCTGATACACGGCGATAAGGTCGGGCACGCCCTTTCCTTCGAGGTACTGGCTGCGCACCGTGTGTCCGGGCCCCTTGGGGGCTATCATTATCACGCTGATATCTTCCGGGGGAACGATCTGTTTGTAATGGATATTGAAGCCGTGCGCGAAGCACAGGACCATGCCGGCCCGCAGGTTCGGCGCGACTTTGCTTTCGTAGATCGCGGCCATCTTCTCGTCGTTGACGAGCATCATGACCACGTCCGCTCTTTTGACAGCCTCGCCCGTGTCGTAGACTTCGAACCCGTCCTGCGCGGCCTGCACAGCGCTCTTTGAGCCCTCATACAGCCCTATGACGACCCGCATACCGCTGTCGCGCAGGTTTTGCGCGTGGGCGTGGCCCTGGCTGCCGTAGCCCACGACCGCGATCGTCTTTCCTTCCAGCAAAGACAGGTCGCAGTCCTTCTCATAGTACATTTTTGCCATCTCAGTGTTCCTCCCGTATTGTTTGTTTATTGTTTAATATACGGCCGTCACCGGTCGAAAGAGCCAGCGCTCCGGATCTGCACAATTCAAGTATACCAAAGGGCACGCATTTTTCTATGAATTCCTGAATTTTTTCCGGACTCCCCGTAAGGTCGGCCACGAGGAAGCCCGCACCCAGGTCAACTACCTTGCCACCGTACGTATTTATGAGAGCCGTGATGGGTCCGTTGCCCTCACCGTTCAGTTTCAGCTTGATGAGAAGATGCTCGACGCATATGGATTTGTCGTCCTCCAGAAGAACGGCCTCAATGACGTCATAGAGCTTATTGAGCTGCCTAACGACCTGGGTGCGCGTGTACATGTCGCCTGTCGAGACGATCGTCATCCTCGATATACTGGGGTCCTCCGTCTCCCCGACCGCGAGGCTGTCGATGTTGTAGCCCCTCTTCCCGTACAGGCCCGCTATCCGGTTCAGAACGCCGAACCGGTTCCTGACGATAAGTCCGACTGTAAAACGTTCGCTCATGTTTTGTAGCCTCCTAGCTGAGCCTTATATCTCTGACAGAACCCCCGGGCGGGATCATCGGGAAAACCATCTCGTCCCGGGCTATCCGGCAGTCCAGAACGAAAGGCGAGTCCTCCGGGAATCCCCGCTCCATAGCGTCTTTCAGAGCCGCCATCGAGTCCACCCTGCAGCCGTCTGCGCCGAATGCCCTGGCGAGGGCCACAAAATCGGTCTTCCGCCCGAGCGTCGTCGAGGAGTACCTGCCCTCATAGAACATGTTCTGCCACTGCCTCACCATGCCGAGCACACCGTTATTCAGGATGACTATCAGTATCGGTGTTCTCTGCATAACGGCCGTGGCCATCTCGTTGAGATTCATGCCGAAGCTGCCGTCGCCGGTGAAGAGCACTGTCCGCTTTCTGCCGGAAGCGATGCAGCCGCCTATTGCGGCGCCGAGGCCGAACCCCATCGTCCCCAGCCCCCCCGATGTGAGCAGCGTTCTCGGTTTTTCGAAAGCGTAGTTCTGCATGACCCACATCTGGTGCTGTCCGACGTCGGTGGCGACCACGGTCTCGCCGCCGAAATATCCGTTGATGCATCTTATTATTGCGCGCGGCGAGAACCTGTCCCCGTCGCTGCAGGCCGCGTCTTTTTCCTTGCTCTCGAGGACCTCGCGCCTCCACTCCTCGTTGCGCTTCTCTTCGGTCGATTCGAGCAGCGCCGCGAGAACGCTCTTCGCGCTGCCGCAGACCTCGATTATATTCGGTACGTTCTTGCCGAGCTCGGCCTCGTCGATATCGATATGGATTATCTTGCTGTTGCTCGCGTACGCCGACACGTCGCCCGTCGCCCGGTCGCTGAACCTGACTCCGACCGCGATGATAAGGTCGGCCCGCGACTGCATCAGCGTCGAGGGGGCGCGCCCGTGCATGCCGCACATGCCGAGATTCAGCTCGTATGAATGCGGGACTGCCGAAAGGCCCATCATGCTGAGCGTGACCGGGGCCGAGATCTTTTTCGAGAGGGCGAGGACCTCCTCCTCGGCGCCCGCCGAGACAACTCCCCCGCCGCAGTAGATCAGCGGTCTTTTGCTCTTCGAGATCGCCTCGAGAGCCTCGGTTATGTCAAAGCTGCCGCAGCTGTCCCGCGCGGAGGGCCGCAGATTGCCCGAATATTCGCAAGAGCCCCTCTGTACGCTCTTCGGGATGTCGATGAGCACCGGCCCGGGCCGCCCGGAAGTCGCGATGGCGAAAGCCTCGGTGACCACGGACTCGAGTTCCCCGACGTCCCTGACGATGAAATTGTGCTTGACTACGGGCTGAGTGATGCCGACGATGTCGACCTCCTGAAAGCTGTCTTTACCGAGCAGGTTCACGGTAACGTTTCCCGTCACCGCTATCATCGGCACCGAGTCGAGATAGGCGTTCGCGATGCCCGTAACAAGGTTTGTGGCGCCGGGGCCGCTTGTCGCGAAGACCACGCCTGGCCTCCCCGTGACCCTCGCGTAACCGTCGGCCGCATGGGCCGCCCCCTGCTCGTGGGCGGTCAGTATGTGCCCGATCCTGTGCGCGTTCCTGTAAAGTTCGTCGTAAATATCTATTACCTGGCCCCCGGGATACCCGAAGACCGTATTTGTTCCGTGGCGTACGAGCTCTTCAATGAGGATCTGAGCGCCGCTGAGAACCATTCAAACCGCCTCCTTATAAAAAAACCAGGGCCTTCAGCGTTTTGCTGAAGGCCCTAAAGAGTTTACTTTAACTCCTTATCTGCTCCCGTCAGCGCAACGCTCCGCGGCATTACCGACTACTACGATAATGCCTACAAGAATTATTACGCCTAGGCTGAAAACGGGTGCAAACATGGCTGTACTCCCTGATGGATTTTTCCGTGTCACTTTTGCTATTACTGGAAGAATATCATACGCTTTTTTCGTAGTCAACAATTATTTCGACATTGCGCGAAATTTATGTCTCCGCCGTGGGTCTTCTCACCTGATATTATCCAGTATACGTTCTGTGATCTCATTTGTGCCGTTCCCGCCGCCCGTCATATGCCCCGCGGCGCCGACCTGCGCCGCCAGAACGGCTTTTTCGATGCATTCCGCCTCGCGCGGGAGCGAAAAAGAATACCGCAGCATCATCGCGGCCGACAGCACGGCCGCTGTCGGGTTTGCTATGCCCCTGCCCGCTATATCGGGGGCGGAGCCGTGTATCGGCTCATACAGTCCGAACGAGCCGTCACCCAGGGAAGCTGAGGGTATGAGACCTATGGAGCCCGTCAGAGCCGCCGCCTCGTCGGAGAGGATGTCCCCGAAGAGATTGCTCGTGACGATGACGTCGAACTGCCCCGGGTCGATGATAAGCTGCATGGAGGCGTTGTCGACGAGCATGTCCGCGTACTCTATATCCGGGTATTCATCACAGAGCCTGTGCATGACCTCTCTCCACAGGCGCGACGTCTCGAGGACATTGGCCTTGTCCACGCTCGTGACCTTCTTCCTGCGTCCCCGCGCGGCCTCGAATGCTCTGCGCCCTATCCTCTCGACCTCGGGCGCGGAGTACCTCTCGGTGTCGAACGCCGCCTCCACCGGCGTCGTGGTCCTGCCCCGCTCGCCGAAATAGACGCCGCCCGTCAGTTCCCTCATAAAGATGAGGTCTATGCCCTTTTGCGCTATATCCGCCCTGAGGGGAGAACCGGACGCCGTCTCGGGATTCAGCTTTACGGGCCTCAGGTTGGCGTAGAGCCCCAGCTCCTTTCTCAGGCCGAGTATGGCTCTTTCCGGGCGCAGTGCGGGCGGCAGCGTATCCCATTTCGGGCCTCCGACCGCGCCCAGGAGCACGGCGCCGCACCGTCTGCAGGCATCGACGCTGGCCTCCGGCAGGGGTTCCCCGGCTTCGTCGATCGCGGCTCCGCCTGCGAGGACCTCCTCGTATACGACCTCATGTCCGTATATGCCCGCAGTCCTGTCAAGGACGAGCGCGGCCGCCGAGACCACCTCCGGCCCGATGCCGTCCCCTTTTACAAGCGCTATCTTAAGTTTCATAAGCGAACCCCTCCCCGCCTGCTCTGCGGACCACGGCTATTTTCCCGCGACGAGCTTTTCCGCCGCTTTCATCAGGCCGCCCGACGCTATTATATCCTGCAGGAAACCGGGGAACGGCGAGGCCGAATACTTCGCCCCGGTCGTAAGGTTTTCTATTATCCCCCCGTCGAGGTCGACAGCGAGTTCGTCGCCGTCCGAGCACCCCTCGACAGCAGCGGGGCACTCCAGTATCGGCAGACCTATGTTTATCGCGTTCCTGTAAAAGATGCGCGCGAAATCCTTAGCTATGACGCATGATACGCCGCTCGCTTTTATCGCTGCCGGGGCGTGCTCCCTTGACGAGCCGCAGCCGAAATTGCTGCCCGCCGCCATGATGTCCCCCCCGCGGAGCTTTGAAGAGAAAGCGGGGTCGATGTCCTCCATGCAGTGCGACGCGAGTTCCTTTTCGTCCGTCGTGTTCAGGTAGCGGGCCGGGATTATCACGTCGGTATCGATATTGTCTCCGTACTTTATTACCTGTCCCCTGAGTTTCATTCTATCGCTCCTCCTGTCAGCTGCTCCGGTGAGACTATCCTGCCCTCTATCGCCGAGGCCGCCGCGACGGCGGG
>Ga0123334_1003349_pt1 | contig 17427 bp, 13 predicted proteins | sample BiotimSIPDNA_FD_89706 | JGI IMG/M metagenome (GOLD analysis project Ga0123334, IMG submission 89706) | Anaerobic biogas reactor microbial communites from Washington, USA - Biogas_R1 time_0 SIP DNA | ecosystem: Engineered > Bioreactor > Anaerobic > Unclassified | place: Washington, USA... | reverse complement strand
CGTGTTGGTACCCTTGAAGAAAAATTTTGACCAAATGGTCGACCTGCTTCGACGGGAAATGGCCTACGACGGGGTCTCTGTCATCATCCCCAGGCGTGAATGTATCCAGACCCTATCCAGAAAAAAACGTTCGTAAGTTATGAAAACAGACATTATATTAGCCGGTGTGGGTGGACAGGGCATCTTGACCATTGCTGCTGTCATCGGTGAAGCGGCCGTTAGAAGGCAATTATTTCTCAAACAAGCGGAAGTACACGGTATGAGTCAGCGAGGGGGCGACGTACAGTCCAACCTGCGTCTCTCGGACAAGCCGATTTTCTCGGATTTGATCAGCCGTGGCAAGGCTGACCTGGTCATAGCCCTGGAACCCATGGAGGCGCTTCGCTACGCTGGGTGGCTTAAGCCTGGTGGCTTCGTTGTGACCAGCGTGACACCGTTTATCAATATTCCCGATTATCCTGAAGAAGCGGTATTGATGCAGACCTTGAAGGCCTTGCCCAACGCCCATCTGCTGGATGTGGATGCTGTGGCCAAGGAGTTGGGGTCGAGCAGGGTATCCAATATGGTCATGCTGGGTGCGGCCTCTCCCTATTTAGGCATTGATGATGCCGCTTTGGAAGAAGGCATCATTCACTTGTTTGGCCGCAAGGGAGCTGCTATTGTTGACATGAACCTCAAAGCTTTGGCTGCGGGAAAAGCGCTGGTTAATCACACTTAATCCATCATACAATGAAAAAGAAAACCATCATTGACCTGTTCAACGAATGCGTCGAACGGTATGCGGAAAATCCCTTTCTTTGGGAACGTGACACAGCTTTTCGTCCTACCACATACAAACAGACCAAAGCGTTGGTGCATCGCTTGGGCGGGGGACTGATGGATCTTGGATTGAAAAAAGGCGACCGAATGGCTTTGCTGTCTGAAGGTTGCAACGCATGGATTATTGGCGAACTGGCTATCTTACACGCGGGAGCGGTGAATGTACCCCTATCAATCAAACTGAATGAGCCCAATGATTTGATTTTTAGGTTGAATCATTCAGATGCTCGTTTTGTGATGGTGTCATCGACACAGTTGTCCAAGATCAGGGCCATCAAGGAAAAGGTGGAGAAACTTGAAGGGGTGATTGTCTTTGGAGCTTCCCAGGAAAGTCTGGAGCCCAATGAATGGAGCCTCGACGAACTTTACAAACGCGGTGACGCATGGAACGCTGCCCATCCAGGAGAACTGGAAGCAATGGCTGCTACTGTTCAGGACGATGATTACGCAAATATTTCGTATACATCGGGAACAACGGCCGATCCCAAAGGGATTCTGTTGACTCACCGCAATTATACGGCCAATGTGGAGCAAGCCTTGTCGTTGATGAACATCCCCACTTGGTATAAAACCTTACTCATATTACCCCTCGACCACTGTTTTGCACATGTGGCCGGTTTCTATAGCTTCATGGCCTCTGGCGCCAGTTTGGCTACTGTTCCTGTGGGCAAGACGCCCATTGAGTCGCTCAAAAACATCCCTTTGTCCATCAAGGAGATACAGCCCAACCTGCTGTTGAGCGTACCAGCCCTGGCCAAGAGCTTTAAAGGCAACATCGAAAAGGGTGTCAGGGAAAAGGGACCGACGGTGGAACGTCTGTTCAACATGGGGCTTAAAGTCGCCATTGCTTATAACAAGGAAGGCTACAACAAGGGTACCAAAGGAACCTGGGTATTGAAACCACTGGTTCGGTTTTTTGACAAAGTGGTTTTTTCCAAATTGCGTGACGCCATGGGTGGCCATCTGGACTTCTTTATCGGTGGTGGTGCCTTGCTGGATGTTGATATGCAGAAGTTCTGGTATGCCATTGGTATGCCCATGTTTCAAGGCTACGGCTTATCGGAAGCTACGCCTGTCATTTCCTCCAACGGTATGGCCCATCACAAGCTTGGCTCGTCCGGGTACTTGGTGAGCAACATGGAAATGACCATCAGGGACGACAAAGGAAACATCCTGCCCGTGGGTGAACGAGGAGAAATAGTCATCAAGGGTGAAAACGTGATGGCTGGTTACTGGAAAAATCCGGAAGCAACGGCCAGCACAATTAAGGATGGTTGGCTGTATACGGGTGACTTGGGTGCGATGGATAAAGACGGTTATTTGTATGTCTATGGTCGCTTCAAGAGCTTGCTGATAGCCAGTGACGGTGAAAAATACAGCCCTGAGGGCATTGAGGAATCCATGGTCACGTTGTCGCCATACATCGATCAGGTGATGCTGTATAACAACCAAAGTCCGTATACTGTCGCCTTGGTCGTACCTAATAAAGAAGCTTTGAAACGCTCAGTGCCAGCCTATGATAGCCCTGAAGGGAAAAAGGCGGCCATTCAACTGATTATTGACGCTATCAACGCGTTCCGAAAAGGTGGAGCCTACGAGGGTATGTTCCCAGAACGCTGGTTGCCCGCTGCGGTAGGCATCTTGGCCGAAGGGTTCACTGAACAAAACCAGTTGATGAATAGCACCTTGAAGATGGTCAGGGGGAAAATTGAAAAACAATACGCCAATCGGCTGGATTATTTGATGACGGGTGAGGGCAAGCAGCCTTTCAACCAACAGAATATTGATGCATTATGACAACCAAAACGACAACGAAATCAAGCAAGCGATTGATTGAGTCCATAAAACCGCTGCAAGAGCGCATTTTGCGCAAGCGGCCTGAACCGGTTAAGAACGAAACGTTGATCGATTTGTTTGAGAACGCTGTGGCTAGGTATGCCGACAAACCATTCTTATGGGAAAGGGATTCAAGGTACCGTTCCATTACCTACAAACAAGGTCGGGATCTGGTCCTCAAAATGGGGGGTGGGTTCATGGCACTCGGTTTGAAGAAGGGGGACCGCCTGGCGTTATTGTCTGAAGGTTGCAACGCCTGGATTTTAGGCGAATTGGCTATGTTATACGCTGGTGGAATCAATGTGCCCTTATCGGTCAAATTGAATCAATCAAGTGACCTGCAATTCCGTTTGAACCATGCGGACGCTCGTTTTATCCTTGTTTCTCAATCACAGTTGGGAAAAATCAGGGCCATTAAGGATCAATTGCCTCAGGTGGAGTGCATCGTCGCTATCGGAACACCGGAACATAAGCTGCAGGACAAGGAGATTTCCCTGGATCAGCTCTACGAGATGGGAGAAGCCTGGAATGCCAATAATCCTGGAGCCTTGATGGCTGTTGCCAACACCACCAAAGGAAGCGATTTGGCGAACATTATGTACACTTCGGGTACGACGGCCGATCCCAAAGGTGTTATGTTGACACACCGCAATTTTACGGCCAATGTGGAGCATTCGTTGTCGGCCGTGCCAATTCCTGAAGGATTCAGAACATTGTTGATTCTTCCTTTGGACCACTGTTTTGCTCATGTGACGGGTTTTTACACCTTCATCCAGCGCGGGGGAGGTATTGCTACCGTACCAACCGGCAAGACGCTGTTTGAATACATCAAGAACATTCCTATAGCCTTGCGGGAGTTTCAGCCCAATGTGGTGATGACGGTGCCCGCTCTGGCTAAAACGTTTCGCAAGAATGTGGAGACCAGTATACGCAACATGGGGCCTTTCTTTGAGAAAGTGTTCGATTTTGCCATTAAGGTGAACATGGCCTACTACAAGGAAGGCTATAACAAGGGGCGTAAGTTTTCGTGGTTGCTCAAGCCTTTGGTGCTTCTCTTCGACAAACTCATGTTTTCCAGCTTGAGGAAAGGGTTGGGAGGCAAACTGCAATTCTTTGTGGATGGTGGAGCTTATCTGGATGTGGACATGCAAAAGTTCTGGTACGCCACCGGTATTCCCATGTTTCAAGGCTATGGGTTGTCGGAAGCAACCCCGGTGATTTCCTCCAATTCGTTTGCCAAACACAAGCTTGGTACATCTGGAGTGCCGGCTAGAGGTGTTGAAGTAACGATTCGGGATGAGCATGGTAATATCTTGCCAATCAACCATAAAGGTGAAATTGTTATCCGCGGAGAAAACGTGATGGCCGGGTATTGGAAGAATCCTGAAGCGACGGCCAACACCATCAAAGATGGCTGGCTTTGGACTGGAGACCTGGGGTCGCTCGACAAGGATGGCTTCCTGAATGTCTATGGCCGTTCCAAGAGCCTGCTTATCGGTGGCGATGGTGAGAAATACAGTCCGGAAGGCATCGAGGAGTCCATGGTCACCTTGAGCCCCTATATTGACCAGGTCATGCTATACAACAATCAGTGTCCCTTTACGGTGGCCTTGGTGGTGCCCAATTTGGATGCCATCCGTCGGGCAGTACCTGATTATACTTCGGAAGCCGGCAAGCGTACGGCCATCGAGCTGATTGCTAAAGCCATCAACGAATACAAAAAGGGCGGTAAATACGCCGATATATTCCCGGAACGTTGGATACCCTCGGCTTTTGCCATCCTGGAAGAGGATTTCAACGAGCAAAATGAATTGATGAACAGCACGATGAAGATTGTCAGGGGTAAGGTGGAAAAGCGCTACAAGAAGTTGCTTGATTTCCTGATTACACCGGAGGGTAAAAACCCCTATAATGAGCATAATATGAAAGCCTTAAATAAATAGTTCATGGAAGTATTGATAGAAAAACTAGCGGAAGCTGTTGAATTTGGTAAAGTAGATAAAAAATCGCCCTACCCACCCCAGTTGCGTGACCAGGACGGCGCTCTTGAGTTAACACTGCAGGCGCTTGAAGCCGGCGTGACGCCCTCCAGTATTTTGGAAGACGCCCTGATTCCGGCCATGAGTCGGGTAGGAGCAAAATTTTCTGAAAACAAGATTTTTGTACCCCAGATGTTGATGTCGGCCAAGGCCATGGGTGCCTCGATGAGCGGTCTGAAGCCTTATTTTGTTTCGGGAGATATCCAGACCAAGGGTACGTTTATCATTGGTACGGTCAAAGGGGACTTGCACGATATTGGTAAGAACCTGGTATCCATGATGATTGAGGGTGGTGGCTGGACCATCGTCGACCTGGGTGTTGATGTTTCCACCGAACGTTTCCTGGAAGCCATCGACAAATACCCCGGCGCTTATATTGGCCTTTCGGCCTTGTTGACAACCACCATGGCCAACATGGAGGCTTCTGTCAAGCAAATCAAGTCGCTTCATCCAGATACAACAGTTCTGGTAGGAGGTGCTCCTGTCAACGAGACCTTTTGCCATCAGATTGGTGCCGATTTCTATGCACCAGATCCCCAAGGGGCAGTGGATTTCTTGAACCGTAAAGCGTCTTAAGGGCTATGAAGGTTTACACGTCGGAGCCCATGCATACGGCCGAACACATCCTGAATCAGACCATGGTCCGGATGTATGGGTGCAAACGGTCTATGAACGCTCACATTGAGCGCCGAAAATCCAAATGTGATTACTGGTTGAATCAAGCGCCTACGGAGGCTGAAATTGCCTCATTGGAGGAGCAGGTTAATGCTGTTATTGACGCTGGTATGCCGGTGACTGAACGGTTTGTGTCCTTGGCGGAGGCAGCCAATCTGGTGGATTTGAGCAAATTGCCCGAAGGTGCTGGTGATAGTATCCGCCTGATTGCCGTGGGGGACTACGATCTGTGTGCGTGTTCAGGCCCTCATGTGGACAATACCGCTGAGATTGGTCGATTTTCGGTGTTGAGCCACGACTACGAGGATGGCCGTTGGCGGTTACGCTGGAAGGTGACTCCCGCTTAATCAGAAGGCTGTTTTCAGCTCATTGAAGCCAATCAGTTGGTCGTAGCGTCCACCCAAGGGACGATAATAGACGTAGACCTGGTACTCATTCTCGGTTTGCCAGTAAGATCCTTCTGTCTTGAAAGAACTGGCCTGTTTGCTGCCTGATGGTTTGAACAAGAGTTGATAATTATAGGAACCCTGCTTGAGTAGCAGGGTTTTTTCATAGGCCTTGCGTTCAAAGTTGTAACGCAGTTTGCTGGATTCATCCAATCGGTTTTCTACCAAGTCGCCTTGTAGGTACAGACCTTCATCCAGCGAGGGCGTCGGGGTGGGATAGGCGAAGTGCACCAGGAAATAATCGGCCGTGGTTTCGTCGGGCTCGTTGTCGATGGTGTGGATCAGGAAGCGACCGTTCTGGTCCTGGTCGTAGGTATATCCACCTGTACGGGGTTCACACTCAAATAATTCAACGTTATAAAAGGGCCGTTCAAAGGCTACACGGTTGACGCCCAATCCGGAGCGTTTGAAGGTGGTTGTTTCGAAGCGTCTGTATTCGTTACCACCGGGGAAAATCAAGGCCTTGTTGTGTTCATAGATCAATTTGGTGGGATTCACCTCTTGAGGTTGCAGGCCGTATACCTGGTTGTCCATGCGGCGGTTTTGGCGAATGGTCAGGTGTATTTCTGACAGAGGATCCCTGAATTGCCAACCTCTAGGCGTGATTTCGTAGCGCAATTGCTGGTGACGATCTTCCGTATCAATGTCGGTGCTGGCTGTCACCTCGCTTCTAATGGAGACTTTTGTGTCGACTACCATGAAGCAAGCTGTCAGTAAGACTTCGTCCGGGTTGTCCTTGTCAAAAACCTGGCACGCATAATTGCCTGATACAGTCAGTTTGACGTCGTCGTTGGGCAAGCATAGGGAATAATGGGTATACAGGGTATTGGTGCTGATGGATGGTTCGTAGGTATCCAGGTCGTTTTCGGAGAAACCATCCATGTATTCCATCAGCGCCAGGTCGGATGGTTTCCAGTCTTTGTTGCAATGAATGAGGCGGTATGCGTAGCGCTTGTAGTCGTGGGACAGTTCGTCAAAGCTAATCAGTAGTTGATTGTCAGAACCTAGATGGATGATGGGAGAGGCCTTCCAGTCGTTGACAGGATGAACAAGCAGTGTTTTTATCTGAGCGTTGTGGCTTCCTGTTTGGTAAGGCTGTGCAGCCTGTATACCTGACAGGGACATAAACAGCAACAAGGAGGCGAGGTATGGTTTCATGGGGTGTTTTAATCGTTGGGGCATTCAACCTGATAACCACAAACCTACATAAAAAACGGGATAAATCAATGGTTTGGATGTGAAGTAATCAATTCGAATGTTAGTAAAGTCTGTTTATAAAATTAGGTGTTTTGTCTTTGAATATAATATAAAAATGATGATTGTTGTTGTGTACATTAAATGATGTGTGTATTTTTGTACTGTTAAATCAGATGAAGTCGCCATGATAACCGTTGAAAACCTAACGTTTTCCTATTCAAAAGGCATTAATGTTATTGATGACTTGAGTTTTCGTGTACCTGAAGGATCCATTTTTGGCTTTTTAGGCGCCAATGGCTCAGGTAAAACCACTACTATACGCTTAATGCTTGGTTTGTGCAGGCCTGAACGTGGCAGAATCCAGGTGAATGGTATAGATATGAAGGAAAATCCGTCTGCAGCCTATGCCTCTGTCGGTGCACTAATTGAGCACCCCTCACTTTATGGTAGCCTCACTGCTGAAGAGAACCTGTTCTTGAATGCCACGTATTATGGAACTGCCCCGAAGCGGATACCGGAAGTGCTTGGCTTGGTGGGGCTAGGGCATGTGGCAAACAAAAAGACGTCCTCTTTTTCTTTAGGCATGAAGCAGCGGTTGGGACTGGCTTTGTCATTGTTGCATACGCCTGAGTTGTTGATTCTGGATGAACCTTTAAATGGATTGGACCCAAAGGGGATTGCAGAAATCAGGGATTTGCTGTTGAGGTTGAGTAAGGAGGAGGGTAGAACCATTTTCTTGTCCAGCCATCTTTTGGGGGAGATTGAATCAACCTGCGACACGATTTGCATCATTGATAAGGGGAAACACTTGTTTTCCGGTTCCATCGATGCCTTGAGAAACAATATGGTACACAAAAAACGGTATAAAATCCATTGTGACCGCCCCAAAGAAGCCTGTGCTTTGGTGGATGGAGCGTTGAATCCCTGTCTGAGCGATGAAGGGACTGAATTGTTGTTTCAGACAGAAGACATAGAGCGTTTGCCTGAGGTGGTTCGGTGTTTGACGGACAGTGGTATTCGGTTATATACCTTGTCGCCTATGCAAAACAACTTGGAAGAATTATACTTAACATTGACTAATTGAGAGGACCATGCTGAAGAAAGTTATAAAAGCCGAGTGGATGAAAGCGCGGCACTCCTTTTTACCATGGATGGTTATATTGGGTGGTTTGTTTATTCCGGTGGTGGAAGGATTGATTTACTTGTTCAGGTGGGCTTCTTTTGTGCCTGAGGCTGGGGCGAATGGCTGGGATACCTTGCTGTCAACCTGTATGGGTTTGAGTGCTGGGTTGCTATTCCCCTTTCTGGTCATCCTGATGGTAGCCTTCAATCACCATGTAGAGTATAAAGCCAACGCCTGGAAACGGTTATTGGTGATTCCTTTGGGTCGAACGACCTTATACGGGGGCAAGTGGTTGTTTCTGTTGCTTGGTTTGTTGGTGGCGACCTTAATACAGGCTGCTGGCATTGTCCTGGTCGGGTTATTGCTGGGATGGCTAAAGCCGGCCCTGGCTTTGCAGCTAACAGGTTTGCCTTTTGGCTTTCTGACACTTTATACCCTGAGGTTCTACATCACCTTCTTTGCCATCCTGACCATTCAATTTGTCTTGAATGTGCTGATCAATAATACGTTGGTGACAGTTGTCGTTGGTGTGTTCGCCTATGTGCTATCCATGGTGCTGGTGCAAGGGTGGGCGTATGCCGTTTACGACCCCTATGCGTTGCCCATGTTGATCGATTGGGAGAACGCCACCAGAACACCCATGTTTCAATGGATGGGCTTGTACAAACCGGAGTGGTTAAGCCTGTTGTACAGCGTGTTGATTGCCTGGGGCGGTTTGGCCTTTTTTAAACGGGTGCCTGTGCGTTGACCCATTGTTCGAGGGTCGCTCTGTCAATTTTCCCGCTGCTCGTAAGGGGCAATGCGTCTACGACGAGGAGTTCCCTTGGTCTTGTCCAGGCTGGTTCGAGCCCCAGTAAGCGTGTTAGATCAAAAGGCCCTTCGGTGACCAGGACAAGGCGTTCGCCCAACAGGGTATCAGGCCGTTTGGATATGGCGAAGGGTTGTTTGATGTAAGAAGACAGGGTGGCTTCCAATCGTTCAGCCAGGATTTTTTTGCCTCCGGTGTTAATCAGGTTGTCCTGGCGACCCAGGATGCGGAATCGCCCCATTTCATCCAGCATGGCAATATCCTTGGTTTCTATTGGTGCCACGCAGAGCATGGGCGCTTCAACACGCAGGCAATCGGTGTCGGTGAGGGAAAGATGAATGCCAGGTAATGGGGTGAACCAGGTGCTGGCCTCCTTGCCGTTGACTTTTCGAAGCGCAATGTGCGAAAGTGTTTCGGCCATGCCATACGATGCGTATACGTTGGTGTTTACCGTTTGAAGGGCTTGTTCAAGTTCGGGCGACAATGCGGCACCACCGATTAATAGGGTGGAGCAGCGTTCGAGGGCTTCTTTTTCGGCCGGATGCTGGAGGCTGTTATAAACCTGCATGGGTACCAGTGGTACAAAACGGAAGGATTGTTGCGTCTGCTTAAAGGGGTGTCCGTCGGCAGCCTGGATCCATAAACTTAGGCCACCAACCAATGCTCTGATAACCATCATTTTGGCGGCAATGAACTGCAGGTCAAGACACAGGAGACAATCGTCGCCTTCCTTGAGGTTGAACCACTGGATGGTCTGTCTAGCGCTGTAGATCAGTCGGCTTTTGGGGACTTTGAACGACGTGGGTACACCTGTTGAACCTGAGGTTTGGATTGTCAAGGTTGGTGAAGGATCGAACCACTCTGAAAGGAATGCCATCAGGGCATCCATGTGGGCACTTTTTGGCCAATGCTGGCTTGGGTAAGCGGCTTGCAAGCTTTCCCAGTTGAAGTGTTGTCCGTTGAGTAAAAAGCCGCCTTCAGGCTGACCTTTTTCTTTTTGAGAACCAGGGATAGCCAGTTGTAGAGGACGGTGATACAAACGTTCACCCTTGATGTGGAGGGCTGTGCAGGTATTATTCTCGTACAGGCTGCCTGTGCCAAGTCCTTGATGCAGGGGATTGTTCAGGGTGGCGCACCATTGAGCAATGGTGGTCAGCCCCACGTTTGACTCCAGTGCTGAGGTGACCCACCAGCCTGTTTGCCTTGCTTCGGCCAACTGAATCCAGGATTTGCACCCCTCAATACCTCCGTGGAGACTGGGTTTGAGCACCAGGTAGGCTGGTTTGATGGTGTCCAGGAGTGCTTCTCTGCTTTTTTGATCGTGTACGCCGATCAGTTCTTCATCCAAAGCGATGGGCAGGGGTGAGGTGGCGGTTAATCTGGCCATGGCAGGCCATTGGCCGGCCTTGATGGGCTGTTCGATGGAGTGAATGTCGAGTTCGGCCAAACGATGGAGGCGAGCCATGGCTTGCTCCGGGGTGAACGCTCCGTTGGCATCAACCCTGATTTGTAGGGCGCTGACTGGAAAACGTTTGCGAATGGAGCGTATGAGTGTCCATTCGTCCTCAAATCGCAGGGCGCCAATTTTAAACTTTATGCAACTGAATCCCCTTGAGAGGAGGTTTTCCACTTGCGAGGTCATCGATTCCAAAGACCCCATCCAGACGAGCCCATTAATGGGTATCCCCGTTTTTCCCTTTGAGAAGTCTGTTTCAAAATACAGCTGGTCGCCCCGTTCGTATTGTAGCCAGGCGCTCTCGAAACCGAAGTAGAGGGAAGGGTAGGGCTTCAACGCTGCCCAGTCGATTCGGCCTTCTGCCTCAAATCGTTGGCTGAGCGACAATAGCAGGCTTTCATAATCCGGTCTGTCGTCCACACTGAGCCCGGGCAAGGGTGCACATTCCCCCCAACCCTGTTTATAGGGGAGTGTGGTTGAGGTAAGGCAGACATACCAGACCTTGTGGGTGGTCATGATGCCTCTGGAAGTTCCCGCAGGCTTGATAAAGCGCAAAGTATGCGGGCTTATGTCGATGGTGAAAGGGCATGTCACCGGCAGATGAGTTATCAGGGAAATTTAGGGAATGGTTTGAAGTTGGGATCGCGTTTTTCCAGAAAGGCTTTTTTGCCCTCCTGGGCTTCCTCGGTGAGGTAGTAGAGGAGCGTGGCGTTTCCAGCCAATTCCTGCAAGCCGGCTTGTCCATCCAGTTCGGCATTAAGACCAAGCTTGAGCATGCGAAGGGCCATCGGGCTGTGCTGCATCATGGTTTGGGCCCATTCTACCACTTCGTCCTCCAGTTTGTCCAGGGGTACAACCTTGTTGACAAGGCCCATCTCCAAGGCTTCCTGGGCCGAATATTGGCGGCATAGGAACCAGATTTCCCTGGCTTTTTTCTGCCCTACGATGCTGGCCAGGTAAGAGGCTCCGAAGCCGGCATCAAAACTGCCTACTCTCGGGCCGGTTTGTCCAAAGATGGCGTTTTCTGAGGCGATGCTGAGGTCGCAAACAACGTGAAGCACGTGGCCGCCACCGATGGCATAACCATTGACCATGGCAATGACAGGTTTGGGCATGGAGCGGATTTGTTTTTGGACATCCAGGATGTTGAGTCTGGGGATGCCATCTTTGCCTACATAGCCACCTATGCCTTTAACGTTTTGGTCGCCTCCGGAACAAAAGGCCTTGTCTCCCGCGCCAGTCAGAACAACCACGCCAATGGATGGGTCTTCGCGGCAGATGCGAAGAGCTTCGCTGATTTCCTGGGCTGTGGTTGGTGTAAATGCGTTACGGTAACGGGGCCTGTTGATGGTGATGCGGGCTATGCCTTCGAAGGTGTCGAATAGGATGTCTTCGTATGTTTTAACGGGTGTCCAGGGACGTTGGCTCATGATAGGGCGTTTTTGAGGGTGGATAAATAGTGAGTAACCGCATGCTTGTTGGCATCCGGGTTGGTGAACACTTCCAAAACCGTAGATGCAGTGCGGTTTGGGTCTGTAAAGGCAGCTAAGGCTGCCGAGAGTTCTTCGTGGTTGCCAGCCTTCAGATAATCAAAGCCGGCTGCCTTGATCCAGGCATTTAGCTGTTGTTGGTGGTTGGCGGCCACGTATGATTGCAGGTTGGGAGAAAGATCCAATCCGTTGATGTGGTGGAAGATTCCGCCACCTCCGTTGTTGATGAGGAAGATCCTCAAGTTGTTGCTTTGTTGAGCTGTCCACAGGCCGCTAAGGTCGTGAATGAAGCTGAGGTCGCCCAACAAGACATAGAGGGGTGAGGGGTTGTGCAGGGACAGCCCTGTGGCTAGCGATAGACTTCCTTCGATGCCGTTGGTGCCTCTGTTGCCATACACTGCCTTCAAGGTTGGTTTGGGATAATACTGGACATTGCGGATGGGACTGCTGTTGCCCACCAGAAGGGAGGCGCCTGCTGGTAACAGATTGAGTAGACTGCCGGTCACCGAGAGGTCTGAGAAGGGTAAGGTTTTCGGTTGAGGAGCCGGAAGGCTGGCAGATAGACGGTCCCAAAGGGCTGCATAGGTTTCGGTCGTCTTGGTCGGTTTGTCTTCGGGCAAGGCTGCCAGCACACTTATGGGTGAGGCGGTGATGCGTTGGCTCAGGTGTTGATAGGTATCGGTCAACCGGTCGGTTGTCGAGACATCCCAGTGCTCCAGGTTGGACTGTGCGCGTAACCATTGTTTGATACGCTTGGAAACGATGTGCCCCCCTATGGTTACCAATAAATCTGGTTGTAATGCGTCGGAGGCCTGAGCGTTTGCAAGGTTCAGTATATTGTCGAAATTGCCTATGAGGCTTTTCGAGTCAAGGTTGGAAAGGTATTCCCCCAGGATGACGCAGTCGCAGCGTGATGACAGGTTGTCAAGCACTTTGCTGAGTGCTGGATCACTTGGACTTTGACCCACTAGAATCAGACGTTTGCCCGCTTGCTGCCAGCGTTCTTTCAACGCCTCTGGTAGGGTGAACTCAGTAGGGTGGTTGTCCAGGATAAGGCGAACGTCTGGTAACGTAGGAACTGAAAAATCAAATAAGGGCTCGGAAAGTGGGATGTTGAGGTGTACAGGGCCTTTGCCTGATCGTTGACAGGTCAGTATGGCTTCGTTGACCAGGCGGTTGCATTGCCATAAACTAGTCTCATCCATTACTTCGGGCAGCTGTACGGACAGTTTGACCAAGGGCCCAAAGATGCCCGGCTGGGGAAGGGTCTGGCCGTCCATCTGATTTATCCAGGCCTGGCTGCGGTCGGCTGTCAAGACAATCAGTGGCACTTGTTGGTAATACGCCTCGGCCAGTGCAGGGGCGTAGTTTAGCAAGGCAGAACCTGACGTGCAGCAAAGCACTACCGGTGCCCCGGATTCCAGCGACAATCCCAGTGCCAGATAGGCGGCGCTACGTTCGTCAATGATTGACATACAGTCGAAAAATGGGTCTGATATGAAGCATTGAATCAAGGGCGCATTGCGTGATCCTGGTGAAAGGACTATGCGGTTGATGCCATGGGCCTTGAGCAAGGCCACTGTTTCCAAAACATTCCGTTTCGATGTATACATAGGGGTCTCAATCTATCAAGGATAGTAACGTTTCTATTTTATGTGCGGTTTCCGCCCATTCGGTTTCCTCGGTGGAGCCGGCCAATAATCCTCCTCCGGCGTACAGGATGAGTTGATCGGCCTGGATGTTCATGCACCGTAGGTTGACATACAAGGCTGTATGACCATTCACTTGATAGGGTCCCAGAAAGCCGGCGTAATAGGCTCTGTCGTGTTGTTCGTAACGTCTTAACGCCTCTTGGGCTTTGTCCGTTGGCCAACCACAGGTGGCTGGCGTAGGATGAAGGTCGGCCAGTAATGTTCCCAATCGGCTGCACTGTTGATTGGTCAGATTGAACTGATAGGTCGTTTTCAGGTGGGTCAGCTTTCCGGCTTGGCTGTTGACCGGTCCTGCTTTTTCAGCGTGTAGTCCAAACCGTTCCAGGACGGCTTCCACATGGTCAGCAACCATACGTTGTTCATCCTGGTTTTTGCTGTCCCAGCGGGGGGTGTCTACTTGGTTGCTTGTTTGGGTGCCGGCCAACGCTACCGTCAACCAGCGGTTGTCGTGCTCTTCCAGAAGTGGCTCAGGGGAACTGCCTAACCAGGTGCCTGTCAGGGCTGTGTGACAGAGGTAGACAAACGCTTCTGGATAGGTGGCGCAGGCTTTGTTGAACAGCCTGGCTGCAGAGAAAGACGAAGGTTTGGTTTTGTTTTCCTGTCTGGAAAGGACAATTTTTTGGCACAAACCTTTGTTGATGGTGTCCATGCAGGACACGTACGCCCGGTGGTACTGTTCGCTTAAAGCGTCAGACGTTTGGTGGTAGGTTGATTGGTCGTTTGTCGCCTGGTGAGCAGTGCTGGCCGTTTCTTGTGTAAGGATGACCGTTATGGCCTCTTGGTCAGTGTACAGCTTTGGATCAGTCAGGAGAACGATGGGGTGGTTTGACGTGAGGTCGAACGGTGCGATAACGTAGCCCTGTCTATCATTCAGGTCATCCAGTGAGGTTAATTGATGAACCGAGTTTGTATCGAACATGGCCAGCACCCAAGTGGTTGCACCGGGGCGCCTGTATAGGAAAAAAGGCTTATTGGCTTGAATCAGCGTATTTAGCCCATCTATTTCAAGGTTTAGGTCAGCCTTCATCGTGAAAGATATTAGCTGCAAAGGTAGCAAAAAAACAGGTTATTGGAGCCGAGGGGTGATCTCTGGCCAGCGCTGTTGAAGGAAGTGTTGGACATGGTTCAAGGTGCTGTCTACCCAAGGATGGAAGAGCCAGAACGAATGAGGGCTTCCCTCTAACAGGTGGGCTTCGGTCATGATCCCCCATGATTTAAGGGAGGCCATGGTTTCGGCTTGCCCAGCGCTAAAACGTGGTTGGGAGCTGTTGATGAACAACATGGGCGCACTGCCAGCGTGGAGGTTATGAAGTGCTGACGCCTCCTGCCAGGGTTGGGGGTCGTCTTGAACGCTTAAGCCAAACCAGCGCGTTGCCGCTGAGGGCTTGCCGGGCTTGTCGGCCCCTTCGCTGGAGGCAGGGTGGATGAAGGCCAGGACGCCATCGACATCGATGACGGCTTGAACCTGATCTGAGTACTCACTGTACGCTTTTGTCTGGTAGGGTGGGTAGGGTTGGTTGCGGGCTCCAAGCAGCGCAGCCATTTGACCGCCGGATGAGAAACCCATCAACGCCAGCTTGTTGGCGTCCCATCCATAGGTGAGGCTGTGGGCTCTGATCCAACGCAAGGCTGTTTTTACATCCTGCAGGCCGGCTGGGTAGAGGGCTTCCATGGAGAGCCTGTATTCGATGGAAACGGCTGCGTAACCCATCTGTGCCAGGGCTGCGGCCATATAATGATTCATTTCCTTGTTGCCTGAACGCCACCCTCCACCGTGTATCATGGCAATAACGGGTGGTAGGGGGGATAGTGGTTGCCTGGGCAGAAAAAGGTCTATATGAAGAGGCCTTCCGCTCAATGTATCAAACACTTCGTTGAATAAGTATACGACACTGTCCGAGGAGGGCATTCGCTCTGCTTTGGTGATGAATGGGTAATATTTAATTTGCTTTCGCCATTCGTTTTCAAGGGTATAGCTAGAGTCAACGGGTACAGTTGGAGGTGGCCAGGCGTGAACCGTTGTTGGCAGCCAGCCGGCAACGATGATAAGTAGCAGAATAGGTGATTTTCTCATGGTGTAGGTATTACCATGCAAAAATAAACAAGCTTTTTAATATACATAATTATCATCCATTAATAGGTGTTTATTGAATCATTTCACTACTTTTGCTGGACGATAACCAGATCTAACTACGTGGAAAAATTTACCATTCTATTTAGGGACTTTTTCAACCGTCTGATGAAAAAGTCTTTGAACAACAGGGCTATTGTTTTGGTTCTTGATTTGTGCATATGTGCCATCGGTTTTTTCTTTGCTGCCTCCATACAACGTTATACTTCAATATGGCCGTTGCCACCATCCAATCGTTTAATGATTGGGCTGTTTTTTTTGGCGACCTGCCTCCTGTCTTTTAGTATTTTCAAGTCGTTCAGGGGATTGATACGACACTCGAATATCAGGGAAATCTGGCGCATTTTTGTATCATTATTGTTGGCAGGTACGCTAACTTTTATTGTTTTGCGCGTGAACGGTATCCCCAAGGGCCCATCCACTTTTATGGTGCTTAATACGCTGCTGTTCTGCTTTTTCCTTATTCTGGCGTTTAGATTGTTCATTGTCTTTCTGTACAACAGGCTACGCAGTACCATGTACGGAAAGCGGAAAAGGACCATCATTTTTGGTATTGGACCTCATAGTTTAGCATTGGCCAACTGGATCAATCGTAGTTCACACAGCATCCACATTGTGCAGGGCTTTATAACCAGGGACAAGAATGCCAGAAAAACCCGTATACAGGATCTGCCCGTTTATTACCTCAACGGCGATAACCTGGATTGGTTTTTAAGCAAGTACGAGGTGACCACCATCCTGTTTCCCAGTTACCAAAGCGTTCGCAATGAACAGGCTTTTATTGCCACCTGTATGGACATGGGATTGTCAGTTTTGGTCTCACCACCCCTGGAAGGCATCGATACTTCGGGAACAACTCGGCTGCAAATGAAGCCCATACAACTTGAAGACTTGTTGGGGCGTGAGGAAATCAGGATAGATATGGATAGGATAGCCAAACAATCCTACGGTAAAACCATATTAATCACTGGTGCGGCCGGATCTATCGGTAGCGAATTGGTCCGTCAGCTGGCTCATTTCAAGCCTAAAATGCTGTTGCTGTTTGATATGGCAGAAACACCCCTGCACAACCTGCAGTTGGAGATGGAGAAAAACTTCCCCGATGTTTCGATTAAGCCAATTATTGGTGATGTACGCAGCGAGGCCAGAATTGATGGGGTTTTCAAGTTTTACAAACCGGAGATCGTTTACCATGCGGCGGCCTACAAGCACGTGCCCATGATGGAGGATAATCCATGTGAGGCGGTCCTGGTCAATCTTCTGGGAACAAGACGGGTCTGTGATGCAGCCGTACGCCACGGTGTGGATACGTTTGTGTTTATATCAACCGACAAGGCCGTTAAGCCTGCCTCAGTGGTGGGTGCTTCCAAGCGATTGGCTGAGTGGTACGTGCAATCTGTAGCCAACAAAATGACGGATAATACGACGGCCCGTATCTTAATTACCCGTTTTGGTAACGTGCTGGGATCGAGCGGTTCTGTCATCGCACGGTTTAGAAAACAGATTGAAGACGGTGGACCTGTCACAGTGGCTCACCCTGACGTGCAGCGTTATTTTATGACCATACCGGAGGCTACTAGATTGGTGATGGAGTCTGCTAGCTTTGGACAAAACGGGAAGGTTTATGTGTTTGACATGGGTAAACCCATCCGCATTGTCGAGTTGGCCAGAAAAATGATTGAATTGGCTGGTTAT
>Ga0123334_1003345_pt1 | contig 17441 bp, 12 predicted proteins | sample BiotimSIPDNA_FD_89706 | JGI IMG/M metagenome (GOLD analysis project Ga0123334, IMG submission 89706) | Anaerobic biogas reactor microbial communites from Washington, USA - Biogas_R1 time_0 SIP DNA | ecosystem: Engineered > Bioreactor > Anaerobic > Unclassified | place: Washington, USA... | reverse complement strand
TGGTGAGATCGAAATCACGGATATCAACAAACGGTATCTTGGCGATGGAGAACTGAAAGTTCAAGTACTTGGACGCGGCGTTGCCTGGCTGGATGCCGGCACACACGAAAGTTTGTTACAAGCCTCGATGTTTGTCCAGGCCGTGGAAGACCGGCAGGGAATGATGATCTCCTGTGTGGAAGAGATTGCTTACCGCATGGGCTATATTGACGAAGAAGGCCTGCGCAAATGCGCCCAACCTTTAGCCAGTAATGGATATGGTCAATATTTGTTAGGTTTTTTGGATGGACTGCAAAAATGAAAAAGATTTTACAGATTGGAAAGGTTGGTCAATTAGGCTGGGAACTGCTGCGAACCTGCGCTCCTCTTGGTGAGGTGGTCGCGCTGGATTACCCTGATGTGGATCTTTCTGACAGTAAAGGTTTACGGGAACTTGTGAGAAGTGTCAAACCAGACATCATTATTAATGCTGCTGCTTACACTAGAGTGGATAGGGCTGAAAGTGAGCCTGAAAAAGCCAGGGCAATCAACGCAACTGGCCCGGGAGTGCTGGCAGAAGAAGCAAAAAAGATCAATGCTGTTTTGGTGCACTATTCGACCGATTATGTCTTTGATGGTACCAAGGGCAGACCGTATGTGGAGACAGACAAACCGAATCCATTAAGTGTTTATGGACAGACCAAATTGGAGGGTGAGCAAGCTGTTGCGGCATCGGGTTGTGTGAATTTGGTGCTGCGTACAAGTTGGGTTTATTCGATGCGCCAGGGCGGTTTTGTGACCAAAGTGCTGCAATGGGCTCGAGAGCAAGAGGTCATGCGCGTGGTGGATGATCAAATCAGTGGTCCAACCTCAGCCCGCATGTTGGCAGAAATTACTGCGCTGATTCTGGCCCAGGGGCGCGATGATGTGTTCGGGTATCTCAAAGAAAAAGGCGGTTTATATCACTGCGCCGGCGGCGGTTCCTGCAGCAGGTATGAATGGGCAAAGGCTATTTTAGAGCTTGACCCACACAGAGAAGAACAGGTGGTCAAAGAACTGCTGCCCGCCAAAAGCACTGACTTCGCCGTATCAGCCAATCGACCAAATGTATCTGTATTATCAAACCAGCGCCTTCAAAGGGTTCTGCATATTTATCCAGCAACCTGGGAACCTGAATTGTGTTTTGAATTGACTAGAGGTGGAAATGTTTAAAAAATTGCGTTATATCAAACAATATTTCGCACTTAGAAAAAGTGGCCTTTTTGATGCCAGATTTTATATGTTAACTTATCCAGACGTCCGAAGAGCTGATGTCAACCCGCTTTGGCATTACCTTGTAACAGGCTGGAGAGAATATCGTGATCCTTCAGAAAACTTTAGTACAGAACTTTATCTGACAAACAATCGCGACGTGGCAACCTCAGGCGTCAATCCGCTTTACCATTTTCTTAAGTTTGGGCAAAAAGAGGGACGATTAACTGTTCCCGCGGAAAAAAAAAGCCACTAATCAGTTACGGCAAAAACAGGTTGTTTGATCCTCGAAACATAGCGTCCGACGGGGAGCACATTCTCGTAATCGATGAACGCATTCCAGCAAGGAGGTTAGGGGCTGGCTATCCAAGAGCCGTTGAGATTCTTGAGATTTTGCATAAGAATGGATACAGGATCAGTTTTTTGCCTTCCGCGGTTAGAGAGCGTATTCAACCTGAAACGGAACAGTTACTTGCTTTGGGCATTGAGATAGTTGAGTCCTTTGAGGATTTGAGCCAACCTGATGATATCGATGTAGTCATGATCAGTCGGCCGCGTGTTTTTGCGAAGGAGTGCGACCTGATCAGACAGCAGTTTCCTGAAGCTTGGCTGGTATATGACGCCGAAGCACTTTTCTATACCAGGGAACTCTTGCGCAGCCAAGTATTAGGAATCGATACTTTGATTGAGGACATCGAACAGCAGAAGAAACACGAAATGTCCTTGATTGAACTGGCGGATCAGGTTATAGCAGTGTCGGATCATGAACGTGAGATTATGCTGCAGGAGAGCACCCAAAAGAATATTGTTGTTTATGGTTATTATCCCCCCAAAAAAGAAGGCGGCCTGCCCTTTGAGCAGCGTGAAGGTGTACTTTTTGTGGGCAGCTTTGTTGCAGGTCCGGGCAGCCCGAATGAAGATGCCGCCTTATGGTTCACTAAGGAAGTATGGCCTGAGGTTCAAAAAGAACTTGGCTGTAAGCTCTACATTGTTGGCTCTGAGCCAACGGAAGCGGTGAAAGATTTGGCGGGTGATAATGTGATTGTGACGGGTTATGTTGAAGATATTGGGTACTACTACGACCATTGCCGGGTGAACGTTGTGCCTACAAGGTTCTCGGCTGGGATTCCGTTAAAAGTAATTGAAGCATTAGCCTATTTAATCCCAACGATTGTGTCCTCGATCATTTTTAAGCAATTGCCACAATCTGAAGAGAAAGTGTTTGAAGCTTCTTCTAAGGAAAAGTGGATCGAGCACATTCTGACTGTATACACTACCCCCAGCCTGTAAAACCGTCACTCTTGCGGGAAATAGCCGCTCAAAAATTTGCGTGATAGAATTTTACGGCTAATGGTTGAAGTACAACAAGAAATCTAGAGGTAAAAAAATTGGCCAAAACAAAGATTTTAGCAGATAATGTCAGTGAAGTCTTAGCAGCTTGTGTTTTCTCGTTCACGCTGTTTTTCTTTGCTCCGATCTCTGTTATCATTCATGAGTGAGATTGATTGAAATTATTGACAGGCATGAGAGAATGAAGGTGGAGACAAATTACTGAAAAGCGAGTTGGCCCTTCAGTGATCCGGTATAATTCTTAATTAACTTGGCAAGTAACACAGAAATTAACACAGTGTATTGGGGAATGTTTTTGGTTTTTACTGTCGTTAGTAGTGATTATTGAAAGAAAGGTAACTAAACATAATGCAAAACCTATTTTCCATAATATCCAAGCCTGAACTTTATCTCGATCCTGGCTCAGGCAGTATGCTCATTCAACTCATTCTTGGGGCGGTACTAGGATTGGGTGTGGTGGTAAGGGTATTCTGGAAGAACATCAAAGACTTCTTCACCGGAGGTAGGGGAAAAGCTGAAGAAGCAGCTGACCCAACTGCAGTTACTGAAGACCCAACACGGATATTAGCTGAGGTTGATGACACCCCAACAGATCCAAAACTCTAAACAAATCTGAAAGGACATCAGATGAGTGAAAAAGTAAGCGGGTCCTTCAGAGATCCGAGTGGCTTCATGTTTAAGCACAATGGCCAGTTGTATCGCCAGGTAAACCAGAAATATCGTGAAGAATATGACCTGCTCATGACGTCTGGTCTTTATAACCAGCTGACCAAGTCAAAGACATTGGTCGTTCACACGGAAGTTGACCTCGAGCTTGCGCCAATGCCGGAGATCGCTTACAAAGTCATTCAACCGGATGTGGTTGAGTTCATCTCCTATCCTTACGAATGGTGCTTCAATCAACTCAAGGATGCCGCCATCCTGACATTAGCAATTGCCCGCAGAGCGCTTGAGTTTGGCATGAGCCTCAAAGACGCCAGTGCGTACAATATCCAGTTCCAGCAAGGACGTCCAATCTTCATAGACACACTATCGTTTGAGAAGTATGAAGAAGGCATGCCATGGGTGGCCTATCGGCAGTTCTGCCAACACTTCCTGGCTCCGCTTGCTTTGATGGCCAAGAAGGACATTCGCCTCGCTCAGATGCTGCGTCTGCACATCGACGGCATCCCGCTTGACCTGGCCTCCAAACTATTACCTGGAGGCACCCGGTTGAACTTCGGACTGGCTTCACACATTCATCTGCATGCCAGGTCGCAGGAACGCTATGCCGATAAAGAGGTCTCGCAAGCAGAGGTAAAAGGCCGCATCAGCAAGTCCGCGATGTTGGGTCTGTTTGACAGCTTGCTCTCTACGGTAAGAAGCTTGAGAGTCAAAACCATTCAGACTGAATGGACTGATTACTATCAGGATAACAATTACACCGAAGCCTCGTTTGAAGCTAAGCGTCAGCTGGTGAAATCCTTCATTGAGAAAGTGAATCCCAAGCAAGTCTGGGATCTGGGTGGAAACACCGGTGAATTCAGCCGGGCGGCCAGTGATCTGGGCATTCCAACAGTTTGCTATGACATCGACCCTGGGGCAGTACAGCAGAACTATGACTTGGTAAAGAAGAACAAAGAAAAGTTCATGCTGCCACTGTGCATGGATCTGACCAATCCTTCCCCTGATCTGGGGTGGCACAATGCGGAACGTGAGTCCATGCAAACGCGTGGACCGGTTGACCTGGTCATGGCATTAGCACTCATTCACCACCTGGCCATCTCTAACAACGTGCCGCTGGTAGATGTAGCCAATTACTTCGCGGACCTGGGTGAGCATCTGATCATTGAGTTTGTGCCCAAGAGCGACTCACAGGTCAAACGATTATTGGCTTCCAGGGTTGATATCTTCCCTGATTACTCTCTTAATGGTTTCAAGAAAGCATTTGAAGAACAATTCACCCTTAAACTACAAGAACAAGTACCTGGTTCGGAGAGGACGATTTTCCTCTTTACACGAAAGGCTCAATTTTGATGAAGACAATATTAACAAAAATTGTTAATACCAATTCAAGACTAATCATGTCAATTGCTAATTCTGTTTATTGGAAGGTAAACTTTTATGCAATATTATTAAGCGTTACGATATTTCTGGTGATGGAATGGCTATTCATAATCACAAAACCATCGTTCTTAAGCTTATCGCCATTTATTGAAAAATTCATTGTTTTGGCTGTGTCAATAGCTTTTGTTACTGCCTTGTTGCTATTGGTTTCAGTGCCTTTGGTAATTATTTCATCCCTCATTAAACAGAATAAGTCTTTAAGGTCATGCTTTGTTTCGGTTATTCCTGCCTTCGTCCTTTCTTGTCTAGTTTTATTGCTAATTGATAACTTTACATATACACTTTTCAAGGTTGGCATTGTTAATTCCACTGATTTTCGAAAAATCGCTTATTTAGTTATCTTTGTTGTTTTGCTGGTTTATTTCACTTGCGAAATTAAAAAACGGATATCAAATATTGGTCAAATACTCTCGAATAACAACAATTACACTTATATTTTTATTACTGTGATCCTGAGCAGTGTCATTTTCTTTCCATTTGTTACAACAACAACCAAGCTCGAACTGAACTCTTCAAAACAGTCAGTGAATTCGACTAGTCCAAACATCATCCTACTTACCGCAGACGCGGTGGAGGCTGACCATTTAAATGTGTATGGGTATGCTCGCCAAACGACACCGTTTCTCAGTTCAATAATTGATAAGCTGGTAATTAGTAATAATTATTTCAATAATAGCAGTAAAACGACTGGGTCACTTACATCCATACTGACGAGTAAGTACCCTACCACTACACGGGTTCTTTACCCCCCTGACCTCTTAAGGGGTAGTGATTCAATTGAACACTTGCCAGCGGTTTTGCGAGATAATGGCTACTATGTAGCTCAATTTAGTGTCCGTCATTTCGGTGACGCCTTGGATCTAAATTTCCAAGACGGATTTATGGAAGCTAATGGAATTAGTGTAGAAACTAAAGGCTTGTCATATTTGCTCAATGAGAAATTTCCGTCTAACACAAAACTCTTTCTTAATGAAGTTGAAGTTCGTCTGACTGACAGACTGAAACATATATTCTTTATCATGGAAATGGAAAACACTTATGTGCAGATCACTCAGACTCAAAGGGATTATGAAGATATCGAGAAGATTGACCAGACAGTAAATCTCATAAGAAAACACCAAGAACCCGTATTTGTTCACATTCACTGGATGGGTACACACGGTCCTTCTTTTTACCCGGATTCCACAGCTTTTTCTGCAGGGATTGATAAGGCCACGCAAGAGCCATGGGATACAAACCTATATGATGATGCTATCATTGACCTCGACACAGGGATAGCGAGACTTTACAATTCTCTTGATGAATCCAATGAACTTGATAATACGCTTGTTGTCATAACAAGCGATCATGGTATAAATTTTAGTACAGAGAAGAGACTACCTCTAATTCTCCTGGGCTCAGATTTGCATAAGCCCAGTAATCTCCCTGGAAATGCTCAAAGTTTGGATGTTGCCCCTACAATACTGGATTACTTAAATATTTCCCAACCAAATTGGATGGAGGGGAGATCGCTACTGAACCAAGCTAAAGGATCTAGCCTAATACTTAATATGGGAACCAACAATATGAATCTTGATGAAACGCAGGGTTGGATTATTGATCTTAACACAATCAAACCCCCTTTCTTCCAATTTGATTACATTAATCTTATTGACTGTGACAGAATATACCAACTTGATCTTGAGAATTATGTGTGGACTAATGAGAAGATACAAGATTACCATGGTGTATGCTCGGAGGATGATTACCTGCCAACCGATGAAATTAGAACTATTGTCATAGAGAGACTTCAAAAGGATAAATTTGAGTTTGAAGTCTCATCTATCCCGGCGATATCTACAGACTGGATTGAGTTTGTCAACGTGAATAATCAAATGGCTGAAACAGTGTTTAAGAATATCCTGAAAAGTGGTTGGTCAGAACCTGAGAGTTGGGGAACTTGGTCTTTGGGCAATCAATCAAATCTAAGCCTTCCGTTAACTTATCTGGATCCACGTGATTATTGGTTTGTTACACTTTTAGTTCAGCCATTAGTGCTAGAAGGTCATCCCTCTACATCTTTAAGCATTGATGTTGATGGAAGGAACTTGTGGAGTGGCGAACTAACCCAAACGAGTAAGATTAGACTTCCTCTTATATTACTTGAACGTCAAACAACAATTGATATTGGGCTATTTGTTGAAAATCCCGAATCACCTCTACGGCTCGGGGTCTCAGGTGATGACAGGCTATTAGGTGTGGGGCTAATCGGCTATCAGTTTTCGAAATAGCATTATTCACCAGAAATCCTGCATGTTGATGTTAAAAAATGGTTGAACATCGAGAAAATCGTATTCTTGTTAGGTGGAATTACAAGAAATGACTTAATGCCGCACTCCTCCAACGGTTTTTGGATTTTGTTTTGTCATGATAAAACCTTCCGCCATATCCATTATTTTAAGAATTAATATAAAGAGTTGACCTATTTATTGTTAACAAGACATAGTATTTACTTGTAAGACACAAAACGAAGCTGCTGTCTCCAATTCAAATTGAAGCTTAAAATTTTGAGATTAATATATTGACGCTTTCTTTCCACGAGATGAGTTTTACCTTGGAGACAAGATTTTGAGATTTACGAAAGTCAACTTTGGACATCTCCAATATCTGACTTTCTAAAGTGGGAGTTCCTTGTGATTGAAAATAAAACGCTCCTTCTCCGACTACCTCACGAAAAACAGGAATATCTCTCGCGATAGTTGGCACTTGGTGCAGTGCTGCTTCAATAATTGGCAAACCAAAACCTTCGTCGTGTGATGCAGCGATGATGGCTTTTGAGTGTTGGTAGATCAAATTGACTTCACAGTCAGATGGGTTCTCAATAAAGAAGAATCGTTTTTTCTTTTCAGGATGATTTTGGATTCTGAAAATTGTGTCCTCTTTTGACCAGCCTATCTTTCCTGCAAATATGAGAAAAAATGGCCAGCCTTCCTTCCACAAGTTTTCAAAAGCATCCAGGACTGTTCGGTGACCTTTTCTTGGTTCAATCGTGCTGATCATTGAAAATATTGGTTGATCGGTCGAAAATATCGTTAATAGATCGTTGCGAATGTCACTCTCATCGACAGTCTCAATAATTTCTGCTCCAGGTGGAACGATGCTTATTCGCATTTCCTTGCCTATGTTCTCAATAATTCCGTAGGCAAGGAGATCGTTTTTGACATGTTGAGATGTACACACAATCTGGTCGCTATTTCTGGTAACCTGGCTCAACCATTCTGGAAACACTTTCGTTATGTTCCCAGTGAAAAATTGTGGGTATTTGTACGGTAGCAGATCGTGTATCAAAGTAATCACTTTCCCACCATTTGTTTGTATCTGATTGAGCACAGGAAGATATGCGGAATAAAAGTCCCAGACCATGTCAGGCATTAAAATTGACGAGCCTTTCGTGAGCCGGATTATTTGCTCTTCTCCCAAAAAGCCTGTTTGCAACTCCAATAATTTTTCTGAAAACCTGGCTGCAAAATAGATCCGGTCATCCTTAAGAAACACTGGAACGACCTGGAAGGATAATCCTTTCCTACTCAGCAATTCTCTGGTTAGATTCTTGACAACTCTTTGAATGCCAGATCGGTAATCGAACCGATTTGTTGTGGTTACATCTATATAAAGACACGGCGATGGATCTTCAGACAATCGAGGAGTTTGCTCGCATGGCCATTTGAGGACTATTTTTTTCATTGGGCTTTAATAATATTTTCCCATATTTAGTTCGTTGAATAGCTGGACATACTTTTCGCCAACCTTTTCAAAGGAATGTTCTTCTGCATATTTCGAGGAAGCCTCTGCTAATTCGGCAAGCCTGGCTGGGTTTGCGTGTAGCTTGGAAAGCTTTGACGCGATAGTGTTTGGGTCGATATTTTCCAGTACTTCGCAGATATTGCGAATTTCCTTGAAAATATTGCTATTGGATACCATGAGCGCTCTTTTCGATGTAAGGGCCGTTGTCGCGGATGCGCTTGAACCTTCGTTGCTGGGGTGGTAAGGTAGAAGAATCAAATCGCAGGCATGTAGATAATGCAATACCTGTTCAATCTCCATAAATTCGGTTAACAGTTTGACGTTCCTCTCCAAATTATGAGAAGAAATGTATTCAAAGCATTGATCTACATATACTTTGGAGTCGGGTGTCTCTGACGATGAATGAAGTCCAAGGAAGCAAATATCCGGTATTTCTTTTCTTAGAAGGTTGATCGATTCCAGAGCTTCCAGCACACCTTTATGAGGGCGCAAGAAACCAAAGCCTCCAACTACAAAGCTGGATTTAATACCTAATTCATTCTGGACCATTTGTTTGTCTTCGTCGTCGATTTCCAGCAAACCAAGCGGAATATGAACAACGTTACCAAGACCAACTTGGGATAACAGCTCCTTTTCGTCAATCGTGTGGACGATGTATTGTACATTCTTAGGATAAAGAGTCTCAAACGCTAAGAGCAAATCAAAATTCATATCCCTTGAGTTGTGCAGGGTTACTGAGACAGAGATGTCGTTATTTAGGCACTCTTTCATTAGCTTGATCAGTTTATTTTGCGGGAAAAAACCAAGATGGTATTGAATGTTCAAGTGAGTTAATTGGGCTAACAACATCTCATTAACAATTTTTTCGATGTCAACTGACGAATTAACCCAATTTTGGTAGTCATAATGCCAACCAAGTATCTTGGGTCTCGTTATATCTTCGATAATATTAAAGCTTGTGCTATCCTGGTTATGATTCACTACAAACGTTATTGGACCCAACTTCTTTTCAATTTCTCTGACCAAACTTTGCGTATAATCTGCAATTCCGCATTTGACGTTCCATGAAGAAAAAATAGCAATTCTATTTTGCTTCTCTTCAGACGATCCGACTTTTCGCTTTTCGTTCCAAGTGGCATTAAGCAGTTTTCCAAGCTCAGGTGAAATCTTTTCGTAAGAATATGACTTTTCGACCAACATTCGATTACTTTTACCTAATCGAACAATCTTTTCTTTATCGCTTGCCAAGTTGCTAATCGCCTCAACGATTTCCTCAGGAGCACAAACAATAATTCCTGCCCTGGTTCGATCCGTAATTCCTCTGGCTCCAATCACGGTGCTGATTACAGGGAGACCACCTGCCATAAAATCAAACATCTTTATATTAGTGCCAGAACCACTGAACATTGGATTAATCGCGATATCTGAGGCTTTAAAATAATCCAGTTTCTGAGCGTCATCAATATAGCCAGTCACAATCACATTCTGAGGGATTGGGTAGCTGGAATTAAGTCTTTCACCAACTCCACCAGCAACGATGAATTGAAGGTTCGGTAAGTTTGGTGCCAAATCCTTGAGTATAAAATCCGCTGCTTCTACATTTGGTTGATAATCACTACCGATAAAAATCGAGGTAAATTTTGTGATCCCCAATCTTTCTTTATAGTGCTTCTTTTCAGAGGGTGGAATCGGCTTGACATTCTTCGTAAAAACACCGTTGGGAACTAACCTGCACTTATAGGTGGGTATGTGATAATGCTCTGTAAAGGAGAGCGCATCTTCCATGGAACACACGAGAATGATATCGGCTCTTTTGCAAAGATCCTCTTCGATCCGAAACACCTCATCAACAACAGCAGTTCCAATGCCCCCTTGATCGTCCAATAATGATTTACGCAATCCGCCCTCAAAATTTTGCGAATCATAAACAACAACTTGACCTTCTATGATCGCATCAGACACCAAAGGATAGACCCAGGGATGAGAGAAAACTAAAACGTCAGCGTTGCGCATGTGGCTGCGCACATAGTACTCGTAATCAGGTGATAAATGACCAAGCTGGTGAAAAGTTGTGTCTATGAGAATTTTTCCATTGGCTTTGTTTTTAAGCTCAAGTGCGGCGTTGATATGTCGTTGGGATAGTGGAACGTTAAGTTCTCTTAATGACTCACTTAGAAGATGGTCACGAAAAGCTTCTCCATCCCAGTCATAGGTGCCAATATAGAGTGATTCATTTTCATTAAGATTGTGGTATAGCCCAAGCAACCGAATTCGTCCACCACCTACAGGGGGATCAATTGGTTGCATATCAAGTATCAGGATTTTTGGTTTTTCTGAACCAAGATGATTATCTTCTTCGTTCATTTTTTGCTTCCCCCCAATGATTCTAATAGTCTTTCGACCGGTTTGTCCCATGTTATGTTCAGTGTGTCTACTTTTCCTTGTTGACCTAGCCTGTAAGCTAATTGTTTGTTTTCGTAAAGCAGATCAATTTTCTGAGCAATCTCTTGCGGGTTTGGATTACATACAAATCCCGATTTACCGTGTTTTACGAGATATGTAGGTTCACCAGAATCAACGCAGGTGATAACAGGTTTACCCGACCGAAAAGATTCTAAAGTTACCAATCCAAAATCTTCGTGTAATGGGATGAAAGGCACACACAATGCATTTGCATAATACGATCTCATCTCTGTTTCAGTTATTCTCCCCAAAAATTCAACTTTCTCATTACTGCCGTTTCTTACATTACAATTGTTCTCATCTTCGCCAGTTCCAGCAATAAAACATTTAACTGGTGACTTAACATATTTCATCGCATCTATGAGAAGCCATTGTCGCTTCCAGCGATGCAGACGACCTGGCAAAAAGACGTGTTTGAACTTTCCTTCGTAAAAATTGTCTCTATATAAGCCCTGGTATAGTACTTCGGAATCCACTTGATTATACAGTCTAAGCCGAAGAGCAACTTCATTACCGATGGTAAAGATTCTCCTTATTTTTTTTGAATGAAATGCCAGAGTATCTAGCTTTGTTATTAATTGTCTTTGCTCAAACTGTTGAGATGAGGGCTTCTTATATTCCTCATAAAACATATCATAGAAAACACGGATACTGTGTTGCATGTAAGAAATGTGATTTTTGTGTTGAATCATGTGTGCTGGAGCTTTTGTCGAAATAACCCCATCAAATTCTCTTAGATCGAGGTCGTAGAAATCGACATAAGATTTTTGGATACCCTCAAAACTGGTTTCATCACAAATTGGACAGATTAATTCGGCTTGGTGGCCGTGCTGTTGGATGGTTTCAACCAATCCTTTATAAAATGATTCAGCCCCGCCGATTGTTCCAGATGGTGATTTAGTTCCGACTACAGCAATTTTCATCTTAATTTAGCCCCCTTGTTCTCGAGAATGATATGTCCTTGCTGAGCGAAGCTGTCCGGATTTGTTCAATAGTATTGTCTAATTCTACTGCACTGTCCATCGCGTAAGGGGGTTGGCTTAATTCGTTAATTAGAAGGTTTAAATCAGGCTTATCCCGAGCAACAGCTCCCTCATCGATAGCTAGAGAAATCTCGGTCTCAATCAAGGACTCATCCCTGTTGATACTCTTTTCTTGTGAGTTTCCAAAGATTTTCCTAAGGACACGGCCAATAATCCTTAATGGCCGTGTCAGCCGGAAAGATTTACTGGAGTATACGCCCATTAGTTCATCAACCACAGCTTGCTGATCTTTGATGGAGTTTTGGATTTTTGATTCCAGAATTTGCTTCTGTTTTTCTAGGTCACCAATTTGGTTCTTTAGACTCTGAATATTCTGTAGCTGGTTTTCAATTGTTCCTTCGTAATTTACAACTTTCTTTGAAACTTCCGTGTATTGCTCGATTATCTCAGGTATCTGATTTTGGAATTCTTGAAAAATAGCGCCAAATTGAGAAGTTATAAAACCTTTTATTTCAGCGGAAGAGCCTTTCATCTGTTTGATGGTTTTGTTTGTTAATATTGAAATTTCCTCTTTGTATTTTCGATCTAAATCGCTCAACCCTTCCACAACAGATATATTGCTTATTGTGGTTTTATCCGTTAATGATGATATATCTTCTGTGAATTTATCATCCAATTTACTTAACCTATCCGAAATAGCCATGTTGACTTTAGAAATTTCGTCGTTGAGAGCGCCTTCAATCTTTTTAAAATCTGCCAGGGTTTGTTCGTCAAGAGCCTTTGATAGATTAGCAAAAGAGACCCCGTATGACTGACCAAATGGTGCATCAAACTTTTCAAGAATTTTCTTCGACCCCTTTTTTTGGGCAATAATCCCGTAATCTGGGCTAACATTGACAAAGAGATCGCCAACGGTTATCCGCCCCCCGAGCAAACTAGCTGGTTCCTGCAATCTAACGATGATTTGCCTCTTAAAACCGATATAGTCTACCAGAAATGATATGAACTGCATGGGAATGGGTCGTAAATGGGTAGGATCGAGATAGAAAGATTCTGTCGCAACTTTAGCATTTTCAGGATTGGGGGTTTCAAGTATCAGCAATCCACCAGGTAATAACACCCTCTGAGCTTGATTGAGAAGATCCGTCAGGTAAGAAAAAGGAACGTGCTCGATCAGATGAAAAGCCGAGACCAGGCTCTGGCTTTCGTTCGGTAAGGTTTGTAAAAACTCTAAAGCGTCACTGTTCCTATAAACAACCCCCTCATGATTGTCATTGTCAATCATGAGATCGTTTATATCAACGCCAGTTGGAGAGAAACCGTTCTCTGCCAATATGTGGACCCACTCACCACGCCCACAGCCAAGATCAACTGCAAAATTGTGGGAATGTACTTCTTTTAAGGGCAAGATAAACGGAAGATAAAAGCGCTGTCGATTTGTAATCATCTCAGCGCTCCCCCGATATTTGTCTTCAAAAGTGCGGTAAAATTGATTAAAATCGAACATTGATATCTCCTCGCGTAAATATATCATCTAATGAATAAACTGTCATGGGGAATTAATAAAGAAAGGCTAAATGAAAAAGAAAGCAATAATCACAGGGATTTCCGGCCAAGATGGCTCCTATCTTGCGGAACTGTTACTCAATCAAGGGTATGAGGTTCATGGTATTGTTCTGCAGATTGAATATGAAACGCCCGATCAATCATTTTCAAAACTTACAAACGTGCTGGATGAAGTTCGGCTTCATACAGGTTCAATCGAAGCTTATCCATCTTTAATGGAAATTTTTAAAAGGGTACAACCAGATGAATGCTATCATCTTGCGGCAGCCTCATTTGTTTCCTTTAATTTAGAAAATGAATTCTCAATTTTTAATGTCAACATTAATGGGACCCATAATGTTCTATCCGTAATAAATCAATTCACTCCAAATTGCAAGTTTTATTTTGCTGGTTCATCTGAGCTTTTTGGAAATGCTAGTTACTTTCCTCAAAATGAAAAAACACCTTTTAATCCTCGCTCAGCTTATGGTGTTTCAAAATTGACGGGATACCATCTGACTCGATTGTATCGAGAGAACTATGGTTTGTTCGCCTGTAACGGCATCTTGTATAATCATGAATCTCCCAGGCGGGGGATCGAGTTTGTGACCCGCAAAATCACACGGGCGGCGGCTCATATTAAAAAGGGTCTTATTGATTCTATTTCTCTTGGCAACCTTGATGCAAGAAGAGATTGGGGCTATGCCAAGGACTACGTTAGGGCAATGTGGTTGATGTTACAACAACCAACCCCAGATGACTATGTTATCTCTACGGGCGAGTTGCACACGGTTAGAGATTTGTGCGAGACCGCCTTCGGCTATCTTGATCTGGATTATCAAGAATATGTGAAAGTTGACGAGCGATATATTCGGCCAGATGAGTCAATGCCTTTGGTAGGGGATTCCTCAAAAGCTCGACATGTATTAGAATGGCAACCGACGATCACTTTTAAACAAATGATTGAAATGATGGTTGATCACGAATTGTATAACATTGAAAAGGAAACAAATTTATGAAAAAGGCAGTTATTACCGGGATTACAGGGCAAGACGGTTCGTATTTAGCAGAACTTCTTCTTGACAAGGGATATGAAGTTCATGGCATCATCCGTCGCGCATCAACATTCAATACCCGGAGAATCGATCATATTTACAAAGATCCTCACACTAATGGAGAAAAACTATTCTTGCATTACGGAGATTTAGGGTCTACAGGGGTGTTGGATGACGTTATTTACGATGTAAAACCTGAAGAAGTTTATAATTTAGCTGCCCAGAGTCATGTGAAAGTCAGTTTTGAGATGCCGGAATACACTGCAGATACGACTGGGGTTGGTGCCGCGCGTGTGCTAGAAGCTGTGAGAAGGGTTAATAAAGATATCAAGTTTTACCAGGCATCGACAAGTGAGTTGTTTGGGGCTGCCAAACCACCTCAAAACGAGCAAACGCCATTTTATCCAAGAAGCCCTTATGCAGCAGCTAAACTCTATGCCTACTGGATGGTTATTAACTATAGAGAAGCTTACAATCTCTTTGCCAGCAATGGAATCTTGTTCAATCACGAGTCCCCTCGTCGCGGGGAGACATTTGTTACGAGGAAAATAACTAGAGCATTGGCTGCCATTCAGGCAGGTTTACAGGACAAATTATTTTTAGGAAACCTGGATTCAAAGCGTGATTGGGGTTACGCGCCGGAATATGTTGAAGCCATGCATCTGTTGTTGCAACAAGACGAGGCTGGTGATTATGTCATTGGCACGGGTGAATCGCATTCAATTCGAGAGTTCCTTGATGAATCTTTTGGTTATGCAGGGATGGATTGGCATAAGTATGTTGAGATCGACCCGCGTTATTTCAGGCCGACTGAGGTGGACTATCTTCTTGCAGATCCAACAAAATTTAAGCTAAAAGTTGGTTGGGAGCCGAAGGTTAAATTCCACGAGCTGGTGAGAATTATGGTTGATGCTGACTTGGAATTACTTGGGATTTTGCATCCTGGTGAAGGAAAGAAAATCATCGACGAAAAGTTTGATGGTTGGCACCGTTGGGAACACCAAAAATCTACTATGGAGTAGGAGTCATTCGAATAAAGTAATATATGTTTCAAAATACTTATTGGACACGATCCCAAATACTTAGCAAGATGAGGTTATGAAAATAATCAAATCAAAGAGAATGGGATCGTGTTCTAATGATTTTTACATCTGATTGAGTATGTCAAAAAAATAAACAAACGGACTGATCTGAAAGAGATTGGAAGAAGCTTAAAAAAATGCCTGTGAATAGGTTTTAACCCCAAGTTGCTTGAATTTGGCATGAGCCCTAAAACTACCAGCAGGAATAATTCCATTTTCACTATGGAATTACATTTTTAGTTTACACGCTGTCATTTGAGAGTTTTGTATGTTCGATGGAATGATAAATCTACTAAAACTTAGCCCTATAGAAATTTATTTGTTAGGCATGGGCTAACCCTATCAAACTAAAGGTTTTGTTAGTAAGGGAAAATAGCATGGTTTATTTGCCCAAGATTATGAGAATAAGGGTATTATTATCTTCATGTTGAATATTTATCGTATGTAGCGTTTCCAAAGCTATTACATTTTATTTATTGACAGGGATAAACTAATTGGATCAAATTCGTGTTTCCGCGAAAATTAACAATAATACATGGGTACTGGTAATCCTTGTATTCTTTTGCTTTGCATCGATCTTTGTTGCTCTAAGACTTAATACTTCCATTGCTCCAGATGAGCACAATCACTTTTTGTTTGTGAAAGAATATGCAACCACCCTGGGAAAACCATTAGATAGCGAAAGTACGCTAAAGACAGGTTGGTATATAAAAGACAACCCATATCTCTATTATTGGATTTCTGCCAGGGCGTACACCGTGATGCACTGGATAAAACCAAATCTTACAGATTGGCAAGCACTTCAAGGACTGCGCATGTTGAGTGTTATCTACTCAACATTAAGTATGTGGTTTCTTTTTAAGACTAACAAATTATTGATAGAAAATAAGTGGCTGCAACTCTTGCCAATATTTTTGCTGTCGAATACCTTGATGTTTGTATTTTTAAGTGGTGCTGTAAGCTATGACCCTATGGCGATCATGTTTTGTTTTTTGGCTGCTTACTTCTTAATCCGTGCATTCAAACTGATTAATTTCTGGCGAAGTTCAATTCTTTTTCTTCTTATGGTCGGACTTGGAAGTTTGGTTAAATATCCAATTACACCGTTTGCCTTCGTTACGGTTATATCTTGGTTGGTTTTCATATCAATTAAGCGGGCTCAATTACCCAAATTACAGCTAAAAGAAAATCTTATTCTGATTTCGTTAGTTGCGATTGTGCTCTTTGCCAACGTGTATCTCTATGGTCACAACCTTATTGTCTATCGCGATTTAACCCCTGATTGCAATGAATTATTTACTAAAACCCAATGTGAATTAAGCCCATTTCATCAACGTGCCGTTAGGTTTGCAGATCCGGAAAGCCCTAATCTATATGAAAGTATCAAACAGGGTGGGCCAACCCCACTGGAATATTTTTTTGACTCCTGGAATTATTTGATTCTAAAAAGTATCTATGGAATCTTAGCTCACAATAACTATGCCCCAAAACACATCATTTCTTTTTTTCAAGCTTACTATATATTAATAATTTTGTTGGCAGCTCGGCACATAAAAAAGTTGCAAAACCAATGGCCATACATTTTTGCTATAACGATTTTTTATGCAACCATTGTCTTCATAATAAACATTAAAACTGAACTTGCTTATGATTATGCCCATTTTTCAATTCAGGGTCGCTATTTATTCCCTGTTATTGGTTTTGTTTACCTGATCATATCCTGGGTTATTGAGAACATAAGTAATTCACGAAGTCAACTCATTATTGCCTTTATAACAACAACGTTGTTCTTATATTCGGGTCCAATAAAGTTTGTACTTAATTGGAATGGATTCTTTGAACAG
>Ga0123334_1003340_pt1 | contig 17455 bp, 10 predicted proteins | sample BiotimSIPDNA_FD_89706 | JGI IMG/M metagenome (GOLD analysis project Ga0123334, IMG submission 89706) | Anaerobic biogas reactor microbial communites from Washington, USA - Biogas_R1 time_0 SIP DNA | ecosystem: Engineered > Bioreactor > Anaerobic > Unclassified | place: Washington, USA... | reverse complement strand
TGATGGTGAAATCAATGCGGAACTGATCCGAGGCGATGCGCAGGCTCACCAGTGTGGCCAGGGCGCAGAGGAACCAGAATACTGTCACTGCGCTTAGGATGCCGAGAATTTTGGCAATGATGAACACCGGCCGTTGCACGGGTTTTGAGAGTAGCAGCAGGGCCGTGCCGTTGTCAATCTCGCGCGAGATGGCGTAGCTGGCAATGAGCACCGATATCACCCAGCCGAAGATCATCGTCGTTGCCATGCCGCTGTCAATCACCAGCTTGTCTTGGGCGCGGAAAACAAACATGGTGAACAAAGGGAAGAGTCCGATCATGCTCAAGGCGCTAAGCAGCACCAGGAGGAAAATCGGCTCGCGCAGACTCTCGCGGAAGGTGTTTTTGGCTATTTGAAAGAGCGCAGTGAACATGGGTGTCGGACCTGTCTCGGGCTATATGGGGGTGAAAATGACTTGTCAGCGCTTATTTGCCGGCGCCGGCCTGGGAAATCTTGTCGCTGTATTCGCGGTATTGTTTGAGCAGGCTGCGGTGGTCGAGCCACTCGCCCAGGACCTGGGCGTTCTTTTCCCAGTCGGCGCTGTCAAGAATGATGACGGAGTAGTCAGCGCGGAGCAAGTCAACGAACTGTTTGGGTACGTAGTCCGTGCCACCGAGGACGACAATGCGCTTGGGGTTGATAAAGGCCACGGTTTCCAGGAAATTGCCTTCGCCGATATCGACGGCTTTATTGCCATCAATCATGTAAAAGACGCGTTGGGTGCCGTCCACATCGGGGGAAAAGAGGACAATGGGCTGCTTGGTGCGCACCTGCGCGAGTTCGGCCAGCAGGCGCGAATTGAGGACATTGGCCGTAATCATCAGCGTTTCGGCCCGGGCTCGCGAGTTGCGCCGGAAAGGATTGAGGCTCACGGCGTAACTGCTTGCAGTAACAGCAATCAGCACGAAAAGAACAATGACCGACATCCCACGAATTTTCATTGACTGGACTCCCTTGGTTGTGGCAGAGCGCGAAACTCCCGAAAGGCCGACGTTGGACAGTTGTCCGGCGTCATGTCGAAATAAACAAAGACAATACTATGCCGGAAAAGCGACAACTTTCAACTAATGCAAATGGCATTATTGGTGTTGTCGGGGTCTCGTTGTGGCTTCAGACGAGTCCGGCGATGAATTCTTTAGCGCGCATGGTTGGCCACCATTCCTGGTCGAGGCCGGGGGTGATGAAGCCACAGTGGCCGCCGCTTTCGGGCATTTCCAGGTAGAGGTATTGGCTTTTGGCGGCCTTGTCTTCCGGGAAGCAGTTCCCAGCCAGGAAAGGATCATTGCGGGGGTTGACCATCAAGGTTGGCACGGCGATATCGTCGAGCCAGTTGAATGCGGATGCCTGGCGCCAGTAGTCTTCCGGGCTGGCGAAGCCCATTAGGGGAACTGTGTAGTACTTGTCGAAATCGCCAAAGGTTTCGATTTTGCTGATGTGGCTCAGGTCGATTTTATCGGGATAGTACGCGTGTTTTTGCGTGATCATGCGGCACATTTGACTGAGGAAGTGCTTGGCGTAGAGGCGGCCCACGGGTGTTTCCATGACTTCGGCGCTTGCTTTGAGGTCGATGGCGGCGCAGAAGACGGCGGCGCCGGCGACTTCGGCCGGTAGGTTCTTCGCTTCGCGGCCGAGGTAGAGCAGGCAGAGATTGCCGCCCATGCTGTAGCCCGTGAAGGCAATTTTGCGGTAGTGGCCGCTGGTGATGGCGTGGCGGGTGACCCAGTCGAGTTCATCGGTTGAGTTGTTGGTGGTGAATTTGAGGAGTCGGCTGTCGTAGATACTGGTGCCGCGGTAGTTCCAGGCCAGGCAGTCCCAGCCGATGTCGTTGAAGGCCTTGACCATGCTGAGGATATAGTGTCGGCGGCTGTGACCGCAGAGGCCGTGGTTGAGGATCAGCAGGCAGTCGGAGCCGCAGCGGGACCAGTCCAGGTAGAGGAAATCGCCATCGGGGGTGTTGAAGCATTCCCGCTGGTAATCGACATTTTCCCGCTTGCGCATGTAGCTGGGCAGAATGGTTTGAACATGCGGGTTGGTGAGAAAGCGTGGTGGATGGTAGCTGGATTGGGCGATGACTGGCATGGTCGTGTTTCTGTTGCTGCGGGGAGGCTATTGGCAAAAAGACAAAGATACAGGGAAAGGCTGGTTTTCCGGGGGGGCGTTGCCTATCGCGTCCTCGTCATGGGTAGACAGCGCGGTGCTGTCGGTTGGCGTTTTGGCCAGGCAACGGAGCCGGCATACTATAGCGGTCGGGGGTGTTGGCGCGAGGCAATGCGGGTCATTTCCGTTTCATCAAGAGGGTGCGTGCTGACGGGTGGCTGAGCAGTCGGCTCATGTCCAGCAGTTCGGGGTAGGCGTCCGGTGGCACCAGCGTTGCGGGCAGGTCGCCGCGGGCGCGGAAGCGGAACTGATTGCCGGCGAGGCGTTCCGAGCTGAAGCTGAGTACGCCAGAACTGTTTGGGAAGTGCCAGGTGTATTCCTGGGGCGACAGCAGCAGGTTGGGAAAGGACGCTGGGAAACTGACGGCGACACTAATGTCCAGGCCGCGGTAGTCCTGCCAGAGAATGGGGTGCAGTCGGCGGTCGGTGTTCTGGCGCAGAATGCCGGCCAGGGACATGGGCAGGCGCAGGTAGAGGAAAGGGTCCTGCACGATTGCGTAGTCGGTGATTTGCGCGGAAAACTGGCGCTGCCCGGGGTAGGTGCTGAAATCCGTCAGCAGTTCGCTGGCTGCGACTGCGGACTGCGAGATGCTCGCCAGCAATTCTTGGTAGTGGCGCCGGCGTTCCTCGGGCGTGAGCTCAGCGTAGAATTTCTTTTGTTCGGCGTGGTCGGTGCCGTGGTAGATGGTCAGCTGTGTTAACGTGGCGCTGCCGTCGTCGTTGACCGTCACGTGGAAATGGTCTTCACGGCTGTTTTGGAAGGCTGCTTGCACGGTGACGACCAAGGGCTCGCCTTTGAGGGTGATGCCGCAGGCGCCCTCGACGGCGCAGGTGCCCAATTCGGCGTGTTCGTCGGTGTCGTTCAGCCAGATCGTCCGTCCTTCGTGCTCGACGCGCAGGAGCAGCTGTGGGAAGGCGTACACATGGGGGAAGGCGAGGTGGTGTTCGGATACAGCGCGGGGGCTGGGCCCCGTCGCCGCAACGACGAATTCGGGGTTGAAGCCCAGGCGCTTGAGCAGGGCGGCTGTCGCGATCGCGCGGTCGGCGTTGTGCCCATAGCCCTCGGCCAAGGTCTGTTCGGCGTCGCTGAGGCTGCTCAGGGGCAGTTCGGTGAAATTCGGCCCAACCTGGCGGATGTTGCGTGCGATGGTGTCGCGGACTGCGCGCAGTTGTTCGAACGGGGGGAGGGAAGCCAGGCTGGTTGCCAGGGCTTCGACGCGGGGTCCGGCGGCGGCGCAGTGGGCAGTCAATGCCGCCGCCAGTTCGCGGCCGTAGTGCGACCACGCGCCGCTGGACACGCAGACTGATGGCGTGAATGACGCGCGGGGTGGCAGCTGCGTTTCACGGCGGAGGGCTCCGAGGTTGCTGATTGACCAGCTGCGGACCTCGCGGTCATTGCTGATCTCTTTGGAGAAAGCGATGGGCTTGGCGCTCGCGTCGTTGCCGTTACTGAAGGCGTAGCCGCGGGGGAAGGAGGCCAGCACCATGGCCATGCCGACCGGCGTGTCAATGGTCAAGCGGGCCTCTTTGCAGGGATCAAAGCTTTGGAAGCTGTGATTGAGGGCGAAAAAGGGCGCGTTGCGGCAGGTCCGGCGCACTTCGTATTCGATGATGCTGCCGACTTCCACGCCGGGGAGGCTCGCCACCAGGGTTTTGGCCGCCGGGTAGCGCGGCGCGCTGCCCACCCATTCTGCGTCCATGATGTTGGTTTCCTCGGGGCTGATTGGCGTGGTGTTGTCACCGTTGCGGACTCGTGCGTAGTTTAGGGTGAGTTCTTCCCAGACCGGATTGTAGCCCAGCTTCAGTTCGGCATGTTCTTTTTTACCCTTGTAGCTCATGATCTGCTTGCGGACGCGGTGCAGGTGCTGCCATTCGCTGGCGGAGATGAGTCGGTATTCGTCTTCCTGGGACAGAATCACCGCCTCGTCGCTCGCTGCGGTTTCGCCGTTGTCGGCGGATTGCAGGCGATTGAACAGGGCCATCTTGCGGGCGTTGACCTCAAAGATCTTCAGTTTTTCCTTAAGGTCAAGGTACTGCGCCGGGGCGAATTCGACGGTTTTGATGGCGAATTCGCTGTCCAGCGTCAGGGTGCGGTTTTGCCAGTTCAGGCGGCGTTGCCAGGTCAACGTATCGGTATCGACCAGCGGGTAGTCGGGGAGAGTTTCGGCCTCACCCCAGGCCGGGTCGAGGTCGAGCACCACGCGTTCCTTGACGCCGCAGGCGATTTCGGTGACGAAGGGAAAGCGTCGCTGGGTCAGGCCGGCTTGGCCGAGGATGAAGTTGACCATGCCTACGCTGTGCGAAAAGCGCGGCACGTCGAGCATGGCGCAGCTGTCGTTAGCGATCAGCACGTCTTCGGCGGCGAAGCCCACTGTGAGGGCGACTGGCTCGCTGGTGTTCATCATATCGGCGGGACTGAGCTCGAAGCTGGTCAGGCGCGCGCCGGGGGCGACCCGTTTGACCACGCCCTCGAAGAATTGTCGGCGCTGTTCCGGACTGCGGCGGGCGAGCGCGCCGCGGTAGGCGTTGTCGTTGATGCCGTCGAAGCGGAAGCTACTTTGGCCGACGAGATTGCCGCGGTCGTCGATGCTGGCGCGGGTGTCGATGATCATCATGTTCACGCTGGCGGGACTGATCGGCGAGCTACGCAGGGTGTCGCCCTCCGGCCGGGCCACCAGGTAGCTTTTGTGGCAGAGGTAGGCGGGGAAGAGCTCTTTGGTATTTTCGTCGGTCGAATCCATGAGCAGGTAGCTGCCGTCGTCATTGAGGACGGCAGTGATGGCGTGGTTGAAAAAGGGCTGCGGCACTTCGGGGTCCTTGAGGGGACCGTTGTGAATCAGCACTGGGAAGGCCTGGAAGCCGGCGAGGCGCAGCATGACGACGAGCAATGCCGCCTTGTCCCGGCAGACACCGTGGCGCTTGTCAAAAGTCAGCTGGACATCGTGGGGCTCGTATCCTGGTGCCTCGGTTTCCACGGTGATGCCCATGTAGCGGATTTCCTGGGAGACGAAGCGGAAGATCGCGCGGATTTTGTCTTCGCGGTCTTCCAGTCCGGCGCAGAGTTCGGTCACTTTTTCCTGCATGGCGGGGCTGTGGGCGTAATGGGGTTCGCTGACCTGCCAGTACCAGCGGGAGATGTCTTCCCAGCTGGGCACGGTGCTGATGAGCAGGCGCTGGACGACGGTGTGCAGCGGGGGCATGTCGGGTTCGGGGAACATGCGGGGGATGTTGCGGCCCTGCCAGCGGTAGAAGACGCGGTCGCCGTCCTCGCGTTCCGTGAATGCCACCGTGTCCTTGACCTGGTCCTTGAGGACGATTCGGCGCAGCGGCAACTCTTTGGGCGCCTGCACTTCATAGACGAAATTGACGATGGGGCTGGTGTATTCCAGCACTTCGTAGTCGCTGAAGGTGTTGGGAACGCGTGGTTTGACGATTTCGGTGCAGACCACGTAGCGAATCAGATCGCCGACCTGCAGTTCGGGCAGGGTTACCTGCAAAATTTTGCTGTTAGGGTCGTAGATGTTTGAGCGCATCTGTGAGGGATCGACCATGATCTGCGACTGCTTGGCGAGGTCGACGGGGAGAATCTGGCCATCTGGGCGGATGACCTGCACTAGGCTGTAATGGACTCGGTTGTAACTTTCCGTGAAATGCCGGCTGAGGACCCGGTTGTCATTCTTGCCCTTTTCGCTGAGCACTTTCATTACAGTGTCGTCCCAGGTCACGGCGCGGCCGTCGGTTTCGTAGCGCACCACAATGCGGTCGTCAATCATCACGTCGTCGGCATCGGGATAGCGCTCGCTGGTGACTTCCCGCGCCTGCTGCAGCACGACTTCGAGGTCAAGAAACCCCTCGGGAGCGCCGTTGGTACGGGCCGTAACGATCAGCAGAACGATGGGGAGAAGGGATGCCTTGAGCAAATTCCGAAGACGAAGAGGGTGACAGAGCATATGGTGTAGGTCCTTCCTGCTGAATGGTGATGATGGTCATCTGGTGCCACGCCGTCCGGCATGGGGGCGGCATGGCTTCAGACCGGTGCCAAAGCGTGGCGTTTCCCAAGCTGGCATGCGGTCCGGCCGCGCGGCGCCAGCAAAAACTAATATACCCCCCTGAGCTCGCTTGCCAAAAGACAAAAAGCGAGGGCGGGGGCGGTCGGTGATGGTATACGGCAGCCAGCTCCCAATGGCTGTCTCCCCCTGGCATGGCTGTTGCGGCGGTGAAATATCGCCTGCAAGTTGAGTTGTCTGAGCAAGGCAGTATTTTATGTTTTTTCACGGTTACGCAGTTGCCGTGCAGCCCAATTGATGGTGTTTTCAGGCGTTGTTTTAGAGATCAGGCGTGCCAGTGAGTGGCCTGACGGCCGGTGTACGGAGTGCGACGGGTGTTTTGCGTCGACTGGACGATATCTCCAGTCAGCGTGTACATAAGAGGTTGACATGGCAACAGGTATGGCAAAAGAGCCGCGACAATTGATGGCGGGTACCGTCATCAATGGCTATCGCGTTGAGCGGGAGCTTGGTCGCGGCGCCATGGCCGTGGTCTATCTTGCCACCCAGTTGGACCTGGAGCGGCCGGTGGCCCTGAAAGTGTTGTCGGCGGAGCTGGCCGCCGACGCCGAGTTTGTTGCCCGTTTTTTTAATGAAGCCCGCGCGGCGGCGTCGATGTCGCATCCGCATATTGTGCAGGCCTATGATGCGGGCATTGCCGAGGGGGGCATATACTATTTCTGCATGGAGTTCGTCGATGGTGAAACGCTGTTGCAGCGATTGAATCGCCAGACGCGTTTGGATGCGCAGACCTGCGTGGCGATGGCGCTGGACATTGCCGACGCGTTGAATTTCGGCTGGCAGCGGCAGAAGTTCACGCATGGCGACATCAAGCCTGAGAATATCATGATCAACTCCCACGAGCAGGCCAAGCTGGCGGATTTTGGTCTGGCGAAAGTGGAGGGGCATGATTATGACGGTACGGACATCATGCTGACGCCGCTGTACGCCCCGCCGGAGTTGATTCGGGGCGAGCGCGGTCGCAAGGACTGCCGCAGTGACATTTACGCCTTTGGGGCGACTTTGTACCACGCGCTGGCGGGCACGCCGCCCTATCCGGGGGATAATGCGCAAGTGGTGCTGCAGCGGCATTTGAAGGAGCCTTTGGAGCCCTTGCGCCAGCGTTATCCCAAGGCGCCGCAGTGGTTTTCCGACCTGATAGGGCGGATGTTGGAGAAGGACCCGGCGAAGCGTCCACAGAGTTGGGGCGAGGTGATTGAGGGTCTGAAGAAAGTCCAGAGCGGCCTGTTGCTGCTCAAGACCGATGATGGCTCCGCTGATGGGCCGGTGTTGAAAAAGGCCAAGGTGGTGCGTGTCGTCGACGGCAAAGGGGGCGCTCTGCCGCGGATTGCCACGCCGCAGGAGCGCAAGGCCGCCAAGCGCACCAGTCAAGGCGTAGTGACCATGTTCATCCTGGCGCTGGCTTTGAGCATCGGTACGGTATTTCTCAAACGCCACGTCGAGCAACGAAAAACGGGCGGCGTTCCGGGTGTATCAGGCGCGGCGGGGGCAGTATCGGAAGCCGTCCCGCCGAAACAGGCTCTGGTGCCAGTGAAGCCGGGCGGCAGTGTGGCGGCAGCACAGCCGGAAACGGGCGTGACGGGGGGAGCAGATGCGCAACCGGGCGCTGCGGGAACGACAGCGGTTGCGCCAACGCCAGGCGTGGCTGATACCGGTGTGGATCCTGGGCCGGCACCCGGCGCTGAGGCTGGCGCTGGCGTGGTGCCGGGAACGGCAACGCCTGAGGCTCCCGGGGCAGTGGCGGCAGCGCCGGCGGCAAGCGTCTTTACGCTGCGGGTGCCGGAAGTGTCCATCCCCATAGACATGACTGCGAGTCAGCAGCAGGCAGACGCGATGATTGATGCTGCCTGGTGTCTGAACTCCATGCGCTATGATTTTACGTCGGCGACGCCGGTTGAGCCGTTACTGAAAGTGGTGAACGAGTGGCTGAGCAGCCACCCGCAGCCCAATGATGTCACTCCACTCATGGTGTATCTGCGCGACATGGCCTTGCCGGCATTGGCGGATGGCAAAGCCCAGCTGGTGACCAATAAGGCGAAAGTGCTTGGCCGCACGCTCACCGGTAAGCGCGAACGCCAGTTCATGCTCCAGGATATCACCTACGAGAAAATCGAGGTGCAGGAATTGATGCCCAACGGTCATATTGTGCGGGCTTTGAGCTGGCAGGAGTTTTTTGCCGAAGGACTGGTTGACGAGCTGTTCAAAGAGGCCTTCTATGCTCGCGAAAGCGATCCGCAGCAGTGGCGGCCCTATTTGACGTATCTGGCGTTTACCAATCAGCCGCGGGCATTGACGGCGCTGGTTCCAGCCAACCCTCGGAACGAAGAAGAGCGACATTGGAAAATGGTGCTGTTCTTGTTTGAGATGGCCAGCGGCCGGAAACTCGATGTACTCAAAGGCTGGCAGGATTTGCGCCAGTCCTGTCGCCTGGGTTTGAGCTTCAATGCCTATCGCTTGGCCAGTGAGTTGCGTGGCAGTCGCAACAACAGTGTGACTACGGCATTTGCGGATGTTCTTGACGCGCTGATCTTGCGTTGTGGCGAGGCGGTGCCGGAGGTGCAGGCTGCCGCCCTAGTGCAGAGAGCACAACAGCAGTTGCGCCTCGATCCCCTTGCGGCTTTGGATATGTGTCTGCTGGCCAAGGCGCGCGGCGGCGCCGGCAATTTTCCGGAAAAGAGCAAGTTGGAGGACATTCAGAACGAAGCCTTGGTGGCTCTAGCGTCAGCAATGGACAGCAATGAGCTAGATGAGTGGGATGCGGTTCCTTTTGTGCTGGGTGGGCGCTCAAAGCCGGTGCCGCACCGTAGGTATGCCGCCAATCTGCTGATGACGCAAAGCGAGGGGCCCAAGTCCATGCTGCGTGTCGCTCTGCCGGGGCTGCGGACGGTGAGTCTGCTGGAGATGGGCGATTGGGTGCAAGCGAGCAAGTTGATTGAGGACAAGCAGGTGACGGCGTTGCTGGAGCGTCCAGCCATGTTCAGCTACCCAGTTCTTTTTGGTCGAGCCTTGTTGGCCATGCGATATGGCCTTGATCCAGTGGCAACCGACTATGCGGTGGTGGCCCTGACGCAGTTGCCGCTTGGTTTCGAATCGCTGGCTTCGATGTACACGTATGCGCCGAAATACGCCCTGTTGAGTCGTCGCGCCGACCGCGAATTTCTCTACCGCTTCCGGACCTTGCGACCGGGATTGGATCTCAAGGGGGCGGACGTGACTCGGCGGCGTTTGCAGTACCTGGACCTTAGTCTATGCCTGGAAAGCTCTCGGCGCAAAGATGCGATGGACGCCCTCTACGCCATTGCCGAGGGTGATGCTGGGGCCGCTGCCGGCTTTAACAGCGAAATACTCCGAGCAGATGCTCATCGCATGCACGAGATGATCCGTTTGGGAACTGGTGCCTTTTATCCTCCCATGGCCGACACCGCCTTGCCGCACTATCAGTTACGCCTGGCGTTGGCCTGCGTTGGCGAGCAGACCTTAACGGGTGAGAATGACGAAACCTTCATGCAGGTCGTCGAGTCTGAAGGGATGCGCTGGTCGTTGACTGGTGGCGATACGATCTATGAGTGGTTGCTGAGGCGTTGCGCGGCGGATATTGAGTCCGGTGATCTGGCGGCAGCGGTAGGCCGGGTGCGCTGGGCTTTGGGTTTGCCTCACAGTTGTTTGTTTTCCTACTATGGACGTCTGCACTTATTGATGGCTGGACTACACAATCTGGCCGGCCAGAGCTGCGGACACATTAATGCCCACGCCACTTTACAATCCGCGACGGTGGCATCCGAGACGGAAAAGCGGCTGATTCGGTTGGTGTATTATGAGCGTGATGGTGGTCGCAGTCTGCAGGCCCAGTTGGGCTATGGCCATTACGGGCATTTTTGTGTTCCCTGGCTTGAGGTGAGCCATCGTCTGGGACGTGGTGAGAAGGTCGATGATCTTGAACAGCGTTTCAGCAGATTGCCCCTGCCGATGGCCGAGCGCAGGCTGGTCGCCAGCTTGAGCGTGTTCCAACGTGAAAGACAGGCACAGCTTGCCGCTGAGAAATAATCCACCGCAGCCCGGTAATATGCCAGCTGGTGGTGATAACAGTAAGGGATGATGATCATGTTGTGCGATCGCTGCCATAAACGAGAAGCTTGCGTGCACATTCAGGAAGTGCGTGCTGATGGCAAACGGTCCCTCAATCTCTGCGCCGCTTGTGCACTGGAGCAATACAGTGATAAAGACCGCAAGCTGCAGGATTTTTTGGGGGTGCTGACGGCTATTTCCCGGCAGCTTGTGGCCGCCGACGCCGAACCCGGCGTTGCCCAGCCGGAGCTGAGCTGCACGAAGTGCGGTAAGGGCCTGGCAGAACTCAAAAAGAGCTGGGTGCTTGGCTGTGACCATTGTGTGACGGCCTTCCGGGAGCAGTTGCGGGAGCAGATTGCCAAGCTGCAGCATTTGTCCCTGAGCTGCGGGGAAAGCGGCGTGCCGGGCAATGCTGACGGCGACGACAGCCGGCCAACGCCGCCGTCGGCACCATCGGCGACGCTGTCATGCCTGCGCCGAGATCTGCAAGTGGCCGTGCAGCGCGAGAACTACGAGGAAGCGGCCCGCCTGCGCGATCGCATCGAGACACTGCTGCAGCATGCCAGCGACAAGGAGTCTGGCAGCTGATGGGCACAAGCATCTTTCGCGAATGGGCAGCCCGGCAGCCGTGGTGGCTGCCGGAGACAGCTGAGCACCCCCGCGTCATCTTGGCTAGCAAGGTCACTCTGGCCCGCAATTTGCGCGGACTGCGTTTCCCCCCTTTTGGTGGTGACGCCGCCACGGCGGAGCGTGCCTGTTATCTGGTCAAGGATCTGTTGTCGCAGTCGGAAGTCCTGCTTGACACCCTGGAGCTGGAACCGCGGGCGATGCCGCCGGAGCAGCGCCTTTTTCTGGTCGAGCGGGGGCTCCTGCGGCATGAGTTTGTGCATGGTGCCAGTGATAGCCTGGCCTTTGTGGCGCTGGACGAGCGCCGCAGTTTTGTGATCAACGACACCGACCATCTCCGGGCCAGTATCATGGCTGATGGTTTGGCGGTGCTGCCCTTGCAGGAGCAGGTCGCGGCGCTGGCGGCGCGGCTGGCCTTGCGCGCTGATTTCAGCATGGACAAGGAGTTCGGGCACGTCACGGCCCAGGCCAGCGAGTTGGGCACCGGCGTGGTGTTCAGCGTCTTGATGCATCTGCCGGCGATGAAAATGCGTGGGTATCTGCCGGCGGCGGCCCAGGCTGCGGAGATGATGGGCATCAAACTCATGCCGGTCTTTGAAAAGCAGGATGAACACGTTGCGGCGCTGTACCAGCTGCGGAACCTTCGCACCATGGGGTGGTCGGAGAGGCTGGCCGCCGAACGCGTGCAGCAGTTTGCCACGCGTTTGTGCTGGCATGAAGACAACGCGCGCGACACGTTGCTCAGCGGTGGCAGCCTGAAGCTCTGTGATAGCGTCGGTCGCGCGCGTGGCATCCTCAAGGGCGCTTTTATGCTTAGTGCGCCGGAGGCTCGCGAATTGCTTTCGCGCCTGTGGCTTGGGGCCGAAGGCGGTCTGCTCAAGCAGTTTAGTACTGCCGATCGTATCTGCCGGGCGTTGGCCCTATCAGGGGACAGCAGCTTGGGGTATTTGCTTGGGCCGGGCGCGTCGGAAACCGATAAGGCCATGCTGCGCGCCCGCTGGCTGAAGCAGATTCTCGACTGGGAATGATGTCAGACAAGTGCTCGTTGGGTAGTTATAGTAATAGCATGGAAACACGCCGGCGCCCGAAGCGCGGCAATAGCAGAGACTCGTTGACAGGGCCCAGCGGCAGGTCAGCGTGGTTTGGTGTTTTGGCAGATGACTGGAGCAAGCGCCGGAATGTATTCCGGCGATACAGACTGGATTGGTGACGACAATGGCAGATCAGAATGATTTAACCAAGCGGTTTACGCCGCGGGCTCTGCAGGTGCTGGGTCTGGCTGAGAAGGAGGCCCGGCGTTTAGGGCACAACTATCTCGGCACCGAGCACATCTTGCTGGGCATTATCCAGCTGGGGCAGGGCGCTGGCATCTCGACCTTGCTGGCTAAGGGTTTGACCTTGGACAGCGTGCGCAAGGAAGTGTCCCTGCTCAGCAGCAATCCCGCCAGCGACACTCAGGCGTTGGACAAGGACATGCCCTACACGGCTGGCGTCAAGCGGGTCTTTGAACTGGCCCTGCACGAGGCCAAGGCCCTGAATTACCACTATGTAGGCATTGAGCATTTGCTGCTCGGGCTGCTTAGCGACGACCAGGGTGTCGCCTCAAAAGTACTTCGCTCGCTGGATATCGATGCAGACGGCCTGCGGCGGGACATTCTTAAGGAACTCGACCCCAATTATCTCCCCGCTAGCGCGCAGGCCGATGGCGGCGAAGAGGGCGGCGATATCCCGGGAACGCCGCCGATGGATCGTGCCGAGGCCGAGACGCCGGTGGAGAAGATGGCCGCCTTGAAGGCTTTTGGCCGCAACCTGACCGACATGGCCGCCGCCGGTGGTCTGGATCCGGTTATCGGGCGGGCGAAGGAGATTGAGCGGGTCATTCAGATCTTGTGTCGGCGCACGAAGAACAACCCGGTGTTGATCGGTGAAGCTGGCGTGGGCAAGACGGCGATTGTCGAGGGCCTGGCGCAGGCGATCAGCACGGGCGAAGTGCCGGATCTGTTGCGCAACCGCATGGTTATCGCCTTAGACCTCACGCTGCTGGTCGCCGGCACCAAATACCGTGGTCAGTTCGAGGAGCGCCTCAAGGCAGTGATGGAAGAAGTGCGGCGTTCCGGCCGGGTCATTCTCTTCCTGGACGAGCTGCACACCATTGTCGGCGCTGGCGGCGCCGAGGGCGCAATGGACGCCTCAAATATCCTTAAGCCGGCGCTGTCGCGCGGGGAGATCCAGTGCATTGGCGCGACGACGATGAACGAGTACCGCAAGAGCATTGAGAAAGACTCGGCGCTGGAACGGCGCTTCCAGTCCGTGATTGTCCAGCCGCCGACGGTTGCTGAGACGGAGCAAATCTTGCAGGGCTTGGCGCCGCGTTACGAAGCGCATCACCACGTCAGCTATAGTCCTGAGGCCCTACACAGCGCGGTAATGCTTGCTGAACGCTACATCCCAGCGCGATATCAGCCGGACAAAGCGATAGACGTCATTGACGAAGCCGGCTCGCGTCTGCGTTTGCGCACCATGGTGCGGCCGCCGGATTTGAGCGCGTTGGAAGCCGAGAGCAAGACCTTGACGGACGCGAAGATAGCGGCGGTGGAGTCGCAGCAGTTCGAAACGGCCGCGAAGTTGCGCGACCAGGAACGGACCCTGAATCGGCGTCTTGAGGAGCTCAAGGCGGACTGGGAGAAGGAACGTGATAAGCACGTCGTGGTGGTAACTCCCGAGGACATGCGCGTCGTGGTGTCCAGCATGACGGGCGTGCCCCTGACGCGCATGGCTGAAGAGGAATCTGCCAAGTTGCTGAAGATGGAAGAGACGCTTGGCGGGATCGTCGTCGGCCAGAGTGAGGCCGTGCGGCGGATCAGCCTGGCTTTGCGTCGTTCGCGGGCAGAGCTGAAGGATCCGCGGCGACCGATCGGATCTTTTATTTTTCTGGGCCCGACGGGCGTGGGCAAGACCTTCCTGGCCAAGGCATTGGCGGAGTTCATGTTCGGTGATGCGGAGGCGCTGATCCGCATGGACATGTCGGAGTACATGGAGAAATTCAACGTCAGCCGGATGGTCGGTTCCCCCCCGGGCTATGTCGGTTACGAAGAGGGCGGCCAGCTCACCGAGCGGGTGCGACGCCGGCCGTACTCCGTGGTCCTCTTTGATGAAATTGAGAAGGCCCATCCCGATGTGAGCAACATGCTTCTGCAGATCCTTGAGGAAGGCGAGCTGACGGACAGCCTCGGCCACCGCATCAGCTTTCGCAATACCATCATTGTGATGACCTCGAATCTGGGTGCGGAAACCCTGGGCAAGCCCCAGTCGCTGGGCTTCGGCAGTGGCGGTACCGAGGATGAGAGCGCGCGCCAGGCGGCGGACTTCGAAAAAATGAAGGAGCGCCTGGTTGAGAGCGCCAAGAAGCATTTCCGGCCGGAGTTCATGAACCGCGTGGATGACGTGATTGTGTTTCGGACGCTGGGTCCGGTGGATCTGGCGCAGATCATCGGGCTTGAGGTCGGCAAGATAGCTGAGCGTCTACGCCAGCGTGGTGGCGAGCTGGTGCTGAATGACGAGGCGACGCAGCGGCTGGTGGCCAAGGGTTACAAGCCCGAATATGGCGCGCGGCAGCTCCGGCGGACGGTCGAGCAGTACGTCGAAGACCCGCTGGCGGAATTGCTGTTGCGCGATAAACCCGACGGGCCTTTTGTGATTGACGTGAGCGCCGCCAGCGACGGCGATCACCTGGATTTCGCTTTGCGGCGGGACAAGTAACGGGCGCGATGCCATTTGCGCTGATTGTCATTTATTCTGGCTGCCGTGACGTCGAGACGTTGCGGCGCCAAGTTTTTCCAGCTGACAGCAGATAGCTGTGTTGTGAAGAAATGAACTGTGGCCTATCAACTAACCATTCGAAAGCAAGACGCCCAGACTGGCAACGCGGTACTGCGTCGTCGCCGGGTGGTGACTTGCGACCAGCCTTGTCTGCGTTTGGGTGGCATTGGCTGCGATGTCGAGCTCGAAGGTGAAGACGGCGAGCTCCTGCGCTTGGAAACCGCTGCGGACGGCGTGACGCGATTGCTCTCCGATCGTTTGCGGGAGCTGCGGATTGGTCATGAGCAACGGCTCATACCAGTAACCTTGACCAGCGGTGACGACATTGGGGCGGGTTCCTGGTCATTGCGCTACTACGTGAGCAAGCCGGCGCCGGGCTTGTCCTGGCAGGGCACGGCCCTGGCCCGGTTTTCGTTGCTGGCAGTGCTGTTGGTCCTTTTGGCGCAGCTTTTTACGGTGGCGGTGCTGCCCCAGCTGGTGGTCCGCGCGGATCCCAGCGGTAGCGCAGTGGCTCGCCAGCGGGTCGCCGAGATGCTAGACACGCTGCGTCGGCGCGCCAGCGCGGTTGCGACCGACGATCCTTTGCAGATGTACCTGGCGGCAGCGATCCGCGATGAGCTTGACGCCCGGGCCCGATACCTCCGGCAGTACGACGACGACATGAGCCGCAGCCAGCGTCGGGAGATGCTGGCTGACTTGCAGCGCCTGTCTTATCTGCTGGAACGCGTGGAGGCTGGCGCGGTGCTGACCCCGCTGCCGTCGCCGGCCGTGAACTCGGGCGTGGAGCATTTATTGCGACGATAAGGTGGCGGTAGCACGCCGAAAATGGACGATTGGGAACAGACAACAACTATGTCACACCGTGAACTGAGTCATTATGTCAGCGATTTTTCCCGTTATCGGGTGGCGGTTCTGGGCGATCTGATGATTGATCGCTATGTGTGGGGGCGCGCATCGCGCATATCCCAGGAAGCGCCGGTGCCGGTGGTTGCCGTGCAGCATGAGAACGCGGTGCCGGGCGGGGCGGCGAATGTCGCCCGGAACGTGGTGTCGCTGGGGGCCAAGGCGGAAGTGCTTGGCGTTGTCGGCGATGATCATGACGGTCGCGAGTTGTGCCGTCTGCTGGGCGAGTGCCAGGTCGATACCAGCCAGGTGCTGGTCGTTCCCGGCCGACGTACGACGGTGAAGACGCGAGTGCTGGCCGCGAATCAGCAAGTCGTGCGCATCGATTACGAAGACACGGAGGCGCTGCCGGCGGCGGCGTATCGGCAGCTGCTAGGCCGTTTGGAGCGCCGTCTGCAGAGTGGTGAGATTGACGCCTTGATCCTTGAGGATTATGCCAAAGGGGTCTTTACGCGGTCTTTCATCAAGGCGGCGATTGCCTTGGCCAATCGCTATCAGGTGTTGGTGACGCTGGATCCCCATCCCAGCCACGGCTTCAATGTGAGCGGTTTGGCTCTGATGACACCCAATCGCGCGGAGGCCTTTGTGCTGGCGGGCATCGGCTACCAGCCAGGCATCAATGATCCTTGCCGGGACCGGCCTTTGCGGCGGGTTGGCGCGGCCCTGCAGCGCAAATGGCGGGTGTCCCAGCTGTTATTGACGTTGGGCGCCGAGGGCATGGCGCTGTTTGGCGCTGCTGGTGAAGACCCCGTGCACATTCCTACTCGGGCGCAGCAGGTCTTTGATGTGTCCGGCGCGGGCGATACGGTCATGGCCACGATGGTCCTGGCTTTGCTGGCTGGCGCACCGGCGTCCGCTGCGGCCACGATCGCCAATTACGCCGCGGGCGTCGTGGTCGGCATTGTCGGCACGGCGGCCATCGAAGCGGCCGTCCTGCGGCAACGCCTGCAGGAAGAAGAATAAGTGTTTTTCCGGGTGACGATTCACAGCGACAAGAACAAGGAACCAAGAGTATGACCGAGCGATGCGTAGCCGTCATTCCTGCCCGCTATGGCAGCAGCCGTTTTCCGGGCAAGCCCCTGGCGCTGATAGCGGGCAAGCCGATGATCCAGTGGTGTTATGAATCCACTCGCGCCTGCAAGGACTTCGCTGAGGTCATTGTGGCGACGGATGACGAACGCATCAGCGCGGCGGTCAGCGCCTTTGGCGGTCGGGCGGTGATGACATCGCCGACGCACCAGACCGGCACGGATCGTATCGCCGAAGCCGTGGCCAAAATTGACGCCGATCTGATCGTCAATGTTCAGGGCGACGAGCCGCTGATGTCGGCGCGAGTGCTCTCGCAGCTCATCGCGCTGATGCGTCAGTCATCGGCTGAGATGGGTACGGCCGCAGTGCCCTTCACGGCGACGGACCGCGATCCGACCGACGTCAATGCGGTGAAAGTGGTGGTGGATCGCCGCGGCCACGCGCTGTATTTCAGCCGCTCGCTCATACCCTATCCGCGGCAGGGCGGCACGGCGGTGACGCCGCTGTTGCACTGGGGCCTCTATGCCTACCGTCGCGATTTCCTCTACGATTTTGTGAAATGGGAGCGCGGCAGCCTGGAGGGCTGCGAGATGCTGGAGCAGCTGCGGGCGTTGGAGAACGGCGCGCGCATATTGGTCCTGCAAACGACGGAGCGCAGCGTCGGCGTGGACGTGCCCGGCGATATCGCCGAGGTCGAAAAGCTGCTGCGGGAACGCAGTCGCTGAGCCCCCGAGCGCGTGAATGCCGGCT
>Ga0123334_1003337_pt1 | contig 17456 bp, 20 predicted proteins | sample BiotimSIPDNA_FD_89706 | JGI IMG/M metagenome (GOLD analysis project Ga0123334, IMG submission 89706) | Anaerobic biogas reactor microbial communites from Washington, USA - Biogas_R1 time_0 SIP DNA | ecosystem: Engineered > Bioreactor > Anaerobic > Unclassified | place: Washington, USA... | reverse complement strand
ATATCAGCCACTTATAGTACATTTTCAGAGTAGAAACAACTGCAAATCCACAATTTTCTTCAGTTTTCAAAGAACAGTTTCATTATTTATGCGGGTTGCAGCCCGTATTTTTCAGGACGGACTTATTAAGTTACAATACAGAAACGAAACAGCCGCCATCGAAGAAAAGTGAAATTGCCGCTGACAACGGGATCAGTCCTTGTTCTGGCGGGGGGCAGGCGGTATCCCAATTTCTGCATGATGGCATGCATCCTGCACAATCAGGGGAGCTAAACACAAGGGACTATTTCACCCCGATATTCTCGAGGTATTGCTTCACGCTTCTTATGGTTGAGATGAACATCCTGGATCCGGTCATTACCGTGAAGACGTCATCCCTGTTGCCGCAGGCATTCGCAAATTCCGGCCCGATGACGACCGCCGGTTCAGGGGCGTCGAGTTTCTGCTGCAGGGCGCTGACGTACGTGTCCAGGCGTTCCCTGAGAACCTGAAAGTAATCGATGGACTGACCGGCAAGCAGTCCGAATGTTTCGGACAGGCTTTGCGAAAAATTCTGAATAGCCTGCCAGTAGCACGCGCCGATCAGATCCTTTTGCGGGGAGTTTCCCAGGTAATAGGGAATGGCCCAGCCCACGCTGATGATTTTCAGGATCTGCAGTTCGTATTCGACGGAGCTGCGCTGAATGTCGGCCGATTCATCAAGGTGCGTCATCAGCGCCTTGACGTCGTCACGTTCTACGGCGAAATTGAAAAGATCTTCCGCTGCCTTCTCGATGCCGGATTTTTGTTCTGATAAATTTTCCATAGTGAAGATCCTCTTACATGGAAACGAAATTTCCATCAACCTTTTTAAATTTTACGGTGTCGTAAAACATTCTGTTGCCGTGTCGTGGATTATTGTCTATCGCATAGTCCAACCGGGGAATTGATGATCAGGGACTGAACGGTTGTTTTTATTGAAATACTGCGCCGCAGTTACGCAATATCCCGCATAAAATCCCTCCTCTGATTCACAAAAACGAGTCGGCCGGTAGATACAATGAAGGGCCTTATGAAGATATGGATCATGGTCGCGGCTGAAAGATCATGCTAAGATGTCCTCTGTATGGGGAAATGTCGGTCTGGAAGAATTCAGCCCCTTTTACATGAATGGAGAGGTGAGATGAAAAAAGTACTTATATTCCTGATGCTTTGCATGATGTTTGCCGGGTGCGCCAATGCCCGGAAATACGCCAACCTGTCTTCCGACGTCATCGGATGCAACCCTGATGAGATAGATATCGAGCATGCGACTCTGATCGCTGTCGGAGGCGTTCACAGCTGGGAAGCGATCTGTAAGGGAAAGCGGTATGTCTGCAGGTATCAGTCGACATCCGGCGTGCAGTGCGTGGAGAAGTTCATTCCCTTCGTGCCCGAAGGAAGCCCTTCCGACACCCGATAATGATGAGGATAATCTTACGCGATCAGACAGAAATCGGTGAAATGGAATTGTCAGATATGCTTATCCTCATTCTGCTCAAAATACCACGGACAAGGCAATAATTCTGATAAAGGAATGGTCTTTTCAGTATCTACAATGACCAAAGTATTTTTATTTTGACTGTCAATTTGTATGATCATCTCGCGGCATCTGCCGCACGGTACAATGATCTTTCCTCCTTCATAAACACTGACGATCATGGCTATTTTCGTTTCGCGCATTTTGAGCATATCGACTATGGCTGCGTGTTCGGCGCAACTGCCGACATTACAAGCCAGATTTACGGAGATCCCCGTATAGATGTTACCCCTGTCCGTAATCAGGGCTGCCCCGACTTTTCCGGCGTAATTTGTTGGATAAGTATCAAACTGGAAGGGGCCGATAACTTTTGACGCTTCTGCAATGAGTTTTGATTTCATATTGTAGTTCCGCTCAAGGCATCAAGAGGCATCTTTTGCATCTGCCGATACAAAAGTTATCCGATGAACGATAAGACTTCTCGGATGGTATTGATCGAGGCATCGATATCATATCTCTGTTTCAGGATGCTTCTCAACTCATCCTCACTGGAGACGCCCCCGGCTTTCAGTCTTTGTATCAGTTCAGTCAGATCTTCCATGACATGCCAGGGAAAAATGACCCACCGCCATTTAATGATCTTTTTGAGAAAGTAATCAGGAGTGACCGCGGAGCGGGTTTTATGTACCAGAACCGCTGTCCTTACTTCCTGTGGCCTGAACTTTTTCAAGTGCTGGAGCGAGACCTTCAGTGTATCGCCGCTGTCAGTCACGTCATCGACGAGAAGGACTTTCCTGTTCCTGATCGGAGCGCAGAGCGGAAACTTGACGATCGCCTCTTCTTTCATAACGGCAGTTCCCCAGTGCTCGACTTTGATCGATGCCAGATCATGAATGAGGAGATAGTCACAGAGAATTCTGGCAGGGACATAGCCGCCTCTGCCGATTGCTATGATGATCTCCGGTTTATATTCCGAATCTCTTATCATCCATGAAAGCCTTCGAGAGTCCCTGACAATACCTCCCCATGACAGGATATCGCATCTGAATTTTTCTTCGGCAGGCAAAGGCATGGCTTACCTCAAATTCGGTGTCTTATTAAGGAAATTGATAAAAACCCGGTTTCATCCAGTTACGTAATTCTGATCAACATCCCGCTTTTCCATCTGTTTCGTTATGAGCTCCCGTTGTGTGGACCTGATTTTGTGCCATCATCTTATTGACCCGTTCCTTTGCCATCAAAGACGTCAAAACGTCGACGACGGACCGCTTCGGCTACCACCGTCCTGTGAAGTTCCTGAAGCGCCCATTCAATCCATCTGCAGCATAGCGGATTTTTATTCTTCGCTACCCGCAATAATTTTTTTAATTATACCTGAATAACCAGAGCGGATCAATAATTCCTCAACGCGCCGTCCCCCGCCGGATTCACAGACATTAACCAGCCAGATTTCCGTGGAAAATAAAAAGCACAGGGAGGACAAAAACGATAAAAACAACCGTGTTTATGACAAAGAGATTGGTTGCAAGCCTCGTGTCCAGATTAAAAAGAACCGGCGCCACAACGGAGTATATGGCTGTCGGCATGAATGATTGAATCAGGATCACTTGTGAAACCAGATTATCCAGAGGTATGAGTTTAAGGGTGATAAGGGTCATCATGGGTAGAAATAGAAACTTGATCGCGATGAGCGCGCCATTTTCCCTGAAGCACGAGAATATATTCTTCACGTTAAAGTTGATTCCGAGGGTGAAATAATACACACTGACAGAGATCAAAAGGATCAAGTCAACAGGAAAGAATATACTCGGTCTTTTTATTCCGAGAAGTTGCAGACAGAGCGCCGCCATAATCGCATATAACGGCATGTTCTGCATGTTGATGATGTTCTCCCGCAGGAATTTCATGCTGAACCGGACCTCTGATGACAATGATCGCGCGTAGGGAAACACAACCAGAAATATGCATGGCATAAAATACGATGTAAAGATCAGAGACAGGCCAAGCCCACGTTCCCCCAGAAAAAGATAACATAAGAATCCTCCCATGGTAAAACCATGATTCGCTAATGAGGAACTGATAATGAAAGTAGCTCTCGATTTTCCATGGAGGCGAACGAAAGGCATAAACAGATAGCCCATGGCTCCACCGGCGAGGACCAGACAGAATCCTGAAAAGGGGAGAGCGATGTAAGTCGACTCGAGGTTTAACCCCCAGATGCTCCACAAAGCAATGAGAGGTTCCAGACAGATCAGGTTCATCCTGATCAATGTCTGTGGTGCCTGTGCCATCTGTCTTTGCACAAGTGATCCCATGACGAAGGGTATGAGAATGACCAGCTGAAAGATGATGAATTTTGAAATGATACTCATTATATTTATATCCCTTAATAACCGTGTTCAAGATCTCAGACTGTGAACCCCGGTTAGTTGATAAACGTAATCATTTGAAGATTTACGGGTGAATTCTGTACAGATGACACATCTTTCACTTATGATGCCCGCTTTTCTCACAGCATCTGATCGTCAAGTCATTGAACAGAGCGCGTTCAAGAGAAAGGGAAACAATGATTAAAACGACCTTCCATATATCGAAAATGGACTGTCCTTCAGAAGAACGAATGATACGAATGAAATTGGAGGAATTGAACGGTATTCACTCCTTACAGTTTGATATACCTGGACGCAAATTGGAAGTATACCATACGGATAGCGGTGATAAAATTTATAACGCCCTTGACTCCCTGCAGCTTGATACTCAGTTTGTTTCCTCTGAAGTGACCAAGCCGGCAAGTATCAGCGATGATCAACATCAGGAAAGCCGCGTTCTATGGCAAGTTCTCATTATCAACTTTTTCTTTTTTGCTTTGGAAATCATAACAGGTTTTATCGCGGGTTCAATCGGGCTTGTTGCTGACAGTTTGGATATGCTGGCGGACAGCATGGTGTACGGGCTTGCACTGTTTGCCGTTGGAAGCCAAATTTCCAGAAAGAAAAAAGTAGCTGGCATTTCAGGTTATTTTCAACTCACACTGTCCATTCTTGGATTTGCGGAAGTTGTCAGGCGTTTCTTGGGGCATGGAGAAAATCCGGACTTTCTCATGATGATCGTCATCTCTTTGATGGCTCTTGCGGGGAATGCAAGTTGTCTGTACCTGCTTCAAAAGTCCAGAAGCCAGGAAGCTCACATGAAAGCAAGCATGATATTCACGTCAAATGATGTCATTGTGAACCTTGGCGTTATCGCTGCGGGGGGACTCGTGTATCTCACAGCATCAAAAGTGCCTGATCTGATAATCGGGACCATCGTTTTTATCCTTGTCGCGACAGGCGCATACAGGATTCTTCAGTTATCGAAATGACGCACCCTTTGTTTCCCTTTGTAATAGTTAAGTATGCTCAAAAAAAGCAGAACCATTCCTGATCCTGCCGATATTTTCGTTGATTCTCATGTTCTGGGCCAACCAGATCATTTTTCATCAGTGAGCTGCTGTGGGTTCGTATATCGCTGTTAGAGGAAAAAAGTACCCAGTGTCCAGGAGCTGCCGATGGCTTTGTATGAATCAGTCCATGACAACCCTGACTGACACTGGGCATGGCTGAATAACCATTTATAACAGGTCAAGAACATCTCTGTACTCCCACATCACTTTCTGCATTTCCGCAGCGCAGAATTTTAATTGTAACTTCAATTCTTGCTTAATGAGATACATGTCTCCTTCCTCATTTAATCTTTCACGTGATTTCTTTAATAAATCAAGAACATCCTGCATCCTCCCGGCTTTCTCATTCAACATTTTGTTTATATCTTCTTTGCTCGCTCCCATAGATTTTTCCCTTTCTTTTTTATGATTGTTGAAATTGGTAATTTCCCCTGCTTGTTTTCACCGCACAGGTGCGCTGCCACTGACACGCACGGCGCAGAGGCGCGTGAAAAATCCTGTATATCGCCTACTTCAACATCAAATCAGGCTCAGATCCTCGGCCTCTTTCAGGAGATCATCGCGAAACCGGGGATCGGCGATGCTGATGATGTCCAGGGCGCGATCGCGGGTGGACTTGCCTTTGATGTTAATCACCCCATGTTCCGTAGCCAGGTATTGGGTATCCATGCGGGGGGTGGTAACGCCGGCGCCGGCAGCCAGGCGGGGGACAACCCGTGAAATCCTGCCCTCTTGCGCTGTTGAATAGAAGACAAGGATTGACTTTCCGCCTTTTGAACTGTATGCCCCACGGACAAAATCCAGTTGTCCACCTGTTCCGCTGAATTCAAATCCATCAAGGGTTTCCGCGTTGCACTGACCGGTAAGGTCGACTTCCAGAATGGAGTTGACGCTTATGAGGTTGTCATTCCTTGCAATATTAACAGGATCCATAATATATTCGGATGAATAGCTCTCCATCGTAGGATTGTCATCCATTAATTCATACATTTCTTTTGGCCCGAAAGCGGCGGCAAAAAGATGCTTTCGAGGATGGAAGTTTTTTCTGCGGCCGGTAACAGCCCCTTTCTTGATGAGATTGGCCATGCCGGGCACAAAGAGTTCCGAGTGAATGCCCAGATCTTTATGGCCTTCCAGGTATTCCGCAATCGCATTGGGGATGACCCCGATACCAAGCTGCAGGCAGGCCCCATCGGGGATAAGCTCGGCCAGCCTCTTGCCGATTATTTCATCTTCTGGTTTTCTGGGTGGAAAAACAGGGCTCAAAAGGGGTACATGATTTTCAACAATCGCATCGACCTCCGATATGTGAATCTGGGTGTCGCCGAATATGCGAGGCGAGTTTTCATTGACCTCCACAATCACCTTTTTTGAAAGCCGTGAAGCCACGGTAATATAGGTCGCCGCCCCAATGCTGAAATACCCGGCCTTATCCATGGGCGATACGGTGGTTATGGTGGCGTCAATCTTCATGTTTTCCCGCAGAAACCTGGGGACCTGGTAAAACACCGAAGGAATGTAATAGGCCAGGCCGACACGGATCATCTTGCGAACAGGGGCGCTGACAAACCAGGCATTCGCCTGTATGCAGTCAGCGACATCGGGGGCGAATATGGTGTTGCCTGCGTATTTCTGGGGATTGAACGAATAGGTTTTAATATTCTCCAGTTCTCCAGCTCTGGCTTTTGCGGCAATGGCATCGAGCAGAGCCGGGGGTTCGGAAAAATTCACTGCCACGACCACGCTGTTTCCGCTCTGAATGAGGCCGACCGCATCCAGAGGCGACATCAGCTTATTCCTGTACTCGCCATGATACGAATTCATATTGCCTCCTTTGTCTGAAAAATATTATTAAAATCTGCCGTTACAGTATATCACTCTCCCCTGTACTGGATCACCATCATTGTGATGTCATCGAACTGAGGAGCCTCTCCGGTAAACGCCCGGACATCAGCCATGATCCCGAAAACAACGTCCTTGATTTCAAATCCTTGCAAGGCACGCAGGCGCCGCTCCAGCCGGTCATTGGAAAAAGCCTCTTCCCGGGCGTTTATCGCTTCGTTCACGCCGTCCGTGTAAAGAAACAGACAGTCTCCCGGTTCGAGCAGAATTCGTTCGCACCGGTAGGGTGCATCCTCCATAACGCCGACCATCAGGCTGCCTGATCTCGCCAGCCAGGCAACTCCTCCGCCATGCTTCAGGTGCAGCGGAGGATTGTGGCCGCCATTGGCATAAATAACTTCCCCGCTCTCCGTATCCAGTATCCCTAAAAATGCGGTAACGAACATGCAGGAATCATTTTCGCGCGCAAGCACGTTGTTGACCCTGTACAGGATTTCTTCGGGAGGAAGGCCATAGCGGGCCGTAGCCTTGATGAGCGTCAGGGACATGGCCATGAAAAGGGCTGCCGGAACCCCCTTGCCCGACACATCGGCGATAACGAAGCATAAGTGGGTGTCGTCGACGAAAAAGAAATCATAAAAATCCCCCGCCACCTCTTTGGCCGGCTCCATCACAGCGTAGAGGTCAAACTCCTGCCGATCCGGGAAAGGCGGGAAAGTCCTGGGAAGAAAGTCCCTCTGGATGTCGCGGGCAATGCGCAGCTCACTCTCGATCCGTTCCTTGGCGGCAGTTGTCTCCGTCAATCTTTTAATATATTCCTTGAGCGAACTTTTCATCGCCGCAAAGGCGTCAGCGAGCTTGCCTACTTCATCCTGCGTAGATACCGGCGGCAGTTCCACGTCAAAATCTCCCCGGGCAATCGCGGTTGTGGCCCCGGCCAGAGTCTTCAGCGGAAAGGTAATGGAACGGGCGATCAGGACAACAGCCATCGTTAGAAGCATAATGCCGCCCAGTCCGATGAGTGCGCCGGTCAGGCTCAATGTTTTTACCTGATCCAGGAGTTCCGTTTCAGGAAAGACAACCGCCAGACTCCAGCCTGTGGAAGGGATGGGCGCATAATAGACCCAGCACTTGACGCCTTTGAGGTTCGTAAAGGGGATGAAATCCGAACCGCCCTTGATCATCTTCCTGCCCAGCTCACGCAGTGTCGGGTCTTTGGCGGCCTCGGCAAACCCAAAGATAGTGACGTTCATGATCATCGCCCGATCCGGATGGGTTACAATGGTACCATAACGGGAAATAAGGAAGGCATAGCCGTTTTTGAGCACCTTGATCGAGGCGACCAGTTCCGTCAACCAATCCAATGAAACATCGGAGAACGCGACACCCTTCAGATGTCTTGCTCCGTCGGTTGTTTCATAAAAGGGAACCGAACAGGTTGCCATCAGGACGTTTCCTTCATAATAGGGTTCTGTCCACTCTTTCTTTCCGGTCTCCCTGCTGATCTGGTACCAATCCTGCTGAAGGTAGTTCAGGGTATCGCCCGGGGCATAAACAATCCTGCCGTGATCTCTATGAAAGTAGGTGATATAGGGGTGAGAATCCGTACCGGTGGCGTGAGGCTCAAACGCAGCGCCGCAACCGTAAATCTCGGGGTTTTCTGCCAGTGTGGATCTGAGCAGGGATGAAAGCTCCTCGCTTGTCGGTCTTGTATTCTCAAGTGAACGCGCCACACCTTCGGCAACTTTGGTGACTGCGGTCAATACCGTTTCTATCCGGTTTACGGACGCCGTGGTTAAATTGCGGGCATCGCGCACCAGCTCTTTTCTCAGAACAAGTCGGGAACGGTAGTAGTTGTAGCCGAGAAGAGATGCAAAAATGCATGTGCTGCAGAGTGTGATAACCAGTGTCAATTTGAATGCGATGCTTTTATTGCTGAGCATCGGACTGCTCCGTGAATGCTTTGAAATCGGGAAGTGTCCGGATTTCACCGTTATTAAGAAGAATATGACCCGCCGCTGTATAATCGTTACGTGTCAGCCTTCCCATAACTCTCCGGTTTTCCTTGGGAATGACCAGGTCGCGCATCCGCTCCAGCATCCATTTCTGGTGCATCCGGTCGGCCGGAAGCTTTGCCTCACGCATATACCTGATGACGACATCCAGCGTTTCTTCAGGATGAGCGAAAGCATAGCTCCAGCCCTCCAGCGAGGCCTGCGCAAAACCCTTCGCCAGAGTTGGATCATTTTTTAGTGTCTTTTCAAGGGTGTAGAGACCGTCTTCAGGCAGGTTGATACCGTAATCCTTGAGCAGAAATATGCTCAGTTCATCGGGGTCAATTCCGGCATTCAGAATTGTATGATACTCGTTGTACCACATGGCGGAGGCGACATCGATCCCGCCATGCAGGAAAAGGTTTATCGTGTAGGACTGTGGCACTTCATGGACGCGCAGGCCGTATTTCTTAAAAAAAGCGCGCGGAGGGATCGCGAATGGGCCTTGCCACAGCCCGACCTTCTTTCCGTTCATATCCGCCGGCTTGGCGATGCCGCTTGATTTTCTGGCAATCAGCATCATAGACGATTTTTGGATGATCTGTGCCAGATTGACCAGTCTCACTCCAGCCGCTCGCTCACGAATGGCGGTGGCAAGCCAGAGCACGGCGAAATCCGCTTTTCCGCTGTGCAGATACTCTGAAGTCGAGGTCTCTGGTCCGCCGTTCAGGATAGACAGGTCAATGCCGTGTTTTTGATAGAAGCCCTTCTCCAGTGCCATGTAATACCCGGCGAACTGGGCCTGCGGATTCCAAGCCGGGATAAAGGAGGCTTTTTTAAGCGTCCGTTCAGCAGCAGAGGCAGACGTAGAAGCGACCACGCAAAAAACTGCCGCGGCCAGTGCCAGAAATGCTCTCTTTGCCGTTGAAGGCGCCGCAACCATGACAGTGCCTCCTCTATTTACGTGTGTGCAGAACCATCCTGAGGATATTCTGCCCGTCTTTTCTCCGGTAGCTCACATCGTCAATGAGCTTACGGATAAGATAGACACCAAGTCCGCCGATTTTACGTTCCATGATGTCGGCTGTTGTATCCGGATCGGGTAACGACAACATGTTGAAGGGGATCCCATTGTCTGCAATCTCAAACTCGAAGGCATCGTTTTTACCGCGGCAGGTCAGTTCGACCTCTCCCGTAGCGCCGGGATAAGCATAATGACAGACGTTCACAAAGGCTTCCTCTACGGCGATCAGCGCCTTGTTTTTTTTTATGCCGGTCAGACCGATCCGGTCAGCGCATCCGTCGACGAAATTAATGACTTCTTCAAGATTGCCGATGCGGGCCTCACATGTCATCCTGGTGACTTTCATGTTTATATCAGCCGATACCTTCCAGGGCGGAAGCCACCGAGTCGTGGATCTGGAAGATTGAGTCGAAGCCGGACGTTTCGAACACCTCCTTGACCGCCCCTTTCACATTGGCAAAATGAACTTCTCCCCCTTTACCTTTCAGCGCTTTGGCTGTCGAGAGAATCCCGCGCAGGCCGGCGCTGCCGATGTAATCGAGGCCTTCGAAATCTACTACAAAAGTTGTTGCTCCCTTTGCTATAAGCTCATTGAGCTTATCCTGGTAATCCGGAGCAGTCAGTGCATCCATCCGCCCCGTTACCGTCACGACTGTTATATTGTTTTCTGTCCTGCTTAGAATCTCCATGGCGACCCTCCTGTTCCCTTGTGTCTGAAAATGGCAAAATGCAGTCTGTCTACCCGGAAGATACAAAAGTGTGCGGATATGCATTTCGGAAACATTTTCGCATGCCTTTCGCGGTCGAATTATGGCCATTAGATGGATGCACAAACTGGCTGAAGACCTTTTGAACCATCGATGCGCAAAGGGAATCGATGGCAAATGATTATGATGCATGAACAGGAAACTTATTCGGTAATGGCGCATTCGAAACATGGCTATTATCCGATGAGGGTTTTGGTTTTCGATTGGGCGGTAGAAGTGAGAAGATGACTTTGCTTTTCAATGGAATCCAGGATCAGCATCCCGACTTTCCAGTCGATACAGTTTATTTTTATAATAAAAATAGGCGAATGTATAGAAATAAATGGGAATTTATGTTGGATAAAGAAAATTGACCGATGATATCTCCATGTCGGTTATTTAATTAAAGCCGATTAGACCGTGAAAACGACAATGGCAAACAGATGATTAATTATACAGTTTCCGGGAAAAAGTGTCGCCTTGGAGGCGGGAAAAGTGATGGCTGTAAACCGTTTACAAAGATTGTCTTTGTCATTTCCGAAAATGTATTCCTGACAGAGTTAACTTCTATTATTTCAATTACATAGTAGATTACGATCGTTATCTGTTAATCAATATCCGGATTAATCCTACCTCTTATCCATCTAAGACTATAATTATCCAATGTAAGAATTTTAGTATCAAAAAATCATCCCTCTCCTGATTGCTTTATGCCGCGTGATCATCTAGTGATAAAATGAGACAGTGTGGAAAAATAAACCTATTGCATCAGGTCAAACCGGGAGAGATTAAAAGGACTTTTATATGGACTTTTTAGATCCTCCTCCAAATATCATTATCCAGCCTATGCAGCCGGGCGATGTTGCCGAAGTTGTTAGAGTTCATCTCGCAAGTTTTCCCGGATTTTTCCTGACTTTTCTCGGGAATGATTTTCTTTCCCTGCTTTATAAAAGCATTCAGAGCGATCCAATTGGCTATGTGCTGGTCGCTTCATGTAATGGGCAGATTCAAGGTTTTGTAGCCGGTGTGGCGCAGCAAAGCGGTTTCTACAGGCGGTTGATCGAAAAGCACAAATGGAAATTCGCTTTTGCGTCTGCATGGCCGGTTGTTAAAAAACCGCATATTGCCCCCAAATTATTGATGGCATTGCAGAAACCTGCCGATGTTCGCGATGCTGCCGCAGATGCTTGTTTAATGTCTATTGCCGTTCGGCCTGAGGCGGAAGGTCAAGGGATTGGAAGGCAATTGTTTGCCGCGCTTTATCGGGAATTTTCTGCATTCGGTGTCCCGGCAATATGCCTGACTACGGGTCGGGACGCGAATGAACGTGCTAATCGTTTTTATCAGAGACTCGGATTTGAACTTACTCGATGTTTCTTTACGCCCGAAGGTAGAGCCTTGAATGAATATGTGATTCAAGACTCAGGTACAAAACTAATCTTTGAATCCAGAGCAGATAATGGATGGTTGCATTGATCAGGCTCCAGTAGCTCAGAAAAGAGAGCGGGTTTTTTATTGTTGATTGGCTCCCAAGGGCGAGACGGGATTTTTGATCGGAGGAATCAACTTGAATTCTCTGCGAAATAGACTGAAGACCAGAATTCTCGTAGTCGCCGCGTCTCTTGCATTTACTTTATGGGTTTTTATAGAAGTGGCTGAAGAGGTTTGGGAAGGTGAAGCAGGAGTGTTTGATCGCTCCATTTTACTAAGTCTGCACACGTCCAGTGGCCCAGACAATGTGCTTGGGCCAATATGGCTGCAGGCAGTGGCACGTGACGTCTCAGCGCTGGGCAGCATTACAGTGCTGGGCATTATCGTAGCAGTTGTTACCCTCTTTCTTCTTCTTACCGGCAGGCGCATGATTGCGATGTTTTTACTGTTGGCCTCCACGAGCGGGGGGCTAGCAACATTCTTGCTCAAGGCGGTTTTCAACCGGCCCCGACCAGAGCTTTTTCAGCATGGAGACTATGTAATTTCGGCTAGTTTTCCCAGCGGACATGCAATGATTGCTGCTTTGGTATATCTGACGCTGGGAGCCTTGATGGCGCAGGTAATGCCGATACGCAAGCTCAAAGTGTATGTCATGACCGTCATGCTGGCGCTGACCGTAATTATCGGTGCCAGCCGTGTTTATCTAGGCGTACATTGGCCAACTGACGTGCTGGCTGGTTGGTTTGCAGGTGCATCATGGGCGCTCGGTTGGTGGATCATTGCTGAATTCTACAAGGTCAAATCGGGGAGCCGGGTTTGAAAGGACAATCATTTTACAAGCGAGTGGGTTTTGCCCTGTGCGGTCTGAAGATGGCGGCGCGGCGGGAGAAGAGCTTTCGCACTCATCTGGTGGCTGCTGCGGCAGTTCTGATTGTCCTTTATGTAACGCAGCCGGGAATCATTTGGTGGACAATAATAGCGTTAACGGTGGGTTTTGTTCTGGTAACGGAACTTCTTAACACTGCTTTTGAAACGTTGGCCGATCAGTTGTGTCCCGAAGAGCATTCCGGGATTGGTGCGGCAAAAGACATCGCTGCCGGAGCTGTTCTCGTTGCCAGCCTGATCGGCATCATAGTCGGTTTGGTCTTCATTCTTAACTGGATAGGTATATGAAAATGGCGGCATTTGTGATATGGCAAGAGTGTTAACGACGGTGGAATATTAAAACCATTTCTTAGAATTATGGAGGTATAAAATCTTGAACAAAGTATTTCTGGTTCTTTATTCACCCGGCCCTGCCTGGATTCCCGGCCTCTCAATCTTCGAACAGCATCTGGAGTCTCACGGCAACTATGTTTGGAAACTCCATCAGGAAGGCAAAGCAAAAATGGGCGGTCCCTTCCTGGACAGCAGCGGAGGAGCCACTCTGCTTGAATTGGAAGGCGGCATAGAGGAAGCCCGTGCGATCGCCGAACATGATCCATGTGTCATTTCAGGGATCATGACGGTCGCCGTCCACCCCTGGCATACCATCAAGTGGGAGCAGTATGGCCAGAAGCAATTATAATTCAATATGAAATCCTTCTGGCTGTGTTTTATATTCATCCAGCTGTAACAACGCTTACAATGGCCTGCTCTCGTATTTACCAAACCGCCACCGTTCAACAAAATGCAGAATCAACATCAATTATATCAAATGCAAATCATTATAGTATATACATGCCATTGGAAGGAAGATTAGAAAATGCTGCACTGTGCAAGCATGATGGAGGGAATTTTAGTTTAACTAAAAAATGCCCGTTTCTTGTGAAATGAAGGGGTTTTTGACTATGACTCGATAAGGTCACAGGGGTTTTATTCCGGTCCAAATAAAAATGTTAGCCACCTACAAGGGAGTGTAGATATGAATGCTGACTCAAAAGCAGAAGAAGATCGGCACGTAGATCCTGTCTGTAGCATGGTGGTATCAAGTGACTCTGAATACTATTACGATTATAAAGAAAAACATTATTATTTCTGCAGTGAACATTGCTTGCGTAAATTTAAAGAACATCCAGAACAATATCTCAATAAAGAAATCTCCCCATCTCCTGAAAAATACAACAAGTTAATTACCTGCACATGCCCCATGCATCCTGAAATAAAGCAGCAGGGACCTGGCAATTGTCCCAAGTGTGGGATGGCACTGGAGCCAGTGGAAGTGCAGGCAGCCGCGACCAAAACGATTTACACCTGTCCCATGCACCCTGAAGTAGTACAAGATCATCCCGGCAACTGTCCCAAGTGCGGCATGGCACTGGAACCGGTTAAATTCAGAGTTGAAGAAAAAAATGAAGAACTCATCTACATGAGTCGTCGCTTTTGGGTCTGCACCATATTGGCACTGCCTGTGTTTTTCCTGGCCATGGTTGCTGATATGATGCCTGCCTGGTTGCCAAATTGGCTTTCGATGCAAGCAGTCCAATGGATTGAATTTGCGTTAGCCTCACCTGTTGTATTATGGGGGGGATGGCCATTTTTTGTTCGTGGCTGGCAATCCGTCCAGACCTGGAATCTTAATATGTTTACCTTGATTGCACTGGGTGTTTCGGTTGCCTGGATATATAGTGTAGTGGCCTTGTTATTTCCACAGATTTTCCCGCTTATCATGCAGATGGAAAGTGGATTGGTTCCCGTTTACTTTGAAGCTGCGGCAGTAATCACGACCCTGGTGCTTCTGGGGCAAGTACTTGAATTACGTGCACGCTCGCGAACCAATGCGGCCATTCAGATGTTACTCGGACTCGCTCCAAATACGGCACGCATTGTTCGAAATGATGGAACAGAAGAAGATGTCCCGCTGGAGCATGTACAGCCTGGAGATACCTTGCGTGTGCGTCCCGGCGAAAAAATACCAGTGGATGGTACGGTCATCGATGGTGAAAGTAACGTGGACGAATCCATGGTCACCGGAGAACCGATCCCGGTGGCAAAGTTAGCCGGTGAGAAACTCATCGGCGCGACGGTAAATGGGACGGGCAGCTTATTAATGCGGGCTGAAAAAGTCGGTTCCGATACATTGCTTGCACAAATTGTTGATATGGTGGCCGAAGCACAGCGTTCTCGAGCACCCATTCAAAAATTAGCAGATATCGTGGCAGGTTATTTTGTACCAGCTGTGGTTGGTGTCGCCGTGGTTGCATTTATCGCCTGGTGGGTGTGGGGTCCGGAACCGCGCCTGGCACATTCCATTGTTAATGCTGTTGCTGTCCTTATCATCGCTTGCCCATGCGCACTGGGGCTTGCTACCCCAATTTCTATCATGGTGGGAACTGGGCGTGGCGCGCTTGCCGGAGTTTTAATAAAAAATGCTGAAGCATTGGAGATCATGGAAAAAGTCGACACTCTGGTTGTGGACAAGACTGGTACGCTGACCGAAGGAAAACCAAAGTTGGTCTTGGTGCAGGCGGAAGCAGGGTTTAACGAAGACGAAATATTGCGTATGGCTGCAAGCCTCGAACGCGCCAGCGAACATTCCTTGGCGGAAGCAATCGTACATGGAGCGGAAGAGAGGGGGGTTACGCTGGTTAAGGCCAATAACTTTCAGTCGATTACTGGAAAGGGCGTTACAGGCGAAGTTGATGGACATACAGTTGTGGCCGGCAACGCAAAGCTGCTGGAAAGTTCAGGTATCAGAGCGGGAGACTTATTGCACCAAGCGGACAGGCAACGCGTCGAAGGAAACACGGTTATGTTGATTGCTATTAATGGAAAAGCAGCAGGTTTAATTGGCGTTGCTGATCCCATCAAAGACTCAACAACAGAAGCCATTCGCGATTTGCATGCCGACGGTATCAAGATAGTGATGCTTACCGGTGACAGTCTTACCACAGCGAAAGCCGTTGCAGGTAAATTGGGGATCGACCAGGTGCATGCCGAAGTATTGCCTGAACAGAAAGCCGAACTAATTAAGGAGTTGCAAGCAGATGGTTGTATCGTTGCGATGGCAGGTGATGGTATTAACGATGCCCCTGCGCTAGCACAGGCCCAAGTCGGTATCGCCATGGGCACAGGTACAGATGTGGCAATAGAAAGTGCAGGGATCACTTTGATTAAAGGCGACCTGCGGGGCATCGTCAGAGCCAGAAGGTTAAGCCGAGCCACCATGCGTAATATCAGGCAGAACTTATTTTTTGCCTTTATTTATAACACCATCGGCATTCCCATTGCTGCGGGAGTGTTATATCCATTCTTCGGGATACTGTTATCACCAATGATCGCGGCTGCTGCAATGAGCTTCAGCTCAGTCTCCGTCATAGGAAATGCACTTCGATTACGAGGAGCAAAGCTTTAGTTCACGACGTCCTGATTCGCTTGTAATGTCGACATATCTTCTTGTTGACGAATTGTATCCATTAAATAAAGAAAGGAGACGAACATGAAAAAGATTTTTGTTGTTTTCGCGTTTGTACTGGCTCTTGGAGTGGCATTTTACCCAGATGCGGGACAAAGCCAAGGTGGTTATGGATACGGTGGAAGACCCGGTTATGGCTATGGCATGGGGCCTGGCATGATGGGCGGTTATGGTCCCGGTGGTGGTTGGTACTGCCCCCACTGTGGTTCGTATATGGGTGAATATCGACAGCCTCAGAAACCGATTGATGAAAAAGAGGCCGTATCCATTGTGGCGAGATACCTTGAAGCTAGGCAAAATCCAAACCTAAAAACTGGTGCAGTGAAAAATGTTGGTACTGCGTTTGAAGTAGAGATCAGGACCAAGGACAATTCGCTGGTCGACAAGATTCTCGTGGATAAGAACACGGGGTGGATAAGATCTGCTTACTAGAAGCCTGTCGCACATAGTAGATCACGATAGCATGTCATACTCATGGTAGGGTCTATATGCAGCCCTGCCATTTTCACACTTTTTAATCAATGATCGTCTTGGCCAAATAGGAACATTGCTTCCTCAGCTGATCACCTTCAATTCGTTCAAACTGACATCCTGTTTCAATGCACAATGGACACAGAGGTTAATGGCGAGCGGCCTTCAATGAAGTAGGTAAAACACAGTGATCAGGCCGCCCCCAATGACAACAGACAAGAGAATCATCTGGGACAGCTTCTCAGCAACCCGACAGTCTGGCTTGATTATTCCTGAGAAGACAAAGCCCAATATGACAAAAAGTCCAAGTATGATCATTCCATGGGTTATCCAATGGTGGCCCGTGGCATCAGCCATGGTTTTCTTGAATGAAGGTGTCAGTTCCTTAAAAATCACCAGGAAGGCATTGAGAACATTTACAAAGCCGGCAGAAAGAACAAACCCGATTGTTGCCCTATCCAATGTATTTTTCATGGCCCTACCTCCCCCATGCAGCCCATAAGAACCCCTCTGCTGATGACCGCTCCCGCGCCTTCCATGGCAAGGCCAATGAGAACGATCAGTGAAGTGACAATGAGAGTAAGTCTCCGGTTTTCAGGGATTAAGAGATTGTTT
>Ga0123334_1003335_pt1 | contig 17458 bp, 16 predicted proteins | sample BiotimSIPDNA_FD_89706 | JGI IMG/M metagenome (GOLD analysis project Ga0123334, IMG submission 89706) | Anaerobic biogas reactor microbial communites from Washington, USA - Biogas_R1 time_0 SIP DNA | ecosystem: Engineered > Bioreactor > Anaerobic > Unclassified | place: Washington, USA... | reverse complement strand
CAGTATTATTGCTGGATGTGTTATTTTCAGGGCTTGACCCTATCGCAAGCCGTGAATTTATTGAGATTGTGCTTGATCAGGCTGAAAAAAAGACAGGTACAATATTCTTCTCATCACATCTAATAGATGAGGTAGAGGCCGCTGCAAACTATATCGGGATAATTGAAAAGGGAAAGATGTATTATCAGGGTGCCCTGTCCGAACTCTCAAACAGCGTTCGACTACTCAGGCACCCTCCAGTTGACAGCGGTGATATAGAGCTGCCCTCTTTCCTCCTTGAAGGGTCATATGGGATGGAGATTATCCAGGACAGGATGTTGAATGGTGAAAGGCATCTGGTTGTAAGAAGCGCAGAGAATCCGGACATCTTCTCCTCCATGTCTTATGGAGAAGGAAACTGGTCTGTTGAGAAGATGTCACTTGAGGATATCTTCATAGAACTGGTCAGAGACCCCATAAGGAAACTGTAAAGATGAACCGCCTGCTCAAACTTGCAAAGAAGGATTTTAGCCAGAACATACTGGTTTTTATTTTTCTGCCACTGTTTTTAATATTTATCTTTGGAATCATGCTGCTTGGAACCGCCGTATCGCCAAGGACAATGGGCTTTTTATCGGCTGAAGGCTCTTTCCTCCTTTTCTTTATACCCCTGAGCGCTATTGTGCTTGGCAACCGCCTTGTAGTAAAAGAATATTACAGCAGGACCCAGCTTTTTATTGAATCCCTACCTATTTCCAGAGTCGAGATGGTACTGGTCAAATATTTTATTGGTCTCACTTTCCTGTTATTCTTTGCTGTTTTTACCCTGCTAATATCATCAGGGCTTTCATACCGCTCTGACCCTGTCAGCCTGAATTTTTTTTCATACTATTATCAAGAAGCGCCATGTTCTGTTATTTTGTGTGGAGCTTCCTTTTTGCAATGGGTTTTGCAGGGAAATTCCGCATACCTGTTTACCTGCTGATCGTCTTTTTTCTGTTTGTGTTCTCAATAACTACAGAACTGAATATTATGCAGGAGGGGCCTCTCGCATTACAGGTTTCAGATTTTGCCCTTGAGCGATACACCTATCCTGCAAGGCAATTAATTCAAACCTTTTTGCTGGGTTCAGGCTGGCTTGCGCTTGCACTCTTTTTATCCCTTATTAATGAGGGTTCAATCGCAGAGAACCTTGCCAAACCAATGACCCAGAGAGAAAAGGCGGTCATCGGGATAATCTTTATCGGGTTCATGCTATCCGCTGCATTGCTCGAATCAAAAAGGGTCAGGGAGCCATACAGGTTCAGCAGTGATGCGGTAATAGCGAGCGAGACAGAGCCCATAGAGATATTATATCTTGAATACAATATAAAGCCCGATGCCATAGCCCTTAATAGATATCTTGAAAATAAGATCGCAGATTTACGTGACACACTCGGTATAAACAGGGTCCCGCCCATAAAGATAGCCTATGCAGAATCCCTTGACAGGGATAAATTTGAGACAGCAAAACTGATATCAAGAGATGGCGTCCTTGTACGCGCAAACTTTAAAGATATTGATGACTGGTGTACTGACAAGTTTAACGCATATCTTACGCGGGTAATACTGGATAATATCACCCGCAACCGTACCAGATTTGCCCCAAAGCAGTGGCTTCATGACGGCTTTTCATGCTGGTGGGCCTATGGTGGTTTTTCAATGGGTTCTGATACACATAAGACCCTTATGCTTCGGAGCATGTATCTCCTTGATAAACAGGGCCTTAATTCACAGGTAATAAAAGAGTGGCCTGTTTTTCGTGAGCGCGTTGGTGAACCGGCTGCGGAGGCAGTTGCCTATTCAGGCCTTGCCTATCTTCAGAGCGCTAAAGGTTATGAAGCTGTTATTAAACTGGTTAAGTCTGTTTTCGGAAGAGACATCCCTGATGACAGCAGGGAAACCCTTTATGAGATGTTCCATCCCATGCCTGTTCTATTTAAGGAGGCAACCGGAGAAGACTGGGAAGCCTTTATTTCCGAATGGACTGCATGGGTAAAAGATATTGCCACACAGCCGGAATTCAGGGCAAGGCTTGCAGCAATACCTGAGTTCAAGGGTTCAATAAATTTATTAAAAAAAGAGGGGAATATACGCGATATTGTTTACGAATACAATTTTAGTCAGGTACCTGCTTCAGGGTTTGTTTGTGCGCTGCTTCACAAGAAGATCTCCCCTTTTGAGGCCAGTATATACCCTGAAGAGCTTCTCAAAGAGGAGCAGAGAATTCATAACGATTTTGTAACTAATCAAAGACGCCATACCGGTAAGTATAACTCGGGAGAGAGGGTGTTCCTGGCCCTTGAATACGAATCTGATATCCTTGGTATTCCAGTGCGCATAATATCAAGACGGGTCAATATAGAATGAGATATACATTAATTAAAAAAGAGATAAGACAACTCCTTCCCATAGCAATCCTGCTTATTTTATTCTTTACTGAAAAGTTGATAAGTGAACCTTTTTTCGGAAGGCTGGATGAAAAGTCATGGAGTGGTATATGCGAATACCTTGAGCCCGATATCCCGGTCCCGATAAGTCTTTTTCTGATGATCCTCTGTCTCATGACTGCATATGCGCTCTTTCCCCGTGAACATGATGACATGACAATTGAGTACCTTTATTCACTCCCTGTCAGCCGCAGTGCTGTATTTATATCAAAATATATCGCAGCCCTGTCAATTCTTTGCGGGTCTCTGATGCTGGGCTGTATAACTGAGTGGATACTTCAGTTATTTAATAGTCAGCCATATACCGGGGACCAGTTTAATTTAAGGACGGGGGTAACCGCCTATTTCCTGATGGCAATCTTTAATTTTATCATGCTCTCCCACGGTCTATTACTCTCCTTTTTCAGGAGATTTGGACTACTGCTGCTTGGAATGATCTGGGTATTTATATCTTCATTCAAAGAGAAACTCCCATTTTTAGAATACCTGAACATCTTTAATGTTACAAAAATGGAGTATTATGGTCAGACCCTTCTGGTTCCATGGAAACTGCTTTATATAAATACTGGCATTGCAGTTATTTCTCTACTTATTGCAGGGTTTTTATGGGCAACCCCTGCTGAACAATTCACAATGTGGTATCGGCAGTTTTTCAAAAAGCGTATCGGGACAATTATTGGTATCGCAACTTCCATTGCAGTTTTCATCTTTTTTGTAACCATTGTTGACCGTCCGATGAAAGATGAAATGGAAAAGAACCTGATGAAAGAACAATATATCTCATTTAAGACAGCAACCTTTTCAACGGAGCACTACAACTTAACCTATCCACAGAACCTCAGAGAAACAGCCCATGAACTCATAGGCAGGGCAGATGAGGTATATGTAAGAACAAGGGATTTCCTCTTTGCTCAGGATAGCGGCCCCATTGCTGCTGACCTTACTGAAGAGAGTAATGAACATGCAGGCATCGCCGCGCTGTACAAGATCAGGATGGATATCCGCAAGACAAAAAAGTTAGAAGATAGGCTTCGTGTTTTTGCACATGAAACAACACATGTTTTTGCTATTCTTGAATCAAACAGGAAAATAAATGACTACTGGAACAGTACTCTTTTTTTTAATGAAGGGCTGGCTGAACATGTATCTTACACATTGTTTCCTGATGAAGAAAAGCTTGAGGCAAAGAATCTCCTATCTGTAACCACATGGAAACGAAATAAAATAACATTTGATGACCTGGCTGATATGGAATCCTTTAAAAAGAGATATAGTGAAGAGCTGTTTTATACACTGGGGCATCTATGGGTAAAGGCAATATCAGACACCTATGGAGACAAGACTATCTCTGATACCTTGCGTGCCCTGGGCAGAGAAGGGGCGCCAACTAATCTTGGCAGCCACCTCCTCTGGCAGGATACCCTCCAGGCAATAGATTGTGATCTGGAAAAGGTCAACACCACCTGGATTAAACTTCTAAACGATTTAAGCATCAAGTATGAAAAAAGGATTGAGGCACTGCCCAGGCTAAGCGGTGGTGTGGTCGGCAAAGAGAAGGGTGAAACCATTTTGACTGCAACGCTTGACAGGGAACTCCCGCCAGGAAATCTGCTTTTTATTGTCCGTTACCGGAAGGACTCATCTGTTAAACATGAGGATACTCATATGGTTTTCGGGCAGATACAATGGAATAAAGAGCCCCTTGAAGTCAGGTTTAGCATCCCGTCATATCGCCTGATAGGGCGAAGGTTTGAGTACCAGTTTGGATATTTTATTAACCATAAGGACTTTCCCTATTTTGAAGCATGGCAGTCTGGAGAAAATAAATGAGTCAATTTATAAGCCCTTAACTTTCTTCACATTTTTATATCAAGGAGAGTTCAACCCTGCTGTTTACTCGGATGCAATGGTCTTTGGGGTGGAAAACCTTGTATCTTTTTCACCGGCCCTGCGGCGGATAATGTTACCGGTCCCGCTTCTGGTTTTAGGTCTCTCTTTTTCTTCTTTTTTCTTGATTGAATTTTCAATCATTTTTTTTAACTGTTCTTCTAATGAACTTCTTTTGTTTTCTTCCACTTTCTTACCTTTTAAATATTTAGATTGTCTTATTTTAACGGCATTTATCCATGATATAAACAGGATTTTTAGTTTCAAATATATGTGCAGACCATATCGGCACATGTTGCGGTTTATATAAGGAAAATTTTAAATCCTTTTTTGAAACAAAGCCGAGTCATTAAGGACTTGCAATGATGGAAGACCCAGGACGACACCGGTAAAGTTGAATCTTTACCCTGTTAAATGAAAAAAGGCAAGATGTGAAATAAACATTTTTCAAATTTTTTTTAACAGGGAAAATCTTAAATCTTGATTCTGTCCTGTCCGCCATAGCTTTAGCGACGGGGGAAATCTTGAATTATGTGTAATTCCATGCATTAGGGCAGGTTATCAAGAGGCATAAATATATATCAGAAGTAACTAATGGTATTTTAATTATGAAGCAACTTAACCTCCCTAAGCTCATTTCTAGTTGAAGGTTTATGCATGGACCGCTTTTTCAGTTGTAAGGAGAGGAATACGATTTATTTGAACCTATAAAGAATATGACACTCTTGATGCGGAGGTGATTTAACCCGATTTGACTAAAAGGTTATTCAGGTATAAAAATATTGTTAACAGTTACCCTACATTTGGAAAGGAGGACTGATCATGAAAAGAGATGTAAACCGACGTGAATTTATTAAGGTCACTGCACAAGGAGTAGCCGTTACCGGACTTACCGGTCTGGTACCGATATCCAGTGTGACTTCAATTGCTGCGGAGCCTCCCAAAAAGGAGATAGATGCGGCATGGATCACCGCACTCATTAAGGATTATGTAGCCACATCGCCTGATAACTCCCTCAGGAATAAGGAGAACGAAAAGGCCTGGGATGAGCCGCTTGTCGGTTTTGCAAGCGGAGATGATCCTGTCTTCCAGTTCTTAAAGGATGATATAGGCTCCTTTTACTATACCCCTGTTGAGGCTTTTAACCTGGTCTATCCTGGAATCCATGTTGCGCCTGCTGATCTTTCAGTCATTGCCTTTGTTCTGCCCCATACTGAGGCAATCAAGGCGGATCTCAGAAAAAAGAAAGATATTCCATCTGAAAAATGGATCAGGGCGAGGTTTTATGGCGGCAAGTTTATTGATGAACTAAATAAGCATATCGCCGACATACTCACAAAATCCGGATATCCGGCAGTCGCCCCCACCAACAGCCCCGTAAAAATTAGCAAAAAGTATGGCATGGCTTCACAGTGGTCGGAACGGCATGCGGCTTACGCCGCTGGTCTTGGCACCTTTGGGCTGTGCGATGGCCTTATAACCCCGGTTGGAAAGGCGATACGCTGTGGCTCAGTGGTGGTACAAATCAAGGTCCCTCCAACCCCGCGGCCATATACAGATCATCATGCCTATTGTCTCCACTATGCAAAGGGGACATGCGGCATGTGCATAAAGCGCTGTCCGGCAAAGGCTGTTTCAAAATTCGGTCATGACAAGACTGCATGTCTTAATCAATGCAATACTACATCCGTGTATGCAGCAAAACAATTTGGTCTGCCCAAAGAGGCTTATGGTTGCGGTTTCTGTCAGACAGGGGTGCCGTGTGAGTCAAAAATACCGGTCAAGATATAGCGTTTCAGCAGGTTTTAAGTAGATGACGGGTAATTATTAAAGAGGGGGGCTGCCTTTGACTCTTTCAAATAGGTAACAAGAGCCAACAGCAAACCCCTATATGTAAACAACTGAAGCCTGAAGTTCTGTCACGAAGCAGGGTGTGTCTCGGCATATCCCTGGCGACGCGGAAAATCATGAATATAATTTTCCCAGATCATTGTTCATTGATAATTGATCATTGAAATTTCCCTTGCTTTTTTAACCCAAACCCATAACATCAAACAAAATAAGATATCTACATTTAACTTTTTAAAACAAAATCATGTATTGGAGGATTTTATAGTGATTAATATCGACATGATTAATTTCGTAAATGAGGCATTTAAAAAATATGTTTTACAAAGAGCTGCCCGCTATTTTGACGGGGACCTGAAACTGCAATTTGATGGCAGCGCCTATGTGATTACCTTTAAAAATGGAACCCCCGTTGATGTTAAAATAACTGGGGCTGACGTGCCAGCAGACCTGTTTATTAATGCTACTGATGAACAGTGGAAAAAAATGCTTTCTGTCTCTCCCCCGCCTTTCTATAATTCACTTTTTATAGGTTCCATGTATCATGGATTTAAGATCAGTTCCGGCGTTAAAGCATTGCAGTATAAATATTTGCTCGATGAACTTTTGCGTCAGTTGCGTGCTTTTTATAATAATGATGGTTTTGTGGAGGTTGACCCCTTACCGGTCAAACCCAATGTGCGCACCGAGCCTGTTATTGGGCGTTATATTTATATAGTAGTGGATGGTATTGAATATCGTGTTTATTATGAAGAGGCCGGACAGGGCATACCGTTTCTGCTTCAACATACCGCCGGTGCCAATAACCAGGAATATCGCTTTATGATGAACGATCCGGAACTGACAAAGGATTTTCGTTTTATTGCCCACGACCTGCCGTATCATGGTAAGTCCCTTCCGCCTGAGAACTATCCATGGTGGAACAATGAATACAAACTCACTTTGGATTTCCTCCTGAAATTCTATGATGCTTTTATCAATGCACTGCAATTACACAGGCCGGCCTATATGGGTTGTTCCATGGGCGGCCATTTGGCGGCCGATCTTGCCTATTATTGCCCGGAAAAATTCCGCGCCACAGTTGGGATCGGAGCTGCCCTGGCTACCGCTTCAGAAGTTACTGATGATAAGGCAAACAAGATGGCGGAAAACTTGAAATGGAGACATGATAATCCTCAGGTAAGCAATATGGAAATTGCGACAACAAACGAGGCAGTTGTAGCCCTGAAACCATATGCCACCCAGAACACCCAGAGAGAGGTTGGCTGGGATTATGGTAACGCCTATCCCGGAATATATGCCGGAGACTGTTACTACTACTCCTTTGACCATAATCTGACAGGCAAGGCCCAGGACATTGATACTACCAAGTGTGCACTGTACCTCTTAACCGGCACCTATGATCCGGGAACACCTCCCTACACCACACAGGCGCTGGCTGATCAAGTAAAGGGCAGCAAACTTACATTTATGGAAGGGGTAGGACATTACGCAATGCTGGAAGCTTATCCCACTTTCAAAAAATATTTTATGCCGATTGCTGAAGAAATTAAAACATTGAAATGAGTCGAGTTGTAAAAGCTTATTCTTTTCGGTGAATGGGTTTGATAACTTGAAGTCACAAATTGTGACTTCAAGTTGGGGTGGGACACGATATATGTAGAATTGCATTTTAGGTTGAGGAGCCAAAAGCACAGTATAAGATTAAAAGTAGTCTTCGATAAAATAACAGGAGTTGGGGAATTTTTGTTGTCCAATACCATGGGGGGACACCGCTCTTTCAGATAAATAATTATTCAAAAGGGGCTCATTTAAGAAATATTTGCTATCGACAGTATAATAATGGTATTATCAACTCAACTTTATCAGAGAGATAGTGAATTTATATTCATCTGGAGAAATGGATGCGAAAACGAGAAGATAATATAAACATATCTGAGTTACCAGAGGTTGCAAGGGCAGAGCTACTTGATTTTTATGAGTTTTTAAAAGCCAGACATACCGCAAGTAATAAGAAAAAGAATAAGGTTTGCAAACACCCTTTGGAAATGTTTGTATCAGCCCCGATAAAAGTAGATAAAATTAAAAAATATACGAGAGATGAACTTCATACCAGATAAGCCATTCCTGGATACCAATATCCTGGTTTATGCAAAGCTCCGGGATGAAAACAGCATAGATAAAAGTAACTCCGCAATTAACCTTATTAAAAAAATAAATACTCATCCAGTTACAAGTGTCCAGGTTTTGAATGAGTTTTCAAGTGTTTTAATAAAGCACAATGTTTCTGATCAAATCATAAAGGATACGGTTCAGGAACTAATTGATAACTCTGTTGTAATTGCTATCAGTTTAGAAATGATTCGGGAAACATGGCGTATCAGAGATAAATATCATTTTTCCTATTGGGACAGCATGATTGTTGCTGCTGCGATAAAGGGCAGATGTAATATCCTCTACACAGAAGACCTCCAGCACGGTCAGGTCATTGATAATCGGTTAGAAATATTCAACCCTTTCCTGTAAGGGTGTGGTCACATTATTCCAGGTAGTAATGAATATTAATTATGACAAAAGAAAATTAAAAACCGATATCTGTGCTTTGCATAGAAAACAAAGATTCTGAAGATCTGCAAAAAAGGAAGATTTACCAGGTTATGCCGGATGATGATGCAAAAAAGGAAGGGTACTTTAGAATCGTTGATGAGTCCGGTGAGGATTATCTCTATCCGGAGGCCTACTTTATCTCAATCCAGTTACCTATTAAAGCTCAAGAGGCTTTAAGAATAACAGCATAAATTTTTCTTCTAACCCCGATCTTTAATTAAGTAAAAGCCTGGATTTTTATTGCTATTTATCAAAGGCACTAAACTGGATAAGAGCTTATTATTACATATAATTATTTTTTAAAATTTTCTATTTATCGGATTTGGCAACATTGCCATTTCCGATAAATAGCTTGAAAATCCATTCCATGTCTGCCATTAGTGAATAGAAACTCTACTTAAAATTATGCACCGATGAACATAACAAGCGGCAATTGTTAGCGCCTGCGGATTTGTCCACTGAAGCTCGCTGGTGTAAACCTGCTTTGATACTGATCTCCGATTTCTGATCTCTGGCTTTTATCGTGTGTTGGCTGAAGGTCTAAAGTCTAAAAAGCTACAGCCTGCTTTTCTTCTTGATTTTGTAGCCCCTTAGCAGTAAACCCATAGCATCAATCCCAAAATTGCATCATTGCGGTAAAAAGGAATCTGGACAGGTTTTCGACGGATTTTGTATTTGAGCTTTCAAAAGAAGAGTTTGCGAATTTGAGGTCACAATTTGTGACCTCAAAAAGTAATAATATGAAATTGAGACATCCAACTTTACATGGTAACTTTATGGATAAAAAAGGAAATTTCATGACAAATTCAATTTCAGTAGAAACAATACAAGAAAAGATTCTGTTAATCCAGGGTGTGAAGGTATTGTTGGACAGTGACCTGGCACAGATGTATGGCATTGAAACCAAACAACTAAAGCGTGCTGTCCGCAGAAATAGCAGGAGGTTTCCGCGAGATTTCATGTTGGAACTCACTAAAGAGGAGTATGATTCTTTAAGGAGTCAATTTGGCACCTTAAAGAGAGGGGAGCATTCCAAATACTTGCCTATGGCCTTCACAGAACAGGGGGTTGCTATGCTTTCCTCTGTGCTGAACAGTGAGAAGGCCATCGAAGTGAATATCCTAATCATGCGGGCTTTTGTGAAAATTAGAGAGATGATTTATGCCCACAAAGACCTACTGAAAAAAATCAATGAAATGGAAATGAAATATGACCAACAGTTTCGACTGGTGTTTGAAGCGATCAAGGCCCTCATGATTCACCCAGTTAAATACCTTGAGAGGATGCAACTATGTTCTATACATATGTGCTAATAAGTGAGAAGGATGGTAATCTCTACACAGGATTCACAAAAAATCTCAAGGTAAGATTTGAGCAACATAATAAAGGGCAGGTTGAATCTACCAGAGGAAGACGACCAATGAAATTGATATATTATGAAGCCTGTCTCAATCAAGAAGATGCAACTCATAGGGAGAAATATTTGAAAACATACCATGGAAAAATGTATATCAAAAGAAGGCTCAAATCTTATTTAACAGGGTAAAGAGGAGGAAAAACCCAAACGTAGAATTGGATTCCAGGTTGAGGAGCCAAAAGCAAAGTATAAGGTTAAAAGTAGTCTTTGATAAATATAACAGGAGCTTGGTAATAAATGTTGTCTAATGTCGACAAGCAGACCCCACTCTTTCATGATAAAAACGATATATTCATAAAAAATTGGCTAAGTCCATTGGAAAAGTGTTAAATAAATTAACCAGACGTGTGAAAAGACTCACCGGTAGGCTATTTTGGGGTCCAAAATCAAAGAATTTATTAAATATTTAGTTGTAAGCAATTATGCAGGTTTTGTTAAAAGAAAATCGCCATTTTAGAAGAATGTATGGGAATTATTTGGTTTCACAACATGAATTGGGGGATTGAATGGAAGAGAAATTCACTTGGGTAGAAACATATGGAAAGCTGGCAGAAAAATTACGAGAATATAAAGACAGGCAAGATGAGCTTATCGCATTCATGAATGAGATGAGAAACGAAGGTATACCAATCATCTCAACTGATGACAGATACCCAGATGGGACTCAACGAACTCTTGATGAAATAGATCCTTTTACATTCTTTGCAAATTTTAACCGCGGCATCAAAACTGAACATAGAATTCAAATCATCCGCCATCTAACTGCAAAATGGGACCTCTCGTGTAGAATCCCATCTGACTTTTCTGGCATACCTATTGTCAATAATCAACATGCACGATTCTTTACCTACAAGAAGGAAAGAGGCTTGAGTGACATTAGTAATCTTTGGCAGCTGTTCGGTGAAGCTCTAGACCGTGACATAATGGCAGAGACTTTTAATGCAGTCCTTAAGCAGAAGTGTGTAAGTTACAACATCACGATGGGGCTCTTCTGGATTGCGCCAAAAGACTACATTAACTTGGACAGTACAAATAGAGCTTATCTAATTAAAAATGGTGTAGAGGTAAAGAACCTTTCGGACTATGAAACATATCAGGAGTACCTACGAAATGTCCGAAGTTCATTCGATATCCCATTTTATATGATCTCGCATGATGCATGGCTCTCCGGTAACGACGAGCCTGATATTCAAATGGTAGAAGAGCCTACGATATCATACGGGAAGAAATATTGGCTTTTTGCTCCGGGAAGGGGTGGCGAACACTGGGACGAATTTTATGAAGAAGGAATTATGGCCATAGGGTGGGACAGTCTTGGAGATCTCCATAAATATAAAAACAAAGAGGCTATAGCGAAGGCGTTGAGGGATGAAGACCTTGAATCCGACTCTTCTAAAAAGAATAATGCAACTAGCAACTTCGCATTCTGCAATGAAATGCGGATTGGTGATATTGTTTTTGCGAAGGTTGGACGTGATAGGATAATTGGGTATGGCATAATATCATCTGACTACGAATTCGATGAGTCACGAGAATACTTTAAACATGTACGTCAAGTAGACTGGAAGAAGAAAGGGGAATGGACTGTATCAGCCGAGAATAATTTCGCGCTCAAAACAATCACGGATGTAACGCGGTTTAATCGATTTATCAAATATTTAGAATCGCTCTTAGGTATTGAACATTCATTAGGAGACCTTTCAAATAATCTGGAAAATGATACGGTAGCCTACTGGTGGTTGAATGCTAATCCAAGGATATGGGATCTCACGGACCCTCCAATTGGCACACGCCAGACCTATACATCACATAATACGAAGGGCAACAAGAGGCGAGTATACCAGTATTTCCAGAAAATTAAGCCCAATGATTTGCTGATTGGATATGTCGCTTCTCCTACGAGGCAGGTTGTGGCTCTCTGTAAGGTCACGAAAGGATTACATGAATCTGCGGAGGGTGAAGCCTTCGAATTTGAAAAGATAGAACAATTCTCAGAGCCAGTTCCCTTGCTTCAATTGCAGAGCGTTCCAGAGCTTAAGGATTGTGAGCCTCTTATTAACAACCAGGGCAGTCTTTTCAAGCTTACGACCAAAGAATATGAAACTATAAGAAGTATAATTGACGAGAAGGAAGAAAATAATACGCTCCAGATGAAAGAAAATCCGCTTTTTACTCTTGAGCAATGCTCCGAAGTTACGGGGTTACCAATTTCAAAACTCCAAGATTGGCAAGCTGCCATTGAACGTAAGGGCCAAGCCATTTTTTACGGCCCACCAGGAACAGGCAAGACTTTTATCGCCGACCATATCGCTAGGCATATCATAGGAGAAGGTAACGGATTTGTAGAACTCATACAGTTCCATCCAGCATACGCCTATGAAGAGTTCATGCAAGGTATTCGTCCGGACACAGATGAAAAAGGGAACCTAGTATTCGACCTCAAACCTGGTAGATTTCTTTCATTTTGCAGGCAAGCTAAGCCCTGTTCCGGGCCTTGTGTTCTGATAATAGATGAAATCAATCGTGCGAATCTTTCAAAAGTGTTTGGTGAGCTCATGTATCTTCTAGAATATAGAAACAAGGAGATCCCGCTCGCCAATGGCACACGCTTCTCGATTCCATCGAATGTGAGAATTATTGGTACGATGAACACCGCTGATAGGTCTATCGCCCTTGTCGACTTTGCTCTGCGACGTAGATTCGCGTTTCTGGAGCTTTCCCCAGACTTTGAAGTGCTGAGGAGTTTTCAATCTAAGTGTGGCTTTGACGCCAGTGGTCTCATAGCATTACTTCGCGAAGTCAATACGAAAATCAATGACAAAAATTTCTCACTCGGTATTTCTTTTTTTATGACAGATAAGCTTCCCGAAAAGCTTGAACATATTTGGCAAATGGAAATCGAGACATATCTGGAAGAGTATTTCTTCACGCAGCCTGAAACAGTAGCCGCCTTCAGATGGGATGTCATTCACTCAAGGATTGGTGTATGAGTCCACATCAAACGATAGAACTTGTTGAGTTCGAGACTCGCTATTTTCAGAGAAGCAACCTACCTGAAGAGGAAGCTCAAAGGATCTACATTCAATACGGCGATAAGGTCAATGTTGAATGGCCTACACTAAAAACGCAGTATAAATGGCGACTTACATCCTTGGGGTGGGTGGGTTATATACCACTTGCAAATTATGGAGGCATTTCCTTAAAACCCAAAGTCACGCTCCGTAATCTTTTCGGTATGCTAGAATATGCGTACGACCTTAAGTCCTTTAAATTGCTTGAAGGGCACTACGAGTCGAATTCAATTAGAGATTTCTATGAAAGACTAGCCACCGTTCTTGCTGAGCGAGTACTAAAGAGGATCCGCCAAGGGTTATACCGAACTTATATAGAGGAACACACTTCTCTGTCTTTTGTTAGAGGAAAACTGGACCTTGGAGTTCTTTGCAGCAGTCCTGTGAGGTCAAGGGTTGTTTGCTATTCTGAAGACCATACCCTTGATATTGAAGATAATCAGATATTAGCCTGGACTCTACATAACATAGTCCGTAGTGGTTTACTCACACGAGAGAAACCCCTTAATGTTGCCCGGAAAGCCGACCGCATCCTTCGCAACTCTATTAGTCTGAAATGTTTCACTGGCATTGGCTGCGCTAATAGGACATATAACCGACTTAATGCAGACTACGAAATACTGCATAAACTTTGCCGGTTCTTTCTTGATAATACAGGTCCTACGCAGGACACGGGAGGTCATTCTATGATTCCTTTTCTTGTGGATATGGCTCATCTTTTCGAACTATTTGTCTCTCGTTGGCTTGAAGAAAAGATTGATTCTCGGTATCTAGTTCAGAGGCAGGAATCGTTATACATAGGTAAGCAGAGTACTTTACGCATGCAGATGGATATTTTAATTTCCGACCGCCAGTCCCAGAAACCCCTTTGCGTATTAGATACAAAATATAAACGAGATAATTCAGTTTCACCAAGTGATTATTACCAAGTTGTTGCATATGCTGATGCTGTTTCTTGCCAGCAGGCAGCGCTGATTTACCCAAGTGAATCACTGGTTCCTTTTGATGCAAAGCCGGGTGGAATTCGTGTTAGAACGATAGTATTTGATTTGGGCACGGATTTGGATGATGCCGGTAAGAAGTTTATCCAAACCCTATATAGCATTCTGGAAAATGCTGCCTAATATAAGTCCTTAATAAATAGGGGATGATCTTATATTTGTGAAGGGTATAAAGACTAAACGTGTAAACCAGGGGATGTCAATAAATAACTAAGAAACAACAATATCAAGGCTTATAACCTATCAGCGTCGTTAATAAATATGGAGAACATATGGCTGTTAATAACAGTATTATTCAGACCCTGCAAAAAAAATTTGCAAAATATGATAAACCTGAAAACAAGATGGATTATCAAAGATGGTTTAAAGAGGCGTTGAAAAATCCGGTTGGGTTCAAGGGGCCAGTAATAAAAAAGGTTATGGAGTGTTAAATATTTTATCTTGAATATTAAGGATTAGAAATTATGAAAGAAGAGACCAACCAGTCTGAAATTATCCTTTATAAAACCGATGATGGACGGATAAACATTGATGTCCATCTGGAAGATGAAACAGTGTGGCTGACACAGGATCAGATGGCACAGCTTTTCGGTAAAGCGAAATCCACAATTAACGAGCACATAAAAAATATATTTGAAGAAGGTGAACTGGTTGAGAGTGAGGTAATGAAGAAATTCGGAATTTCCGAATTTCAGCAGAAAGCACCTAATTATTATAACCTGGATGTGATAATCTCTGTCGGCTATCGGGTAAAATCGCAGCAGGGTACCACATTTCGGATATGGGCTACTCAGCGGCTGAAAGAATATATTGTTAAAGGGTTTGCCCTGAATGACAAACGCTTCAAAACTGGCAATTCAATGAACTATTTTAATGAATTGCAGGAACGACTGCGGGAAATCAGGCTTTCGGAGCGGTTTTTTTACCAGAAAATCAAGGATATTTATACAACCAGTATTGATTATGACCCTAAGGATGAGAAAACTATCGAATTTTTCAAGATTGTCCAGAACAAACTCCTGTGGGCAATCAGCAGGCAGACCGCTGCGGAACTTGTCTATCGCCGTGTAGATGCTTCTTTACCGCTTTTAGGGATGCAATCTTTTGATAAAAAGGATACAGGCAAGATCAGTAAAGGCGATGTAATCATTGCAAAAAATTACCTTATTGAAGATGAAATAAAACTGCTTGGTCTTCTTGTTGAACAGTATCTTGCCTTTGCAGAAACAATGGCGCAGCAGCATATCCCCATGTATATGAAGGACTGGATAGAGCGGCTTGATACAATCCTTCAACTCAATGGGAGAGAACTCCTTAGCCATGCAGGGAGTATAAGCCATGAAATGGCCCTGGAAAAATCAGCACTCGAACTTAAAAAATATAGAAATGAGCAGAAGAAACTGTCATATGAAAGTAGCCTGGACGAGTTGGAGAGGGATATAAAGCAGATAAAACCTGATACAGGAAATGAATAAGCGAAGTCTATCCCGATCAAGCTTCAATACATATTTTATCTATAAAGACTTCGCCAAATGCATAGATTGTAAATCGAATTGACAATTTATTAATATTATTAACCCAAAGGGCAGTTCAGTATAAGGATTAATGACCAATACAGGGTCTGCTTTAAGTGGGAAAAAGAAAACGCCATTGATGTCGAGATTACCGATTATCATAAATAGGGAGTTTTATTATGGATAAAATACATTACACATCTGTTCATCCTGGTGAAGTACTGAAAGATGAGCTTGATGAAATAGGGCTGTCTCAAACAACACTGGCAAGGCATATCGGGGTTTTGCCAAAAACAATCAATGAAATCTGTCGTGGCAAAAGAGGTATAAGCGCTGAAATGTCTATGAAGCTCTCAAAGGCACTTGGGGGCAGCCCTCAATTCTGGTTGAATTTACAGAATAACTGGGAGATCAGCCAGATTGATGATAGTTCATTTGAATATATCAAGCAGGTTGCAGTTTAAAAAATCTGAGGATGTATATTAACATGCATGGATAAATCCAATCATGTAACGGTCGGGATATTAGTAATTATCATGTACCATGTAATGAGTGTTACATCATTAAGAATATAAGAAACTGTGAAATACACTAAAGACAGTGTTGTTAAAAGGGGATCAGGTATTTAATAATGAGCATCATCCTGGGCAAGAGGACGCAGAGCGTCAAAAAATAATATTCCCACGGTGACCGTAGGAACAAGAGGGGAAGACTTGGCTGAACGCTGATCCGCCTTCGTATAAAACTATGGCGAGACAAGTCGCTGTCTGTTATAAGCTTCATCAGAATAAATATGGAGAACATATGGCTGTTAATAACAGTATTATTCAGGCATTGCGAAAAGAATTTGTTAAATATGATAAACCTGAAAACAAGATGGATTATCAGAGATGGTTTAAAGAGGAGTTGAAAAATCCGATCGGGTTCAAGGGGCCGATAATAAAAAAGGTTGCAGGTGAAGTATTCAAGCAGATTAAAGATATTCCTAAAGATGATCTGCTTGACACCTGTGAGATGTTATACAAGATGGATCAGCCGGGAGAATCAGGGGTTGCCTCCATCTGGATTTTAAAGATAAGCAAACAATTCACCAAATCGGATTTTACCCGGTTTGAAGCATGGCTTGAAAAGTATGTGGATAACTGGGGCAGGTGTGACACCTTCTGTGCAGGCTTTTTTGGTGAACTCATTGTTATGTATCCTGACCTTATAACAAAAACCCTGACCTGGACAAAATCAAAAAACAGGTGGCTCAGGCGCGCCTCTGCTGTTATACTTATCCCCTCCCTTAAAAAGGGTAAACAGCTTGAAAAGGCATTTGAGGTAGCGGATATTCTTCTGACTGATTCGGATGATATGGTACAGAAAGGATACGGCTGGATGTTAAAGGTTGCTGCTGATAAATACATGGACGAGGTGTATCAGTATGTGCTTGAACGAAAGGCTACGATGCCAAGGACGGTATTAAGATATGCAATAGAAAAGATGCCTGACAAGCTTAAGAAAAAGGCTATGGAGCGTTAAATATAAAGGAGTGCAAATGTTTAACAATTCAGGTTTAAAAGATAGAGCCACAGGCGCCATAATGGGGGCATTTATTGGCGATGCGCTGGGTGTTGGCCCGCACTGGTATTATGATCTCAAT
>Ga0123334_1003334_pt1 | contig 17461 bp, 15 predicted proteins | sample BiotimSIPDNA_FD_89706 | JGI IMG/M metagenome (GOLD analysis project Ga0123334, IMG submission 89706) | Anaerobic biogas reactor microbial communites from Washington, USA - Biogas_R1 time_0 SIP DNA | ecosystem: Engineered > Bioreactor > Anaerobic > Unclassified | place: Washington, USA... | reverse complement strand
CTGTTCCTGTATGATCATGGCAGCCAGCACATTGGGGTTGACTCCCGCATCTCTTCCGGCTGTATATATAAGGTTCACATAATAATCCGAGCTTATAAAAGTGCTTCCTGCCACCTGTCTGACTGTATCAGTGGTCTGGGTCGCGGAATTATAGCTGTGATTCAGGAACTGGAATACGTTGTTTTCTTTGATGAAATTTCTGGGATCCATATAATAGGCCACCATGCTTTTTGATGCCTTTGGCCAACTGCTGCCTGACTGGTATACATTGTTTCCTTTTTCATATTCATATTTAAGCGCATCGCTCCAGGTAAGACCCGTATATTGGGGTTTGAATACCCATTTAGGATGAGCCGCCTTGAGCTTGTCCACAAGAGTCTGATAGCTGGCAGGGAAACCCGATGTACAAACTCCCGTATTCCCTGTGCTTGTGGTTGTTCCGCCGGAACTCGTCTTGATCTTTACATATGCGGAATGAACATATCTGGTTTTGCTGTTGTATGTGATCTTGTACCATTTACTGCTGCCACTGGGCTGTTTATAACCCTTCAGGGTCACTGTTTGTCCGTTGTAAAGAAAACCTGCTTTTTTATATCCGGTTCCCGGACCTGTTCGTACATTCAGCCCTGCAGTAGATATTCCCTTTTTAGTGGGAGAATAATTTACATCAGTGACTTTTATCTTCACATTACTTGCATATATATATCTGGTCTTTGACTTATACTTCAGTTTGTACCAGGTTTTGCCGTTTGAAGCCTTTTTACTGCCTATTATCGTAAATGATTTGCCTTTTTTGAACAAAGTGACTTTTTTGTATTTCGTACCTGCGCCGGTCCTTATATTCGAATTATATTTTGTTATACCGGTTTTTTTTGTAGTTGTAGTGGCTCCCTTTCCTGAACTGCCCGTGTTTTGGGTAGAGCTTGATTTTATCCGGACATATGATCCATGAACATATCTGGTTTTGCTGTTGTATGTGATCTTGTACCATTTAGTGCTGCCGGATTTTTTATAACCCTTCAAATTTATAGACTGTCCGCTTTTTAATGTGCCTGCCTTTTTATACTTTGTGCCCGCACCGTTTCTGACATTTAAGCTAGTCTTGGTCACAGCAGCTTTTACGGGAGAATATGTGACATCAGTGGCCTTTATCTTAACATTGCTTGAGATTATATATCTGGTCTTGGACTTATAATTCAATTTATACCAGGTTTTGCCGTTTGAGGCTTTTTTACTGCCTATTATGGTTATAGTCTTACCTTTTTTTAATAATGCGACCTTTTTATATCCGGTGCCTGCTCCGGTCCTTATATTTGAGTTATATTTTGTAACAGCACTCTTTTTCGTAGTATCTGCTGCAGTGGCAGCAGAAATGGGAACAACCGAATAAACGGTGATCGCCATAACCATCGCCAGCATTATGCTTGCTGTTCTTTTGATTATATTATTTTTCTCTTTATACATCAGCTCAACACTCCCGTCATTTTCTTTATAAATCTAACTTACTCCCCGGATTTTAATCGTTTTTATGGATATCAAAGGCCTATTATCGATCTTATAAGAAGTTCTTTGTCCGGTCTGCTTCCTGCCATGTGAAAAGCTTCTTTGCAGATACCCACTGAAACCAGAAGCTTTTTTTTGCTGTTTCCCTGCAGGGTGGCCAGGATATCTCCTTCTTTTACTTGATCTCCCACCTTTTTATGCAGGTATATGCCTGCGGAAAGATCTATTTTCTGTCCCTTTACTTCCCGGCCGGCTCCCGTATGCCTTGAAGCCTCACCTGTTTTATCGGCATCTATCCCTACTATATATCCATTATTATCACTCAATATGTCGATACTGTGTTTAGCCTGTGGAAAAAGCATGTAATTTTCAATTATTTCAGGGTTTCCGCCCTGAGCTTCCACGAACTGCCTGAATTTTTCAAGACCTTTTCCGTCGTATAACTTTTCCTTTGCCAGAAGCTTGCCTTCTTCGGGGGAAGGTGCTTTTTCTCCCATATATGCCATCAGCCCCGCCAGGGTCACGGAAAGTTCGGTTATATCCTCAGGACCTTCTCCTTTAAGGACTTCTATGGCCTCAATAACTTCTATACTGTTTCCTATGGCATGTCCCAGGGGCTGATCCATGTCAGTTACTGCTGCGACAGTCCTTTTACCCGCCGCATTTCCTATGTAAACCATCATTTTAGCCAGATCGCATGCATCATCATAATCCTGCATAAATGCTCCGCTGCCGCATTTTACGTCCAAAAGGATGGCGTCACTTCCCAAAGCAAGTTTTTTGCTCATGATACTGGCTGTTATAAGGCTGGCATTATCAACTGTACCCGTTACGTCTCTAAGGGAATATATCAATTTGTCGGCAGGGGCTATATCGGGGGTCTGCCCTATCACGGCGATCCCTTTTTCATTTACCTGTCTGATGAAATCTTCTTCTTTCAGTGAAACCTTCATCCCCGGTATGGACTCCATTTTGTCCACTGTCCCGCCGGTGAATCCCAGACTTCTTCCGCTCATTTTGGCCACCGGCACTCCCAGGGAGGCTGCCAGGGGCCCGGTTATCAGAGTCGTTTTGTCTCCCACGCCACCGGTGCTGTGCTTATCGACTTTGATTCCCTCTATGGATGAAAGATCCGCTTTTTTGCCCGTATCTCTCATTATTTCCGTCAGCAGAAAGGTTTCTTCTCTGTCAAGCCCTCTTATATAACATGCCATAAGGAAAGCTGAAGCCTGATAATCCGGGATATCGCCTTTTGTATATCCTTTTATGAAATATTCGATATCGGAAGACTGAAGTTTTTTGCCGTCACGCTTTTTTTCTATTATGCCGATCATTTCCATAAATATATCCTCAAAGCCTTATTTGATTATCCTGACTATACCCAGTATCGGCTTGCCGGCCGCGGATGCGGTGATGCTGCTCACACACACACCGGTGGATGAACTGCTGGCATGTATTATCTTGCCGTTTCCGTAATAAAAAGCTACATGTGTTATTCCTGACATCCGGCCGTTTGTGGAAAACACTACTATATCGCCTGGCAAAGCATCAGTATAGTCTGTACCGATGCTGTATGCGGCATATTTACTGTCATAAGTCGTCTTCCATAAGCCTGTTGATGGTGCCGCTATATATGTCTGGGCACCGCAGTTTTTCATTACCCAGTATACGAAACCGCTGCAGTCGAATTTGTCCGGTCCGGACGCTCCCAACTGATAGGCGCAGCCAAGCTTTGACTCGGCACACGCTATGACCTTTTGTGCATTTGTCCCTGTATAGGTGACGGATCCGGTGGCCGATCCCGAAGAAGATACTGCGGTCTTGATTTTAATATATGAAGAACATACATAAGCTGTTTTGGATTTATATGTGATCTTATACCAGCTGTAACTGCCACTTACTTTACATAATGCTTTTACCGTAATCTTCTTCCCCTTTGCCAGGGATCCCAGTTTCTTTTTGCCGGTGGAAGGGCCGCTCCTTACATTGAGAGGGCCATTCTTTACTACCGCTGTTTTTGATTTGCTGTAAGTTATCGTTGTGGTTTTGCCGGCTTTTACGTATTTTGCTGCAACATACCTGGCCTTTGACCTATATTTTATTTTGTACCAACTGCTGCCGTTTCTTTTGGTGGTTGCCGTTATTGTTACCTTTTTGCCTTTGGCAATAGTGCCTGATGCCGAATAATCGGTGCCCGGGCCTGTTCTCAGATTAAGAGGGCCGTTTTTGATAACTCCGGATCTGGTGGTTGTATCTGCGCTTACCTCTTCTGCATCAAAAATTGCATATAAACAGAAAAGGGCCATGAACATGAAAGTTATTAAGACTATTCTTTTTCCTGCGGCAGTACTCATGATATCCACTCCTTATGCACATAAAAACAATATGGCTTATAATAACCATATCATAACATAAAGTCAATGTCAACCATTTTTGTAATATTTTCCCTTTGCTCTTCCCTACCCTGCTTTGATAGAGGGGTAAAAACTCTTGCCGTTACCGGTATTTTCGCTTCCCAGCATGTGGGTGACCGTTGCGCATATATCCGCAAAGGAATCCCTCGTACCCAGATCTTTGCCCCGGATTATGTTTTCTCCGAATATTACACAGGGAATGTATTCTCTGGTGTGATCCCATCCGCTGTGCAGAGGGTCGTTGCCGTGATCGGCACATAAGATAAGAACGTCTTCTTTCTTCATTGAATTTATTATATCCGGCAGAAGTGCATCAAATTCTTCAATGGCATGGGAATAACCCGTTCCATCACGACGATGTCCGTATTTGGAGTCGAAATCCACAAGATTTGTGAAGATCAGTCCTTCAATATCCTTTTTCATTGCTTCTATGGTTTTTTCTACTCCGTCCTTATTGCTTTTTGTATGTACAGAGTCTGTGATCCCCTGACCGTTGAATATATCACTTATCTTTCCTATGGCATAAACTTCTCTGCCGGAGGCTGATATGAGATCCAACATTGTTTTTTCCGGCGGAGATACAGCGTAGTCTTTTCGGTCGGCAGTTCTTGTTCTTTTGCCGTTTTCTATTATATAAGGCCTTGCGATCACCCTGCCGCAGGCCAGATCTCCGGTAAGCATCTTCCTGGCGATCATGCATATCTCATAAAGCTTTTCCAGGGGTATTATCTCTGTATTTGCAGCTATCTGAAAAACACTGTCTGCTGAAGTGTATACGATGGGTCTTCCGCTCTTTTCGTGTTCCGGCCCCAGGTCTTCTATTATTATTGTTCCCGATGCGGCATAGTTCCCCAGAACTTCTGTGTCTATTGCTTTTTCGAAGTCCTCTATGAATGCCCTTGGAAAGCCCTTCGGGAAAGTTCTGAAGGGTTTTTCGGTATATATACCGGCTATTTCCCAATGTCCCGTTATGGTGTCTTTACCCTTGGATCTTTCTGCCATTCTGCAGAAAGACCCCTGAGGATCTTTTGCTGCCAGGGCTCCTGCCGCCGCTCCCTTTATATTACAAAAACCCAATCTTTTAATATTGGGGATATTTATGTCGGGATTTTTTTTTATTATATGTCCGAAGGTATCTGCTCCTTCATCGCCGAATTCCGCGGCATCGGGCATGGCGCCTATCCCCAGGCTGTCAAGTACTGTTATTATCACTCTTTTGATCATTTTTTCACCCTAAATAAGTTTCATAGGCATAAAGTTCGTATGATCTACTGTTACCATCCTATACTGCACTCCGTCTATTTCCCCTTCAAATCCATTATTGACTCCGTGCAGATGGCCGTATACTACTGTTTTCACTCTGTATCCGGCAAAAAGGTCCGTAAATCCGGATCTCTCGAACCTGTCATTGGTGGGAGGAAAATGTATGGCGCCGATCATATTTTTTGATCCTTTGGCTGTTGCTGACTGCAATGACATTTCCAGTCTCAGAAGTTCTCTCCGGTATATTTTTTCATCTTCTTTTGTGAAATCCTCCCCGCCGCCGGGACAGGTCCAGCCGCGGCTTCCGCATATGGCATGGTCTTCTGCTTCAAAATGGCTGTTCTGTAAAAAGTCTATGTTTTCATAAAGACCGTTCAGCTTGTTTATTCCAGACCACCACAGATCATGGTTTCCCTTTATCATTATTTTTCTTCCGGGAAGGGCTGCCAGAAAATCCAGATCCGGCAACGCATCGGTAAGCTTCATGGCCCATGAGATATCTCCCGCCACTATGACTGTATCCTTTTCACTTACTGTTGCTTTCCAGTTTTTCTGAAGTTTTTCGATATGTCCGCTCCATTTGTTACCAAAAACATCCATGGGTTTTTCTATGTTTTCAGAAAAAGACAAATGGGGGTCTGCTATAGCAAAAATGCTCATTTTATTTATTCCTCCCGGTCATCTTCGGATGACAGAAGGCTTATTGCTTCCGAATGGTCTGATCCGAGTATGGAAACGGTTTCCCGTTCTCCCAATCCCGATACATCCTTAAGCTTTCTGTTTATGGTCCTTGTCCTTGTGCCCACCAGCTTGTCCAGCTCCTGATTGGCCTGGTTGATCCTCTGTTGTGTGGCTTCAAGAACATCCTGGAATTTTCCGAATTCCGTTTTCACGGCTGCCAGTATATCCCATACTTCACCTGAATGCTTCTGTATGGCCAGGGTCTTGAATCCCATCTGAAGGCTGTTTAGCAGGGCTGCCATGGTTGTGGGTCCTGCGATGTTGACTTTATAAAGATTCTGAAGGGTCTCCACCATGCCCCTTCTTACAACTTCTGCATAAAGGCCTTCAAAGGGCAGGAACATTACTGCAAAATCCGTAGTTGCAGGAGGTTCTATATATTTTTCGCGTATATCTTTTGCTGACTTTTTTATGGCCGCTTCAAGGCTCTTTCCCGCTTCTTCTATGGCCTTGGCATCTCCGCTTTCGTAGGCATCCACAAGATAAGAATAGGCATCTGCGGGAAACTTGGAATCTATTGGTAAATATACGAAATCATCATTGTCTCCGGGAAGCTTGATGGCAAATTCAACTCTTTCGCTGCCGGAACTTTTTGTTCTGACATTTTCTTCATACTGTTCATTTGAGAGTATCTGTTCCAGGATGGCTCCCAATTGTATCTCACCCAGTATCCCCCTGGTTTTTACATTGGAGAGCACTTTTTTCAGATCTCCAACGCCTATGGCCAGATTCTGCATCTCTCCGAGACCCTTGTATACCTGTTCAAGCCTTTCGTTGACTATCTGGAATGATTTTGTTATACGGTCTTCAAGGGTTTTCTGCAGCTTTTCATCAACAGTATTCCTCATTTTTTCAAGCTGCCTGTTATTGTCTTCCTGCATGGAAGTTATTCGTCTTTCCATGGTGGCCCTTATGTTTTCCAGCTTCTGTTCATTCTGCATGGCCATATCGGAAAGCTGCCTGCTCATTTCAGACAGCCTTTTTTCTGCCGCCTCAGCTGCGGCGCTCTGGCTTCCCTTGGCCGATGACTGCTGCATCAGCATAACTATGGCCAGGATTATTATTAGTGCTGTTCCCACAATAAGAATATACTCCATTTTTTTCTCCCGTTATTGATTTTCGATTATTTCTCCCGTATGGATGTCCATTTATAATTATTGATCAGCCGAGCTTCTCATTGACAAAATCAAATATATCCTTTGCCGTATCCAGTTTGTGACCGGCGTACCCTTCATTTGATACGGGATATCTGGCAGTAATGCCGGCCCTTAGTTTTGCCAGATCATTGGCAAGTATATAATCCATTCGGTTCTTTTTGCACAGAGCCTTGGCGACCTGGAAAAGCTCTTCTTCCCCGACATTTTCCAGCAGCTTGCATCCTATAAGGAGAGCTCCCGGAAACCATTCCCTCAATTTTGCGATGATCTTCTGGGTCAACCCCAGTTTTACTGTAAGGTTTGCCTGATAGCTGCTTATCTTGGAAGAATCATCGATTTTACATACAGGGTCGAGCATTATGTCCAGTATCTCCTTTTCCGACTCTACAGTATCTTTGACTCTGAATATCTCGGCTGCCATGTCTTCCATAAGAAATGAAAAATCCGCCTTGTAATCACCCACTGCCGCCGCATGTATGACTGCATCGAAATGCTCCTGCCTGCTCTTTGTTTCTATGGCACCTGACATATCTTCCGTGGTTTCTATCCTTATTACTGATATGTTGTTGTCTATGGGCAGTTTATCCGTCGATACGCTGTTGTTCAGTACAAGACATACCTTGTATCCGGCTTCAAAAAAAAGCTGTCCCAGGGACACGGAAAGGCTTCCCGTGGACATGTTGGTGATTTTCATGACTTCATCAATGGGTTCGTTGGTAGGGCCTCCGGTAATGAGTATATTTTTCATTCCATTTCTCCTTAATAAAATGTATTTGTCAGCATCCACGGGGTCCATATTCCTCATCCGCGATATAATCTGCGAATACCAGATCAAGATCATGGATGGCCACCTGAGTGGCATTATTGTTTGTGTTCACTTTTTTCATTATGACGCTGCAGTCGCCAAAGGTGACTTTCGCCTCCCTTTTGGCCTTCTGCATAAATGCGGTCTGAAGTTGTATCTGGGAATCACAAAGAGAGTTGAAAAGGGAAAGTGCCCTTTCGAATCTTTCTGATACATCCTTTGAGGCTTCATCGCATTCATCTATCTTCACAGTTTTTACATCAATTCTCAAGGCTTCCGCCTTGCATCTTTTTAGCCTGTTTATGTTCCCCTCATAATCTTTTTTTTTGAATACAGCAGTAGCCGAAGACTCTGCCTTTATTTTTGCTGTTATTTCTTTGTATTCTTCGATTATCTCAAAGTAGAATTCATTGATCCTGTCAATAAGCTTTTGTTTTTCTGTCATATTGTTTCCTCCCCTGTCAATTATATTGATTTAGTACATATCTGTAAAGTTTTTCGTCTTCATCGCCAAAAGTAACGAATATAACTTCCATATCGTTATCCTTCAGGAACTCCCTTACTGTTTCAACGGCGATCTTTACTGCCTGATCCTTGGGATATCCGTATATGCCCGTTGATATGGCGGGGAAAGCCATGGAAGAAATATTATTTTCTTTAGCCAGTTTCAGGCTGTTCCTGTAGGCGTTACGGAGAAGTTCCGCTTCGCCTTTATCCCCTCCGTGCCATACGGGGCCCACCGTGTGGATCACATGGGATGCCGGAAGATCATAACCCTTTGTGATCTTTGCTTCTCCGGTCCCGCATCCGTTAAGAGTCCTGCATTCTTTAAGAAGATCCGGACCTGCGACCCTGTGTATGGCCCCGTCCACACCGCCTCCTCCAAGAAGCGTCCTGTTTGCTGCATTCACAATGGCATCCACGATAACAGTAGTTATATCCGCCTGTATTACACGGATGCTCATTTTGTTTGTATCATCAAGTGTCTTTTTATCTATTGTATTTTCGTCCATTGTATTTTCATCCATTATATCCACTTCCTTCGATTATATCCTTTATCACTTCTCCCGCCATTATAAGGCCCGCCGCCCCCGGTACATTAGGCATGCTTCCCGGCGGATCCGCCTTTATGGGCTGTTCCTGTGAATATACCGTTTTCATATGTCTGATGCCCCTTTTGCCCAGTTCTTTCCTCATTATCCTGGCAAGGGGACATACTGAAGTCTTGGAGATATCAGCTATTCGGAAGGCGGAAGCGTCCTTTTTGTTTCCTGTACCCATGGCTGATATGATGGGGATGCCCTCATCCTTTGCCCTTACGGCCAGCTCTATTTTTGCCGTAACTGTGTCCATGGCATCCACTATATAATCATATCCTGCAATATCAAAGTCATTGGCATTCTCGGGCATATAAAAAATTTTGCGGGCCTTCACTTCTATTCCCGGATCTATATCTTTTATGCGGGATCTCATTGTCTCTGCCTTATCAAGGCCCAAAGTGCTTCTTAAGGCTATTATTTGTCTGTTAAGGTTTGATTCCTCTATCCGGTCCCTGTCTATCAGGTCGATGGATCCTATCCCGGCTCTTGCCAGGGCCTCCGCCGCGTAGCCTCCCACTCCCCCGACACCGAAAACGGCCACCTTCGCCCTCTTGAGAGCTGCTGTGGCTTCGGTGCCCGTTATGGTTTCCGTTCTTTGATGCATTCTGCTCATAATTTTCTGATTCCCGTTCACTTCATGTATTTGCCGACTACCCGGTAAACCGTTTCTGTGTCATATCCCAGATAGGCAAGTTTTCTTCCCAGTTTTGCGGGGAAATTATCTTCCTTTGCTGATGCTGCCGCCAGTTTTTCTGCCTGACGGAGGGCTCTTTTTATTTCCTCTTCTGAAAGATCTACTCCGTTTTCTTCTTCATAGCTTCTTGATGCTTCTTCTATCTCTTCTCCGGAAATGCCAAGTCTTGCCAGATTTGCAGCGATTTTTTTCTTTCCCCATCCCTTTGCAAAAGAATACCGTAAATATTCGCCGCAGTATCTTTGATCATCAAGGTAACAGGAATTTTCCAGATAAGATATGCACTGCCCTATATCATCTTTTGAGAATCCCTTCTCTGCCAGATGGTCTTTCATCTCTTTTTTTGTCCGGTTTCTTCTTTCGAGGAACCTGAGGGCGGCATCATTAATATCCATAACTGTCTCCTGCAGTGGCTATTATGCAGTTTTCTCCCATGGCGGTCTTGAGCTGGCAGATAGCTTCGATGCCTGTACAATGCACCGGCATAATATTGTCGACCTTTTCCTTCATGACCTGTTTTATCACTTTTTTTCTCATATCGGCAGAAGCACTGTAAAGATGCATTCCCGCCGCCAGAAGAGTTATTTTTTCTTTTGGGAACAGTTCCTTTGCATATTTTATGACAGGAATAACTCCTTTATGACTGCATCCGGAAAATATGAAAAGGTCTTCTTCCCTTATGGCCAGGAATTGTTCATGGGTCATATTATCTTTTACATAGGTGCCATCTTGACATTTTATATAAAAATCCTCAGTCATGTCCATGCCTTTGTAATCGGGTATGGTGCCTGAAATGCATACATTGTCGGTCAGCCATGTGGGCCCGTCAGTGAGCACCAGTCTGTCTTTTACTTTTTTCTTTTCGTCATCGGTCCAAAGGATACCGCAGGGTTCCCTGTCTATCTGGCCGTTTTCATCTGTCCCGTAAGAGTCGGGGAAAGCATCTTTATGTATGAAAACGGGGGCTTTTTTGTTTATTTTACAAAATTCCGGGACACCTCCCGCATGGTCATAGTGTCCATGGCTTATAACGGCAAGATCCACGCTTTTTAGATCCACGGACATCTTCTTTGCATTTTGGGAAAAAACCTCTTTTGTGGCTCCCGTATCAAAAAGTATGTTATACCCATAGGTTTCTATGTAAATGGAAAGCCCGTGTTCTGCCAGAAATCCGGGATTATCTGTCTTGTTTTCAGAAAGAAATTTTATTTTCATATTTTATTCAACTCCTTTTTGCCGGCCATCCCTACACCTATGACACCTATTATAATAAGGGCGGTGCAGATTATGTGATAAGCATGCAGAGGTTCTCCCAGGACCACCACTCCTGCCACAAATGAAATTGCCGTTGAAACATTGCCGAATATTGACGCATTGACCGAGGGCATATTGGCTTGCATGAATGCCATGAGCTGAGCCGAAAACAATATACAGAATATGCCCAGATAAGCAGTTGCTATTATGAATTCCGTATGGGCAAAGGGTTCAAAATACTGATCAAGAGTCCCTTGGGCAATGCCCCATATCAAAGTTGCCATTTTGAAAGTCACGAATCCTTCAAATGCAGTTACAACTGTTATTTCAAAGGGTGTATATGAAGCCCTTACCGCACGCATCAGCACATTGTTGATGGCCATAGAAAGACTGGAAAGCAAAAGTATCGTTATACCTATCCAGTTATATGAAACATCCGCAGCGCCTATAAGCATCATTGCGATCAGAGCTGCCACCGAAATAAACATGAATATCGTCTGGCCGATACTGGAATGCTCTTTAAGGAATATCCCTGCTATTATCTTTACCATTATAGGTACTATGGCAAAAATTATAGCACTTACTATTGATGTGGCATATATAAGACCTATGGTCTGAAGTATCATGAACCCCACATAAAAAGCACCGGTAAGAAAAAGCATTCCCAGAGGTTTTCCTTTGATATCTATTTTCCATATATGAAGCAGCATTACAATTATAACTGCCAGGAATGCGAAATTATATCTGTGAGTCAGTATCTGCAATGTGCTTGCCAAAGGCACACAGGTCTTTACACCAAGAAAAGAAAACCCTACAAGTACCGAAAAAACGGCTCCCGCAAAATATGCTCTCACTTTATTGTCTTTTTCCATATTTCTTCCTTTTCTGCTGATGCACAAACACATTTCACGTCTTTTCTGATATCTATCTCAGTAAAATATGCTTTTTTGCCGTATGCTTCTGTCTTTTTTGCCGGTTTACCGGCTTCTATAGTATCAATTATTTTGATACCCTCCGCCAGGCCTTTTCCCAGGTATTTCAAGAAGGCTTCTTTTCTTACCCAAAGATCCATGAACCCTTCCGGACCATTTTTCCTTACATATTCCGCCTCATGGGGCATAAAATAGCGATCTGCTATGTTTTCATATCTGGCCTTACGCATGACCTGTATGTCCAGTCCCACCGGCTGATTTCCCATTATGCATGCCCAGATGTCTTTTGTATGACTGATGCTGAATTCATAGGGCAGATCCTTAAAACATGGCTTTCCACCGCTATTCCTGACTATTTTTTGCGAGTGTTCTTTCTTGATCGCAACACTGTCTTTGGTATAAAAGGCTTCCTTTTCAGTCACCGGAACGACCTTTTCTTTGATATATAAGTACAGAGATTTTCTGACCAGTTCATCTGTTTGATGATCCGGATGTTTTTTTCCTTTGTATCCCTCAAAAATATATATAATCATGGAATCATTATATCATAAAAATGCCCGGGCTTTAAGACCGGACATTTTTTGTTTCTCTATTTTTTTACTATTTTGACTGTTTTTTTCTGACCTTTGTTTTTGAAAATCTTTTTGTATGATTTTAGTTTTGTTTTGGGGACTCTGATTTTTGCATATTTATGTATACCCTTCAGAGCCTTCTTTCCGACTTTTTTGATATTTTTGCCATTTACAGTTATGCTTTTTAGTCTGCTGCATCCGTAAAACGAATAGGATCCAATGCTTTTTATACTGCTTCCAACAGTTATTTTGGAGAGTTTACTGCATTTTTTGAATGCATTTTTACCTATGGATGTGATGTAGTATTTCTTACCGTTCACCCTTGCATAAGTCGCTATTTTTGCATATTTTATTTTTTTGCTTTTTACTCCCGTTACCGAAAGGGTATTCCCCGACATTACCTTGTATATCAGTATCCCGTCTGTCAGCTTCGTGCCCACCGCCGGATAGGTTATATCCTCTATTTTTATCCTGTATGTGCCGTTTTCATTACCTGCCTGGGCCGCATCAATATAATAAGTGCCCGTTTCGGTAAGCGGAACTACGATCTCTGCCTTTCTGCCTGAAGTGTCCATATCATAGGCCAAAGGATATTTGTTTGATTTTCTGAGTATCAGGAACGGCTCTATCTTATAATCAGCATCATTACTGTTATTTGTCAATATTTCCATTGTTATGCGTATTTTTTTACCGGCAGTGCCCCGGAAACTATAGCCGTCTGTATTCCAGTCAGCGGACCAGTCATTATTGCTGCTATCATAAAAACCATAGGGAGCTATTCTGGTTTCTTCTGTAAATCTGCCGGTCTTTGATGTGTTTACCGCAATGCTGTTTGGATAATCATCAAAAACAGTCACCGTGCATGTATCATTAACCCCGCCGGTTGTTGCTGTTATTGTTGTGGTACCCGGGTTTATACCGGTTATTTTGCCGGTTGTAGGATGAACTTCAGCAACTCCGGGGTTGCTTGAAATCCATTCAACGGAAGTATTTGCAGCGGCCGCCGGTTCTATTTTATATTCAAGGGATCTTTCTGTTCCAACTGCCAGTTTCATGGTTGATCGGTTCATTGTTATTCCTGTGGCTGCTGTTCCTGGCTGAAGCAAAGCTATGGCCGACTCTACTGCTGCATCTGCATCTATTTTTCCGTATCCTGCATATCTGTCAAATGAATCATTACCTGTGGCTGTGGAATAAAGAATGTTTTTTATTTGTCTGGGGCTAAGACTGCTGTTTGCAGATAAAACCATTGCCGCAACGGCTGTTACAACCGGCGCTGCCATGGATGTGCCGTCATATGATTCATAATCATCATCAGCTTCATTATTACTATAGGCTATTGTGCTCGAAATGTTCGTGCCGGGAGCTAGTATATCTTTTTCATATCCGTAGTTTGAATATACGTGATCTATGGAACCGCTCCCGGGAGTGGCGGTGCCACTTGAAGCCATAACGCTTATTGTCTCTTCCACATCTGAAGGCCTTCTCGTGGCATCGGTGTGCTCATTTCCTGCTGCGCATATGCAAAGGATATTATTATTATAAGCTTCCTCAATTTGTTCTTCCAGTGCCTGGTCTTTTCCAGGCCCGGTAAGGCTCATATTGATTAGTCTTACTTCTTTATCCTGGGCATATACTATTGCTGCTACCAAATCTTCAGAATAAAACCCTCTATCATCATAGGCGTCTATGGCTATGATCTCCACTGTATCATTTGATGCCGAAACAGCTGCCACACCCATTTTACCATCTGCATTTCCATATCTCGCGGCGATTATACCGCACACATGGGTTCCGTGACTATCTTCACTATCACTGTCAGTTATTCCATTTCCTGTCTCACTTCCATTTCTTATTACAACCGAATCATTAATATTTATAACTCCAGCCATATCCGGATGGCCAGCATCAACTCCGGTATCTATGACGGCGACTTTTATTCTCGGCGTAGCTGTGATTTCAGGGTCCGTTAATCTGGCCCAGGCCAGGTTCGCACCAATATTTTCTATAAACCATTGACCCGGATATAAGGGATCCTCTGACGGGCTATCTGTTGAAGGCCTGATGCCCTTTTCTGTACTTTTTTCCAGAACGGGATCTTCGGTATCCGGGTTTTCTTTGTTTAGATCAAGAGCATTCGTTTCATCTGTTGTCTGTTTTTCTATGGAGACATCTTCCGGGTCTTTCAAGGTTTCAGTGCTTTCATCTGTGTTTTCTTCGTCGGCAATGGTGTACTTGTAGTTGGGCTGAGCATAGGCAACACCTGACATGGAACTGAAATTTCCACCTGCTTTGCTCACAGTATATTCAAGGGATTTTTCAATGGAAGCCATTTTTCGGTCATTGGCTATCCGGGAAATATTCTGCAATTGACATCTTTCGTCTTCTACTGTGTTTTGGATAGTGCTGTCTGAAACGCTGCTCTCAAAAACCACAAGTAGCTCATCCACATCATAATCAAGATCTTCTGCATTTTCTCTTTCCTCTGCCGCTTCCTCATAATTGGTTACTATTGTTTTGGATCTTTTATCAGCTTTGGCAGTGAAAGTTTCTATATCTTTCTCTGCTTCTTTTTTGTAATAATGATCAAGGATATCCCTGAGGGCTTCCTTGTATGTCGCTTTATCCTCTATAGCATTAAGGGCTTCTGCTCCTTTTTGAGGATCTTCTTTTGCCAAATCAAAAACAGCCGCGGTGCTTTTTTTATCCACCTCAGCTTTTGCTGTCATCTTGTTTTTTTGTATACCCGCCGAACCCGGCCCTGTTGCTCCGCAGCCTGCCGAAACAGCAACTATGAGCAGGAACACAATGGTCAGCCTGAGTTTTTTTCTCATTTTCCCTTCGCCCTTTTATTTCGCAACCGGTCAGTTATAAAATAATTTACAGTCTGAAGTAATGTAATCAACGCCCCATCCCATCATTTTCACGGCGGCCCCTGCATCGTTTACTGTCCAGACACCAACCTTTACATCATTCTCATGGGCATATGTCACATCCTCTGCCTCTATCATATCATATCTTACTGATATGATGTCTATATCAAATTCGTCATCTTCAACTTTTTTGCATTTGTCCACCCCGTCTTTTACTGAATATATGTTTTGATCTGTGGTCCTTTCCGAATCGGACATAAGAAGCATAGCAGTAACTTCTAAATTCCTTTCCACGGCTCTCTCCTTTACTTTTTGCAGTACATCTCTGTAAAAACTGATCACCATAGAGCCTTCTCTGCCTACGACCGCATCTATTATTTCATCAATATTGTCATAATTGTCATCAGAGAAGTTAGTGATGTCAGTATCTTTTATTTCGATCACCGCTGGTTTTGTTCCTATATTATCAAGGAATCCTTGAAAGCCCGGTATAATCAGATTATCATAATTGCCTATATTGACCCCTGCCGTAAGGGGATACTGTTCTATTTCAGAATCCGCAAGATCCTTTATTCTTTTTGATGTGGCAGAACACATCCTTCCCAGATATTCATCATGAAAAAGAACGATATTCCCGTTTTTGTTTTCCCACACATCTGTTTCAACAGCTTCAAATCCGTTACTGACTGCCAGCTGGAATGCCGGAATGCTGTTTTCGGGAGCGAGTCCTCTATATCCTCTGTGTGCCACAAAAACAACTTCACTGTTTTTGTCTATGTTACGTACTGTAACAGTCTTCGATGAATACTTGCCGGATCCATCCTTTGCTTTTACGGTTATCTTGGCACTGCCGGGACCTTCCGCTGTCACATAGCCTTTGCTGTCCACCGATGCCACAGCAGTGTTTGATGAAGTCCATTTGACTGATTTGCTGCTGGCGGATGATGGGTAAGCAGTATATGAAAATTTCGTTTTTCCCGCGGCATCTATTCCTCCGTTATTTGCAAGGTCATAAAGATTGCCCGAAGAAAGCTTCACTGATGTTACCCGGGTCTTTACCGTGACTTTACAGGAAACGGTTTTTTTGGTGCCGTCTGTGGTGGTGGCTTTTATGGTTGTCGTGCCGTTCTTCTTGCCCTTTACTATGCCCTTTGATGTTACTGTTGCAATGCTTTTGTTGCTTGTTTCATATTTCACTGACCGGTTTGAGGCAGACGAAGGTGTACATTTTGAATTGAAATCAAAACTCTTTCCTTTGTAAATGTTTTTTTTTGAAGAAGCGTTTTTCCATGCCACTTTTTTCACCTTCTTCCCCACTGTTATTTTAACGGAGTCCTTTTTTTTGGATCCGTCCTTTGCGGTGGCTGTTATTGTGGCGGTGCCTTTCTTTTTTGCTTTTATGGTCCCCTTTGAGGATACATAAACAACTGAAGGTTTGCTGGATCTCCATTTCAATTTTTTGCTGCTGGCATCCGAAGGGCTGAATTTTATTTTTATCTTTTTCTTCTCGCCTTTTTTCAACGTGTGTTTAGACCCCACATTTGAAAAAGTCACTTTTGTGATTTTTACTGCTGCATCTGCAGTTTCGGGACAAAAAAATACCGGTGCAAACAAAGAGAGCACCAGCACAAAAATTATGGGGATGTTTTTCTTTTTTCTTGTCCTATGGATCATCTGCTCTCCTTTTCGTCTATTTATTTCTGCAACCACAAAACTATCTCTTACATTGTAAATATATGTTCTTTTCATTACAATAGCTTCCCGCGAAATTCATTGAAAAAACACTTTTCCCACACATAATAAGAACCGGACAAAGGTTTTATCCGGATCTTTTTTTGTTTTATATATGCTTATTTTCTTAAAGTCTTGAAAGTACTCTTTTGTATCCGTCGGCACCGTACACAAGGCACTTGTTTATCCTGCTTATAGTGGCTGTGGATGCACCTGTCATCTCCTCTATCTCGCTGTATGTTTTTTTCTCGTCGAGAAGTTTTGCCACATGAAGTCTCTGCGCGATGGAATGTATTTCGTTTATTGTGCAGATGTCTTCAAAGAAACGATAGCAGTCTTCTTCATCCTCAAGTGTAAGTACCGCTCTGAACAATTCATCGATATCATCCCGTTTGAATTTTGAATCGTAAGCCATTTGCCTG
>Ga0123334_1003323_pt1 | contig 17507 bp, 16 predicted proteins | sample BiotimSIPDNA_FD_89706 | JGI IMG/M metagenome (GOLD analysis project Ga0123334, IMG submission 89706) | Anaerobic biogas reactor microbial communites from Washington, USA - Biogas_R1 time_0 SIP DNA | ecosystem: Engineered > Bioreactor > Anaerobic > Unclassified | place: Washington, USA... | reverse complement strand
TGGAGCCACCAACGCAGGGGACTATGGAGCCGCCAACGCAGGTTACAAAGGAGCCGCCAACGCAGGGGACAAAGGAGCCGCCAACACAGGGGACTATGGAGCCGCCAACGCAGGGGACTATGGAGCCGCCAACACAGGGGACTATGGAGCCGCCAACGCAGGTTACAAAGGAGCCGCCAACACAGGGGACTATGGAGCCGCCAACGCAGGTAACTATGGAGCCGCCAACGCTGGCAACTATGGAGTAGCCATTGTTTCAAACGATGGTAAAGTAAAAGGCGGTTTAGGTTGCATTCTCGTTGCAAGAAATATTGAATACAACTATGACGCTAATAGATACGAAGTATCCGATTGGGCTTGTGCTATTGTTGACAACAATAAAATCAAAGCAGATACTTGGTATCATCTTATTGATGGAGAACTTAAAGAATATCAAGATTAACGCCATGGACGATTTACTGATCATACCACGCGCGATCCTCGCCATCATAGGAGCGATACTTTTCATTTTATTTCTTCTATTCGTCGCGTTATTCAGAGCGGTGCTACGACAGACAAATATGCTTCGAACATTGATCAACTCCAACAATGATGCAAAAGTCAAGTTAGGATATAAAAAGAACTCTGAAAAACCATGAACAAAGACCTGACCGCTGAGAGTTATACATTTGCCAAAACGCAAACAGAGGCCGCCTTTTCGAGACTTATATCAAGATTTCAAAAACTGACCGGACTTAAAGTGACTAACATAATATTAACTCCCGGGGAGCATTACTCCCTTGTGAAAATAGACACGAACTTATGACCAAACTATTTTTAGACATCGAGACCTACTCCCCGGAGCCGCTGGCCGACTGCGGCGTTTACAAATATGCCACGCACCCGGACTTCAAAATCCTATTACTGGCCTATGCCATTGATGGCGCCCCGGTAGAGATTTTGGACTTGAGTGAAGACGATCCGATACCAAACGACCTGTATCGACTGATGATCGATAAGAACGTCCTGAAAATAGCCCATAATGCCACTTTCGAGAGAATATGCCTAAGGCGACACCTCGGGCTCAACGTCCCGAATTGGCACTGCACCATGATACAATGCCAAAAAACTTGCCTCCCGCCAAGTCTCGATCAAGCGGCAAAAGTGCTGAAACTGAAAACTAAAAAAATGGAAGAGGGCAAAGAGCTGATCAAGCTGTTCAGTCTGCCCAAAAAAACCACGTTCTTAAACGAAAGCCCACGGGTGCGCCGGCACGAAGCCCCGGACAAATGGGAGCTTTTTAAGGAGTACTGCAAGAGGGACGTTGAGGTGGAGCGCGAACTATGCAAGGCGCTGAGCTGGTACAAAATAAACCCGACCGAACGACAATTATACGAAGTCGATCAGGCGATCAACGACAGGGGCATAAAGATCGACCGCAAGCTGGTGGACAATGCCGTCAAGATCGAGGCAATCTGCTCCAGCCGGCAACACCTCAAAGCGTCGGCCCTCACCGGACTTGACAACCCGAACAGCGTACCGCAACTGAAAGCGTGGCTTGAGGAGCGCCTCGGCGTCGAGGTGCCGTCACTTACGAAAACGGACATTGCCGAGATACTCAAAATGACGGATGACCCTATCATCCACGAGACTCTGACATTACGCAAAAAAGGAAGCAAGATCAGCAATAGCAAATACAGTGCAATGCAGATGGTGGCCGACACTAAAGACGACCGCCTCAGGGGACTGCTGCAATTTTACGGATCACGTACCGGACGATGGACGAGTCATCCGGTGCAGCTGCATAACCTCCCGCAAAACAAACTCGAAGACCTCGATTTCGCGCGAAACGCCGTTCGGGACGACGATATGGAGCTGCTTGACCTTTGCTTCGGCAACGTGCCGGACGTTTTAAGTCAACTCATCCGCACCGCGCTGGTGCCTAAAAAAGGCCACACGTTCGTCGTTTGCGACTTTAGTGCCATCGAGGCACGGGTCATCGCGTGGCTGGCAGGGGAGCAGTGGGCGATAGACGTGTTCAAAGGGCACGGCAAGATTTACGAGGCCACCGCCGCACAGATGTTCAGATGCGACGTGGACGAGATCACAAGGGACGACCCTCGCCGGGACAAGGGCAAGATCGCCGTGCTGGCCTTGGGCTTTGGCGGCGGCATCGCCGCACTCGAGGCGATGGGAGGTAAGAGGATGGGGCTGGAGAGGGAAGAGATGGAGGCCTTGGTGAAGCAATGGCGCCAGACGAATCCAAATATCGTATCGCTATGGCGGGAGGTTGAGGACGCTGCAAGGCAGACGCTGCTCTCAAAAGCACCCATCAATGTAAGAGATAAGCTTATGATCACCACCCGAAACGTCAGCAACGATCTGATCATCCAGCTGCCGTCCGGACGACAGCTCATTTATCGCGAAATGCAGACGGGGCTCAACCGCTTCGGAAAGCCCTCGCTGGTTTACAAAGGCGTGAATCAGACCTCGCGCAAATGGGAAAGCATCGAGACCTATGGAGGCAAACTGGTGGAAAACATCGTGCAAGCGATAGCACGCGACTGCCTGGCCGAGGCGCTGATCACGATTGAAAAAAACTGTCTCGACCCAGTACTCCACGTCCATGACGAGATCGTGTGCGAAGTGCCGAGAGAAGATGCCCAAAGCGCACTCGAGAGAATACTCGCACATTTCAAACGCACGCCGAGCTGGGCACGGGGACTCCCGTTGAAAGGCAGCGGGTTTATCACGGAATATTATAAAAAGGATTGACAAACATAGACTTATATGCAACGAACCTACACCATCTCCACAGGGCGCTCACGAAAGGAGATTAAATGGGTAAACAGACAGATCACCTGGGAGGCGCTCACCCAGAGGCTGGCAAAGACAAAACGCACAGACGAGACGGTGGACGAATACAGAGCGATGCGAAAAGCCCAAAAAGGGCTTGTAAAGGACATCGGGGGCTTTGTCGGTGGGGCCATCGAGGGCGGCCGCCGAAAGGCCGAAGCCGTCAAGCACCGCTCCCTCGTGACGCTCGACATCGACTATGCCACGCCGGAGACGCCGGAGATCATCGCGGACATGCTATCCGGAACGGCATGGTGCATCTACACCACGCACGGACACACGAAAGACGCGCCGCGTTTCAGGCTCATAGTGCCGTTGAGCCGCGACGTGACGGCCGACGAGTACGTGCCGATAGCACGCCGCATCGCCGACGACATAGGCATCGATATGTTCGACCAGACGAGCTACCAGCCGATGAGGCTGATGTACTGGCCATCGACGCCCAAGGACGGCGATTACCTCTTCCTGCAGGGGGAGGGCACACCGGCCGACGCCGATAAGATACTCGACAGCTTTACCGACTGGCGCAACGCGGCGGAGTGGCCGGTGGACAGCAACACCATCCGGCTCGCGACCGGACACGGATCAAAGCAGGAAGACCCTACGACAAAGCGCGGCATAGTAGGCACGTTCTGCAGGGCGTACTCCATAACCGCTGCCATACGCGCGTTCCTGCCCGACATTTACGAGCCTACCACACAGGAAGACCGGTGGACTTACTCCGCCGGATCGACCGCAGGAGGCCTCGTAGTCTATGACGACAAATGGGCCTACAGCCACCACGGCACAGACCCGTGTTGCAGCAAGCTATGCAACGCGTTCGACTTAGTGCGGCTGCACCTGTTCCACGACTTGGATGCCGAGGCTGACATCAACACGCCGGTCAACCGACTGCCGTCATACACCGCGATGGATCAATATGCCCAAAAAGACACCAAGGTGCGGACTCTCATAGTAAAAGAGCAGATGGCTAATATAAATGAAGACTTCGCAAATATCGCCGATACGGCCGAAGTGGAAGGAGAGGAGGATTGGAGGAGCATGATGCAAATTGAAAATAAAAAAGTGCTCAACTCACCCTACAACTTCGGCCTTATCGTGCGTAATGATCCCGGGCTGAAAGGCAAGGTCATGCGCGATGACTTCAGGGGGCGTGATGTCGTGGTGGATGACCTGCCGTGGCGGGATAAAAAGGCCGACCAGTGGTGGAACAACAGCGATGACAACGGACTGATCGACTACGTCTCGGCCAATTACCGGCTCACCGGCAAGCAGGCCCTCCTCGACGCGCACGACCTTGCAGTCAGTCAGAACTCCTTCCACCCGGTGCGGGACTACCTCAACACGCTGAAATGGGACGGCATCGAGAGGCTCGACACCTTGGTGATTGATTACCTCGGGGCCGACGACACGCCGCTCGTGAGGGCGCAGACGCGCAAGCATTTTACAGCCGCCGTGGCCCGCGCGATGAGGCCCGGAATAAAATACGACTACGTCCTGACGATGATCGGCCCTGAGGGCATCGGCAAAAGCACGCTGATACGACTGATGGGCCGCGACGAGTGGTTTGACGACAGCCTCACCGGCATAGAGGGCAAAGAGGGCATGGAGCAGATAAGAGGCAAATGGCTCATAGAGATGGGCGAATTGACGAACTACAAGAAAAGCACCTCGGAGGCTTACAAGGCGTTCCTTTCAAAGCAGGAAGACGCTTACCGGCCAGCGTATGGGCGGAAAACGGAGGTATACCCGAGGCAATGCGTATTTTTCGCAACGACAAACGAACGCTCGTTTTTGAAGGGGGACACCGGCAACAGACGCTTCTGGACGATTATGTGCGATCTGGAGATACCTATGAAAGACGTATGGGAGGATCTCCCCGGAGAGGTTGACCAATTGTGGGCGGAGGCCCTGACAAGATACAGGCAAGGCGAAAAGCTGTACCTACCGAACGATCTTGAGAGACAGTCGCGACAACTGCAGGAATTGCACAATGAGGTCTTTGCGGACGAGAGGATCGGAATGATCGCGGAATACCTGGAAAAGCCGATACCTACCACGTGGGAAACGATGAGCCTGCGCAAACGACAAGATTACATAGCGGGGATTGATTTCATACATGACGGCGAATTGTTTAAAAAGAGAGAGACCGTATCGGCGATCGAAGTGTATGCCGAATGCTTTGGCCAGAAACCGGATGAGAAAACACGGTACAGAACTCGGGAGCTTACACAAATTTTAAAGCAGATGCGACAGCTTGAATACGTAGGACGCATATACCTCCCGTTATACGGAAGACAACGGTGCTTTAGGATCGTAAGGGACTAAAACCGTGTAACAGAAGTGTTACTTATTTTTTAAGGATTTTAGCCAAAGAGCAATACATTAGAAAGTTATGAAGATTAAAGCGAGTAAAAGAGAAATGAAAAAACCGATTGACCCGAAGCCTAATTTGAAAAATAAGGATTTTTGGATTTCAATTCGTAAGCAGAGACTTAAAAATAATGGTGAAAAACGGCCCCGGACGATGGGACAAAGCAACGGGACAATAAAAAAAGTAACAATCTATTATCCCGGGACAATGCCTATTATTGTCCCACTTATTGTCCCATTATTGTCCCACACCCAACAGGCTAAAAGCCAGCACGATACAACACTTTTGGGACAATGGGACAATAAAATACCATTGAAAGTATAAAAGTGGAATTAGGATAAATATACGCGTATACATATTAACCTAATCGCGTATTTAATAATATATAGGAAAATATTGTCCCATTGTCCCGAACGATTTTTTGTAAGTAACCAAAAAAAAACAGATATGAGCCAAGATTTGAAATGCTTTTTAGGACTGCATAAATACGTAGTTCATGCCACGGACAAAATTATCGATCCGGCAGGTAACCTCCTGCAGAAAATTTTAATCAACAGATGCGAGAATTGCGGGCGCATCCATTACACGCGAATTGACCTGACATATCAAGTACCTAAAATTTAAAAGCCATGATGACTTTGAAAAAAGCAATCCCGGATGACCCGGATTACAATTACGAAAAACTGAACAGATACATTCTTTGCTTTCTGCATCTCGACCAGTTGATGGATGACGTCCTTACCGACATGGTCGAGGAATGCAAGACGCGGGGCGTCTACCGGCAAAATGTGAAGCACCACCTGAACGCCATCCGCAAGGCCTTGAGCAGAGGCCCGAAGAACGACTGGAGCAAGCTCGAGGATAGAGCAGCTGATGACTTTTGCGAGGACGCCGATAAGCTCGAGGCGATGGTGTATTCCATTTTTGGACTTAAATATAGGGGCCAGCAAGGCTTTGTTTACGTCCCGGAATACAGCATCGGTGATAAGGTGACGATGATGCTGAATGAGAAAAAGGTGGAGGCAACGATAATCGCAAGCTCCTGTAAAATTGAGGTCAAGGAGTCGGGCAATGAGATGAAAGCAGGCTGCACGGTTAAACTAACACATAACGGAGCGGTGATGGAAATTGGAGAGGATGACGTGCAAAGCATTGAGGAATAAAGCGAAAAAATATCAAAATGGAACAGAAAAACACAAAAACGGAACGAAAAAGGCCCAAAAAGGTCGAAAGCGAGAAGATTTTGGAACGTAAGCTGGCGGAAAAGGTACGCACCGCCGGAGGGGAGGCTTTTAAGTTTTCGAGTCAGTTTCACAGGGGAATGCCGGACAGGCTGGTGCTTTTTAACGGAAAGGCGTGTTTTGTCGAGGTCAAAAGCACAGGACTAAAGCCGACAAAGCTGCAGATGCATACGAAAGCACAAATAGAACGACAGGGATTTGAGGTCTACGTCATAGACAACTCCGAGGCGTTGGAACACTTTATCAACAATTTTATCAACAAATGAAATATGTCCCACATCCATATCAGATCAGGGCTAAGGACTTTTTATTAGATAATCCCAATGCCGCGTTGTTCCTTGACATGGGGCTGGGGAAAAGCGTGATAGCGCTGACCGCCGTGGCGGAGCTGCAGGACTGTCTCGAAGTGGACAAAGCCCTTGTGATAGCGCCCAAAAGCGTGGCGCGGAACACGTGGAGCGCAGAGGCCCAGAAGTGGGATCACGTTAGCCATTTGAGGCTGTCGATAATTCTGGGAGATGAAAAGACGAGGGAGAGGGCGTTGGCCTCCGATGCTGATATTTACGTCATAAATCGGGAGAATGTGGTATGGCTGGTTGAAAGATATAAAGAGTGGCCCTGGCCCTTCGATATGGTGATCATTGATGAGAGTTCCAGCTTTAAAAATCCTTCGGCGAAAAGGTTCAAAGCGTTGAGGCGCGTCCGTCCGCAGTTCAGGCGGGTAATTCTCCTTACCGGAACGCCATCGCCGAACGGGCTCATGGATTTGTGGAGCCAGATATGGCTTTTGGATATGGGCCAGCGGTTGGGAAAGACTTTGACGTCGTACAGGGCGAAATACTTCACTCCCGGAAGACGAAATGGGGCGGTCATCTATGAATGGAGGCCGAAAGTGGGAACGACAACAAAAATATCAGAATTGATCTCGGACATTTGCATGTCGATGAGAGCAGAGGATTACATCGAAGTGCCTGACATGATCGAGGCGGGCATGACTTTGAATTTTACGGAAGAAAAAGCCTTACTGTATAAGGACTTTGAGAGAGAGCAGCTCCTGCAGATAGACGAGGATACCATCGAGGCGCTGACGGCGGCGGCCCTGACGAATAAGCTCCTGCAATTCACCTCGGGAGCAGTTTATGACAATGAGCATAAATGGCACTTTGTTGATGAAACGAAGATCGAGGCCTTGGCAGATATAATCGAAAACGCTAACGAGCCGGTATTGGTTTATTACAACTACATCCACGAAAAAGAGCGCATCATGGATGCACTGAAGCAATATCGGCCGGTGGCGTTCAGAGGGGAGCCGGGCATCTTGCAAAAATGGAACGAGCAGAAGATAAGGGTGATGATAGCGCATCCGAGGTCGGTGGCATACGGCCTCAACATGCAGCAAGGGGGCCGCATAATCGTGTGGCACTCCCTGACATGGGACTTGGAGATTTATGAGCAGGCAAACAAGCGGCTGCACCGTCAAGGACAAACGAAGCCGGTGTTGCTTTATCATCTGATAGTCAGAGGCACGATGGACGAGAGGGTGATGAGGACACTGAAAGGCAAAGGCGATACACAGGTATCGCTCCTCCAACAAATTCGAGAAATGAAAAAATTATTATAAAAGGTTTACAAGGTAAGCCATTTTTTACTATATTTGGCGCAAACATATTGAACATTTAAAAAATGCAGACGAAAAAGATAGAGCTCAAGCGGCTCCGGATGAACAAAGGGCAAATCGAGGGGTTGCCGGCCAACCCGCGAAAGTGGACGAATGCCGATCTTGAAAAGCTGATGGAGTCGATGGAGGAGACGCCGATGCTCACGGAGGCACGCGGCTGCATCGTTTATCCCTTCGGAGACGTGTTTGTTGTGTTGGCCGGCAACATGAGGGCAGCGGCGGCAAAGCGGATCGGGTGGAAAGAGATTACCTGTCACTTGGTGCCGGAGGGGACGGACATCGACACCCTCAAGCAGATAGTGCTGAAAGATAACTCAAGCTTCGGAGATTGGGACACCGGACTTCTTTTGTCCGAATGGAAAGGGATCGAGTTTGCCGACTGGGGAATCGAGCTGCCGAGCTATACCTTGACGGAAGAGCCGGAGCTGCCGAGCTATACCTTGACGGAAGAGCCGGAGGCGGCCGAGGACGATCATTATGACGTCGAGGCAAAGCTCCAAAAGATAAAAGAACCAAAGACAAAGCGGGGTGAGATTTATAGGCTCGGCAATCATTTTCTAATGTGCGGCGACTCCACGGATGAGGCCGACTTTGAGGCATTGATGCAAAACGACCTCGCCGACCTTTGCGTGACAGACCCTCCATACAACGTGGACTATGAGGGCTGTACTGACGAAAAGCTGAAGATCGAAAACGACCGTATGAGTGACGGCGCATTTAGGGAGTTTCTGGATAAAGCGTTTAGAAACATTTACAACTCGACAAAAGCAGGCGCGGCGTGTTACATATTCTACGCATCGACAGAGGCCCTGAATTTCAAAGGGGCTTATCGCGATGCGGGATTTCTTTATAAGCAGATGCTTATATGGGTTAAAAACACGATCACCTTAGGCCGAAGCGACTACCAGTGGGCACATGAGGCGGTGATCTACGGATGGAAACCGGGGGCGGCGCATTATTTCATTCAAAACCGCAAACTGCGCACGGTGATTGATGATCAGCTGGATTTTGACAAGATGACCGAGGTGCAGCTACGCGACCTTTGCAAAAGCGTTTTTAGTCAGGACGTGACACCTACCGACATCATCCGCGAAAACAAGCCTTTGCGCAACGCGGAGCATCCGACAATGAAGCCGGTGCCTTTAGTGGGCCGTTTCATAGCCAACTCCAGCCGAGGGGGGGGGCTGGTCTTAGACCCGTTCGGTGGGAGCGGCTCGACACTCATAGCCTGCGAGCAGCTGGGCCGACAATGCCGGATGATGGAGTACGATCCGGTCTATTGCGACGTCATCATTCACAGATGGGAAACTTTTACAGGACAAAAGGCAAAGAGGATTGAGAGATGACGGATAACGGATTTTTTGATTTTGACTTTGATTTAGACCTGAGTGCAGGGGAACCATTGCCCAAAGAGGTCGTGGAAGAAAAGCCGGACAAACCTCAAAAGTCCATACGGCTAAACAGCAAGGTCGAAAAATATGAGCTATCGACTCGGTACATATACCGGCATGCATTTAGCGAGACGCGCCTTCTTGACGCTTTCGCGGCTCCCGGATTTCATTTTGAGGAGGGCGTGTCATATAACCTATTGACCGGTGGTGATATTGACGCGCTGTCATATTTGAAAGCCGTCATAAGGCAGCAACGACTTGATCATTGTCTCGTGAGCACTTGGTGCATGGCCGCCGAGGACGTGCTGCAATTCAGGGAGTGGATCGAAGAGGGCCACATAAAGCATCTTGACATTTACGTGGGCGAAATATTTACCGGTAGTTATAAAACGGAGTACTCGATGCTGAAAAGGCTATACGGCGACTATCCCGGACTTGGGCGAATTTGTGTGTTTCGCAACCACTCGAAGATCATGGCGGGCATCGGGGCTAAGTTCGCTTTTGGCATACAGACCAGCGCAAACATCAACACCAACCCTCGTACGGAGCAGGCGTGTATCACGATTGACAGGGGGCTATACGACTTTTACAAAAATTATTTTGACGGAATAAATTCATTTGAGTAACGGAGATTTAACAGCTATGAAATTATTACAGAAGATATGGGGCTGGATCAGGATTGACGGCCTTTTGCATTTTGCGCTATCTGCGCTTATAGTTATCGTCATTGCGGCATTTGCACCGGTATGGGTAGCGGCGTCTTTGGTTTTTACGGCCGGTATAGCTAAAGAATTTCAGGATATGCTGCAGGGCGGTCAATTTTCAATGCATGACATGGCTTGTAACGTGGGCGGAATAGTGTTCGGTATCCTATTTTCATATTTCGTTTTTTAATCATAAGGAGGCAAGGTCATGGGCACGCCGGTAAGAAAGGGGATACGCAAAGGGCGTATTTCGCAAAAAGAGATAAGACGGCTCAAGGCGTTATTTCTTGAGGGCCTTAAGAAGACGGCGGGGGTGCAGCAGCCGGTGGTGGAGCAACTGGGGCTATCGAGAGTGACCATCGCGGCATGGAAGCGAGACGATCCGGAGTTCAATGCGGCCGTGGAGCAGATACAGGAGATAGCGCTGGATGTGGTGGAGACGCAACTATTTAAAAACATCATGTGCGGTGACACGACCAGCATTATATTTTATCTTAAGACAAAAGGGCGCAAGCGTGGCTATATTGAGAAGATCGATGCCTACGTCGAGAATAAAAACAGGATTGACCTCTCGGACATCACCGACTCGGAACGACACGCACTCGAGGAGATTGGGCGCAAAGTGCTGAAAGGAGAGTGACGCTTTGTGACGGAGCAGGTCATCATAGATGCGGCAATTCAGGCATTGTCGGAATATTGCAGGAGGAGTTTTTTTAATTTTTTCTGCGAGTTCTGGGATACTATCGAGTCGGAGGAGCTTATTTTGAATTGGCACATAAAATACCTTTGCAATGAGCTGCAGGATTTGAGTAGATACATCATAACCCGCGAGGCAAAGCCTTACGACCTGATCATCAACATCCCTCCGGGAACAACAAAGAGCCGAATTTGTACAATTATGTGGCCGGCATGGCTATGGACGCAAGATGCGTCATTGCGCATCATCGCCAACTCCTATTCGGCCGATCTGGCCGACGACCACTCCAGCAAATCACGCGATATTATTTTATCCCCGAAGTACCGGAGGCTATTCCCGGAGGTGCGGCTGCGTTCTGACAGGGCTGCCCTCTCGAATTATGAGACGCGGAGCAAAGGGGCCAGATACACCACCTCAACAGGAGGCACGGTCACGGGAAAGCATGCACACGTGATAATCAATGATGATCCGTTGAACCCGGGCCAAGCAGACTCCGAGGCTATGCGCAAAAGTGCCAACAATCACACTGCCACGCTGGCCACGCGAAAGGTGGACAAAGCAAACACGCCGACGGTCACCATAATGCAACGTCTCCACGAGGAGGACGTGGCCGGCTACCTGCTGAGCCAAAAGGGCAATAACATAAAGCACATCTGCCTTCCTGCGGAGTTATCGGACGAGGTCAGACCTGCAGAGCTTAAGCAGTTTTACACAAATGGACTTCTCGATCCCATAAGGCTGTCGCGGGAGGTGCTGCAAGAGCAAAAAACGGCATTAGGCACACAGAAGTATGCAGGGCAATATGATCAACAGCCGTACAACAAAGCAGGTAATCTCATAAGGCGCGACTGGTTCCCGATAACGGCAAATCAATCGCTCCAGCAAGTAGTGCAGCAGGCGCAAAGGCAGCGTGGCGTTCACTTTTATATCGACACGGCATATACGACGAATACTAAAAACGACCCTACCGGTGTGATAGCCGTGTGCGATGACGGTAACAGCCTCCTGATCATCGATGCTGTAAAGGTTTATTTAGAGTTTCCCGAATTATGCAAATGGCTGCCTAACTACGTGCGGCAAATGGGGTATAATCACAAAAGCACGGTGCGGATAGAGCCTAAAGCAAACGGCCTCTCATTGATACAGCAGTTGCGGCGTTATACTCAGCTTAACATCGTGGCGATTGACACACCAACTACCAGCAAGGTGGAGAGAGCAAATGCAGCATCGCCGACACTCGAGGCGCAGAGAGTCAAGCTGATGGCAGGTGTGTGGAACGCCGGTTATCTTGATGAGATGGCAGGATTCCCTACTGCAAAGCACGATGAATATGTGGATATTACCGGCTATGCTGTTCAAGATTTCAATAACCGACAATTAACATACGACAATTCAGATTTAGAGCAATTAGAGATTATCAGAGGAATAAGGAGATAACACAATGCCTACCGACATCAATTCAATTTTAAGTTTACAAAAAACAGATGACATCATCACGGAGTTAAAGCGTAAAATTCCGAGCCCTCCTTTATGGAGTGAGCTTGCTAAAGATTATGACATCAAGCATCACGACATAATGAACGAGGCTACCTATCAGGATGTCAGCGTAATGGAGGGAGGCAAAGTGGTGAGAGTGCCTCTATCACTCGAGCAGCTGGCAACTAACCGCCTTACGGGCTTGACATTCGGCATACCGGTAACGCGCATATACGATGCGCAGGACGAAAGGGCGCAGCGCGCACAGGCTATAATGGAACGAATTTACAAGAAGAATCGTATCAATGCGTTGAACCTTGAGCGAGGCGTTCATTTTTTCGCAGGTTGCGAGATCGCAACGTTATGGTACTTGGTAGATTCAGCTCCGCATTATGACTATGGCGAAAAGTGCAATTACAAGATCAGGCGACGCACCTACACGCCGATGAATGGCGACGGCATATATCCGCTATTTGACGATGACTTAGACCTCATCGCTTTGTCTTTTGAATACAACTATTACAACGGCGTCGATACCCGCCGCTTTTTTGACACCTTCACTGACACGTGGCACATACGGTGGGAGCAGACTAACAAAGAGGGCGCTGACGCGTGGAAAGAATTGTTTAGAAAAAAGCTGGAGATAGGAAAGATACCGGGGGCCTATGCATGGTCCAAAAAGCCGTGCTGGAGAGATAGCAGCCGTTTGAGAGCGGAGCAGGAGCGCACCTACAGCGACAATGGCAACTGCATCCGTGACAACTCCGCACCGATATTGGCACTTTTTGCCGATGAGACGATCCAAATGGGAAATGAGGACACGGACAAATTCCGCAAAGTGGTCAAGTATCCGGCATCTGGCCGCTTGGAGTACGTGACATGGCAGCAATCGCCGGAGGCCGTCAAGCTGCAACTCGAGGGGCTGCGCAGGGAGTACTACACCAATCTGCAGATACCGGACATAAGCTACGAGAATATGAAAAGCACGCCGATGAGTGGGGAGGCGCGCAAGATGCTGTTTATCGACGCGCAATTGCGCGTGCTTCAGGAGGCCGGCGCGCTTCAGGAATTTCTCGACAGAGAGGCTAATGTGGTAAAAGCGTTAGCGGGGCTTATGTTTCCAGACATCGCGGACGCTTTTACTGCTATGCCGGTGGAAAATAGAATCAATCCATACAAGATAGATGACGAGAAAGACCGCATCGAGAGGTACAGCAACGCTACCGGCGGCAAGGCTATTATGAGCCAGTATGAGGCGATTGAGAAAGCGGGGCTGTCCAAAAATCCTCAACAGACACTTGACCGGATCAGAGAGGATGAGCAACGCAGTGTGTTTGGAGCTTATGAATAATGCCTAAAAAAGCTCAGACTAATAAGGCCCTCGTAGCACAGGTGCAAAGACACATCGACGAGATATACCAGCTCGCAGCTATCGAGGCTGCGAAGATCGGAGTGCGTCTCGACCTGCCGCCGGGGGGCGTGTTCAGTTTGAGCCAATTCCCAACGGCAAAAAGGAGGCTGGAGCAGCTGATGGCCGAGGTGGACTCACAAATAAGGTTTATCGTCCTTAACGGAGTGGAGGCGGCATGGGCCGTGGCCAACCGGCAAAATGATGAAATGGTCAATCGGTTATTTGGTAAGAATCTCAGCAAGCTGCCGAAGTCAAAGCAGCGCGCCTATCTCTCTAATAACGACAAAGCACTCGAGGCGTTTAAGAAGACGCGCGTGCTGAAGATCGAGGCATTGTCGGCAGGGGTGTGGCGTCAAGGCGAAGTGTTAAAGCAGATCGAGGGGGCCATAGGGCTGGGGCTGTCAGAGGCGAAGTCGGCAGCGGAGCTATCGCGAGATATCCGGAAATATTTGAGGGAGCCTAACAGGCTTTACCGCCGTGTACGCGATGCCGAGGGTAAGCTGCAACTATCCAAAGCGGCAAAGGAGTATCACCCGGGGGCGGGAGTTTATCGGTCGAGTTACAAGAACGCCATGAGGGTGGCGCGCACCGAGATCAACGCCGCATATCACACGGCTGATCAGCTGAGGTGGGATAAGATGGACTTTGTCGTAGGGGTGCGCATCTCCTTGAGCGGAGCGCATCCGGCATACGACATTTGCGATGAGCTACAGGGCGACTATCCTAAAAATTTCAAGTTCACCGGCTGGCACCCTAACTGCCTTTGTCAGATGACGGCAATTCTCAAGACAGAGGCAGAGATGGACAGAGATGACGCTTTGATTATGGCAGGCAAAAGGGCATCGAGCTATAGCCGCAATCGGGTCAAAGAGATGCCTCCAATTTTTACCGAGTGGGTGAGGGCTAACAAGCAGCGTATCGTGACGGCCAAAAAGTTACCCTACTTTTTGAGTGACAACCGCAAGATCGTAAACGATATTTTGAAAAATTTGTAAAAAAAGGCTTATGTGATAAGCCATATTAAAATTATTTATTATATTTGGGCAAATATTGTAGGAACACCATGGAAAAAACAATTTTAGAGCTTTTGACAACTAAGTTTCAGGGGTTGAGGGCCGACATTTTAAGCAGGATAGCAGCAAAGCTCGCGAAGACTGCAACCACAGAGGACGCCGCCAAGGGTGCCGTTGAGGCGCTCACCATGCAAGACGTACTCGACCAATATACCGAGAGCCGCGTCACCGAGGCTTCTCAAACAGCTGTAGCCAATTATGAGAAAAGGCATAATCTCAAAGACGGCAAGGCGGTTAATCCATCCGGTGATGACAACCCTGACAAGGGGGGTCAAGATAAACCCGATACAGCAGACACAGACGGGCATTACAACGCGACACTGAAAGCATTGGAGGCAATTAACAAACGTCTCGATAAGATAGAGCAGGGGCGCGTAGTCAATGAACGCACAATGAAGTTGCAAAGCACCCTTAAGGGCGCACCGGAGAAATACGCGAAACGCATCACGGACGACTTCGGACGCTATCAATTCAAGGACGATGCCGACTTTGACGGCTGGCTCGTGGGTATCAAGGCTGATGCTGACGAGCTTATCAAAAGCAACAAAGGTCAGGGCGGGCTGTTCAGTCCACCGGCAGGGGGCGGAGGCGGGTCGGGCCAAGTGCCGGAGTCGCTCAAAAAGGCCGTATCCGAAAGGGCGGCAGGCGATGAGGCGAAAGACAAAAAACCTTATTAAAAATTTATTTTAAGGAGATTAAAAAATTATGGCAATGACCGTAAAAAAGAGGCGCGACGCTAAAAGTTACAAGTGCATCGAGCATCGTATAGCTGATGTACGCAACGGCGCGCTGGTGATAGCGCGAGGGGCGACGTCCGGAGGATGGATACTGCCCGAGGGCGCATTATTGTTCGAGCTTTCGGACATCGAGACGGCGCAAGGGCAAAAAGGAAGTAACATCTTCCGTGTACTGCCCTGCGTAAAGATAGCGGCGGACGCTGAGGCGACGGCCACAAAGGTGAAATTTGCACACGGCAGCTGTTCGTTCCAGGGCGCTGTGTTCCCTTTCGGAACTGTCAGCAAGCAGACTATCAATGTTGACGGCAGCATCGACGCTACCCTCACGGCAGGCAGCTCAAGGGCGCTGGTAGAAGACGAGGTGTATCTGGCCGACCTCTCGAGCTTTTTTGAAGAGGACGAAAATGCGCCGTTCACTTATGACGAGACCACTAACAAGTGGACATGGAAGCCGGGGCTCCGCCTTTACATCAATGGCACGGAGCAGGCAGTGAGCGCAAGCGATAACATTATAACCGACGTGTGGGTTATAGCAACGGCTAACGCGCCGGTGTGGATACCTTTCACACGGCTATGGCCGGCATTGTTTAATGGCATTTTTGCGTTAAGCACTAACACCGATGTGGTTATCGACACTTTCTATACGGAGGTGGAGGTGGAGCCTGATCCCGATCCGGAGAATCCTGAGAATCCTGATCCCGATCCGGAGAATCCTGAGAATCCTGATCCCGATCCGGAGAATCCTGAGAATCCTGATCCCGATCCTGAGGGCTAAAAAACTTAAGTTTTAATTTTTTTGTAAGTGGAGGCGAAAATAAATGACTGACACTCTTATTTTGAGTTTGAGGGAGAACCCTCAGCTTTTACAGATATTTGTTGACAACTTGCCGGCGACCTTCGACTATGCCAAGTTCTTCCCTTTGACGTCAAATATCACGTTTGACTGGAAGACTTTGAAGAGTCAGAGCCGTCGCAAGAATGTGGCCGCCGACATCGTGGCTGACAACTCGTCCGCCAGACGCAAAAGGCGTCCACTCTTCGAGAGCGCTACCGGCGATCTGCCGTACATCAAAATCTCGAGAGAGATGGAGCGCGACGACATCAAGGCATATGAGATCGCAAGGGCGTTGGCAGGCAACGTGAATGCCCAAGAACTCATTAAGTATTGGGCCGATGATACAGAGTTTTGCTTTAACGGCGTCCACGCGGAGATGGAATATCTCGCATGGGCCATTTTGAGCAATGCCTGTAAGCTCGGTTTTACTGGTGCGAATAACGACGGCATCGCCTCGGAGTTTGATCTGGACTATCAGGTGGACGATGCGCAGAAGCAGAAAGTAACCGTAGCGTTCACCGAGGCGGCTACTGCTGACTTCATCGGCGCTTGCGCCGCTGCCGTACAGGCAGGTAAGGCTCGCGGGTTTACACCCAAGTACGCCTTTATGAACCTCTTTGAGTTTTATAAAGTGCAATCTATGGAGCAGGTGATCAAAGGCAGCGCGTCGTTCGCTGCAAACGCCCTCAACATCTCACAGGTTCCCGACCTCGCAGCGGTTAATGCTTGGCTCGCAAAGCAGCCGTACGTTAACGGCATGCAGATCGTGGTTATCGACTCGGAGATCACTCGCGAGGTGGGTGACGATCAGACGACAGTTAATCCTTTCGCGGATGAACGCGTGGTGTTCTCGCCAACTTTGCTTTTGGGATCGACTCAGTACTCGAAACTAAATAAGAACATCCCTCAGGCAATCATCGCAGAGCGTTCGCTGGCATCCATCATTAAATATTCAGAGGCCGATCCTTACAAGGAGGTGACCATCGGCGAGGCCGATGCCATACCGGTAATGGATACCGCCTATCATAATATTTACCTGAAGACCGACGGCAACG
>Ga0123334_1003320_pt1 | contig 17514 bp, 15 predicted proteins | sample BiotimSIPDNA_FD_89706 | JGI IMG/M metagenome (GOLD analysis project Ga0123334, IMG submission 89706) | Anaerobic biogas reactor microbial communites from Washington, USA - Biogas_R1 time_0 SIP DNA | ecosystem: Engineered > Bioreactor > Anaerobic > Unclassified | place: Washington, USA... | reverse complement strand
TTTTAAAAAAGTGTTTACCGTACCAAATTGATAATCGTAAATAAATCGCCATAACAAACCGATCATTACCATTGATAAAATATTGGGAATATAAAAAATCACTTTCGCCAATTCCGCCCATTTATTGTTAACAATAAAAACAAGATAAGCGGTAATAAAGGATAAAGGTAATTGAATTAATAAGGATATCGCAACTATAAATAAATTGTTCTTAAGCGCGTTATAAAAATTGGGATCTTCAAACAAGCGTAAATAATTGCCAAAACCAACCCAAGTCATTTCTTTGGATATTCCGTTCCAGGAGTTTAATGAATAATTAAGTGTCGAGATAATCGGCCAATAAGCAAAAGCTAAAATCAGCAATAAAGCCGGACCGATAAATAAACCCACAAAGAGTTTGCGACGCAATGATGTTTCGCTTTTCCTTTGCGCCATATCTAATCCTCCTCCTTTCCGAAACGCGCTTAATTAAGAGGAGTGGTCGAAAATCGGCCACTCCTAGAGGGATTATCTGAAAAAGCCAAATTACTTAATACTCCTAGCCTTTTCCATTGCAGTAGCTACTTGTTCTGGTGTTTTAGCGCCGGCCAATATTTCTTGTAAGCCTTGTAATAATCTTTGAGTCATTGGGGCCGGTAAATCTTGGTCCCACCACAAAGTTAAAGAACTGGCATTGGCTAAAACATCGGCGATCTTTTTCATCTGTGGCAGAGTGTCATCATCCATATAAGGGCTTGCCAAAGCAGCTAAACTGCTGGATTTCTCAAAACGCTCCGCTGCATTTTCCTTATTGGACATAAATTTCAATAACTTGGTTGCAGCCTCAGGATTTTTACAGGACTTGTTAATGCAGTATCCATCAGCAGCGCCCATAATGGATTTTGGATCGCCTTTACCGCCTTCTACCAAAGGATAGGTAAAGAAATCCCATTTATCAAAATCAACTCTATTTTCGTCGGTTAGAGCCGTATAAAGCCAATTGCCCATCGCCATCATAGCTGCTTTGTCCTGCATCATTAATTGAATTGAGTCACCCCAGGTAAGGTTTAAAACGTCAGGCGGATAATAACCTTTCTTCACAAGGGTATCCAACATTCCGAAGGCTTTTACAAAAGCTGGATTATCAAAACGAGCTTTACCGGCTTTGGCGTCTTGATATAATTTGGCGCCTGCCGACCGGTCAGCCATATACATGAAGGCGTGTAAAATAGTCCAGGAATCTTTACCGCCGACGGAAAACGGAATAACTCCCTCTTTTTTTAATTTCTCACAGACGGTCAACAATTCCGACCAGGTCTTGGGAGTAGTTAAACCATATTTGGCAAAAATTTGCTTGTTATACCAGACGGTATTAATAGTTGGGAAAAATGGAATACCGTAGATTTTCCCATTAAGGGTATGGTTGGAGAATAAACCTTTGGATAAACCCCAGTAATTATTACCTACCGCTTTGGTCAGATCATAGAGCATCCCTTCGCGCGAATAGATGGCTTGGGTTTCACCGCCCCAGTTAAAAAAGATATCCGGACCGGCCCCACCCAGCATGGCCACTTGTAACTTGGTTTTATAGGCTTCGTTATCGGTATAATTATACTCGACCTTAATATTGGGATTTGCTTTTTCAAAGGCCCTAATTTGGTTAACTAGACACATACCAACCGCATCGGTTTCATTAGGTCTCTGGATACTCCAAAAAGTAAGCTTCACCGGCGCTGCCGCTCCAGCAATACTAAGTCCAATCATGAGGACAGTCAAGAGTAAAACTCCGAAAAACCAGGTTGATCTTTTCATACCGCTATACCCTCCTTATTATTCATTTGATTAAGAAATCCATCGTTCCAGAACGTTATCCCTAATACTAATTGTAACAATAAGGTTAACATGATCCTAGTGCTCAAAAATTGTCCTCAGATACCAAAATATTGACTTCTCCCCTCATTCTTTTTGATAAGCTTCTTCAATCATTGCCGCCGCTTGTTCAGGGCTACATCTTCCAGCCAATAAATCCTGTAAACTTTGGAGTAAACTTTGGGTAACCGGTTCCGGTAAGTCTTGGTCCCACCATTGAGTTAACGATGAAGCTTTCGTCAATAACTGGGCCATTTCTTTGGCTTGGGGAAGATCTTCTTGACTGATATACGGAGTTGACAAGGCCACCAACTTACCGGTAAGTTTATAGCAATCGATTAAACTTTGCCGGCTTGCCAGGAATTCAAGGAACTTAATGGCTATTTTAGATTTTTCCGATTTCTTAATGGAAAAACCAGCTACTGCTCCGACGATATTTCGGGATGATCCTTTACCGCCTCGCAAAACCGGAAAAGGAAAGAAATCCCATTTATCAAAATCCTGGCGCTTTTGATTGGTTAACCGCAAATATTCCCAGTCACCCATGAACATCATCAATGCTTTATTTTGAAGTAATAATTGGGAGGCTTCCATATAATTTAAGCTTAAAACTTGGTTAGGTAAATAGCCCCGATCAGCCAATTGTTTTAAAAGTCGGAAAGCTTCTACAAACTCCGTCCTATTAAAAGTAGTCTGACGAGTTTTAGCCATCCGATATAACTCATTACCGGCCAAACGGTCAACTAAGTACATATAGGGATAAAGAATGGTCCATGATTCCTGACCTCCCATGGCTATCGGGATATATCCTTTGTTTTTGATTTGAACGCAAAGATCCAAAAACTCATCCCAAGTTTGCGATCTTTTCCAGCCATACTTTTTAAAAAGGTCTTTATTATACCAAACCACTTCTACCGAAGGAAAGAAAGGCACCCCATATATTCCGTCCCGATAACTAAAGGTATCAAACATCCCTGGTGATAAACCCCATTTATTCGCAGCCAAATCATCAGTTAGATCACATAATAACCCCTCTCTGGAGAATATTAACTGACTCTCCCCACCCCAGTTAAATAAAATATCCGGACCATTCCCGCTAAACATAGCCACTTTAAGTTTGATTTTGTAAGATTGGTTCTCCCAAAAACTATGCTCCACTATAATATCAGGATTAATAGACTCAAAACGTCTGATTTGCCGTTCCAACCAATCGCCGGTTACGTCTAATCCCGGTTGATTAATGGACCAGAGCGTAATCCGGGTGGGTGATTGTTTGGCTACACTCGGATGGACAATTACCATGACACCAATTAAACACAGGATAAATCGAAAGAGTAGCTTGAATCGTACTTTAGAATTATCCATCTCTTCCCCCCTAACTATACTTATTGGTCTAATTATTTTATCAGAATCCTTTAACCTTCTTGGCTTGGATAAATCCTGCGGTAATCGGCAGGCGTAATACCTACCATATCACGAAATACTTTGCCGAAATAACGGCTGTTCCAAAAACCAACCTTAGAAGCGATTTCATAAATATGGTCATCTGTAAAGCGCAGCAACTCCTTAGCCCGTTCGATCCGTAGCTGTTGCAGATAGCTACAAAAGTGTTTCCCGGCATATTCTGGAAAAATCCTACTAAGATAACTTTTACTAACGCCTACATGATCGGCTACTTCTTCCAAGGTAAGGTCCCTAGTGAAATTGGATTGAACATAAGCCAAAGCTTTTTGGATCGTCAATGAACTTTGAGGTTGATTAACTGCTTGGACCGATCTAAAATAATGGGCTACATTTTTTTCGATCAAAATTTGCCATTCCCGAATCGATTCCGCTTGCCCCAGCAGTTCCGGCAGGTCGGTTATTTCACCTTCAGACTCCTCCCAATGGATCTGATATTCGAAGGAAACCCGGTGTAAGATAGTGATCAGTTCCAAAGTTAATTTTCTGGCTTCTTCGGGGCAAAGATGGTTAGGAATAATTATTTTAAAAAGTTCATTAATAAAATCACGAACATTATCTAGTTCAATTCCCCGGATCATTGACTCCCATGAAGAGAGCAACTGAGAGACGGAATAAGGTTCCGCTTGCCGTAATTTTAATAAATTGATGGGGGAAATGAATCCACCGGTTTGATGATACAAACGTAATAAATTTACTTCCCGGACTTCCCGGAAATTTCCGGGCAATTCATGAAATGCGCATAATCGTGAAGATGCGCTTATAGTAAGCTTTTCGGGAAAATCCAGCGTTAACTGCCGAGCAACCCTCTCTAAACTTTCCACCATTTCTGGATTGAACTTTTCCCTGTCCCGATTGGTAATAATCACAAAATTCCCTTGCTTAATATCAATCAAGTTCCAATCCTGATCCCAATCCCAATATGAATTGATTTTTGCTTCAAGATCCTTGCGAAACACCGTTTGTTCTTCTTCTGAACAATCGATCTCATTTGAAACATGAATGAATATTAACCCATAATTATTATCCTTTAAGTCAATCCCCAATTGGCTCCCTTGAAGTTCAAGCTCTTTCTCGTCCGAAGCCCTTGTCAAAGCATCCCGCCAAAAGGCTTCCATCGCTATTTGATGATACCGTGCCAGATCAATAGTGTTTTTTTCCTGTTTCTCCCGAGTAAAGCGACGATTCTCTAAAATATCGCCGACGCGTTTTAGCAAAGTTCCGGCTGTTTCCGGGGTGGCCTCTGCCTTAATCAAATAATCTACCGCTCCTAAACGGAGAGCTTCCCGGACAAATTGAAAATCATCATGGGCGCTGACAACTGCTACCACAATTTGGGGATAACGTTGCCCTATCCAAGCAATCAATTCCAAACCATCCGTTTCCGGCATTCGGATATCGGTAATCACCAAATCAGTCTCGGTAGTATCAATAAGGTCCAATGCATCTCTGGCGTTTTCAGCTTCGCCGACTAAATCAAAGCCAAATTGGGCCCAAGGAAATAAAGCCGTTAGTTCGGTCCTTACAAATTCCTCGTCATCAACCAAAATTGCACGCCACATTATTGTTACTCCTTTATGATTCTAATTGTCCAGCCTTAGATGTAACGGCATATTGTATTGGAATATGGATTGCAACAGCAGTACCTTCACCTTCCAAGCTTCGAATCACGAGACCGTAATCAGGGCCAAAACTTAGTTTCAAACGTTCATCGACATTACACACTCCAACCCCGGACCGGTTTTGTTTCATACCCCAGATCGAGTCTAAATGTTCCCGGGACATTCCCACACCGTTATCAACAACCATCATAATTATCCGTTCATCCTCTTGACGAGCAGAGATCCGTACCTTGCCGCCTTGAGACTTTAATCCATGGTTAATACTGTTTTCCACAATGGGTTGTAATACTAGTCGAATAGTTAAACAATCCCGTAGTTCACTTGGTAAGTCCATTTCTAGAGCAAACTTACCCGGATAACGAATATTCATTAAATAGAGGTAATGATGAATGTGTTCAAATTCATCGGCTAATGTCACATAATCGCCTTCTTTGCCAATACTTAAGTAAAGAAGGCGTTTTAGAGAACGCAAGGCATCAGCCACTTCCTTAGGTGGGCGTTTAATAGTCATCCCAGCCAATGCCGACAAAGTGTTAAAGAGAAAATGGGGCGCAATTTGGTGCTGAAGAGCTTTTATCACCGCGTTTTTACGAGCGCTTTCTTCCGCAACCAAACGTCTGGTAAGGAGATTTACTTCGCTAAGCATTAAGTTGAAAGCCCGTCCCAAAGTCCGGATTTCCAGCGGACCACTTTCGGGAGCCCGGACGCTAAAATCGCCTTCTTCCACCGAACGCATGACTTTACGAAGTTTATTCACGGGTTGGGTCACCAAAAACGAGATTAAAGTAGCGAAAACTACTGCTGCAAAAATACAAATAATTCCTATTGAAACAATGTAATCATATATCTCTTCCAATCCGGCATATAAAAGCTTAGTCGGCGCCGAAATATATACCTCCCAAGGCGTCCAAGGAACAACTGTGGCGATTGCCAAATGTTTTTTTCCATTGATTATTTGCTCAACCGCTTGCGTATCTCGAAGCCCACCTGTTAACTCGTGGTAGGCCCTTTTAAGCACCGGATCCGGCGGCGCGATCCAAGGGAAGACAACTTGTTGATCCGGGCCAAAAACAATCGCATCACTTTGATAACGGCTTAAATTGTTTTCACGTAAGGTAATATTGGTCATAATCGATTCGACAATGCGATAATCCATATGCAAAATAATCGAGCCGCTTTGCGGTTGCCCGGGCAAGCTGATTATTCGGGCGGTTAATTCCAGTAACCGGCCGGGGGTTCTTAAGTCACTAGATTGATAATAGGGAAAAAAACGCAACTGCCATGTTTTGGACTTGTTCGAAACGATTTCAGGGATTAAATCATCTGGGGTTGGCTGTAAATTATAAGTTGTCACAATATTTCCATAGGAATCGCTCACAATCAATTCCGCGCCCGGTAGCAAAGACACTCGATATTGGAGGAGCAAATCATAAAGACCACGCTGGGCTGTGGTTTTAGCCCGGGGATTAGTCGAGGATAAATTATGTAAAAGCGGGGCCAATCTTCGATCCAAGATTAGCGAATCAACAGTAGTTTCGGCATTATCAATCACACTACCTAGCCGATAGGCCGCTTGTTCCAGCATCTTGCCGCCAAACCGAATAGTATGATTGATAATAACTTGTTGAGCAATTTTTATCGAGGTGATCCCAATAGTTGCAACAATACCAATAACTAAAAAAAGCATGGAGACGGACAACTGCTTATGTAATGTTGCTGTAAAAAAACGGCGCAGTTTCATCAGAAAACTCCCGCGAAAAAAGTTTATTGGGCGTTAATCCAAATTAAGCCTGTTTATCTATTTCGATTATTTTCGAATTCATCCTCTCTCATTTTTTAGCCTTATTCACCAGCTCAATCTCTAGAGCATACTTTTCTTGTTTCGACTGCGGCTTAATTAAGGTTAACCGGTATGTATTATCTTTTTTAGCAGACCAAGAGTCGGTCAACCGAATTTCTTCACCAAATTCATAGATTTTATTGGTGTAATCGCTCCAAGCTCTATCTTCCTCGTCGAACTCCCCATTTAGATTCCAATCCAGGATATAAAATTGAATCCTTTGGTCGCCCACACCATGTTTCCCAGTCAAGCACTGCCGAAAACCAACATTAATCCAGGCCGAACCATCAACCGATAGCTCTTCATATTTATATTCACCATCATCTTCAATAAACTCGCCATCATTATTAATGGTCCTTAAGGCCTCAGACTTGATTTCGTAACCGATTTCAATGACACAGTCCCGTTCCGTCACCGGTTCTCGAAAATACTGGACAAAATCGCCTTTGCGTTCCAGATTTCGCTTGTTAAAATTAGCCCTTGGATCATCGATCAAGCTGTCCCAATCATCCCCAAACTCAGAATCTTTGGCAATGATCGTCTTTACCCTTTCTTTAGTGTCAAAATTATAAACAAAAATTTGATAATCGCCAAAAAGAGTGAATAAATCGGATTTGAGAAAGATGTCCAAAATATCATGACCGGTTCTGATTCGATTGGTTTTAAAACGAGTCGCAATTAAATACTCACCTTTGCCAATCGTAATTGTTTTTTGAAGCTCCAAATCATTTCGATAATTCCCCAATCGGTCGTCGGAATCAACCTTAATCGGCCGTATCGATGCTGAAGCAATATTTCGATAGGCCCAACCGCCGGATTCCGGTTCCAACTCGACTCGGCCGGAAAAATCAACTTTTCCCAGTTTATCGGTACAACCCGAAACTATCGCTAAACAGAAAAGACCCAACACCAGCAATTTAGCTTTCATTTATACCTCCGCTTTAGACCCGACGCCTTTATAGTTTGGATCTCTTATTCGACACAATCCTAAAATATCCTATTTACCCATCTAAACGTGTTCTATAATTACCTTTAGTAAGATTTAAATACAATATATGGTTTCCAACCCAGATTAGGCTATCGATATAGTATTAAAATGATCAATTTGGAATTATAAAACCACCTAATCTTATTACAAGTCAGTTTTAAAAAGAGGAGAGCCTAGTTGTTTTTTGATCTAGTTATAATATTTTCCTGTCGAGGCAGGTGATTCGGAAGTCAACAGCTAACTAATAATATATGACCTGTTTTTAATGGATGTTGGTGTTAATTCATTAATTTCATTTGAGGTGATCAGATGGTCAAGCGAATCGGAGTCTTAACCGGCGGAGGCGATTGTCCCGGATTGAATGCGGTTTTACGGGCGGTGGTCAAAACGGCTATCGGAAGATATGGCCTGGAAGTAATCGGTTTTCGTGACGGATACCGAGGGTTGGTTGTAAATGATTATTTGAAATTAAAACGCTCCAATGTCTCGGGGATTCTAGTTCGAGGCGGAACGATTCTCGGATCATCCAACCGCGACAATCCCTTTAATTTTAAGATCGAAGCTGACGGCAAAGTTGAATATACCGATATGTCCGACCAAGTTGTCAAAAACATTGAAGAACTCGGTATCGATTGCATGGTGATCATTGGTGGTGACGGCACCATGGCCAGCGCCAGAGATTTTGCCCATAAAGGGCTAAAAGTAATCGGCGTCCCCAAAACCATCGATAATGATCTTTCGGCCACCGATACCACCTTTGGTTTTATGACCGCAGTAAATACCGCTACCGACGCCCTTGATAAGCTGCATACTACCGCCGAATCTCATCACCGAATCATGATTTTGGAAGTTATGGGCAGATATGCGGGATGGATCGCTTTGGAATCAGGGATTGCCGGTGGGGCTGATGTAATCTTAATCCCGGAGATTCCTTATGATATTAAAAAAGTGGCCCAAAAGATCAACGACCGTAAAAGCAGAGGTAAAAGTTTCAGCATCATTGTGGTAGCGGAAGGCGCTAAACCGCTAGGTGGCGAAATGGTCGTCGGCAAAATGGTGAAAGATAGTCCTGATCCGGTGCGCCTTGGTGGTATTGGCAATTTTGTCGCGCAACAATTAGAAAGCTTGACCTGCCTGGAAACGAGGGTGACCGTCCTCGGCCATGTTCAACGCGGGGGCTCCCCCACCACCTATGACCGGATCCTTTCCACCCGTTATGGTGTGGCTGCTGTGGAATTAGCCCAAGCTGAGAGGTTCGGGATGATGGTCAGCTTACAGGGAGATACAATTACAGCAGTGCCTATTGATGATGCGGTGGGTAAATTAAAAACCGTACCACCCGAGGGCGAACTGGTTAGGGTTGGAAAAAGCATTGGGGTTGAGTTTGGAGATTAGACCGCTCTGCTAATTCCAAGGTTACAACTTAGAACTTGGCCACTACCTTGAATATTAGATAATAATCAATTGGATTTTGCCGGTATATACTACTTTTTGGTCCTGTATTCATTGAAATTTCCAACTGGGGAACTAGATGATCGTTTTTATGATAACCCAAGTTTAGCTTGGAAATCACACCATCATCATTGAAATTATAAATTTCCCGCAACATCCATTGCCATTTGCCAAAAAGTCCAACTGCATTGTTTATTGCCAAAATCAATAAATCATCTTGGTCATGATAAAATTCGACGGTATAAAAGTATTTGCCGATATATTCGCTGCCAATCAAATAACTTACTTCCGAATCGGAACTGCTCTGTTTAATCCCTCCATGAAGTTCGAAACCGTTTTGTAAATCGCGGGAAAAGTCCAATCCGTAATTCCAGCATTTTTCTGCGGATTGATACGATACAACCCCTGATAGATCGCTGGTTTCAAATGTCTGCCCCCATCTTAGCCAACCGGTATAATCACTGTCCGAAGCCTGATCATCCATTATCAAAGTAGCGGAAGCATCACTGTTATAAGAGTCTTTAGCCGTCGCAAAGCCGATTGTCCCGCTTTTATCTAAACTAATCACCGAAACTTGCCCGCCCCAATAATAAGTCTCCGTATCCAAGGGACAAGTAGGAATGAAGCTTAAACCTCTCCCCCAAACCCATTTTGTTTTGCCGAGCTCATATAATACTTGATGATGATACCCACTCCAATTAAACTCTTTGAGATTACTTTCCAGGTGATCCCCGTCGCCTTTGGCATCTAAACTGAAACTAAACTGACCGTTGGAGATGCCGGTTATATATTCAATCCCAAAATTAAACAAACTGTTGCCTTCTTCCAATTGATTCCGATACCCCTCCGGCAAATCATCTCTGATATGATAATCTTCATAACCGATCACAATCTCCCAACTTCCTCCATCTTCGGCGGCAGCGATCGGATGAACCCCCCAAATGATTATCCCGATAATTATGATTGAAAGCAAAAGCTTTTCGGTAAACTGCAGAAACATTCGACCTCCTCCTTTGTTGATGATGCTTCTTTCAGGTTTCGCCTTGCTTTTATAGCCCAATTTTCCCCATCATCAAGGGATCAAAAATCTCTGGGGCAAAAGTTCTGCTTTTAATACTGGTGTATTTGATTATTGTTTTTTCATCCTTATTTTGTAAAAGGTTATTAATCTCGATTACAGCCATTTCATGACCGTCAACCATCCGATAATCGCTGTAAATTAAATTCTTCAATTCCTGCCCATTCAAGGATTTTAGTGTAATTTTTGAAATCCTTAAGCTACTTTTGGAAACCCAAATTGAAGTCCGTTGGTAGGCTGTTTTTCCATCTTTCGCTTGCAGCTCCATTAGATACTCTCCGTCATTCTCCGTTGTTTTGAGGATATCGTAATCATTCAAATAATCGATACCTGCGGTTTCGGCTATTCCCGCGTTTCCAAATAATTTTTGCTGAGCGGAGATTCGAAGGGGCCGCTTTAATTTTTTCTGATACATCCAAGTGTTATAACCGTTGACCAGATAGTAATCATCTTTTAATCTCTCCGGTTCAACGAAGGTTACCAGTTGTTTGTGACTGCCATCCAAAAACACTCTAACACTAGAATCATTTCGCTCTTTATCTTTAAAGGAGACCACCTGGAGATTTAATTCAAAAGACCCGTTTCCCGTCAATCCCTGCCGCTTAAAGATCTCCGCTAAAATGTCTCGAGGGTTCATAGCCGACATTTCGTTTGCCGACAAGCAACCTACGACCATCAAAACAACAATGACCAAAAACCAATTCTTAATAAGACCTTTAGTTATAACCACTTTACTACCTCCTTGGAGCTGCCCCAAAAGATATTTTTTATCTAGTAGTTTTTTGTTCCTTTGGAGACAGCCCCGTTATTATTTGTGTCTTAAAATCTCTACAATATTTAATCTAGAAGCTTTAAAAGCGGGATAAAACGCTGAAACCAAGGTGGCCGAAACAACGATTACAAAGGGAAACATTCCATTTGCCAGTGATAAGTCGAATGATAATGGCGCCGGTTCGCTTAAGGAAGGCGCCGAATAAGTAAGATGCAGTTGATTAATGAACCTGCCGACTCCGTAACCGGCCAAGAGTCCAATAAATCCGCCGGTGATGCCGGTTATCATTCCCTCCATGGTTAACAGAGAAAATATTTGATGGCGTTTGGTGCCGATCGAACGGATTGTACCGATTTCATTCATTCTTTCGAAGAAGGCCATGGACATAATCTCTAAAACACTTGTCAAGACAAGAAAAAAGATTACAACCGCCATAAAATGAAAAATTATTTCATATAAACCACGGACCTGTTTGTAATACTCCGCCAAATCAAACCAAGTCTTAATTTCCAGATCAAGTCCGTTATTGCTAAATTGTTCCCTTAACCAGACAGCGGTGGAATCGGTATCTTTGATCTCCTCCAACCCCACAACCACTTTGTCGACGCCTTCAGTGTTCAATAAACTTTGGGCATAGGAAACCGGCAAGTTTATATAAACATTATCCGCTTCCGAATTTCCGGCAGTGAAAGAACCGGACACCTGCAAGCTACCGGCATTATAAGCGCCATCCAACGTAGTGGTCATTAAGGAAACCCATTCACCTTCTTCAACCCCTAATTTTTGCATCACTCCTTTTCCCAACAATACTTTGTCAATATCATCCGGGAAAAGATTAATGCCGCTGGTAATCATGATGTTCTGGCCTTGGTCGTTACCGGGTTCAATACCGGACCCTGCAATAACGGTACTGTTTTTTTCAGTGCCGATAATCCCATTAACCCCTAAAACTCTGGTATAACTTTGAACCTCAGGCCGGGACGCCAGTAATCGCTCTACCTTTTCCAAGTCGGTTTTGCTTAATAAATGACGCTGATTATCGTTATCCCAAAAATTCCCCGCTGCAATCTGCAAGTTTCCATACTGAGAAACCGCCATATACTTTAATCCTTCAAAAGTCGCCCTGATATAACCGTTAACTAAAAATAACACCGCCACTCCGATTGAGATAATCAATAAACTCAACAAAGAACGCCGTTTATTGCGGAGTACGTTACGCCAAGCAATCTTCAGCATCGGTTACCCTCCTTAGCAGTGATTACTCCATCCTTGATTTGAAATATTCGTTTGGCATATTGGTTTAATGACAAATCATGAGTGACAATTACAAAAGCTACTCCATGTTTTTGATTTAATTCCAACATTAATTTAACAATTCGAATTCCAGTTTCGGAGTCGAGATTGGCGGTGGGTTCATCTGATAAAACCACTGCCGGTTTGGTTACCAAAGCCCTGGCAATAGCCACCCTTTGTTTTTGTCCACCGGATAGTTGAGCCGGGAATCGCTTGGCGTATTGGGTCAACTCCACCTGTTCCAAAACTGCGGCTACTCTTTCTCGGCGTTCCGATGGACGAATATTCTGTAACAATAATGGATATTCAATATTTTCCGCCGCCGTTAAAACCGGCAATAACTCAAAGGATTGAAAAATTAGCCCAATTTTATCCCGACGAATTTCCGTCCGGGCGCTATCGCTAAACTGTCCAATCGGGAGATCATCTAAGTATAGTTCTCCCTTGGAAGGGCGGTCAATTCCAGAAAGTATATTTAATAACGTTGTTTTACCACTGCCGGAAGGGCCGTTGATTATCGAAAAATCACCCGGATTAATTTCAAAATTAACGTCTCGTAAAGCATACACCTGCTCCGCCTCGGTATGATAAGCTTTCTCTAAAGCAATCGCCTTAATTATCGCCATTTTTAGTTCAACCCCTTTTGATGCTGGTTTCAACCTAGTTACATTGTTCCAGTAATTCTTTGACCCAACTACTATTAGGATAAATCTCCCGGGCCAGCTGAATATGTTTTAAAGCTTTGGTTTTATTTTTCTCTTTCAAATACGCAGTTCCCAACCAAATATGAGCGATGAATCTATCAAACGAATCCTTACTTGCCAATGCCTTTTCCAGAGTGGCAATTCCTTTTTTGATATTACCGCCGCCGACTTTTGGAGCACTAATGTAATACATGCCCTCAGAGGTAAGAGCGGTATAATTATGATTGTCGATTTTAAAGGCTTTCTTAGCCATTCTTAACGCTTCCGGGCCGTGACTCATGGTGTAAAGAGGACCATTATAATTAAGCAGTCTCATATAAGTATCCGCCAGCAAACGATAAGCGTCACTAAATTGGTCGTTATAATCAATGGCTTTTTGGGCCAGCCGATTGCTTTGGGAAAACTCCTGAGCCGCTTCTTTTTTGTTACCGGCTACCTCACTGATCTCCCCTAACGTAAAATCGACTTGGCTTAACCAATAATACTTCTGATCGCTCTCCGCTAATTTTGCGAATGATTCTTTGCTCAATCCTAAAGTAGCTCGTATTTGGTCGATGGTGTTCTCGGCATTGTAGTACATATTCCGGCCCTTAAAGTACAAGGTTTTACCTTGTTCAAGATCACTCATGTCCTGCTCGCTTTGGGCGTAAGCCCAGGAGAAACCGATACAACCCAACAATAAAAGAACCGTCAAACTTTTTACCAACAATTTTCCTAACTTTCTCATCTGTTTACCTCCCATTTTTTGATAATAATTTATAACGCTGCGTTATTTTGATTATATCTTTAAGAATCGAATCAAACATCCTCTACGGGAACGATTTTTCTACAAAAAAAGTAGGGGGAATTCCTCCTACTTTAGGATGATCTTTTAAATTTGTTGTCTTTACTTCCTGTCGGCTCTTTCTTACCACCCAAAAACATTGAAACCATCTGGGGCGTGAGTTAAAACCACCCTAACCAAATACCATACCAATATATCTAGGGGATATGCGAATCCTTCTTATAAAATCAAAATACCCGGAAAATCATAAGATGAAAAACGCGAGTCATCGAAGGCTAAAAAGCAGAGCCAGTGATTGACAGCTCTGCTTCGCGTGATCATAATATTTATTTCTTCAAACTTTTAAAACCTTTTTTAAACTTTTCCTTTATGGATTTGGCATCTTTTTTGACCTTAGTCCCAGTGCCTCGAAGACTCTTTTTTACACTTCGGTTGGCTTTCTTGGTATCTTTGACAACTTTACCTTTGGTATTTTTAAAATCTTTTTTTATGGTTTCTTTAGTTTTTTTAGTATCGTTAACAACCTTGCCTTTGGCGTCTTTAAAATCCTTTTTAATGTTTTGTTTGGAGTTTTTAGTTTCTTTGGCGCCTCTATTGGCTAAACCTTTAAAAAATTGACCGATGCTTTTAAAGGCAAAACTAATATCTTGTTTGATTTTGGCAAAAAAGCTTACGGGTTTAGTCTCGGATTTAGAAGGTTCAGCTACAACCGGTAAGGTTACAAAACAAAGCAGGGCTATTAGTAAACATATTTTTGCACATGAGCGATATCTCATTTTGAACACCTTTTTAGAACCCTTTTTATCAATTCCTCGCTATAATTATACATTATTATAGTTAAATTGTACATTTCAAAATTATCGAGGGTACTAGCTTTTCCCCTCAATTTCTTTTGAACAAACAACTAAATAGTATAAAAAAACCTCGATTAATTTTACTTTTCAATTTTAAAACTACTGAAGTGTAAATCATCTAAGGAAAACTGAGCCTTGAATATTTGACATTGGCAACACCGACGGATCAAAGTAGCCAATCCCAAGGTCCCATCATACCCGGCGTTTTTTGCTACTTCAGCCTCGGTTGTAAGTCTCCGTCCCATTGACTGAACGATTGCTAAAAGAGTTATGGTGAATACTGATAAATCGGTCAGCCTCCCAGCTGTTGGCATCATTAGCCCGACCGTTCAAACAGTAAGTCCTTCCCATAACAAAAGTTCTTTTATTTTACCTCTTCCGTTTATTCTTCCATCAAAACAAAAGACTTGCTGACCAGCAAGTCTTTTGTTCTATATGATTCACTCAACTAAACTTATTCCCACCCGGATCTTTAAAACTTCCGTCAGAATAATCTGTTTCAGTTTCAATCGATATTCCTTATCGTCCAACTTAATAATTCTCTCATCTATCACCTCAGCCACAAGGTCAATATCAATACTCCCAACCTCTTTCCCCAACAGTTGACTGTATTTCTCCTTAATGCTTTTTTCTAGAGCGATCTTATCAAGCTCGTCTCCCTCATAAATTAAGATTACTTCGACCTTTTTCAGTATATACTTGGTTTTATCCACCGACTCCTCTAGTCTTTGTAGGCGCGTCTCCTTCTCCTCGTTGGCCAGTTCCAATTCTCGGATTTGGTGATAATATCGGTCCATCCGGTAGCTGACCAATAGACTAAATACCGAGACACCAACCAAGATTCCAACAGCCATTCCACAGCTAAAACAGAGAAGCTGTTTTCGGTAATAAAACAAGATAACTTTCATTTGGTCCAAGGATCGCCGCACCATTGGATTAACCGGATCAGGCCGTACCCCAGGTTAGCCCCGAGTAAAGCCGTTAAAATATAAGCCATCTGTTTGACAATGGATTTAATCTCTCCGTTAAACAAGCCTTTTTCAAAGATCTCAAAGGATGAGAAAGTACCGCCCAAGGCGGCCGCTACCGCCCAGATCTTCACCGAACCAGCTAAATTTAACATGGTCCTGAGGGGCGGATGATTGTTGAGGATCGCGCCAATACCGGCAAAAACTCCGGTTCCAGTGACGATCCCGAACGCAATCAGAAAACTATAGATGATATTGCTTAAAAAATGCTTCATTGCATCCACCTGCGCCGCCAAGAGCCTCTTGAAAATTTCGCAAAACCACTCACCTTCCAATTCCAGAGGGCCGATCTCATCCAAAAAAATTGGCCCCCCAGCGCTATCCAAGGCCTTTTCAATGATTTCTCGTCCAAAATCCAATCCCGCCCGTGAAAAACTAAATGATCGATAACGGCATTCCTCATCCCAGTCTCTATGGATATATTCTTCCCGATATGAAAATAATCTACTTTCCCCGGTCACCAAGTGAATAAGTTCTTGTCCCACAATAGTATCTCCCCGGTAAATCTTGTGGTTATAAATCCCATTCCCAATTTTTAGGCTTTGATATATTCCAAGCAAACGGGCGGATTTTCCCTGATTTACGGTGCCGGTTATCAAATAGATCATTGGTGATTATTGAAGTAACGGACGGCCCGCCGATAATCGCTTCCGGTATCGATGTCCATTACAATCCCAGGATCGGAAACTTCGATGATTTTACACCTTCGCGTTGCGGCAAATTCCCGCAGGTTACCATATTTATTTGGGGTTTCGAGCAAATCCCGGATAACGCTGGTCCGAAAAAGCGCCGGATGACCGTTGACTCCCTGATAAGCCGGGTAATTATCTCTCCTTCCTTTCAAAATACACTTCAAAAACTAATAATTTAAAAATACTAAAACCATTGTTTCATCTTTAACTTATTACGGTATATATTCTTCTACTGTAGCTATATAAGCGTCAGAACTATCATATCCACCGATGGCATAGATTTTCCCATTAGCCGCTGCTGCCGCAAGGCCGGTTCTGCCGGTCGGCATAGAAGCTTTGACAGTCCAAGTATTGGTAACCGGATTATACTCTTCAACCCTAGTTAGATGATCAAAGCTAGCATTCATACCACCAATGGCATAAATCTTATTGTTAATCGTCATCGCTGCCAAACCATCTCTAGCGGTAGGCATCGCGGTTTTTGTTGTCCAAGTATTGGTCGCCGGATCGTATTCTTCGACTACATCTTCCCGGCCGGATTCAGCATAGCCGCCGATAGCGTAAATCTTCCCGTTGACGGCAGCTGCTCCCAGAACCAATCAAAAGCAAACATAACAATAAACTAAAAAAACTTTTTTTGCATTTAGATATCCTTTCATTATAGATTAATTATTATGGGTTCATTTCATCATAGCAAATTATTCTAAACAAAAAATAAACAAAAAATAAGTCGTCCGATTGCAAAATACCCGTGATATTCCTGAACAATGTGCAGTTTTTTATCAATGATTAACCAATTTCAAAGGAATACATAAGAAATTTGAAAATTTATACAGACAAATGTTATTCCAAAAAAAATAAAAAATTAACTTCGAAAAATAAAGAGCCCTCCATCTGAGGGCATAAGGATTCATTGAATAATAATTAAAGATAGTTAGCGTTTTTTCTTTCGAAATAAAATGACTCCCGGAATAATCCCGGCAACGAGGCCGATGGCTGCGCCAAGTACCATGTAATTAAAGGAAGTCCGAGCCACTGAAACCAAAGCTTTATCAACACCCCGGAGATTGATCCCGGCCAAGATGACTTTCTGGAAAG
>Ga0123334_1003316_pt1 | contig 17530 bp, 17 predicted proteins | sample BiotimSIPDNA_FD_89706 | JGI IMG/M metagenome (GOLD analysis project Ga0123334, IMG submission 89706) | Anaerobic biogas reactor microbial communites from Washington, USA - Biogas_R1 time_0 SIP DNA | ecosystem: Engineered > Bioreactor > Anaerobic > Unclassified | place: Washington, USA... | reverse complement strand
TCGTGCATCCAGACCTGCCCGGTGAAGGCCATCGGCCTTCGGAAAGAGAGCAGGGGAGGTGAGCAGGCATGAAGCGGTTCGATATCTACATGTCCGGAGTGGGGGGCCAGGGGATCGGCCTCCTGAGCGAGGTGGTCATACGTGCCGCCGACCATGCAGGCCTTCCCGTGTGCGGCGTGGATACCCACGGACTGGCCCAGAGGGGAGGCATGGTGGAATCCTTCGTTCGGATAGGGGGGGAAGTCACCACGCCCCTTGTGCGCAGGGGAGCAGCGTCGCTGGTGATGGCCCTGGAGCGGACAGAGGCACTGAGAGCCCTGGAGGCCTACGCTGCACCGGGAGGCGTGCTGCTGTTCTATGACACCCTCTGGCAGCCCCTTGACGTGCGGCTGGGAAAGGCTGACGCGGTCTCGACCGAAGATGTGGAGGAGGCCTGCCGCCGCCTGAATGTCCGGCATATTACCGTGCGCAGGGAGCTTCCCGACGTGCGGATGCAGAACGTGGCCCTGCTGTCGAGGGCCGTGAAGGAACAGCTCATCCCGGGAGTGGAACTGGAGCACTACCGAAAGGCCCTCGAGGATCTGCTGCCCGAAAGAGTGCTTGCAGAAAACCTGAAGGTGTTGGAGGGAAACTGAGACACAACTCTACAGGTGTATTGTTACAAAAGACCGCCCCTTGGGGCGGTCTTTTTAAAGGAGTTGTTTTCCTCAAAAACTATGGAACAAATTTCTGCCGCGTGCCTTTAAACAAAAAATCTCTTATTGTGTACTTCAGGGAAAAGGCAAATACTTCCTAACAAAGTGTTATTCAGCTTTTCTGGTATTTTTTCCGTTTCCCGGCTCTCCAGATTTGCAGACCGGAATACACGATGGACAGCAAAGAAAGAAGTATGAGCGTCATTGAAATGGGACGGGTGAAGAACAACATGGGGTCAGGATTCGTCATTAATGCCCGGCGAAGATTCGACTCTGCCAGCGGGCCGAGGATCAGGCCTAAAACTACCGGCCCGAGGGGCATTCCGGCTCCGTTCAGGATATATCCGATCAATCCGAAAAAGGTAAATACCAGAACATCGAAATACCTGTTATTCAACGCAAACGATCCAACAACACACATTACAAGAACAACCGCCACAAGCGCATATTTGGGTGCCTGGGCAACCCGGATGAACCAGCGGATACCCACAAAATGGATCGCCAGCATGAAAAAGTGGGCAATGACCAGTGCAATAAAGAGACCGTAGACGAGCGTGGGCTGTTCACGGAACAACAGAGGACCCGGAGTGATCCCGTGAAGGATCAGAACTCCTATCATGACGGCCGTAATGGAGTTTCCGGGCACCCCGAGAGCAATGGTAGGAATCAATGACCCTCCGGCAACGCCGTTGTTCCCGGCCTCGGAAGCGATTATCCCGTCAGGTATGCCTGTCCCGAATTCATCCGATCTCCTGGAAAACTTTTGCGCCTGATCGTATGCAAGGAATGTTGCCGTATTGCCGCCTGCGGCGGGAAGCGCTCCGACGATCGCACCGATAATTCCTGATCGCAGCACATTCACCCATTGATGCATAATTTCTTTTAGGGTTTGTATCCAGGGGATCGCCAGATTCTTCGGTACATATGATTCAGCGCTGGTTTCCCCTTTTCTTTTTGATTCCTGTATTTCATAAACGGCCTGTATCATTGCCGGAACAGCGAAAAGGCCGATCAGAACAGGCAAAAAAGCAAATCCGCTTGTCAGGTTATACTGTCCGAATGTGAACCGGGGTCTTCCTCCTATGGGATCAATGCCTACGGTAGCCAGAAGAAGGCCAAGAAGCCCTCCCATAAGCCCTTTGGTTATTGATTTGGATCCCAGGCTTGCCATAAGGGTCAGGGCGAAGAAAATGAGTGAGGCCATTTCCCAGGGTCCGAATCTCAGTCCGAAGCGGGCGATCGGCACGGCCAGAAGAATGCAAAGCGCGGCGCCTATAAGCCCTCCGAAAAAGGAAGCCCATACGCCGAGGCTGAGAGCTCTTCCGGGCTGTCCTTTTTTGGTCATGGGAAAACCGTCGAAGACGGTGCATACTGAAGAGGGCGTTCCCGGTATTCCAAGCAGTATTCCTGATACGAGCCCTCCCGAGTACCCTCCGACATATACAGCCATCATCGTGGATAATCCCTCTATGGGAGTCATACCGAAAGTGAACGGCAACGTGAGCACGACGGCCATGGTGATCGTAAAACCGGGAATAGCAGCTGCTATAATGCCTGCCAGGGTCCCGACCGTCATCAGTCCCATTATTCTTGCAGTAAAAACCTCACCTAAAGCTGAAACAAAAACGTCCATATTTTTTCACCTGCCGTTCGCTACAGCGCAAGGACCGGGAGCTGTATGTTCAGATAAGAAGACATCAGGTAAAGAGCAAACGTAAAGAAGAGGGATACACAGGCTATATGAAGCCATGGTTTTTTTTGTGAAGGAGATAACAGCGCCTGAAGGATAACCAGGAAGAGAAGGGTCGATATGATGAATCCCATCATGGGCATAATAAAAACATATCCCATAAGGATCAAAAATGTGAACCCGGGGAGAATCAACGCGGACCAGTCCCAGGATTCTTTTCCGCTCCGTCGCAGCGAGGATAAAATAAGGATGACAGAGAGGATCAGCAATCCCCAGCTTATCCACTTCGGGTAGGCTGCCGGGCCGAGCAGGTCCCATTTGTTCCCCCGGGGCAGCAAGTCTGCCTGCCATATCATGATTGAGGAAATTATGACCATTACCGTACCGAGAACGGCATCTTTTTTCACGGCAAACTCACCCTCCCGTCTATATTGAGCTTGACGGCAGCGGGAGAGCTGACACTGTCTCCCGCTGCCGTTCCGGATCTACTGCTCTGCAATTTTACTGAGTTCTCCGTAGAGTTTCATGGTCTCATCAAGAAAAACCTTGTACTCTTCGGGGCCTATATAGTTCACCATCGTGCCGAGATCACCGATCTTTTTGATTACATCGGGATGCTGCATCACTTTCTCGAAAACACCGGCGAGTTTGTCAACGATCTCTTTCGGCGTTCCCTTGGGCAGGAAAACGCCCCTGTTCGTTCCGTGGTCGAAGGGTATCCCCAGTTCTCTCAAAGTGGGAACGTCCGGAATTTGAGGCATACGGGAAGGATGAGCGACCCCGAGGAATTTCAGGTCTCCGCTTTTTACGTATGAAAGACCTGACGTAACATTCGTCATGCATCCGTTTGTATGTCTTCCGAGAAGCGCCGTGATCTGAGGCCCGGTTCCGTCATACCCTGCGATTCGCAGAACATCTATGGGAAGTCCTGCTGAATTCAGGAGTCCCATCAGGAAAAAGTGATCAGTTGAACCCAGTGTGACCGACCATACAATTTCTCCCGGTCTTTTGGCAGCGTCTTTCAGGAGTTCAGCTATATTGTTCCAGGGCTCTTTTGCGTGTGTTGTTGCTATGTTCGGCGTAGACGTCAGCAGGCACACCGGTTCGAAGGCATCAAATGCATAATCCACGACCTGAGAGTAAAAAGCTGTCGCGATAACATCGTGGCTCCCGAGGACCGTATATCCATCGGGTGCGGAATCTTTTACATTTCTTGAGCCAATAGTTCCTGAGGCGCCCCCCATATTGACCACTGCAATGGGCTGCCCCAGTTCCTGCTGCGCATACTCTGCGACGATACGGTAGATTATGTCAGTTGCTCCCCCGGGTGCGTACGGGATCACAAGCTTTATGGCCCTGTCAGGATAATTGTCTGCCGGGCCTGCTTCCACAGGCACTGCAGGAGCATTTCCTGCAAGTACCAGAACACACAGCAACAGGATCGCGAACGCTTTTTTCACAGGTATCATTTTTTTGCCTCCTCCGAATTATGTTGTATTTCCTTATACCATAAGCCTTTTTGGTTCCGGGTCTGCGCCGGCTGTCGTTCAAAATGCGGCGATTTGACAATCAGCTCTCGGGTCCGTCCCTCCCACAAGGACTCCGGTTTCCGGATCCCGTATGATCACCTGCCCTCTTCCAAACCCGTTTGAATCCAGGGAGGGAACGATTTGATGACCTCTTCTGGCCAGGGCCTGGGCAACATGGTTCGGAAACGCCGGTTCCACTTTGATCTCTTTTCCTTTCATCCACTGCCACCTCGGGGCATCGAGCGCAGCCTGCGGGTTCATGGAAAAATCTATGAGATTCATGACGACCTGCAAATGTCCCTGGGGCTGCATGTACCCTCCCATAACACCAAAAGGTCCCACAGGTTTTTCATCCCTTGAAATGAACCCGGGGATAATTGTGTGGTAGGTCTTTTTCCCCCCTTTGAGGGCATTTCGGTCCGAAGGGTCGAGAGAGAACTCCCATCCCCTGTTCTGGAGTGCTATTCCCGTATTCGGCACCACCATTCCCGAACCGAAACCTTTGTAGTTGCTTTGAATGTACGAGACCATATTGCCTTCTCCGTCTGCCGCTGCCAGGTACACTGTTCCGCTCCCGTAGGGTTCTCCCGCTTCCGGCTCAACAGCCCGTTCCGAAATAAGGGAGCGTCGCTTTGCGGCATACGCCGGGGAAAGCATGTCTGAATAGGAAACGGTCATATGTGCGGGGTCCGTAACGTACCTGAATCCGTCAGCGAAAGCAATTTTCACCGCTTCTATCTGCCGGTGGGCTGTTTCAACAGAGCCGGCCTGAAATTCAAAGCCCTGGAGAATGTTCAGAGCCATAAGCGCGACGATCCCCTGCCCGTTCGGCGGTATTTCCCACACATCATATCCGCGGTAGCGAACTTTTATCGGTTCCACCCATTCAGGCCGGTATTCAGCAAGGTCTGCAGCAGTCAGGAATCCTCCGTGCTTTTTTGAGAAATCAGCTATGGCTTCCGCCAACGCGCCCCTGTAGAAGCTTTCTCCGTTGGTATCAGCGATGGCCTGCAGCGTTTCGGCATGAGCCTTTGACGACCAGATCTCCCCGGCTTTCGGTGTTCTGCCGTCTTTCGTGAATGTTTCAAACCAGTGCCGGAATGATTCATCTCCGGTATACTTTTCGTATTCTTTTTGTGCAGAAGCCCAATTTGCCGCAACGGTAGGAGATACGGGGTATCCGTCAGAGGCATATCTCACTGCATCTTTGATCGTCTCTTTCAACGGCAGAACACCGAATCTTTCAGCAAGGGCAGCCCAGGCGGATGGTGTTCCAGGTACCGTGACGGAGAGAATTCCGTGTTTGGGCATTTCCTTGTGCCCCAACCTGTGCATGGCTTCAATGGAAACACCTTTTGGGGCATAACCGCTCGCATTCAGCCCGAAAAGCTTTCCTTTCGTCCAGACAAGGGCGAATGCGTCTCCTCCGATCCCGTTCGACGTGGGTTCCACAACGGTCAAACAGGCCGCGGCAGCAATCGCTGCATCTATGGCGTTGCCGCCCTTTCTCATTGCATCCAGCCCCGCCTGTGCCGCCAAAGGCTGTGAGGCAGCCACCATGCCGTTTTTCGATATCGTAACGATCCGCTGGGAGGGATTGGGATAATGGAAAAAATCAAAATTCATGACATATAAACCTCCATTGGTCACTTTTTTAAATAATGTATTTCAGCAGCAATCGATGAGAGAAAGGATCTTAACTGTTTTCATAACTTTATTGAAAGCTGCCGTGTTTTAAAATATGCTGCTGATCCTATAAAAGCATTACCGGAGTTTCCAGTCGGGCGCAAGAAAGAATATGTCCTGTGAATGTATTGCATGTTTAAAAAAGTTTTTGACATTGCCGGAGCAGAAGATATGTTGCACCACGAGAATGCAGGATATATATTGGCAAAAACTTTGCATTAATTTTTAGAACTCTTAAGATGATAGCATTAAGGGTGGTGCTTGTAAATTCAAGTATGCCTGAAAATTCTCGAAGGTCGCGCCTTATGGATGTAGAGGGAGCGATGGCAATACCGATTGAGTTTAGTCCAATTCGGAACCGTGGGGCTGAATGGAAACATAATTGGAAAACAGGAACATTCTCAGGAAACAGAAGCAGTAATGAAAAAGCGGCCGGAATAGGGTACCCATACATGGAAGAAGTCTGTGGCCGTAATCGGTCCATTTCCACCAGACCGTTCCTGAAAAGACATGCTCGAATAGTCACGGATGATCTGCTGCCCCAGGGTACAGGCGGAAAACTTGAAGGTGCCGGACGGATAGACGAACGGGAGGCCTACGAGGCCTCCCGTTTAATTTGGGCTTTTTCCGGCTAAGGGTATGTTCTGAGGTGGAAAGCGAATCCGGATACTTCCAGGTCGATGTAGACCCTTCTCATGGTCCCGTCGTCGTTCCACCGTTCCGTCCCCGGCAGGGGCAAGACGCCTTTGCGGCGAAGATGGGCGAGTGCCCTGGGGATGTCGTTCACACCGAGGGCGATATGACCGTTCTCCCCGAGGTCGGGGGTTTTCATCATTTCAAATCCAAGCCCGGCAAACATGGAGTTGGGCCGCTCCCGAAGGGGGAAGCCGAAGAGTGTGGACATTTTTTCCGCGGAAGCGACGGCCTTTTCAGGAGCGTTGTGGTTGATGCCGATGTGGAGCAGTCCGAAGTTGTGCAGTGCCAGAACCGCCTCATGCGAGAGGCGGGTCACCTCTTCGAACCGCCCTGAAGAGAGCAGCCCTTCGGTCATCCATGTTCCGTAGACGGCGGGGACGTTCCTGCTCTTCAGGTAATGGTTCATGGTGTCCCTGGTGACGCCGCCGGAAGGCATGAAGCAGGCTTCCGGAAAGAGGCGGGAAAATTCTTTTATTGCCGCCGGTCCTCCGAGCTGTTCCGCAGGGCAGAGTTTCACTGTCGCCAGCCCTGACGAAAGGGCTTCCTCCACTTCACGGGGGGAAGAGATGGAAGGGATGAAGAGGACCCCCTCTTCCCTGCAGGCATCCGCTACGGCCGGGCTGGTTCCCCAGGAGGAAAGAAAGCGGGCTCCGGCGGTGATCAGGTGTTTGGCGTCATGTGCAGTCCGAACACCGGCTACACCTACGAGAAGTTCAGGCAGTTCGGAAGAGAGTATCCGTACCGATTCAGAAGCGATCCCTTCCGTGTGTTGAATTTCAACGGCCCATATTTCTCCCTCAATAAGCGCTTTACCGAGGCGAATGGTTTCCTCCGCTGATGAAAGACGCACTGATGGAATGATGCCGGTTTCCCTGAGATGGTCCAATGCAGCATTCATAGTGTTTCTCCCGCACAATTGGCTTCGTTGGTTCCGGTCTGGCGGAGCTGTTCCCGGATATATGCCGTGTAGCTGCCGGCCTCCATGATGCCCAGGACGAACTCCGGCAGAGGATCAGCCTGCAGGGCCGCTCCGGAAGTGAGGTTTTTGATGACTCCGGTTGAGAGATCTGCCTCGATTTCATCCCCGGCTTCGACTGCGTTGAAAATGCCGTTGCATTCAAGCACCGGGAGTCCGTTATTGATCGAATTCCTGAAGTTGTACCTGGCGAAGGATTCTGCGACCACAAGCACAATGCCTACGGCTTTCAGGGCAATGACGCCGTGTTCGAAGCTTTTGCCTCCTCCTCCGAAGTTTTTTCCCGAGACAATGATGCGGAAATCTCCTCTCATGGCCCGGGAAGCGAATTCCTTGTCGATGGGTGCCATGGCGTGCTTTCCCAGAATGTCGGGATCGAGATTGTTCAGGTTTTCAAGCCAGATTTTCGTGGAAATAATGTCGGCGGTGTCCACTTTCCCGTGTTTCCAGACTTTCCCGCGAATAATGTTTTCCATTCCGTCTCCCTCCTCTTCCCGAAGCTCAGTATTTCCTCGGGTCGGCGATAACGCCTTCAACTGCCGATGCCGCTACCGTGGCCGGAGAAGCGAGGTAGATCTCGGAATCCTTCGCTCCCATTCTTCCCTCAAAATTTCTGTTGGTGCTGCTGATGCAGACCTCTCCCGAGGCGATGTTTCCGGAACCGATCCCCGCGCAGGCGGCGCAGTTGGGTGTAAGTACCGCCGCCCCTGCTTCGGCGAGAATTTCAATGGTGCCGTTCCGTACCGCTTCGAGATAAATTTTCCGGGAGGCGGGGACCACGATCAGCCGGACATCGGGGTGGACTTTTCTCCCCTTGAGGATTTCGGCGGCTATCATGAGGTCTTCCAGCCTTCCGTTGGTGCAGGAACCGAGGAAGGCCTGGTCGATTTTTCGTCCGGCGACATCTTCCACCGGACGAACGTCATCGATCCGATGGGGAACGGACACCCGGGGAGAAAGGGAAGACACATCGACAGCATATTCGTGAGAATAGACAGCGTCCGGGTCCGACAGAACCGCGTCGTACCGTTTTTCCGGCCACCCGGCAAGGTATTCCGCAGTTTTATCGTCCGGGGCGATGATGCCGTTTTTCGCTCCCATCTCCGCCACCATGTTGCACATGGCCATCCTGTCCGACACGGAAAGGGCCGATATGGCCGGACCGGTGAACTCCACGGCTTTGTAAAGTACTTCTCCGTTCCACTTTGTCATGCCGATGATGTGCAGGAAGATGTCCTTTCCGGATACTCTCCGGGGCAGATTCCCGGTGACAGTGAACCGGGTGGTTTCCGGGACCTTGAGCCAGAGTTCTCCCGTTGCAAGGATGATGGCTCCTTCCGTGGGGCTTATGCCGAAGGATACGGCCCCGAGGGCGCCGTAGGTGGTTGAATGGGAGTCTATTCCCGCAACGACTGTTCCCGGAAAGACGTATCCGTCTTCGCACATTACCTGGTGCCCGATTCCCTGTCTGCCGAGATCGTAGAAATGGGGAAGGCCGTACTTCCTGGCTGCTTCCCTGCAGGCTTTGAACTGCTGCGCCGACTTGATGTCATGGGCAGGTCCGAGATGGTCCAGAACAAAGACGACGTCCAGGCCGTCCCGAATTTTCGATGTCCCGAGTTCTTCTTCGAGGACCTTGAAAACGTAGGGGCCTTTCAGGTCGGTCATCATGAGGGCATTCACCCTGGCATTGACGATCTCTCCAGGCCGGACGATCTTTTTGCCTGAGGCCCCGGCAAGAATTTTTTCAGTTATTGTCATTCCGGGCATTGTTTTGTCCTCCTGTCTGTCAGTCGTCGCTGCTCTCTTCGGCAGGCTTCTTCTTTTTTCTGAGTTCTCCGAAAGCCGTAAAAAGGAGGGCCGCTGCAGTTATAGAGAAAAGAACGATGACTATAGGCCTGGTGAAGATCATCCATGGATTTCCGAAAAAGAGCATTGCTGACCGCATGAGCTCCCCGTCCGCTATGGGGCCGAGGATGATCCCAAGTACTATAGCGACCGGAGGGTAGCCGTACTTGGAGAATACAAATCCGATCAGGCCGAAGACCACCATTATCGAGGCGTCGAAGATGAAGCTGCGGGATGCGAAGCTTCCCACGACGCAAAGGAATGCTATGAGAGGGGCGAGTACTTTCGTCTCTATCTTGATGATTCTCGAGCCCCACTTCGAAATGGTCAGTCCCATGGGCCATGTAAGGATGGCGGCAAGGATCTGTGTCAGTATGATGGCGTAAACGAAGGTCATTCCCGAATAGGGGTCATAATCCTTTGGAATGAACAGCTTGGGACCGGGCCTGATCCCGTGTATAAGCAGGGCCCCCATGATGATCGCGCTGGAAGGGCTCCCCGGAATTCCCAGGGAAAGCATGGTGGCCATAGCTCCGCCTTCCGAGGCGTTGTTGGCCGCTTCAGATGCTATTATTCCGGCAGGGTTGCCGTTTCCGAAGGGAACCTTTGAATTCCTGGAAGCCTCGTTGTAGCTGATGAATGATGCGATGGAGCTTCCCGCGGCGGGCATGAGCCCGACAAAAGTCCCGATAAGGGACGAACGGATGAGATTGAACCAGTCCTTGAACGTCTCCGCGCTTGCCTTCACCATATCCCTGAAGTTCGGTTCGAACTCCCGCCCTGTCTGGACAATGTACTTCTGCTCGAGCATGGTGAATATCTGGGAGAAGGCAAGAAGCCCTATGAGCACAGTGACCGTGGGAAACCCTTCGATCAGTTCGACCCGTCCGAAAGTGGCCCGGGTCTGGCCGTACGCCGTCATGCCCACAAGGCCGAGGAGAAACCCGAAGAATCCGGCTGCGATTCCCTTCGCGAGAGAACTGCCCCGGATTACCGCAAGAATTGTGATGCCGAAGACAGCTACGGCAAAGAGTTCAGGGGAGGAGAACCGGAGGGCGAACCAGCTGATGGGGACCATCACGAAGAATACGAAGAGGTAGGAGAACGCCCCTCCTATTGAAGAAGCCGTTGTGGCAAGTCCCAGCGCCCTGCTGGCTTCTCCCTTTTGAGTCATGGCGTACCCTTCTATGGCGGTCGCCGCAGAGGCCGGAGTTCCGGGGGTATGGAGCAGGATTGCCGTGATCGATCCTCCGTAGATCGCTCCGCCGTAGGCAGAGGCAAGGATCACTATGGCTGAAAGCGGGTCAAGCACATAGGTCAGCGGGAGGAGCGTTGTGATTGCCATGGAAGTAGTAAAGCCGGGAATTGCCCCCACGATGATCGAATAGAGAAGTCCTATGGGGATGACCAGCAGCACCTTCCAGTCCATGAGCATTATGAAAGCGTTCTGAAGAGCAGGCAGATCGAACATTTATTATCGTCCCTCCTTTTCTGTTAAAACCATTTCCGGTACAGGACGTTATCGACCAGGCAGGTCTCGATCATTCCCTCCGGGAGCAGAATGTTGAAAAACCGTCGGAAGAGTATGTAGGTCACCACTGGAAGGAGGAGTGAAATGGCGAAAATCAGGCGGTACTTCTTCACTCCCGATGCCAGGAACATCAGCGGAAGCATGACCGTGCTGCTGACGATGAAACCCAGAATGTTCATAAGAAAAATATAGGCGGCCACAAGGCCGTAGAGCAACCCCTGACGTTTGAGCAGAGAGGTATCCCTGAACGGGGTCTTCTTTTTCCCGTCCGTTTCTTCTCCCCTGAAGATGGAAAACAGGATAACCGCTAAGGACAACGCCAGCACCCCCACGACGATCCATACAAGGCGCAGGTTGTCCTCCGGACGGTCGATGCCGATGGACTGGTACAAAAAAACGGCCATGGTAGCGATTATAATCCCCGGGACTATGAGTTCCCCGAGGTCGATTCGTTTCTTTTCCTTTTCCATGGTATTCCCCTTTCAAAAGAAACCCCTCCCCTTAGGTGTGTACAGGGGAGGGGAATACCTGCTTTCCGGAACGCTACTTCTTGACGACTATCGTCTTGATAAACTCGCTGTAATCCCTCAGGGTCTTCATTGCCTGTTCACCGGAAACCCAGGTGAGCACGGGTGTGAAGCCGGCCTTCTCGACCTGCTCCTTGAAACCGGGATCGTGGTGGACCTTGTAGAGAGCGTCGTATACCTTCTGGAAGCGTTCGGGGTTCTCGTCGAGTATCTTTCTCGTCGTGCCGAGGCTCCGCATGGAGGAAAGGTAGGGAGACTCCACGCCGTATTTCGGTTTCAGAATCTCGTCGAATGTGGGGGCGTCAGGCCAGGCGACGTTCCGCTCCGGCCACATGACTCCGATGGCTGTGCTGAAATCCCGCAGCTCTTCGTTGGAGACCACCGCGCCGAAGTAGACGTCGATATGTTTTCCGAGGAAAGCCGCACGGCCGGGGCTTCCGTCATAGCGGACGAAGGCCACGTCGAGCTTGAACTTGTCGATCGTCCAGAGAGCCGCGTATTCCGACACTCCCGAAGTTGCTCCGATACGGAGCTTTCCCGGGTTCTTCTGTGCGAATTCGATGAAGTCTCCGATGTTCTTGAAGCCGGTTTCCGGCTGGGCGTTTACGAGGGTAGGGTCTGAATTGACGATGGCCAATACGGCGAAATCATCGATAGTGAAGGGAGCGTTCTGGGTGAAGTGATTGAGCGCAAGGTGAGGCATTCCCAGTATTCCCCAGGTATAGCCGTCGGGAGCGGCGGTCTGTATGAGGGTGTGTCCGACCTGCATGGCAGCACCGGGCCTGCATTCAACGAGCTGGGGCACTCCCAGGGCTTCCTCGAGGGCTTTTTCGTACAGGCGGACGGTTCTTTCCATTGAACCGCCGGCCTCACGGCCCACGATCCACCTCATGGGACGGTTGGGGAAATTGTCTGCGGCTTCGATCGTTGCTGCCGTTGCAGCAAGGAAAAGACAAAGCACAAGAATCGCGCTGAAAACTTTTGTTCTGTTATGCATCCTTTCTAACCTCCTTGTCGATAACCGTTGCGATTGTCGATGGTGCTGGTTCGATGGCATGCGAATGGGCGCTTTTATTTTGACTTTATTTCCTGCAGAAGACGACGCTGCATCCACTCCTTTTTTCAATTGGCTGTAAATGAAAAAATGAAACATCATAGGTGTTGGAAGAAAAGATTGGATATTTTATTTTTTGTATTATATATTTAACCATCCTGATTTGAAAGTCAAGGGGTTTTTACTGCAGTTCTTTATCCGGTCAGAAGAAGCAGAAGAAACGGGAAAGACGATTTTTTTGTAAATCGAGTTCAGTGAGAAAAAGGGGATAGGCAGTATTCGGGTCTTATAGAAGAAAACACAGTGCAACTTTTTTCCAGGTGATTCCCGATCTGAAATCTTTCTGTAAATAATAGGAAATAGGTGTTGTGAAATAAATATATTTTGTATATTATATCTTCACCCGGGGGATTTCAAAGCCAGCCGGCTCGGAAATCGACCGGGAAAGAAAAAGTTTTGCAGGAAAAAACAGGAGGTGCTGTATGTGATGAAAAGGAAGGGTTTCTCTGCTGCTGTGAAGATGATGTGCTGTGTGCTTGCCGGGGTACTTGTGATCGGAGGAGCTGCTGTTTCCTGGGCGGAATATCCCTCGAAGAACATTTCAGTGATCGTCCCTACCGGAGAAGGCGGCGCCATGGACAGGGTCGTCCGTGCCGTCACAAATGTATGGAAGGACTATATCGGGGTGAATTTCCAGAGCACCTTCCACGCCGGGGCATCAGGGGAAGTGGGCTATATGCTGTTTTCAAAGCGCCCGGCAGACGGGCATACGCTGCTGGCCGGAAACATCGCCCCGGAGATGATGATGTATGTCCTCCAGGAGCCCGACTTCAAGTTTCCCGATGACTTCGTCTACTTTGCCTGCATGGATTCTGACCCGGCGGTTCTCTGGGTGCGAAAGGACGGCCCGATCCAGACGATACAGGATCTCGTGGAGGAAGGAAAAAAACGGCCCGTTACAATAGCCACAAGCCGGTTCCCCCATCCTTCCACTCTTGCAGCGCTGCTCCTGGCAGAGGCGACAGGTGCACAGTTCAACATCATCCCTTACGGCGGCGGCAATCCCGCACGTACCGCAGGTCTTACCGGAGAGGTGGACGCAGTGACTACATTCCTGTCCTCTTCGCTCGACTTTGCGTCCGATGTGAAGTTCATTGTCATGTTCCAGAACGAGAACAAGTGGAAAGACATTTCCCGGAACGCTCCCACGCCGAAGGAAGCCCTGGGGATTCAGATGCCTGAATTCGGAGGCAACAGGGCGTGGGCCGTTTCACGGGAATTCAGGGAAAAGAATCCTGAAGAATACACAAAGCTTGTCGATTCCTTCAGGAAGGCTTTTGATGATCCAAAGCTGCAGGATGAATGGAAAAAAGTAGGAATGGACCCCCGCTTCCTCGAGTTCAAAAACGAGGAAGAAAGCATGAAGATGGCACAGGATATGATCGAGACGGCCATGAAGTACAAGGAGATACTGAAGGGGAAGAAATAACGAAAAGCCGGGGGCCGGAAACCGACAGCCCGAATTGAAAAGAACGTACTCCGGGGCAAGGTGCTGGTGGAAATTCACCCCCTGCCCCGGAGTTTTCAACTGTAGAGAAAAAGAGGAGGCGGAGTGAAGTATGGCGAATAAAACAAAGCAGTGGTCTGCAGGAGATTTGTTCATCCCGGGCCTCGGAATGGCCCTGGCGGTTTATTACTTATATACAGTCAGGGGGCTTGCACCGCTGGCCCAGCTGTACGGAGGCGGGCTCAGCCTGATCTGTATAGCTCTTTTCCTGGCAGCCGTGATCATGGTGATACGGCACAGAAAGAACGATTCAGCCGGCGGGTTTAAAAAATTGAACTCCCTTGCTGCTGTCCACAAAAAATTTATTGTCATGACAGTTCTTACCGCCCTGTTCATCGTGATCATTCCCATAATCGGCTATCCCCTCGCGAGCGTTCTTTTTGTCGCTTCCACAACGATTTTCCTGAAATACGGAAACCCGCTCCGGGTAATGAAAGTCAGCGTCATCGTGACTCTTGTGGGATTCGTTCTTTTTATCATCTTCCTGAACGTTGACCTGCCTCTGGACGCTGTTACCGAAAAACTGAAGGGAGTTCTTTGATATGTGGGAAATGACCCTTGCCTCATTAAACGAAATACTGGGGTACTGGTGGCTCATTCCGCTGGGAGTGGGGCTCGGCATTTTTGTGGGGGCCGTCCCGGGATTCAGTTCGACAAACGTGCTGATAATCCTCCTTCCATTTACCCTCGGGATGGAGTCGGGCGCGGGGATGGCTTTCATGGCGAGCCTGTATTCCGGATCCCACATGGGGGGCTCCATTCCGGCAGTTCTTTTCAATGTCCCCGGAACGGGTGCGGCGGCGGCTACATGTTTCGACGGGTACCCGATGACGCAGCAGGGAAGAGGACAGGAAGCCCTGGCAATCGCATTCGCCGCTTCCGCTATCGGTGGCCTGTTTACAACCATGATAACGCTGGGGGCACTTCCGTACCTTTCAAAAATGGTGTATTACTTCGGAAGCATCGAAAATTTTGTAATTATCCTTTTCGGTGTGGCACTCATCGCCCAGATCACAGGAGGAAGTATGCTGAAAGGGCTCATTGCCGGCATGTTCGGCCTGCTTCTCGGCGCTGTCGGGTATGATCATGTGTACAGCGTCCCGAGGGCGACCTTCGGCCTTGTATATCTTTTTGACGGTATGCCGAGAGTTCCTGCAATTGTAGGGCTTTTTGCCATCTCCGAGGCTTTCAGCATGGTGGAGAAAAATATGATCATCGATGCTTCAAAGCTTTCTGATGCCCTAAAAGAAGGCTGGCAGGGGACAAAAAGAGGGCTGGTGATCACTCTGAAAAAAATGGGTGCAGTGATCAGGTCTTCCCTGATAGGCTTTGTGGTCGGGATCATTCCCGGGGCCGGGGCCACTATCGGGAGTTTTGTGAGCTATCAGCAGGCGATGTCCTTCTCAAAGGACAAGGAACAGTTCGGAAAAGGCGCGCCGGAGGGGGTCATCGCTTCAGAAGCAGCAAACAACGGACTCACCAGCGGCAGTCTTATACCTCTTCTGACTCTCGGGATACCCGGCGGAGGCACGGCTGCAGTAATGCTGGTAGTTCTCCAGGCTCACGGGGTCCCTATCGGGCCGAGGCTTTTCCAGGTCATGCCGCAGCTTGCCTATGGTGTCGTTGTTGCGATGCTTGTCGCCTACATTGTCATGATCATTATGGGAGTGCCCCTGGCAAAGTCCCTCGCGAAAATGTCCTTTTTCCCGACGAAGGTGCTCGCTCCTGCAATAATTTCTTTTACCCTTATCGGCTCCTTTGTAGCCAGGGGCTACCTTTTCGATATGTGGATCGCCCTTTTCTTCGGCGTTCTGGGTTATATTCTGAAACGTACGGGGTATTCTCCCCATGCGGTGCTTTTGGGAGTCATACTCGGGCCTCTCGCTGAACAGTATTTTCTCAGGGCGCTCCTTCTCGGGAACGGCAATCCGGCCATCCTTTTCTCAAGGCCTCTCGGAAACTTCCTCTGGGTGCTTCTCGTCCTTTCCATGGTTCTGCCGGCGCTCCTTGCCCGCTTCAGAAACAGGAAAACAGTTCAATAATTTTTAAAATGAAATAAGGAGGGATCCCCATGTTGGCAAGCGATCACAGGGAACATAGAAAAAATGTGCGGGTAATCAGCAGGACAAAAATAGCATCGGCCGGAGCCGGGCAGATCGTTGTGGACAGGGGAACCGCATTTGTCGCCCATCTTTGCGGCGAGGGAGTTACCCTTGTGAACGTGAAGAATCCCTGTGACCCGAAGGTCATCAGCAAGATCCCCGCACCGCTCAGCGGTCATTCTCACAAGGTCCAGGTCAGCGGGGACATCATGATCGTCAACAATGAAAGATATAAAAAGTTCGAGCCGTGGCTTGCGGGAGTGAGGGTGTACGATATTTCATCCACTGAAAATCCCAGGGAGATCGGTTTTTTTGAAACTCCCGGAAAAGGCGTACACCGCATGTGGTTCGTGGACGGGGAATTTGCCCATATTACCCCGACAGCGGAGGGATATACAGACCAGATCTACATGGTGCTGGACATGAGAAATCCCGGCAGGCCGGAGGAGTATTCACGCTGGTGGTATCCGGGGATGTGGACGGCAGGGGGCGAGACTCCCACATGGCCGGAAGGGGCAAGGGTCAGGGCCCATGGACCGGCATATGTTCAGGGAAACAGGGCATATTTGGGATGGACCGACGGAGGATTCACCATACTCGATATAACGGATCTGAAGAAGCCCGCCCTGATTTCTAAATTCAACTGTTATCCGCCATACGGAGGTTTGACCCACACAGTTCTTCCTCTTCCGGAAAGAGATCTTCTCGTGGTCACAGATGAAGCTCATGCCGATTTCTGCCGGGAACCTGAAAAGTTCGTATGGATTTTTGACGCAAGGAACGAGAAAAACCCCATCCCCATATCGACCGTTCAGGTTGAAGATGCAGGGTTTTGTCAGAAAGGCGGGCGTTTCGGTCCCCACAATATTCATGAAAACAGGCCGGGCAGTCTGATCGATGACCAGCTTGTGTACATCGCCTATTTCAATGGAGGGCTCAGGATCGTCGATATTTCCGATCCTTACCGTCCTGAGGAAGTGGGGTACTTCGTTCCGGAAAAACCGGAAGGGCAGGCGGCCGTTCAGACCAATGACGTTTTCGTCGATGCAGACGGGCTGATTTATATAGTCGACCGTTTAGATGGAACCATGTATGTGCTTGAATACACAGGACCGAGATAGCCGGCGGAAAAACCATGATCTTTCTTGAGGAGAAGGCCGCCCCGAGGGGCGGTCTTCTCCTGTGAGTCCATCGTCTTAATTATCTTTTTGTTCAGAAGCGGCTTACCGGACTTCGTTGTCCCCGTTCGGGTGATGTCCCCCGATGGCTCTTCCGACCATGCTCCAGCCCATGAGGGCATGCTCCATGGCGTCTTTCCCCCTGCAGGGAAAAGTCGCGTCGGGCTTGTGAAGCAGAAGCAGGTCGATAAGAAAGAAGATCAGGTCAGCGTCTTTTTCGCCGGACGTTTCCCGGTATTGCCCGGGATCCCTGTTTAGATCTGCTTCCACCGTTTCCCAACCGTCCTCTTTTGGTACAAAACGGACAACAAACAGGCAGAACCCCGTCCAGCTCCGGTGAAAGAAAAGGGTATTATCCTGCCAGTAGATGAACCACTTGTCTTCCATCTCTTCCGGTATGAGCCCTCTCCGTATCATTTCCATCTCTTTTTCCGAAAATGACCGGCTGAGC
>Ga0123334_1003315_pt1 | contig 17530 bp, 18 predicted proteins | sample BiotimSIPDNA_FD_89706 | JGI IMG/M metagenome (GOLD analysis project Ga0123334, IMG submission 89706) | Anaerobic biogas reactor microbial communites from Washington, USA - Biogas_R1 time_0 SIP DNA | ecosystem: Engineered > Bioreactor > Anaerobic > Unclassified | place: Washington, USA... | reverse complement strand
TGATGATTTCTTTAATTTTGACATTTTTATCAGTAACAACGAATTGCACAGAGGCGTTCTTACCGACTTTTGTTCCTGAATATAGAATACAATCTTTAACAACAGCCCCCTCTTCAATGATGACATCACGTGAAATAACAGAATTGATGACGGTGCCTTTAATAATTGACCCGTTGGCAACAAAGGAGTTACGAACTTCAGCTTGTTCGCCATACATTGTCGGTGGAGTGTTGTGGGTAGTTGTATAAATCGGCCAATCCTCTTTAAAAAGTTGCTTACGGATATCGTAACTTAAGAGGTCGATCGAATATTTAACAAAGTTTTGAAAGGTAAGAATCGGTATGACTAAACCATCAAAAGCAAAGGCATTAATTTGATACATTTGGTTATTAGCGATATGGCGAACCAAATCACGAATGTTAAATAGCGTAGAAATCTCTCGTGATTTCTTCACTAACTCGACAAATGTCTTAAAATTGAAAATGAACACTTCAAGGGAAACATCGGCTTCTTTGTTTTTACCCAAATTAATGGCAAACTTATCAACAACGCTGTCCTTTATATCAATAATGTCACAGTTGATGAATTCTTCATCAGCGTTATCGACATGTTTATATATTAACGAAATTTCTTTGCCACTAGCGATATGCTGATCTAGGTAAGGTTTAAAGTCAATTGACATAACAAAGAAAGCAGGAGCAACGACGACATAATCAGCTTTTTCGTTTTCAAAGTTTTGGCGATTAGCTAAAAGATTATTGATGTCCGTATTAAATTTTGAAGATGGGACATTTTCGTTATAAAAAATTCTTTGGTTACCAGTTTTGGTGTTGTTAATCCAAATAGAACCATCGCGTACGTGAGAAATAACCGAGTGTAAGGATGAATCGACTAAAATTCCTACACGATCAATACCTGAGTTAGAGAAGTTTGAAAGTGGAAAGTCCATTAGACCATATCTACCTAAAAAAGATACAGTACCTATGGTGCGCTTTTCGGTCAGTTTACCAAGATGAGGCGCATCGTGTAAGTTACAAATACCAAATACTTTCATATTACTTTGTCACCTTTCCGCCGACGAGGACTATGGAATCTGAATTCAAATTTACCGTCGCGCCAGCTTCAATTATTGAATTCGGAGCGACAATGACATTACTCAATTTGGCCCCTCTTCTAATAATGCAGTTTTCCATGACCACACAGTAATTAAGTTCTGCATCTTCTTCAATTAAAACTTCATGAGAAATTACTGAAGCATATACTTTGCCTAAAATAATCGCACCTTGGTTGGCGATTGAGTTTTTCACATCCGCTTCACGGCCAAGATATTGTGGTGGGCTATATGTATCTTTGGTGTAAATTCTTGTAGTGTAGTCATCGTAAAGATTAAAATTCTCACGATTTAAGGCTACATCCATATTCGCTTCGTGCAAAGATTGGATAGTACCGACATCGCGCCAGTAACCTTTAAACCGATAAGCTTGAAGTTTCAAGCCATCTTGTAACATTGTCGGAATAATATCGCCACCAAAGTCATGAGTAGAGTTTTCATTTTCTTTATCGGCGATTAAATATTTTCTTAATAATTTCCAAGAGAAGACATAGACGCCCATCGAAGCAAGATTGCTTTTTGGATGCTTTGGCTTTTCTTGAAATTCAATGATGCGGTCGAATTCATCAACTGCCATAATACCAAAACGAGACGCTTCACTAGGATCAACTTCAATAACGGAAATCGTTGCGTCAGCTTTGCTAGCCACGTGTAATGCAATCATGTCGTTATATGTCGTTTTATATATATGATCGCCAGAAAGAATAAGAACGTGTTCTGGGGCTAAACCATCAAGAAAATCGATATTTTGGGTAATAGCATCTGCTGTACCTTTATACCAGTTTGCCCCTTCATCAGTTTGGCGAGGGGCAATCGCCTGGAGCAAGGAGTGGACTCCGTTAAAACCCCATTTTTCACCATTTCCAATATAACTTTCCAACAAAGTTGGTTCATATTGAGTTAATACACCGATAGTATTGATTCCACTATTGGCACAATTGCTTAAAGGAAAATCGATAATACGATATTTTGCAGCGAAAGACACAGCAGGCTTTGCCATCTTCTTGGTCAAAATCCCTAATCTAGTACCTTTGCCACCGGCCAGAATCATTGCAACAACATTATGTGACATAATACACCCCTTTCACTATGGGCTTATTATATCATCTGCCTGCGCGTGTGATAACTATTTTCCGTCTGTTGTGCGAAAAAAATATCATAGTATACTAAGAGCATGAAGTTACCAGTTGATAAAAAAAGAACCATTATCACATTTATCATCGTTGACATAATTTTTGCCCTATTGCTCTTTGTTTCGGCTTTAGATTTATTTCTTGATCCAAATTGGAGTCTCGGGCAATTTGGGATTATCGGCTTATTTGTCGTTGTGTCAGTTTTGATGTTAGTTTTATCTTTAACACGTAATTTCTACGTGATTGAACCAAAATTTCTTGTGGTTGTTAAAGGAAGAAAAGAGTTGTACTACTACTACAATGACATCATCTTTATCGATCATGAACGCACAAAAAGGAAGAAAGTTTTAACCTTTGTAACTAATCAAGGACATGTTCGATATTTGCCTTTTGACCATGATGGAAAAATTTATGAAGCTTGTCTAGAAAAATGTCATAATCTTGTCGATGAACAAGAATTACTCAGACGATTCCCAGCAATTAAGATTTAAATTATAGGTTAATTTTGTTCACGTTTTTTATACGTTTATGTTATTTAGACGAATTGCCACTGGTCGTTCGTGTATACGAACAAATATAGCTACAAAATAACCTTATTCTTATTAAGAATACATTTTTTTATTTTGTTGTTGCTAAGATTATACCCTTGTGTTAATATTAACAAGTCGAAAATTAGGAGGACTAAGATATGTCAAGAATTTGTCCAGTAACAGGTAAAGGTCCACTCAGTGGTAATAACCGTTCTCACTCTTTAAGAGCCACACGCCGCAGATGGAATGCTAACTTACAAGTTCGTACTGTTATGATTGATGGTAAAGAAATGCGTATCCGCATGTCTACTAGGGCCTATCGTAGCCTCAACAAACAATATAAGGATCGCTAATTTTCTTAATTTATCAATGAAGAAACGACTTAAGTCGTTTTTTTATTATTGATATAGTTCATGATAAGTTATCGTATAAATAATCATCGTTTAAAACAAAAAAAGAATAATGGTCCACTACTTTATATACGATATTTATTCTAAATGAAAAACATAATAACAATTGGTATAGAAGAAAGGACAAGGACAATATAACCAATCCATTCATTTAACGCTAAAGGAATGGTATTTGGTCTTTTTAATATTTCTTTACCCTCAGGAGTAACTTCTTTCTGCAAATAAATTTGATATGTTGCACGTGGATTTAAGACACACACCAACATAACCAAAACTTGGATAGCGGCTACCACCAAGGCAAAAATGGAAAGGAAAACATCCAAATTATCAATCGCTCTTTCAAATGCTTGATATGCACTTAAACAGTTAAACGCAGGCAAAGCAATTGAAAGCACCAAAAACAAACTGGAAGCAATCATGTGTACTCTTAAATAATTAAGTGGCACTAATAATAGAACAATGGCTAATGCGACTAAGATGATGGCCATACTAAAAGATGCAATGCCAATTACCAAACCAACTTGCTGACGAAAGAAAAAATTAAATAAATATAGGGCGATAGTTCCTAACCACGAAAGAATAAAGAAAATATTGCCGAATTTATTGTTGGAAAAGCTATCAGGATAATTAAGTTCATATGGAAACATTCGACGCATCACGTACTTTTCTTGATGTTTACGATAGTAAAATGCCTTTGCTACTAAATAGCCGTAGACAAAGAACATCAAAGTAAGAGCCGCTAAAGCGGTAACAAAAAATTGTTCCATTATTTGATCAACTTCCGATAATCATTTTCAAAGTCATTGCTCTTAAATAAGTAACTGCCTACGACAAGGACATCAGCACCACTTTCGACGCATTTTGCGCCAGTATGCTCATTAATGCCTCCATCAACAGAGATTAAGATATTAAGCTGTCTTTTATTAATTTCTTTTTTTAGTTTTGCGATTCTAATTAATGATTCAGGAAGGAAAAGTTGACCACCTTGGCCGGGATTAACACTCATAATCAAAACTAAATCAAGTCGATCTAAATACGGAAGGATTTTTTCAATTTTGGTGTGTGGTTTTAATGAGATGCCCGCTTTCATGTTGTATGAATGAATTAGATCAATCGTTTCTTTTATTTTTTGTGCGGAGCGATAAGTTTCTAAATGGAAGGTTAAATATTCTGCGCCTGCTTTTGCGAATTGTTCAATGAATTTAAGTGGATCACGAACCATAATATGCACGTCTTTAACTAGTTTAGTATGCGGAGCTACCTTTTCGAGAAATAAATTGCCGATGCTAATATTAGGAACAAAATGACCATCCATCACATCGAAATGCATCCAAGAAGCACCTGCAGCGGTAATCTTTTCAATTTCATTGGCTAAATGCAAGTAATCACAATTGAGAATTGATGGAGAAATAATGACCTTTTTCATATTAGTACCTCTTAATTTTATATGGAGCATCAAGCGATAGTTTTTGATATATTTCGTAAACGAGCGAAGGAATGGTATGTGAAGATAAATAATGCTTAACCGCACATCTATTTTCGCTCAAATGCAAACAATTTGCAAAGTAACATTTATTATATAAAGTGTTAAAACTTGGATAGAAGACTGCTAATTCTTCTTTTGATAGTTCTAAATCTAATGCAGAGAATCCAGGTGTGTCAGCAATATAACCACCTTGATATGGCAAAAGTATAACTTCTTTTGTGCGGTGCTTGCCTCGACCAAGAGCTTTTGAATATTCACCAATTGCGCGTGCATAATTCGTATCGATAGCATTAATGAGTGAAGACTTGCCAACACCGGTTTGTCCCATGATACAACTGACTTCGTTTTTAAAGAGTTTTTTTACTTCATCAAGACCCTCTTTGGTCTTGTTAGAAATAAAGTATACATGAATATTTAGACTTTCGAAGGTGCTTTTAATTTGTTCGACAAGTTCAATATTCTCATTTTTATCAATTTTAGTGATGACAAGACTAACTTTTAGATTGTGCATATTGGCATAGGTTAAATATTTGAATGCTAAAAGATAAGAAAAGTCTGGTTCAACAAGTGAGAAAACGAGTACTAATTGCGTGATATTTGCTATCGCCGGCCTTTTTAGAATTGTCGAGCGCGGAAAAACATCATTCATCACTAAATCAATTTCATCAAATTCAACATAGTCTCCGACCATTGGTTTAATCCCTTGTTGACGAAAAGCACCGCGAGGTTTTATATAAAAAAGTGTTCCGTTAACGCTGACGGCGTAAGTGCCGAAACTGGATGCAACAACTAAGCCTTTCATTATTTAAAACCAAAAACGCGAGAAAGCCATGATTTCTTCTCTTTGAGAAGGAGAGGGTTCTTGCTTATTTCTAATAAGTCATCATAAAATTCGTCAGCACCCTTATAACGTTCTTGCAAACGTTTTTTTGTGGCAGAAGCCACAATTTTTTCTATTTCTTTAGGGCACGCCGGCAAATATTTTTTTACCATTGGAAATTTATCTTTAATATGCGCAACCGCGACATTAATCGGGGTATCTTTATCAAAAGGTACATGACCCGTTAAAAGTTCATAAAAAGTTACTCCAGCGGCATAAATATCAGATTGAATGGAAGCGGGTTTACCTTGAGATATTTCTGGCGCTAAATAATGGACCGAACCTACGATTTCGCTCGTTTTTGTTAAATCATCATCGACGCCTTCGGCAACCGCAATTCCAAAATCACCAAGTTTAATAGTCCCATCTGGCATCACGTAAATGTTTTGTGGCTTAACATCACGATGAATGATGTTGTGCTGATGCGCATAAAATAATGCTGAGGTTAGTTGAAGCATATAGCTCACTGCTTCGGCAAGTGGAATACTACCGCGAAAGTCGAGCATATCTTTCATCGTTTGACCACGAACAAATTCATTTGCGATATATGGTCGACCTTCAATCGTGCCGTGGTTATAAACTTTTACAATATTGGGATGATTTAAAGAAGAAGCGATCGTTGCTTCATTTTTAAACCTGCGTAAATTTATCGGATTTCGCATGACGTCTTCGCGAATCATTTTAATAGCTACTTTGCGTTTATTGATGATGTCAGTTGCTTCATAAACTTCTGCCATCCCACCATGGCCAATACGCGCTTCGATACGATAACGTCCGTCAACTAATGCACCGATTTTTATCGTACTCACGTTTGTGCCTCCCAAAGGACAACGGCGACGTTATCAGTACCACCATTAGCGTTGCTAATGGCAATTAATTCATTAACTTTTTGTTCAATCGTGTCTTTGCCGCGAAGAATTGAGGAAACATCAGTTAAAGGAACATTGTTTACTAAGCCGTCACTACAAATTAAAATCGTCTCGTTAGCGTAAGGAAAAGACTTTATTTGATAGCTGGCGCTAGGATAAACACCTAAAGCATTCATTAAGACATGACGCTTTGGATGAGTAAGTGCTTCCTCAGGAGTAATTTGTCCAGTTCTTAATAAATATCCAACGTATGTTTGGTCTTCGCTCACCTGTACTAAGTCATGATGATTTTTTAAAATATAGCAACGAGAATCACCAACATGGCCTAAAATGGCTGTGCCATTAATGAGTAGAACCATCGTCACCGTAGTTCCCATTCCTTTATATATTTCATTGGCTTGGGCTTGTTCATAAATGCATTTGTTGGCTTCTTTAATGACACTCGAAACCCACATTCTTGCGATAATGTTTTGGAAAAAATACTTCGTATTTTTAAAAGCATTAACAATTGTGTTAATCGCTAATGAAGAAGCTAAGTCACCTTTATTTTGTCCACCCATACCATCGCACACTACGAGCAAAACATGGCCAGCGGCATTAGTTAAAGCAATGGCTTGATCTTCATTAGAAAGACGAACCTTACCAATATCAGTGCGATAGGAGAAACGACCAGTCAAATATTTTTTCATGTGTTCGCCTCCTCTTCTACCTTAGCCTTTAACTGCCCACAGGCAGCATCGATATCGCTACCAAATTCTTTTCTAATCGTCGCTGTCACTCCACCCTTCATTAAATAATCAAGGAAAGCGTGAACACGATTACCACTAGAGCGATGAAATTCAGCGAATTTATTTGTTTCATTATATGGGATAAGATTTACATACCCCATCGTTCCTTTGATGAGTTCGATAAGTTGTCGTGCATGTTCTTTGGTATCATTAATATTTTCTAATAATAAGTATTCATAGGTGACACGGCGATTAGTTTCTTTTTCGTAATATCTAACGGCTTCCATCACTTTTTCAAGCGGATAAGCGCGATTTATACGCATTAACTTATTACGCAATTCGTTATTTGGGGCGTGAAGAGAAATCGCCAAATTAGTTTGTAAGTGTTCATCGGCATAGCGATAAATACCTTCGGTAATTCCGCAGGTGGATACTGTAATATGTCTTGCGCCAATAGCTAAACCTTTTGGATGATTAACAATTTTGATGAAATCTAGGACTGGTTCATAGTTATCAAAAGGTTCGCCCGTCCCCATAATCGTGACATGGGTGACTCGCTGACCTTTATTTTCTTCCTTAAGTAATTGGTTAAGCACGAAAATTTGCCCCACCATTTCAGCGGCCGATAAATTTCTTTTCTTGCCTAAAATTCCAGACGAACAAAATGTACAACCCATATTACAACCGACTTGTGAGGAAACACAAGCTGCACAACCATAGTTATAACGCATCAAGACGCACTCGACTTGGCAGCCATCTTCGAGATTTAGTAAAAGTTTAATCGTGCCATCATTACTTATTTGCTTAGTGTGAATACTCGGTAAAACCAAGCAATATTTTTGCTTTAAGACTTCGCGGAAACTTTTTGAGATGTCAGTCATCTCTTCAAAGTCACGCGCTTTTTTTTCGTAAATCCACGAATAAAGCTGAGTGGCCCGGAAAGGTTTTTGGCCTTCCGCCTCCATCAAAGCGCTAAGTTTACTCATTTCTAGTCCATAAAGATTAATCATCAATACTACCCTTTTTCATGACTGCAAAGTAATATGAACATCCGACTCTCTTGTATGGGAAATATTGCTTGTCTCTAATTAAGACATATTCTTGGTGTTCATTGAGGAAATCATTAACAATCGCGGAACTTTCTTTTTTAGAAATAGTATCCACTAAATACATGAGATAACCACCTTCTTCAACTTGTCCGGCTGCTTCTTCTAAAGCTACTCTTTGATTGGCGATTAACTCGTCGAGTTTTTCTAAATCAAAACGCAAGAAATAATCTGGCAAAAGTTGCAGTAAGTTAAGATGTGAATTATCAGGCATAACAATGAAGGTATGAACTGATTTAGAAACACAAGTGATGATTGAAGTGGCTTGTGCTTCATAAACATTCACTCCTTTTAAGAAATTGTTTTTCGCTAAGAAATTTTTCACGTTATTGACAGTGTTTATATTATTAGCAATAAATTCTACGTTGGTTAACGTGGCATATCTTGCCATAAATTCTGAGAAAATATCATTAGGATATTCACAATAAATCGCTAAACCCCTCAATAAGTCGACTTCGCCCACATCAAGCATTTCTTTAAATGCTAAAGGTAATGGGAATGCTAAATGTTTTTCATTAACAAGGTGATTTTTGAATTTTTGGTCACCTTTATATAAAGCGACGCCATTTATATTTTCGACTCTTTCAAATTCTGGATATTTTTCGAAGAAATCGTCATCCCTAATCAGAGTATTGTTTATCCTCACTACGACTGGAGCGGGACGAGAATTTGCTCTTAATATTTTGTTGGCAGAAATGTGACCGAATTGTTTATGCCACATTCTGACAATGTTGACCGGAGTGTTGTAACGATAGGACAAAAAATCATAAGATCCAATTTCAATATCGTTTGGCACTAACTTTCTTTCATCCATATATGGCGTGATAAAGTTTTCAACACTTGGTTCACCTTCTTTGATAAAAGCTGCTGCAGCTTTATTGCATTCTGCTTGATCAAGTTTTTTGATAAATAAAGCATTGCTTAATGCAATAAGCATTAAGATAACTCCCTCGTTTTCCATATCTGGATAAGTAGTTTGAACAATGCGATTCATCACCAAATAATGGCGCAAAACACAACCAACAATTGCGGAAATAACAATTTTATCATCTCTAACAAGATTGTTGTGTTTAAAAACCGACTTTAACGCAAGCGAAAACGGAACGCGTTCATAGATGATTTTGATGAGAAGTTCTTTTGCCAAAGTTTGTTGGACCATATCGTTATCCTCCAATGTCAACCTTTTAAAGATTCGAAAATATCACCGGTGAAAATTTCATCATCGCCTTCACCTTCTTCTTTACCTTCGTAATCTTCACTTTCTGTGGTTACTAAATTATCTTCACTAATAAAAAGTGGATAAGTGTCGTTGATTTGTACATAGCGGTCACCTTGAGCATAGTAATAAAATTCTAGCGTCTTATTAATGGCGACTTCTCCAATTCCTTTAAGAATTAGATTTGCTACTTGATCTTGTAACACGGCAACCTTTTTTGGTGCGTGCACATGGACAATGATATTCCAAGATGTTTGTTCAACCCCTAAATGGAAAACCATATTTTCTGGTGCGACAAAAACGATGTCTTCATTTTTGACTTCATATAATTTAGCCAGGTTGGGCGTCATTTCTCTAGACAAACGTCCAACAACAAATTGGTCAAGACCATAAATGGTGATTGTAATCATAAAAATATACCTCGTATTTACTATAATACAAATAATACATTTTTAATATTAAAAATTGTATGGGTCGATATTAATCAATAAGTCAAAATGACTTGAATATCCATATAATTGTTGCATATTTTGTAAGACTGACTGCATTAGTTCACGGTTGGTATATTTTATTTGAATCGACCTTAAAAATAGTCCGCGTTCGTAAGGAACATAAGGAGTTGCTGGTCCTAATACTAGCCCATTTTCTTGGAGATGTTCATTTAAGTAATCAACGATTTGATAAGTGCTTTCAATAACCTTTTTTTCGTTTTTTCCCTTGATAGTAATTCCGACTAAAAATGCATAAGGCGGATAAAACTGTAATTTTCGCATTTCCATTTCTTTACGATAAAATTGCTCATAATCTTGTCGCGCAGCAAAAGTAATTGCATAGTGGGAAGGTTGATAGGTTTGGATGATGGCATAACCAGGTTTATCTTTTCTACCAGAACGGCCAATTGCTTGAGTGATAAGTTGGAAGGCGCGTTCACTACTCCTAAAGGAGGGCATTGATAAACCGATATCAGCGAGGACGATTCCAACAAGTGTCACATCTGGAAAATCATGACCTTTGGCAATCATTTGTGTGCCAATTAAAACGTTGGCTTCTTTATTTCTAAAAGCTTCGATAACCAAAGGTATTTTATTTTTATTTTTTGCAGAATCACTATCCAAACGTAACGTCTTGGCCGAAGGAAAAAGTCGTTCAATTTCTTCTTCAATTTTTTCAGTACCAAAGCCAGTTTTAATTAAATATGAAGATCCACAAGTTGGACAACTTCCTGTTAATGGCTCAACATAATCGCAGTGATGACACTTGAGCATATTATCAGTCTTATGATAAGTCATCGCAATTTTACAAGTCGGACAAGTGAATACATATCCACAGCTTCGGCAAGTGACGTTTGTGGAAAATCCACGACGATTGATTAGCAAAATTGCTTGTTCGTTTTTTGCTAAAGTTTGATGCATGGCTTCACGTAACGCATGCGAAAAAATGTAACTATCGCGATCAATATTTTTATAATCTCGCATGTTGACGATTTTTGTTGTTGGAAGTTTTTGATTATTGATGCGTTTATTTAAGTAGAGCATATGATAAACCTTTTTAGATCCGCGAGCACGTGATTCCAAAGAAGGAGTTGCACTACCCAAAAGAACTTTAGCTCCGTGATATTTTGCACGCATTATTGCTATGTCCCTAGCGTGATAAAATGGCAGTGTGTCTTGTTTATATGTTTCGGTATGTTCTTCGTCAAGAACGATGAGACCAATATTTGGCAAAGGGGCAAAAATCGCACTTCTCACACCGACGACAATTTGACATTCGCCACGCGCTATCTTGCGATATTCATCATATCTTTCGGCAGGAGTTAACTCGCTATGTAAAATAGCGATATGTGTTGAAAAACGGTGCAAAAAATATTCTACCATCATCGGCGTTAATGAGATTTCAGGCACAAGCATTAAAACGCTTTTTCCTTGTTTGAGATATTGTTCGGATAAGGCGAGATATATTTCTGTTTTACCACTGCCAGTTACCCCTTCAAGCAAATAAACTAGATCTTTACTTCCATTGAATTCATCTATCACACTTTTTTGGTCATCACTCAGCGCTGGAGGAGCTTCATATTTATAGTTTGGAATTTTTAAGCGCCTTTTTTCTTCTTTTACTTCGACGATATGGCCTTTATCCAATAAATTCATTACATATTTTGCTTTGCTAACATTGCGTTTTAATATGCGTCCTTCATTTTTGATTAAGCGAATTAGTTCAATTTGTTTATTGGTTAAATTTGATTCATCATCATTCGCCACTTCGTAGTAATAATCAAAAGCAATACCTGGAGCTTTTAATGCCGATTTTCTTGGCGATAACGAAGGGGGGAGCATCGCTTGTAAAAAGCTAATCTTTGGAGCAAGATAATAGGAAGATACTTCGTCTAACAATGAAAAAAGTTCTTCATTTAATAAGGGGCTTTCATCAATTAATTTTTTTATTTCTTGTATTTCAAAACCCATTTCTTCATTTAGTTGGGCAATAGTTTTGTTTGTATCGATAACGTTTAAAACATAACCGACGATATCGCGATTATTGAAAGTGATCAGCACTCTGGTGCCTTTTCTGATAATTTTATCGCCTTGATATACATAGGAAAATGGACGGTTTAAGGAACTTTGTGCGTATTCGATGAGTACTTCTAATAATTGCATAGGCTATACATATTAATCTTCATCAAGTTTTTTTATTATTGAGATAATTTCATCTCCTGCCCGTTTTATGTTGTCATTAAGAATAATAAAGTCATAGTTTTGGGCTTTTTCCATTTCACTTTTGCCTTTGGCTAGTCGTTTTTGAATGACTTCTTCTGGTTCAGACTTTCTTTTCCGTATCCTTAGTTCCAGTGCTCTTAAGGAAGGGGGGGCAAGGAAAAATGAAACAACGCGGTCGTCCTTAACCTTTTTTAAGACTTGTTCCGCGCCATTAATTTCGATTTCTAGAATGACATTTTTGCCTTGATTACGCATTTCTTCGACATAGCTTTTCGGTGTGCCGTAACGATTACCAACGAATTCTGCCCACTCTAAAAAATTATCGTTGTCGATGTTCTTTTGGAATTCTTCCCGAGAAACAAAGAAATATTCAACGCCGTTAGTTTCATTTGCTCTTGGGGCCCTAGTTGTCATAGAAATAGAAAAAACTAGTGGTAAGGCATTGCGGTTCATAATGTATTTTCTAACCGTTCCCTTGCCAACGCCCGAAGGACCACTCAAAATGATTAATAAGCCCTTTTTCATATAAATATATATTAAATATAATTTATCTTAGGGTCAACACATTCACATATAACTTGAAATTAGCAAAAATTAAAAGCTAATTTCTTCATATCGCTAAATCATGTTATTTGTTACAATTATGACGATGAACTACTATTCTTATTCTGCATTCAAAGTAATTGAAAAAGAACTTAAAGAAAAAATTGTTGGTTGCCGTATTAACAATATCACGGTGATTAATTCTCATGATTTTCTGTGTTCTTTATCAATGGTTAAAGAGGAGAAATTACTCGTTTCATTAAACCATCAACATCCATTTATTTGTTTGCTTGACATAACTTCTTCTGACCCGACTATTACTGGTAATTTAAACGAAAACTTACGCAAGTATTTGCGGGAAGCCTTTATACTTTCCGTTGACTTAATTCCTAACGAGCGCATCTTGCATTTTGTCCTACAAAAAACCAATGATTATTATGACATCGAAAAACGTCACCTATATTTGGAGTTCATCTCTCAAAGAGCAAATTTGGTAATTACTGACGATCAGCTAAAAATTATTTTTGCCCTCCATTATTCGCCATTAACGAGTGCTAGAGCAATCTTAAATAATCTACTCTATTCTTTACCTGAGGCGATTAATCTCACCCCTGAGGAAGCGCCTACTCTTGCTTCGCTAAAAATAAATGCACAACAATATTACAAATCAGCCATTGAAAAACACAAAAAAGAAAAGTTTTTACCATTATTTCGCTTCATCAAGAGTAGAATCAAGGCATTAAAACGAAAAATTGATATATTAAACCGGGAAATAGATCATGCAAAATTACATCTAAATGATGTCGACCATGGCAATATGATTTTAGCCTTACAAAATGACTACGAAAACATGTCGGCATATTTAAAAAATAATAATATTGTTTTAGATGAAAATCTTTCATTAGTAGGAAACGCCAATGCGTTTTTCAAGAAATATAAGAAAAGTAAAAAGACTTTGGAAGTGGCTAATAGAGAAATTGAAAAAGCGAATCAAGAAAGTAATTATTTATCCTACTTGCTTTCTAGTAGTAACTACATGGATGACGAAGATTTATTAGCGATTACTCAAGAACTTATGCCCAAAAAAATTAGCAAGAAGAAAATTTCTTCAGTTAAATATGGAGTGGTTTCATTTCATAACACTAAGATATTATTTGGAAAAAACGCTGCTTCAAATAATGAACTGACTTTTAAAGTAGCGAGTAGAAATGATTACTTTTTACATATTAAAGATTATCAAGGAGCGCATGTGATAATTAAAAACGCTAATCCCGATGAAGAATCTAAATTAGTCGCCGCGGAGATTTGTTTAATTCTTTCGAACAAAACGGCTGGCGAAGTAATGATTGCTCCGATGAGTAATGTGAAAAAAGGCCACGCACTAGGCGAAGCCAACTTACTTAATTATCAATTAATTGTCCTGAAGCAAGTTAGAACGTCCACCATTGCTTTACTTAATAAGTCACGCTAATTATTTCTTAAATAAAAAATTTGGACCTTTGATTGCCTCTTCAGTCGCAAGACTTGGAAAGTTTTGTTGTCTTAAAACTTCATAGGTAACAAGTGCTACACAATTTGAAACATTTAAACTTCTTGCAGCAGGTACCATTGGGATACGCATTAACTTATCTATGTTATTTCTTAATATGTCGTATGGAATACCAGTTGATTCTCTACCAAACATCAAATAAACATCATTGATAGGCGAAGAAAAATCGAACGAAGAATAAACGCGATTTGCATATCTCGTCACATAATAAATATTATTTTGTGGGACTGTTTTTATAAAGTTCGCGTAGTCTTCATAGAAAAATAGCTTTAGGTCATCAATATAGTCCATGCCTGCTCTTTGTAAGTCTTTATTTTCTAAAGAAAAAGTAATCGGACCAATGATATGGAGTGTAGCATGAATAGCAACGCAAAGTCGCATGATGTTGCCCGTATTTTGCGGTTTTTCAGGGCGGAATAAAACGATATGTATCATTGGTTAATTAGCCACGTAATTTTCTTTCGGCGGTCACTTTTGGTTCGATAACATTTCTATATCGATCCATGCCTTGCTTAATAATTTTTTCAGCTTCTTGGCGATTGCCAATCACATCGGTAAACGTTTCTTTTCCTTCTAAGGCTTTATAAACTTGAAAGAAGTGACGAATTTCTTGCATGATGTGGGCTGGTAGTTCATTAATGTCAGAATAGACATTATAAAAGGGGTCATTTATCGCCACAGATATGATTTTTTCATCGTTAAGTCCACTATCAGTCATGGTGAGTACACCGATTGGAATACATTCAACAAAACTCATTGGAACGATGGATTCCGAGCATAATACCAACACGTCTAATGGATCATAATCTTCGCCAAAAGTGCGCGGAATGAAACCATAATTTTGTGGATAATGGGTACTAGTAAAAAGCACTCTATCTAAAATTAAATGTCCTGTTTCTTTATCTAATTCGTATTTATTTTTACTTCCTTTAGAAATTTCAATTAATGCTAAAAACTGCTGTGGGGTTACACGATTAGGTTTAACGTCGTGCCAAGGGTGCGTCATAATCACTCCTCCTATTCATCTTCATAGACGGCAATGCGATTTAAGGCTCTCGCTAAAGCCTTTTCTACTTTTTCGACATCTATATTATAACGATTATTCAAACTATTAGTGGCATTCTCTTTTGCTCTTTTTGCTCGTTCTATGTCAATTTCCCGCTTGCTTTCAATACTATCGACTAACAAGATAACTCCATCTTTATTAACATTTAGTAAGCCTTCACCAATAGCGTAAATATCGTGATTGTTGGAAGTAACAATAACTAATTTAGAAACTTTGACTTTAGCCACCAAAGGTGCATGGCCTGGCAAAATGCCTAAGACAAATTGGTCTGTAGTCACGACAATCTCTTCGACGTAGCGGTCGTAATATTTCCCATATGGGGTAAATATTTTCAGCAAGAAAGTTTTCATTCTGGCTTTAACTCCATTTTTCTTTTTACGTCATCAATTGTGCCAACGTATAAAAAAGCAACTTCTGGAATATGATCGACTTCGCCATCCAAAATCGCTTTAAAACTACGAATGGTATCTTCGCGTTTCACAAAGACTCCTTCAATACCACTAAATCTTTGAGCGACGTGAAATGGTTGTGATAGAAAGTTACGTACTTTACGCGCTCTAGCGACAATGAGCTTATCTTCATCGCTTAATTCATCAATTCCTAAAATTGCGATGATATCACTTAGTTCTTTATACTTTTCTAAGGTTTCAATTACGCCACGCGCAACATCATAATGTTGTTGACCAACATATTCGACTTCCAAGGCTGTTGAAGTAGAACTAAGCGGATCAACAGCTGGATAAATCCCAAGTGCTGCGGTGTTTCTATCTAAAACGGTTTTCGCATCTAAATGCGAGAACGTTGTTGCCGGAGCTGGATCGGTTAAATCGTCAGCCGGCACATAGATAGCTTGTACCGAAGTAATAGAACCGTTTTTTGTTGAAGTAATTCTTTCTTGTAGTTGCCCCATTTCTGTAGCAAGCGTTGGCTGATAACCGACAGCCGAAGGCATACGACCAAGGAGAGCAGATACTTCGCTACCAGCTTGCGTAAATCTAAAAATATTATCGATGAAAAGTAAAACGTCGGTTTTTTCTTCGTCACGGAAATATTCCGCCATCGTTAGCGCGCTTAATGCAACACGCATACGAGCACCTGGTGGTTCGTTCATTTGACCAAACACTAAAGCAGTTTTATCAATAACGCCAGTTTTAATCATTTCAAAATACAAATCATTACCTTCGCGACTTCTTTCACCAACGCCAGCAAAAACAGAAATACCACCCTTTTCATTAGCGATATTATTAATTAACTCTTGAATTAATACCGTTTTTCCTACACCAGCACCACCGAATAAACCAATTTTGCCACCCTTAACATAAGGACAAAGTAAATCGATAACTTTTATACCGGTTTCAAAAATTTCCACTTTAGTGGATTGCTCTTTAAATTTCGGAGGTTGACGATGGATGGATACCTTTTTGTTTTCGGTCAAAGCAGGTTTATCGTCAATTGGTTCGCCGAGCACATTAAACATTCTTCCCAAAGTTTCTCTTCCTACTGGGACGGAAATCGGCGCTCCGGTAGAAATGACTTCAATGTCGCGCGTTAAACCTTCGGTTGGCCCCATAGAAACACATCTAACGACATCATCTCCGATGTGTTGCATCACTTCAATTGTTAAAGATTTGCCTTCTTTAAGCGGAATTATTAAAGCGGTTAGTAACTCAGGCAATGTTTGATTTTTAAACTGCACATCAACAATTGGTCCAACAACTTGTCTAACTATGCCGGTAATTTTCTTTTCCATGGTTTATAGTCTCCTTTAAATATTGGCTGCACCGACAATTTCGGTGATTTCTTGGGTGATGGCGCTTTGTCGCGCTTTATTATATTCAATGTGTAAATCTTCGAGTAGTTCTTCTGCGTTTTTTGTAGCATTTTCCATCGCATTAGAACGAGCCGCTTGTTCACACACTTCGCTTTCTAAAAATTTAGCATAAATAGTGTTTTTTAAATATAAAGGAATGAGAGTTTCTGCGAGCACTTCTGGACTAGGTTCCATAATGGGTGGGTAACCGATATCCGCATTAGTCGATTGTTTTAATGGTAAAACCAAAAAATCAACAGGGCGGAAAACAAGTGGATTTTTATAAGAAGTATAAATTAAATGAATTTCACGATATGACCCTTGATGAAATGCATTGAGGAGGAAATCGCTCATTTCGCTAATTAGTTTTTCATCTTGA